>Ga0316195_10000028_pt1 | contig 35886 bp, 38 predicted proteins | sample Phised1_MG_FD_204937 | JGI IMG/M metagenome (GOLD analysis project Ga0316195, IMG submission 204937) | Coastal sediment microbial communities from Maine, United States - Phippsburg sediment 1 | ecosystem: Environmental > Aquatic > Marine > Coastal > Sediment | place: USA: Maine | collected...
GCTGCATGCTCGGGAACAGCTGCACCTTGATCTTGCCGCCGCTCTCCTTCTCGACCTTTTCGGCCCAGGGCTTGATGGCCGCTGACGGAATGGTGGCCTGCGGCGGCAGCATCTGGTGAAAGCGCAACGTCACGTCGGCCGCCTGTGCCGGCTGCAGTGCGAGGGCCGCCAGCGCGCCGGCGCCGAGCAGGGTTCTACGAGCGATCTTCATGGTCGGTCTCCTGTGGAATGAACGGGGGTCACGGTTGGGCGAGCTGCTGTTCCAGCCCATGCAGCACTCGGTAGCAAGGCAGCACCTGTGCCACGCTGGCATTGGGTTCGCGCCCTTCGCGGATGGCAGAGAAGAATTCGCGGTCCTGCAACTCGATGCCGTTCATCGATACCGCAACCTTGGACACATCGATCTTCTCGTCCTTGCCGTTGTACAGATCATCGTAGCGCGCAATGTAGGTGGCACTGTCGCCGATGTAGCGGAAGAAGGTGCCCAGCGGCCCGTCGTTGTTGAAGCTCAGGCTCAAGGTGCAGATCGCGCCGCTGGCCGCTTGCAACTGGATGCTCATGTCCATCGCGATGCCGAGCGTCGGATGGATCGGCCCCTGCAGGGCGTTGGCCTTCACGATGGGACTGCCGCACTGGTAGGCGAACAGATCCACTGTGTGCGCTGCGTGGTGCCACAGCAGGTGGTCGGTCCAACTGCGCGGCTGGCCCAGCGCGTTCATGTTGGTGCGGCGGAAGAAATAGGTCTGCACGTCCAACTGCTGAATGTGGAATTCCGCCTGGGCGATGCGCCGGTGCACGAACTGGTGGCTGGGGTTGAAGCGTCGCGTGTGACCACACATCGCCACCAGCCCCGACTCCTTCTGCAGCGCGACCACGCTCTCGGCATCGGCGAGCGAGTCGGCCAGAGGGATCTCCACCTGCACATGCTTGCCGGCGCGCATACAGGCCATCGCCTGGGCGGCATGCATCTGCGTGGGCGTGCACAGGATGACCGCATCGACCTCCTTCAAGGCCAGGCTGTCGGCCAGCTCGGTGCTGACATGGCCGATACCGTACCTGTCGGCCACCGCCTGGGTCTTGTCCCTTTCGCGGCTGACCAGCGACACGACCTCGACGCCGTCGATCAGCTTGATGGCATCGAGATGCTTGATGCCGAAGGCGCCGGCACCGGCGAGAGCCACCTTGATCGTCATTGCGCGTTCTCCAGAATCAGGTGGCCGACCGCGGTATTGCTAGCGGGCACGTGGAAGAAGCGGTGTCGCACCACCGGAGGCTTGCCGCCGGCGACATCGGCCATCGCACCGCGCGCGATCAGCCACATCACCAGTTCGATGCCTTCGCTGCCGGCCTCGCGCACGTACTCGATGTGCGGCACCTGTGACAGTGCGGCCGGATCGGCGATCAGCCGGTCGAGGAAGCGATTGTCCCACTCGGCGTTGATCAGCCCGGCACGCGGGCCCTGCAGCTGATGGCTCATGCCGCCGGTACCCCAGATCTGCACCTTCAGGTCCTCGTCATAACTCTGCACCGCCCGGCGGATCGCCTGGCCGAGCGCGAAGCAGCGCCTTCCCGAGGGCACCGGGTACTGCACCACGTTGACCGCGAAGGGGATCACCGGGCAAGGCCAGGCCTGGGGCTGGCCGCACATCAGCGACAGCGGCACGGTCAGGCCGTGATCGACATCCATCTTGTTGACGATGGTCAGGTCGAAGTCGTCCTGGATCACGCTTTGGGCGATGTGGCTGGCCAGCTCCGGATGGCCGATGACGGTGGGCACCGGACGCGCGCCGTAGCCCTCGTCGGCCGGCTTGAATTGCGCGGCGGTGCCGATGGCGAAGGTCGGGATCAGCTCCAGGCTGAAGGCGGTGGCATGGTCGTTGTAGACGAGGAAGATCACGTCGGGCCGGTTGTCCTTCATCCATTGCTTGGAGAAGTCGTAGCCCGCGAACACCGGCTGCCAGTAGGGCTCGGCGGTCTTGCCATGGTCGATGGCAGCGCCGATGGCTGGCACGTGCGAGGTATAGACCGATGCGGTGATGCGTGCCATGTCAATCCTTTCGTCCTGCGGCGTTCTCGCCTCGCGCCGCACGTCCAGCCGCCCCCTGCGGCTGGCGATGGGCCTGCGCGTCGCCGTCTTCGCCGACGTAGCGATTGCCTTCGGGCGAACGGCCGCCGGCGATCATCATCGCGCGGTACTCGGCCTCGGTCATGCCGGTCATGCTGCCGGCCATCTGCTGGAAGCTCAGGCCGTCGGTGGCGCCGACCTTGGCGAGAAAGTAGATGTTGCCCCCCAAGGCCATGCAGCGGTTCAGGTCGCGCGCCAGCACGGCCTGTTTCTGCTCCTCGCTCATCGGCCACTCGTCGAGGTACTTGCGCTCGTCCGCCTTGAAGCGCTGCCGGTTCTCGGCCTTCATCAGGCTCATGCAGAACTGGTTCAGGTGATAGCCCCTTCGCGACTGCTCAGCGTCGAAGATGGTCGTGCCGGGCACGTCCAGGTAGGGTTTTTGCAATGCCATGATCAGGCTTCCTCGGGCCAATAGAGGCGCATCGGATTGTCGACCAGCAGTTTTCTCTGCAGTTCGGCCGTGCGCGCGATGTGCGGGATGAAATCGACCAGCAGCCCGTCGTCGGGCATGTGGTCCTTCAGGTTCGGGTGCGGCCAGTCGGTGCCCCACAACACGCGGTCGGGAAAGGTCTCGACGATGCGCCGCGCGAAGGGCACCACGTCGCGGTAGGCCCCGTGTTGCAGAGCCGGCTCGCCGGGCAGCGCCTTCGGCCCTGTGATCGACAAGCGCTCGGGGCAGCTGACCTTGCTCCACACGTTGCCATGCTCGCGCATCAAGCGCACGAACAGCTCGAACTGCGCTCCGTCCACCGGCAGGCTCACGTCGGGTCGGCCCATGTGGTCCACCACCACCGTGGTCGGCAAAGCGGTGAAGAAGTCCCACAGCTCGGGCAGGTCCACCGCCTCGAAGTAGATCACTACGTGCCAGCCGAGACGGGCAATCCGCCCGGCGATCTCCATCAGCTCGTCCTTCGGTGTGAAATCGACCAGCCGTTTCACGAAGTTGAAACGCACGCCTCGAACGCCGGCGTCGTGCATGGCCTGCAGTTCGGCGTCGCCGACGCTGCGCCGCACCGTCGCTACACCACGCGCCCTGCCCTGACTGGCCACGCAGGCATCGACCATCGCGCGGTTGTCGGCGCCGTGGCAGGTGGCCTGTACGATCACATTGCGCGCGAAGCCCAGATGGTCGCGCAGCGCGAACAGCTGCTGCTTGCTTGCGTCGCAGGGCGTGTACTTTCGCTCGGGCGCATAGGGAAATTCAGCACCGGGGCCGAAGACGTGGCAATGGGCATCGACGCTGCCCGCCGGCAGCTCGAAGCCCGGCGTCGACGGGCCGGCATACCAGTCGAGCCAGCCGGGGGTCTTGGTGAATTCCATCGTGACGCTCACTAGCGATTCGGCAGCACGCTGGCGAGGATGCGATCCGCCTCGGTGCGCCAGTCGGGGCTGCGTGCGAAGCCGGGCTCACCGCGCGTGCCGAACAGGCCGGCGTCGGCCAGATCGGCCATCCACGCCTGGCGTTCGGCGGTGCCTTCGGCCGACCAAGGCGTCAGTCCGATCTCGCGCACCGTCTCGGCCACCTCGCGCACTTCCTCGCTGCGCCGTCGGCCATGTTCGATGACGCGCTGGAAGAAGTAGCTCGCCTGTTTCTCCCAATCGACGCCGGGGAAGGTCTCCTGCAGCGACGCCAGCACCGCGCCTTCGACGCCATAGGCCCGCGCCGCGGTGAAGCTTTCGATGACCATCGCTTCCAGGCCCTTGATCATGACGCTGCGGCACATCTTGGTGGCACTGGCCACGCCCAGCTGGTCGCTCGCGACCCGGGCAGCGAAGCCCAGCTCGGCCAGCAGCGGCAACACGGCCGCGCAATGCCGCCCGCCCAGCAGAAGCGGCACCTTGATACGGTACGGCGCGATGCTGGTCATGACCGCGCCTTCGACATAACGCCCGGCGAGGCCGTCGACGGCGGCGGCTGCGCGGCGCTTGGCACCGGGCGAGGCGGAGTTGAAGTCGAGAAAGAAGGCGCCACGCTTCAGCCCTGGTGCGCAGGCCTCGGCCACCGCCACGGCCTGGCTGGCGGTGACGGCCGAGACCACCAGGTCCGCGCCATGCAGCGCCTGCACATGTGCGGCGCCGAGCACCACGCCCTGCGCGGCCGCATGCTCGCGCAGGGGCTGGCCATGCTCGCTGTGCAGCTTGAGGTCGTAGGCCGACACGGCCACGCCACGCGCGCGCAGGTCCTCGGCCAGGATGCGGCCGACCTCGCCGTAGCCGATGAGCGCGACGTTCATGACCATGTTCAATCGATGTACTTCAGGCCGGCCTTCTCGAGGGCCGGTCGCATCTCGTACATGTCCAGGCCCAGCACGCCGCTGGCCAGCTTGGCGCGCTTGGCGGCTTCGTTGGCCTCGCGCGCGGCGGCGGCTTCGGCCACCTGCGCGGCCATCGCAGCCGGCACGACGGCCACGCCGTCGTCGTCGGCGACGATCACGTCGCCCGGGTTGACCTCGGCGCCGGCGCAGATCACGCGCACGTTCACCGAGCCGAGCGTGGCCTTGATCGTGCCCTTGGCGCTGATCGCCTTGCTCCACACCGGAAAGCCCATCGCCGTCAGGTCCTTGACGTCGCGGCAGCCCCCATCGATGACCAGGCCCACGGCACCACGTGCACGGAACGAGGTGGCCAGCAGGTCGCCGAAGAAGCCGTCGGTGTTCTCCGCGGTGCAGGCCGCAACGACGACGTCGCCGGGCTGCAACTGTTCGGCCGCGACGTGCATCATCCAGTTGTCGCCCGGGTGCAGCAGCACCGTCACCGCGGTGCCGCACAGATGCGCACCGCTGTAGATCGGCCGAATGTAAGGGCGCATCAGGCCGGCACGGCCCATCGCCTCGTGCACGGTGGCCACGCCGAAGGCGGACAACGCCTTCACGGCCGCCGGATCGGCGCGAACAGTCTTTGTCTTGACGATACCCAGCTGGTACATGCTCAGCGCCCCTTTGCCTTGAGTGCGGCATCGAGCCGCGGGAACACCCGCCGTGCGTTGGCTTCGTAGACCTTGTGGCGGTCATCGCCAACGATGATGGTGCTGGCCTCGATGTAGCGTTTCGTGTCGTCGTAGTGGTGGCCGGTTTCCGGGTCGATGCCGCGCACCGCGCCGATCATCTCGCTGGCGAACAGGATGTTGTCGACCGGAATCACGGTCGTCAGCAGATCGATGCCCGGCTGGTGGTACACGCAGGTGTCGAAGAAGATGTTGTTCAGCAGGTGATCCTTGAGCAGCGGCTTCTTCAGCTCCTGCGCCAGCCCGCGGAAGCGCCCCCAGTGGTAGGGCACCGCGCCGCCGCCGTGCGGGATGATGAACTTCAGCGTAGGGAAGTCCTTGAACAGGTCGCTCGTCAGGCACTGCATGAAGGCCGTCGTGTCGGCATTGAGGTAGTGCGCGCCGGTCGTGTGGAAACAGGCGTTGCAGCTGGTGCTGACGTGGACCATCGCCGGGATTTCGAGCTCGACCATCTTCTCGTAGATCGGATACCAGTGACGGTCACTGAGCGGCGGGCTCGTCCAGTGGCCGCCGGACGGATCGGGGTTCAGGTTGATGCCGACGTTGCCATACTGCCGCACACACTTCTCGATTTCGGGAATGCAGGTCCGGGGGTCGACGCCCGGGCTTTGCGGCAGCATCGCCGCCGGGATGAAGTACTCGGGGAAAAGCTGGCTGACGCGGTAGCACAGCTCGTTGCAGATCGCCGCCCAGGTGCTGCTGACCTCGAAGTCGCCGATGTGATGCGCCATGAAACTGGCGCGCGGGCTGAAGATCGTCAGGTCGCTGCCGCGCTGCTTCATCAGCCGCAGCTGGTTGGTCTCGATCGACTCGCGCAGCTCGTCGTCGGAGATATTCAGGTCGGCGACCTTAGGCTTGGCGGCCGGGTCCTTGATGCCGGCGATCTGTTGGTTGCGCCAGGTCTCCAGCGCCTTCGGTGCGGTGGTGTAGTGGCCGTGGCAGTCGATGATCATCCCTGTCTCCTCTTGCTCGGCCTCAGGCCGGCTCCATGCCTTGGCGGCGCGCGGCCTCGGCGGCAGCGGTGCCGCGCAGGTACTGCATCAGTTCGCGCACCGCCGCGCCCTGCCTCGAAGCCGTGCAAAGCCCGGCCGAAAAGGTGGTGACGATCTGCGTACCCTCGGGCATCGGATCGAGCAGTTCGATGCCCGGCAGGTGCATCAGCTCGCTGCGCTGCTGCAAGCCGATCTCCACCTCGCCGCTGGCCACCAGCGTGCCCACTGCGACGCCCGGCGGCGCCTGTCGCATGCGCCCGCGCAAGTCGTCAGCAACGCCCCAACGCTCGAACAACTGCAGCAACGCGTTGCCGCTGGGGCCGGTGGAGTACCCGATCGAGCGGGCGCGTTGCAGCGTCTCGCGCAACGCGGCGGCCGTGCCGATGTCGGGCCGCGGCGCCCCGGAACGCACCGCGACCGCGACCTCCGACCTGACGAGGTCCAGCTTGCTGCCGGCAACCACATGGCCGGCGGCCTCGAGCTTGTCGATGGCATCGTCGGCCAGCACCACCAGGTCGAAGGCCTCACCGGCCGCGACTCGCCGCGAGGCATCGACCCCACCCACCGCTTCGAGCTCGAGCGTGACACCACCCTGGCGCTGCCAGGCCGAGGCCAGCTCGGCCAGTAGTTGGCGGGTGGCCATCGACGAGATCACTTTCAGGCTTCGTTGCATCAGTCGTCATCGAGGATCGAAGGCAAATTATGGTCAGCGTCCGGGCATCAAACAACCGCAGATCAGCACTAGCAGATATTTCGTTCCGGCATATCTGGCTGGGCCCGGCCGACGGCTCAGCGCCCGACCAGTTCGGACAGCTTCATCTGTGCCCAGCCGGCGCGGCCGCGGAACGCGGCGGTGCGCGGGTCCGGCGCGAGCAACAGGCGATCGACCAGCGGCTCGGCCGAAGTCGCCGCCATCTCGCACAGCAGCACATGGCGCTTGGCGCCGACTTCGTCGATGCGCGCCACCCAGCCCAGTGTTTCCAGCAGTTCCAGCATCGGGTCCACCTGCAGCGGATCGGTGCGCAGCCGTGCGGCCAACTGCATCGTCGTCAGGCCGTGCGGCGGCGTGGCACGCGCCCGGTGCAGTTCGCGCAGCGTCGCCACCGCCATCGCGAAGCGTTGCCCCGGCTTGTCGTCATGGCGCACCAGGTGCATCTGCAGGCTCGGCGCGTACGCGGCGATCACGGCGCCGAAGAGCACGATGAGCCAGCTCAGGTAGATCCACAGCAGCAAGATCGGCACGGTCGCGAACGCGCCGTAGATCACCGAGATACCCGGCACGGTGCCGACATACCACGCCAGCGCGCGCTTGGCCATCTCGAAGCCGATGGCCACGAACAGCCCGCCGGCCAGCGCGTGACGCCAGCGCACGTCGGTGTTGGGAACGTAGCGGAACAGCGCCGACATGCCCAAAAGCATCAGCGCGAACTCCAGCAGGTTGAGCGCCAGTGCCAGCCCTCCGGGCATGGCATTGACGACGCCGCGCGAGGCCGTCAGCGCATAGGAGCTCAGGCTCAGGCTGATGCCCAACAGCAACGGGCCGAGCGTGATCGCCGCCCAGTACACAAGCACGCGCTGTGCGATCGGCCTGGGCTTGCGCACGCGCCAGATGCCGTTGAGCGTGCGGTCGATGGTCAGCATCAGCGCCAGCGCGCTGACCAGCAGAAACGCCAGGCCGGCGCTGCCCAGCCGGTTGGCCTTCGCGGCGAATTGCGTCAGGCCCTCCAGCACCGGCTTGGCGATGCCGTCGGGCACCAGGCTTTGCAGGAAGTACTTCTGCAGCGCACCCTGGAACTCGCCAAACATCGGAAATGCCGAGAACAGCGCCAGCATCACCGTCACCAGCGGCACCAGTGCGATCAGTGTGGTGAACGTCAGGCTGCTGGCGGTGATGCCGAGCCGGTCCTCGCGAAAACGCAGTCGCAAGGTGCGCAGCGTTTCGAACCAGGGCCAGGTGCGCAGCGTCTGCAGCAGCATGGCCGACAACTCGGTGCCCATCTGCCACAGGCCGCTAGGAACACTCATTGAAAGATCTCCGTGCAGCGCACTGCGGTGCGTGCCCCTTCGGGCGGCCGGGCGTGGCTCATGCTGGCTATGATGCCAGCATGCTCGATGCAAACACCCGTGCCGCGGTTCGCGCCATGGACCCCACGGTGCGCTGGACGCGGCGCATCGCCCTGGGCAGCGTGGTCGGTCTGATCGTCCTGGGCCTGGCCTGGGAGCTGTGGCTGGCCCCCACCGGATCGGGCACCTGGGCCATCAAGGTGCTGCCCTTGCTGCTGCCGCTGCCCGGGCTGTGGCGCGCCCGCCTCTACACATACCGCTGGCTGAGCCTGCTCGTCTGGCTTTATTTCACTGAGGGGGTGGTGCGCGCCTACAGCGATCGCGGGCTGTCGGCGGGGCTGGCATTGCTGCAGGTGCTGCTGTGCCTGGTGCTTTTCACCGCCTGCGCGCTGCACGTGCGCTGGCGGCTGTACAAGGTGGCGCAGGGGGCTGCGGCTTGAGCGACACGCTGCTGCGCGCACTGCGCGCTTGTGTCGGCGCCGATCAGGTGCTGACCGAAGGCGACCTGTCGTCCTACGAACTGGATTGGCGTCGGCGATTCCGTGGGCGTGCGCTGGCGGTGGTGCGCCCGGCGGACACGGCGCAGGTCGCGGCTGTGGTCAAGCTGTGTGCGGCGCATCGCGTCAGCCTCGTGCCGCAGGGTGGCAACACCGGGCTGGTCGGCGGTAGTGTTCCCGATGCCACGGGCACGCAGGTACTGCTCAGCCTGACCCGGTTGAACCGCATCCGCCAGATCGACCGCGCCAATCTGACCCTGACGGCGGAGGCCGGGTGCGTGTTGCAGGCCGCGCAGCACGCCGCCGCCGACGCCGGTCTGATGCTGGCTTTGAGCCTGGCGGCCGAGGGAAGTTGCACGGTCGGCGGCAATCTCGCGACCAATGCCGGAGGAACGCAGGTGCTGCGCTACGGCAATGCGCGCGAGCAGTGCCTGGGCCTGGAGGTGGTCAGCGCCGACGGCGAGGTCTGGCACGGCCTGTCGGGCCTGCGAAAGGACAACACCGGATATGACCTTCGCGACCTGTTCATTGGCAGCGAGGGCACGCTGGGCATCATCACCGCCGCAACGCTGAAACTGCACCCGCGCGCTGCCGCCGTGACCACGGCACTGGCCTCCGCCGACACGCTAGCGCAATGCGTGGCGCTGCTCGGCCTGGCACAGGCCCGGCTCGGAGCGGCGTTGACCGGTTTCGAGGTGATGAACCGCTTCTCGCTCGACCTCGTCGCGCGGCACTTCCCTGCGCTGCCGCAGCCACTGCCGCGCGCGGTGTGGACCGTGCTGCTGGAGCAGTCCGACAACGAGGGCGAGGCGCCGGCGCGCGTACGCTTCGAAGGCCTGCTCGAAGCCGCGCTGGACGCGGGCATCGTCGCTGATGCCGTGGTGGCCGAAAGCCTGGCGCAGTCGCGCGCGCTGTGGCACCTGCGCGAATCGATCCCGCTGGCGCAGAGTCAGGAAGGGCCGAACATCAAGCACGACATCGCGCTGCCGGTGTCGGCGATCGCGGCCTTTGTGTCCTCCACCGATGCCGCGCTGGCGCAGGCGTTTCCCGGCATGCGGCTGGTGAACTTCGGCCACCTGGGAGACGGCAACCTGCACTACAACGTGCAGGCGCCCGAGGGCGAACCGGCGCAGGCCTTCATGGACCGGCACGAACATGCCGTCAACACGCTGGTCTACGACGCGGTGGGCGCGCTCGGCGGCTCGATCTCGGCCGAGCACGGCGTCGGCGCGCTCAAACGCGACGAGCTGGCAGCGCGCAAGCCGGCCGTGGCGCTGCAGATGATGCGTGCGATCAAGCAAGCGCTCGATCCACACGGGCGGCTGAACCCCGGGCGCGTGCTGTAGGGAGCGCTAGGCCGCGGCAGCGGCCTCGGCCAGTAGCCACGCCAGGAACTCGCGCACCTCGGGCTTGCGTCGCGATGCGTCGGACTGGAACAGGTAGTAGCTGCGCGGTGAAACCACGCTCTGATCGAAGGGCGCGACCAGCTTGCGCTGCGCGAGCAAGCTGTTGATCAGCGGCAGCCGACCCAGGCCGACGCCCTGCGCACCGACCGCGGCCTGAATCATCTGGTCGTACTGTGAGAAGTGCAGCACGCTGGCTGGCTTCAGACCCTCCACCTGCATCGCACGCAGCCACAACGGCCATTCGAGCAGTTCCGACCCCGGCCCGAAGTCCATGTGGAGCAAACAGTGGTGGCGCAGGTCCTGCGGGGTCTTCAGCGGATGCAGCTTGTCGCGCAGCAGCTTGGGGCTGCACACCGGCACGAAGCTGTCGCCGAACAGACGCACGCCCTCAGCGGCGGCGCTGGCCTGCGTGGCGTAGCGCACCGCGACATCGACGCCGTCGCGGTCGAGGTTGACCACCGCATGGCTGGCCGAGATGCGCACATCGACGTCGGGGCGCGTGGCGGTGAATCCGGCCAGGCGCGGGATCAGCCACAGCCCTGCAAAGCCGGCCGTGGTGGTGACGACCACCGTCTTCATGCGCTGCTGCGCGCGCAGCGCCACGCCGGCCTGGTGCAATTGCTGCAGCACCTCGACCACGGTGTGCCGCAGCCGGGCTCCGGCGTCGCTGAGGCGCAGCGCGCGGTGCAGTCGCTGAAACAGCGGCACGCCGTAGTGGGCCTCCAGCGCCGCCACCTGGCGGCTCACCGCCGATTGCGTCAGCGCCAGCTCGTCGGCGGCGCGGGTGAAGCTCAGGTGGCGCGCCGCGGCCTCGAAGGCTTCGAGCTGATCCAGCGGCGGCAGGTCGTACTGGCGCGTGGGCATGGTAGATCACATTCCATATTTGCATGCAAAACATTCAAACATGTCGCTTGAGCAATCGTCTTGTCGAGAAGAAACTGCACTCATGTCGGCGGAGGACTCCGCTGAGACCGCCGCAGACGGATGCACATTCTGCATGCAAAGGAGAGCCGCATGAACAACGACCTGAATCTGAGCGCACAACGGCTGACGCGCGGTGCGCTGCACACGGTGCGCAACGGCCGGGGCGCCTTGCTGCAGTGCCTGGCCGGCACGCTGTGGCTGACCCAGGAAGATGACCAGCGCGACATCGTGCTCGAGGCCGGCGAAGAAAAGCTAATCGAGCACGACGGGCTGAGCATCGTCAGCGCCCTGAGCGACGCCAGCTTCCTGCTGCTGCGCAGCCCGCGCGCAGGCTGACGGGCTTGCTGCCTACTGCACCGGTCCCTTCAGCGCCGCCGGCAGCGGCACCGACATGACCTCGATGCCCTCGTCGTGCAGACGCTGTCGCTCTTCGGTGCTGGCCCGGCCGCGGATGCCTCGCGCCTCGATCTCGCCGTAGTGGATGCGCCGCGCTTCTTCCGGGAAGGCATCGCCGACGTCCTCGGTGCGTTCGAGCATGTGGCGCACCGCCTGCATCCACTGCGTCTGCAGCTCCAGCGTCGCCGCCTGGGGCTCGCTCGGCGGCGCACTGCCGGGTGCCGGCTCGCGTTGGCCGGACAGGTTCAGACGCGGCGCACTCGGCAGCCGCGTGACGATGCGGTCGGCGCACAGCGGACACTCGACCAGGCCCCGGCCGTTCTGCGACATGAACTCCTCGTCCGACGCGAACCAGCCCTCGAAGCCATGGCCGTTCGCGCAGCGCAGATTCAGCACCTTCATTCGGCGATTATCGCCGTGCCCGGTGGCGCCGCGGCGGCCCAGTGCAAGGGCCAGCGGCCGGCGCGCCACTGCTGCAGCCACAGCAAGCCAACCAGCGTCTTCACGTCGGTGATCTCGCCGGCCGCGGCATGCGCGTCGAAGGCGGCCTCGTCGAGTAGGCACAGCTCGATGAATTCCCCCACGTCCAGTTGCTGGGCGCCCGCGCTCAGACCGCGCGCGAACCAGATCTCGATGCCCTCGGTGGAATAGGCCGCGGCGTTGTGCACCCGCCCGGCGTAGGCCCATTCGCGGGCGACGTAGCCCGTCTCCTCCAGCAGTTCGCGCATTGCACATTGCAGCGGCGGCTCGCCGACGTCGATCTTGCCGGCCGGGATCTCCAGCATCACCCGGCCCACCGGGTAGCGGAACTGCCTCTCCAGCACCACGCGTCCGTCGTCGAGCAGCGGTACGATCGCCACCGCTCCGGGGTGCACCACGTATTCCCGGGTGGCCGTGGCTCCGTCGGGCAGGCGCACATGATCGCGCCGCAGTTCGAGGAAATTGCCGCGATGCAGCTGTTCGCTGCGCTGCAGATCCTCCCTCAGATGGGCATCGGGCAGCGCGGGTGCACCCGGCTCGCGCGGCGTCTTCAACCGGCCAGCGCCTTGACGATGGCGTCGCGGCACATGTTCATCAGCCCGCCGGGAAGCAGCCCGAAGACCAGCACCGCGGCACCGTTAAGGGCCAGCAAGGCACTGACGCCAGCGGCGCGCTGTATCGGCTCGGCGCGCTGCGGCGCGTCGAAGTACATCACCTTGACCACACGCAGGTAGTAGTAGGCGCCGATCAGGGACATCAGCACCGCGAACACCGCCAGCCAGACATAGGCCGCGACGTTGGTCGACACCAGGGCTTGCAGCACCGACAGCTTGGCGTAGAAGCCCACCAGCGGCGGCACGCCAGCCAGCGAAAACATGAACACCGTCATCACGCCAGCCACCCACGGGCTGCGCTGCGCCAGGCCGGCCAGGTCGGAGATCTCCTCGCTCTCGAAGCCCTGCGCCGACAGATACAGGATCAGGCCGAACGTGCCCAGCGTGGTGAGCACGTAGGTGACGACGTAGAACATCGCCGAGCTGTAGGCGTTGCCGGCGGAGAAGGTGTTACCGCCGACCACGCCGGCGCTCATGCCCAGCAGCACGAAGCCCATCTGCGCAATCGTGGAATAGGCCAGCATGCGCTTGAGGTTGGTCTGCGCGATCGCCGCCAGATTGCCCACAAGCAGCGACCCCACGGCCATGGCGATGAACATCTGCTGCCAGTCCATCGCCAGACCCGCCATGCCATCGACCAACAGCCGGATCGTGATTGCGAACGCGGCCAGCTTCGGCGCACCGCCGATCAGCAGCGTGACCGCCGTCGGAGCGCCCTGGTACACGTCGGGGACCCACATGTGGAAGGGCACCGCGCCCAGCTTGAAACCGAGCCCAGCGACGACGAAGACGATGCCGAAGGTCAGCACCTCCTTGTTGATGCGCCCGGCCGCGATGGCCTTGAAGACCTCGCCCAGGTCGAGCGAGCCGGTGGCACCGTACATCATCGACAGGCCGTACAGCAGGAAGCCGCTGGCCAGCGCGCCGAGCACGAAGTACTTCATCGCGGCCTCGGTGGAAACCGCATGGTCGCGCCGCAGCGCCGTCAGCGCGTACAGCGACAGGCTCATCAGTTCCAGGCCGAGATAGACGACGAGGAAATTGTTGGCCGACACCATCACCGAGATGCCGAGATAGACGAACAGCGCCAGCGTGAAGAACTCGCCCTTGAGCATGTCGCGCGTGGCCAGGTAGGGCTGCGCATAGGCGATGCTGGCGAGCATCGCCACCGCGGCGAAGAAGGCCAGCAGATGGCCCATCGGGTCGGCGACCATCATCGCCTGCATGCCGTACAGCGTGGCGCCGTCGAAGAAGCGCCCCAGGTGCATCAACCCCACCAGCAGCAGCGTGGACTGCGTCAGCCAGAAGGTCAGGCGACGCCGGCTGTCGGTGACCCACAGATCGACCAGCGTGATCGCGCCCGCCATCGCCAGCAGCACGAGCTCCGGGAGGACGACGGGCCAGTTCATCGGGTTCATGGCACCGTTCTCAGTTCAGTTTGGTGAGGGCGACGTGACGCAGCAGCTCGGTTACCGAGACCTGCATCACGTCGGTGAAGGGTTTCGGGTAGACGCCCATCCACAGCACCGCCACCGCCAGCACCGCCAGCATCAGAAACTCTCGGGCGTTGATGTCGGTGAGCGCCTTGACGTGGTCGTTGGCGATGGCGCCGAAGTACACCCGCTTGACCATCCACAGCGTGTAGGCGGCACCGAAGATCAGCGCGGTGGCGGCCAGCGCGGCCAGCCAGAAGTTGGCCTGCACCGTGCCCAGGATCACCATCCACTCGCCGACGAAGCCTGCCGTGCCGGGCAGCCCGCAGTTGGCCATCGCGAACAGCATCGCGAAGGCAGTGAACTTCGGCATCGTGTGGACCACGCCGCCGTAGGCCGCGATCTCGCGCGAGTGCACGCGGTCGTACAAAACGCCAATGCAAAGGAACATCGCGCCCGAGACGAAGCCGTGCGAGATCATCTGCACGATGCCGCCGGCGACGCCGAGCTCGTTGAAGATGAAGAAGCCCAGCGTGACGAAACCCATGTGCGCGATCGACGAATAGGCGACCAGCTTCTTCATGTCCTGCTGCACCAGCGCCACCAGGCCGATGTAGATCACCGCGACCAGGCTCAGCCCGATGACCAGCCAGGCCCATTCACGGCTGGCGTCCGGTGCTATCGGCATCGAAAAGCGCAGAAAGCCGTAGGCTCCGAGCTTGAGCATGATCGCGGCCAGCACCACCGAGCCGCCGGTCGGCGCCTCGACGTGGGCGTCGGGCAGCCAGGTGTGAACCGGCCACATCGGCACCTTGACAGAGAACGCCGCGAAGAATGCCAGGAAGAGCAGCAGCTGCACGTGTGCCGGCAGCGGCAGCTTGTGCCAGGCCAGGATGTCGAAACTGCCGCCGGAGGCGACATACAAGTACACCAGCGCCACCAGCATCAGCAGCGATCCCAGCAGCGTGTAGAGAAAGAACTTGAAGGCGGCATACACGCGCCGCGGCCCGCCCCACACGCCGATGATGATGTACATCGGAATCAGCGTGGCCTCGAAGAACACGTAGAACAACAGGCCATCGATCGCGCAGAACACGCCCACGAGCAGCCCGGACAGCAGCAGGAACGCACCCATGTACTGGTGCACCCGCGTCGTGATCACCTCCCACGCGGCTATGACGACGATGACCGTGATGAACGCGGTGAGCAGCACGAACCACACCGAGATGCCATCGACCCCGAGGTGGTAGCGCACATTGAAGCGCGAGATCCAGGGCAGCTTCTCCTGGAACTGCATCGCCGCGGTGCCGGGGTCGAAGCCGGTGATCAGCGGGATCGTGACGACGAAGCTGGCGATCGCCGCGAGCAGCGCCGCCCAGCGCACCAGACCCGCGCGCTCATCCCGTCCGAACGCCAGCAGCAGCGCGCCTGCGACGATCGGCAGCCAGATGGCGACACTCAACAGTCCCATGTTGTTCTTCTCAGTCCTTGGTCAGCGGGCCAGCAGGCCCGACAGGTACGGCCACAGCTGCCAGCTCAGCAGGGCAAACACGCCGAGCACCATGAACAGCGCGTACCAGTACAGATAGCCCGACTGCAGCCGCCGCGTCAGCGCAGCGATGCCGCCGACGGCACGCGCCGAGCCGTTGATGGCACCGTCGATCATCGCCTCGTCGCCGCCCTTCCACAGCCCCCGTCCCAGCCCGCGAGCCGCAGCGGCGAGCACGTTCTCATTGAACCAGTCGAAGTAGTATTTGTTGTCCAACAGCCGATAGACGAAATCGAAGCGCTGACGCAGCATCGCCGGCACCGCCGTCCACTTCAGATAGAAGGCCCAGGCCGTCAGCACTCCGGCCACCATCAGCCACAAAGGCAGCGTGCCGATCGAATGCATCGCCATGCCCCAGGCGCCGCGGAACTCGCGGGCCATCTCGGCCATGGCCGGGTGCTCCTGCAGCACGACTATCGAATCCTTGAAGAAGCCGCCGTAGAGCATCGGCTCGATCATCAGATAGCCGATCCCGACCGACGCGATCGCCAGCAGGATCAGGGGCACGGTCACCACCTTCGGCGACTCGTGCGGCTCGTGCACATGCACATGGCCGTGCGCGTCGGCATGGTCGTGCTCGCCCGGGAAGGGCTTGTGGCGGAAGCGCTCCGGGCCGTGGAAGACCAGGAAATACATGCGAAAGCTGTACAGCGCGGTCACGAACACGCTGGCCACCACGGCGAAGTAGGCAAAGCCCGACCCCGGCAGGTGGCTGAAGTGCACCGCCTCGATGATGCTGTCCTTGGAATAGAAGCCGGCGAAGAAGGGCACCGCGATCAGCGCCATCGAACCCAGCAGCGAGGTGATCCAGGTGATGGGCATGTACTTGCGCAAGCCGCCCATGTTGCGGATGTCCTGGTCGTGGTGCATGCCCAGGATCACCGAACCCGCGGCCAGGAACAGCAGCGCCTTGAAGAAGGCATGCGTCATCAGGTGGAACACCGCCACCGAATAGGCCGACGCGCCGAGCGCCACCGTCATGTAGCCCAGCTGCGACAGCGTCGAGTAGGCAACTACGCGCTTGATGTCGTTCTGGATCACGCCGAGGAAGCCCATGAACAGCGCGGTGATCGCGCCAATCACCAGCACCAGGTTCAGCGCGGTGTCGGACAGCTCGAACAGCGGCGACATGCGTGCCACCATGAAGATGCCGGCCGTGACCATCGTCGCGGCGTGGATCAACGCGGAAATCGGCGTCGGGCCTTCCATCGAATCGGGCAGCCACACATGAAGCGGCACCTGCGCGCTCTTACCCATCGCGCCGATGAACAGGCAGATGCAGATCACCGTGACCAGCATCCAGTCGTTGCCGGGGAAGGCCAGCTGGCCCAGTTCGCCGGCCTTGGCGAAGGTCTCGCCGTAGTTCAGCGTGCCGGCGTAGGCCGCGACCAGGCCGATGCCGAGGATGAAGCCGAAGTCGCCGACACGGTTGACCAAGAAGGCCTTCATGTTGGCGAAGATCGCCGTCGGCTTGGCGTAGTAGTAGCCGATCAGCAGGTACGACACCAGGCCCACCGCCTCCCAGCCGAAGAACAGCTGCAGGAAGTTGTTGCTCATCACCAGCATCAGCATGCTGAAGGTGAACAGGCTGATGTAGCTGAAGAAGCGCTGGTAGCCGCCCGGCGAGGTGTCGTCGTCGGCCATGTAGCCGATGGTGTAGATGTGCACCATCAGCGAGACGAAGGTGACGACGCACATCATCATCGCCGACAGGCCGTCGATGAGGAAGCCGACTTCCATCTTCAGACCGCCGACGACCATCCACTCGTAGATCGTCGCGTTGAAGCGCGCACCGTGGTTGGCCACGTCGTTGAGCACAAAGGCCGAGCCGATGAAGGACAGCGCCACGCCGAGGATGGTGGCGCTGTGCGCGCCACGGCGACCGATCGCGTGGCCAGCCAGGCCGGCGACCAGCGCGCCGGCCAGTGGCGCCAGTGCGATCAGCAGCAGCAGGTTGGGGGAAATCGTCGCGGCGGACATGGGGGCGCTAGCCTTTCAGCGCGTCGAGCTCGTCGACATTGATCGTGGAACGGTTGCGGAACAACACCACCAGGATCGCCAGGCCGATGGCCGATTCGGCCGCCGCGACGGTGAGGATGAAGAACACGAACACCTGCCCGGCCATGTCGCCGAGGAAGTGCGAGAAGGCGATGAAGTTCAGGTTGACCGCCAGCAGCATCAGCTCGATGGCCATCAGCAACACGATCAGGTTGCGGCGGTTCAGGAAGATGCCCACCACCGACAACGCGAACAAGATGCCGCCCAGTGACAGGAAGTGCCCCAGCGTGACGGTACCGAAGTTCATGGCTGGGCCTCCCCTGGGGCCGGCGCGGGTGGTGTGGACGGCGCATCGACCGTCGCGCGCATCGGCACGATGCGCAGTCGGTCGGCCTTCTTCACCTTGACCTGCTCGCTCGGGTCGGTATGGCGGCTGTCCTTGCGCTGGCGCAGCGTCAGCGCGATGGCGGCGATGATCGCGACCAGCAGCAGCACCGCGGCCACCTGCAGCGGGTACAGATAGTTGGTGTAGATCTCGATGCCCAGCAGCTTGCTGTTGCCATGCTTCAGCAACAACGGGTCCGGCGGCGGCGCCTCGGTCAGACGAAACCCACCCATGAGCACCAGCGCCATCTCCAGCGCGATCAGCGCGCCGACGAAGCCGGCGAGCGGGAAGTGTTTCCAGAAGCCCTGGCGCACACTGTCGGCGTCGACGTCAAGCATCATCACGACGAACAGGAACAGCACCATCACCGCGCCGACGTACACCAGCACCAGTGCGATGGCCAGGAACTCGGCGCGCAGCAGCATCCAAACGCACGATGCGGTGCCGAAGGCGAGAACGAGGTACAGCGCGGCATGCACCGTGCTGCGCGCGGTGATGACGCGGAAGGCCGCGAACAGCAGGACGATGGAGAACAGGTAGAAGAGCGCGCTCGAGGTGTTCATGGAATGTGGCGCCCGAAGGCCCGCCGGGCTTCAGCGGTACTTGGCGTCGGCCTCCTTCGCGGCAGCGATTTCTTTTTCGTAGCGGTCGCCCACGGCAAGCAGCATGTCCTTCGTGAAGTACAGGTCTCCACGCTTCTCGCCGTGGTATTCGAGGATGTGCGTCTCGACGATCGAGTCGACCGGGCAACTCTCTTCGCAAAAGCCGCAGAAGATGCACTTCGTCAGGTCGATGTCATAGCGCGTGGTGCGGCGCGAGCCGTCGTCGCGAACATCCGATTCGATCGTGATGGCCATCGCGGGGCACACCGCCTCGCACAGCTTGCAGGCGATGCAGCGTTCCTCGCCGTTGTCATAGCGGCGCAGCGCATGCAGGCCACGGAAGCGCGGGCTCAGCGGCGTCTTTTCCTCCGGGAACTGCACGGTGATCTTGCGCGCCAGGAAGTACTTGCCGGTGATGCGCATGCCCTTGAACAGTTCCAGCAGCATGAAGCTGGAGGCGAAATCCTTGAGTGCGCTGACGGTGGACATGGTGTCGCTCCCTTCAGTTCCAGATGTTCAGCGGCGACTGAATCCACAGCCCCACCACCACCAGCCACACCAGGGTGACCGGGATGAAGATCTTCCAGCCCAGGCGCATGATCTGGTCGTAGCGGTAGCGCGGAAAGGTGGCGCGCACCCACAGGAACATCGTGACCACGACGAAGGTCTTCAGGATGATCCAGCCCCAGCCGGGGATCCAGGTGAAAGGCGCGAAGTCGAAGGGGCTGAGCCAGCCGCCCAGAAACAGGATCACCGCCAGCATCGACACCAGGATCATGTTGGCGTACTCGGCCAGGAAGAACATCGCGAAGGCCATGCCCGAGTACTCGATCATGTGGCCGGCGACGATCTCGGACTCGCCCTCGACCACGTCGAAGGGATGGCGGTTGGTCTCGGCCAGGCCGGAGATGAAATACACGAGGAAGATCGGCAGCAGCGGCAGCCAGTTCCAGGACAGGAAGTTCAGCCCCATGTCGGCGAAGCGGCCCTTGTCCTGGCCGAGCACGATGTCGCTCATGTTCATGCTGGCCGAGACCATCAGCACGACCACCAGCGCGAAGCCCATCGCGATCTCGTAGCTCACCATCTGCGCCGATGCGCGAAGTGCTCCGAGGAAAGCGTACTTCGAGTTGCTGGCCCAGCCGGCGATGATGACGCCGTACACCTCGAGCGAGGTGATGGCCATCAGGAACAGCAGACCGGCGTTGATGTTGGCCAGCGCCACCTCGGGGCCGAAGGGGATCACCACCCACGCCGCCAGCGCCGGCATGATGGTCATCACCGGGCCCAGGAAGAACAGCGGCTTGTTTGCAGCAGTCGGTCGGATGATCTCCTTGAAGATCAGCTTGACGGCATCGGCGATCGGCGTCAGCAGGCCGAAGGGGCCGACCCGGTTGGGGCCCGGGCGCAGTTGCGTGAAGCCGATGCCCTTGCGCTCCCACAGGGTCAGGTAGGCCACTGCGCCCATCAGCGGCAGCACCAGGGCGATGATCTTGATCAGGTTCCAGACCACGGCCCAAAGCGTCGCGCCCATGAGCGACGTGCCGAATTGGTTGACTGCATCCAGCATCGGCGGTCCTCAGGCCCGTTGCACGTTCACCGTGCCGAACATTGCGCCCAGCGCGGCCGTGTCGACATGCCCGGCGCTGACATGCACCACGTTGGCGGCCAGGCCCGGATCCTCTTGAGCGGGCAGCACGATCGATGCGCTGCCCAGCGACACGCGCACGGCGTCACCAAGCTTCAGGCCCATCTGGCGCCACAGGGCGCTGGGCAGGCCGGCGCGCGGTGCGCGGGCATCGGCCGTGCCCTGCAAGGCCTCAGCCCGGCGCACCAGCATGTCGGTGGCGTAAATCGGCACGTCGGCGATGCGCTGCAAAGTGCTGTCTATAGGACTTCCGGTTTCGAGCGTCGCCATGCTGCGGTTGTCCAGCCGGGCCGCCAGCGCGGCCGGGTCACCGAGTGCAGCGGCACGCACCTGCTCGACGCTGTCGAAATCGAAGCCCGGCAGTTCCAGCAAGTTGCCCAGCACGCGCAGCACCTTCCACGCCGGGCGGGCCTCGCCGAGCGGCGCGACGACGCCGTTGAAGGCCTGTGCACGGCCTTCGGCATTGACGAAGCAGCCCGCGGTTTCGGTGAAAGGTGCGATCGGCAGCAGCACGTCGGCATTGGCCACCGCGGCGTCCTTGAATGACGTCAATGCCACGACCAGTCCGCTGCCCTGCAAGGCAGCGTCTGCCGCCACGGGATCGGCCGCGTCGAGTGCCGGCTCCAGGTTCAGCAGCAGCAGCGCCTTCATCGGCCGCGACAGCATCTGCAGCGCGCTCAGCCCGCCCTCGTCCGGCAGCGCGCCGACGAGCTGTGCCCCGACGCTGTTGGCAGCCTCGCCCAGGTAGCCCACCGTGGCGCCGCTGTGCTCGCCGATCCATTGGCTCAAGGCCAGCAGCTGGGCGGCCTGCGGATGCTGCGCAGCCGCGTTGCCGAGCAGCAGCGCCTTGTGTTCGGCACTCAGCAACGAACGCGCCACGGCCTGCGCGGCCGGCCCGGCGTCGGCCGGCAACGGTGCCGGCACGCCCTTGGCCTTCGCCACCGCGGCGGCGACTTCGGCCAGCGACGACAGCCATGCGCCCGGAGCGGCGACCAGCCGCGTGCCCATCGGCATCAGCCATTCGTCCTGCAGCGCATTCAGGCTGTGCACGGCGGCACCCTTGCGGGCCGCCTGGCGCAGGCGTTGCGCAAACAACGGATGGTCCTTACGCAGGAAGGAGCCGATGACCAGTGCGCTGTTCAGCGTCGACAACGAGGCGATCGACCGGCCTAGCCAGCGTGCGGCACCTGCAGTCGCGGTGTTGGACGTGTCCGCATGACGCAGCCGGTGGTCGATGTTGGCGCTGCCCAGGCCGCGCACGATCCGGCCCAGGAGGTACAGCTCTTCGACCGTGCTGTGCGCGCTGCCCAGCGCGCCGATGCCGGCCGCGCCGAACTCGCCCTTGATCCGCTTCAGCCCGTCGGCGACATAACCCAGCGCGGTGCTCCAGTCCACCGGCTGCCATTCGCCACCCTGCTTGATCATCGGCGTGCGCAGACGAGCGTCGCTGTTCAGCGCCTCGTAGGAGAAGCGGTCGCGGTCGGCGATCCAGCACTCGTTGACGTCTTCGTTTTCCAGCGGGACCACGCGCAGGACCTTGTTGGCCTTGGTCTGCACGATCAGGTTGGCACCGGTAGAGTCGTGCGGGCTGATGCTCTTGCGCCGCGCCAGCTCCCAGGTGCGGGCGCTGTAGCGGAAGGGCTTGCTGGTCAGTGCGCCGACCGGGCAGATGTCGATCATGTTGCCCGACAGCTCGGAATCGACTGTGCCACCCTTGACCGTGGTGATCTCGGAGTGCTCGCCGCGATGGATCATGCCGAGTTCCATCACGCCGGCCACCTCCTGGCCGAAGCGCACGCAGCGGGTGCAGTGGATGCAGCGGCTCATCTCCTGCATGCTGATCAGCGGGCCGACGTCCTTGTGGAAGACGACGCGTTTTTCTTCGGTGTAGCGACTGGCGCTGCCTCCATAGCCGACCGCCAGGTCCTGCAGCTGGCATTCGCCGCCCTGATCGCAGATCGGACAATCAAGTGGGTGATTGATGAGCAGGAACTCCATGACCGACTTCTGCGCCGCCAGCGCCTTCGCGCTCTTGGTGTGTACCACCATGCCCGCGGCCACCGGCGTGGCGCAGGCCGGCATCGGCTTGGGCGCCTTTTCGACCTCCACCAGGCACATCCGGCAGTTGGCGGCGATGCTGAGCTTCTTGTGATAACAGAAGTGCGGCACGTAGATGCCGGCCGCGTCGGCGGCGTGCATCACCATGCTGCCGGGTGTGACGCCGACCGCTTGCCCGTCGATGGTGATCTCGATCATGTCGTGGCCACCGGCTGCGCCACCTGGCAGTGCTTGTGTTCGATGTGGAACACAAACTCGTCGCGGAAGTGCTTGAGCATGCCGCGCACCGGCAGCGCCGCGGCGTCACCCAGCGCGCAGATGGTGCGCCCCATGATGTTCTCGGACACCGACGAAAGCAGTTCCAGATCTTCGATGCGGCCGTGGCCGTGCTCGATGCGGTCGACCATGCGCCACAGCCAGCCGGTGCCTTCGCGGCACGGTGTGCACTGGCCGCACGATTCGTGCTGGTAGAAGTAGCTCAGCCGCATCAGGCTGCGCACCATGCAGCGGGTGTCGTCCATCACGATCACCGCACCCGAGCCGAGCATCGAGCCGGCCTTGGCGATGGCGTCGTAGTCCATCGTGATGTCCATCATCACGTCGGCCGGCAGCACTGGCGCCGACGAGCCGCCCGGGATCACCGCCTTCAGAGTGCGCCCCTCGCGCATGCCGCCCGCCAGTTCGAGCAGCTTGACGAAGGGCGTGCCCAGCGGCACCTCGAAGTTGCCAGGGCTTTGCACGTCGCCGACAACCGAGAAGATCTTCGTGCCGCCGTTGTTCGGCTTGCCGATCGCCAGGTAGGGCGCGCCACCATGGCGGATGATCCACGGCACCGCGGCAAAGGTCTCGGTGTTGTTGATTGTCGTGGGCTTGCCGTAGACGCCGAAGCTGGCCGGAAACGGCGGCTTGAAGCGCGGCTGGCCCTTCTTGCCTTCCAGCGACTCCAGCAGCGCGGTCTCCTCGCCGCAGATGTAGGCGCCGAAGCCGTGGAAGGCGTGCAGCTGGAAGCTGAATGCCGAGCCGAGGATGTTGTCGCCCAGGTAGCCGACAGCACGCGCCTCGTCCAGAGCCTCTTCGAAACGCTGATAGATCTCGAAGATCTCACCGTGGATGTAGTTGTAGGCGGTGCCCACGCCCATCGCGTACGCGGCAATCGCCATGCCCTCGATAACGATGTGCGGGTTGTAGGCGAGTATGTCGCGGTCCTTGCAGGTGCCGGGCTCGCCTTCATCGGAGTTGCACACCAGGTACTTCGGGCCGCCATAGTTCTTCGGCATGAAGCTCCACTTCAGGCCGGTCGGGAAGCCCGCACCGCCGCGGCCGCGCAGTCCTGAAGTCTTGACCTCAGCGATCACCTGGTCGGGCGTCATGCCAGCGCCGCCATCGAGGCCGAGGATCTTGCGCAGCGCCTGGTAGCCGCCTCGGGCTTCGTAGTCCTTCAGGCGCCAGTTGCTCCCATCGAGCCCGTCGTAGATCTGAGCGCCGATGTGTCGGCCGTGGAAACAGGTCTCGCGGCCTGTGGTCTTGAACTTGGAAAGATCCAGCATCGCCTAGTTGCTTTCCTTGGCGTTCGCCCTGAGGACGTCGATCAGTTCGTCCAGTCGCGGCTTGTCCATGAAGCTGAGCATCTCGCGGTCGTTGACGAGCATCACCGGCGCATCGGCGCAGGCGCCCAGGCATTCGCTGGGCTGCACGGTGAACACGCCGTCGGCCGTGCTGCCGTAGGGTTCGACGCCGAGCTTCTTGCACACATGCTGTAGCGCGGTCTCGCCGTCGCGCAGCTGGCACGGCAGGTTGGTGCAGACATTGAGCTTGAACCTGCCCACCGGCTGCTGGTTGTACATGTTGTAGAAGGTGGTGACCTCGTGCACTGCGATCGGCGCCATGCCCAGGTACGCGGCCACCGCGTTCTCGGCCTGCGCCGAAACATGGCCCTGCTCGTGCTGCACGATTGCCAGGCAGGCCATCACCGCCGACTGCTTCTGCTCGGGCGGGTACTTGGCGACTTCCTTGGCGAAGCGCGCCTCGGTTTGCTCGGAGAACTTCATCGATCGATCTCGCCGAAGACGATGTCCATGGTGCCGATGATGGCCACGGCGTCGGCGATCATGTGGCCGCGTGCCATCTCGTCGAGCGCCGCCAGGTGCGGGAAGCCGGGCGGCCGGATCTTCAGCCGATAGGGCTTGTTGGCCCCGTCGCTGACGATGTAGATGCCGAACTCGCCCTTCGGATGCTCCACCGCCGCATAGGCCTCGCCCTCGGGCACGTGCATGCCTTCGGTGAACAGCTTGAAGTGGTGGATCAGTTCCTCCATGTTGGCCTTCATGTCCACACGTGAGGGTGCAGCCACCTTGTGGTTGTCGGTGATCACCGGGCCCGGGTTGACGCGCAGCCAATCGACGCACTGCTTGATGATGCGGTTGCTCTGGCGCATCTCCTCCACACGCACCAGGTAGCGGTCGTACGTGTCGCCGTTGGTGCCCACCGGGATGTCGAAGTCCATGCGCTCGTAGACGTCGTAGGGCTGCTTCTTGCGCAGGTCCCACTCGACGCCGGAGCCGCGCAGCATCGGGCCGGTGAAGCCGAGATTCATCGCGCGCTCCGGCGTGACCACGCCAATACCCACGGTGCGCTGCTTCCAGATGCGGTTGTCGGTGAGCAGCGTCTCGTACTCGTCGACATAACCCGGGAAACGCTGCGTGAAGGCGTCGATGAAATCGAGCAGGCTGCCGCTGCGCGTATCGTTAAGCGCGTCGATGGCCTTCTGGTTCTTGATGCGCGACACCTTGTATTGCGGCATCGAGTCCGGCAGGTCGCGGTACACGCCGCCGGGGCGGAAGTAGGCGGCGTGCATGCGAGCGCCGGACACCGCCTCGTACATGTCGAACAGGTCCTCGCGCTCGCGGAAGCAGTAGATGAGGATGTTCATCGCACCGCAGTCGATGCCGTGCGCACCCAGCCACAGCAGGTGATTCAGCAGCCGCGTGATCTCGGCAAACATGACGCGGATGTACTGCGCACGCTCGGGCACCTCGATGCCGAGCAGCTTCTCGATCGCAAGGCAGTAGGCGTGCTCGTTGCACATCATCGACACGTAATCCAGCCGGTCCATGTACGGCAGGCTCTGGATGAAGGTCTTGCTTTCGGCCAGTTTCTCGGTGGCGCGGTGCAGCAGCCCAATGTGCGGATCGGCGCGCTGGATGACCTCGCCGTCGAGCTCGAGCACCAGGCGCAGCACGCCGTGCGCCGCCGGGTGCTGAGGCCCGAAATTGAGCGTGTAGTTCTTGATCTCGGCCATGCTCAGTGCAAACCGCCGTAGTTGTCTTCGCGCACGACGCGCGGCGTGATCTCGCGCGGTTCGATCGTCACTGGCTGGTAGATCACGCGCTGCGTCTGCGCGTCGTACCGCATCTCCACATGGCCAGTGGTCGGGAAGTCCTTGCGCATCGGGTGGCCGATGAAGCCGTAGTCGGTGAGAATGCGGCGCAGGTCCATGTGGCCGTCGAAGACGATGCCGTACAGATCGAAGGCCTCGCGCTCGAACCAATTGGCCGCCGACCAGACCTCGGTGACCGAGGCCACCACCGGCAACTCATCGTCGGGCGCGAACACCTTGAGTCTCAGCCGCCAGTTGTGCTCGACCGACAGCAGGTGCAGCACCACGCAATAACGCGGCCCGTCCCAGGGCTGATCCTTGTAGCTGGAATAGTCAACGCCACAAAGATCGATCATCGTCTGAAAGCGCAGACCGGCGTGGTCGCGCAGGCGCAGGGCAAGCTCCGGGTAGTCTCCCGCGGACACAGTGACGGTGATCTCGCCGCGCTCGCGCCTGAAGGCCTTGATCGACGGGCCGAGCACGGTCTCGAGCGTGGCCTGCAGTTGGTCGAGTTTGAGCGTCATCGGCGAAGGCGGCAGCGTAGTCGTCGGTCAGCGCGCAATGGTGTTCTCGCGGCGGATCTTGTTCTGCAGTTGCAGGATGCCGTAGAGCAGTGCCTCGGCCGTCGGCGGGCAGCCGGGCACGTAGACGTCCACCGGCACGATGCGGTCGCAACCGCGCACCACGCTATAGCTGTAGTGGTAGTAGCCACCGCCGTTGGCGCATGAGCCCATGCTCAGCACCCAGCGCGGCTCGGCCATCTGGTCGTACACCTTGCGCAGCGCCGGCGCCATCTTGTTGCACAGCGTGCCCGCAACGATCATCAGGTCGCTCTGGCGCGGGCTCGGGCGAAACAGCATGCCGAAGCGGTCGATGTCGTAGCGTGCCGCGCCGGCATGCATCATCTCCACGGCGCAGCAGGCCAGGCCGAAGGTCATCGGCCACAGCGAACCGGTCTTCGACCAGTTGATCAGCTTGTCCACCGAGGTGGTGACGAAGCCTTCCTTCAGTACGCCTTCGATTCCCATCGCGTGTCCCTTGGCCCTACTCCCAATCCAGGGCGCCCTTCTTCCATTCGTAGACGAAGCCGACAACCAGGATGGTGAGGAAAAGCATCATGGCCCAGAAACCTGACGGCCCGATTTCACGCAGTGCCACCGCCCACGGGAAGAGAAAGGCTATTTCCAGGTCGAACAGGATGAACAGGATCGCCACGAGGTAGTAGCGCACGTCGAATTTCATGCGCGCGTCTTCGAAGGCCTCGAAGCCGCACTCGTAGGGCGAGTTCTTCGCAGCGTCGGGCCGGTTCGGGCCGAGCGCAAAGCCGATCAGCTGCGGTGCGATGCCGACCGCCACCCCCAACAGGATGAAAAGGATGACGGGCAGGTAGGCTTGCAGGTCCATGGGCTTTGCGTGGGCGTTTCAGAGCACTGCAGTGGCACGGGCCTTCGACTTCGCCGACACGGCCGGCGTGTCGTCAGTGCCGCGAGCGCTGGGTACGGACTGCGCGGAAAACCTTCAAGGGCCGTCGCCGCGCGATGCTTTTCCTAGCTGGTGCCGACGGCGAGACTCGAACTCGCACAGCTTTCGCCACTACCCCCTCAAGATAGCGTGTCTACCAATTTCACCACGTCGGCGCAGATCGTCGATTCATCGGGTGACGCGAGGAAATGACACCCTTATCAATCGAACAATTCTAGCTGCAAAAGATGCGGATTCCCGCAGTGCAGCAAGCCCTTGCCGGCGCGTGCCGACAAAGCCATCGACCGCTACTTGCCCGCGCTGGCCGGGGCCGAAGGCACGGCCGCTTGGGCCGGCACCGCCGGCGCCGCCGGCGCCGGGATGGCCGCAGGCACGCCGATCGGCGCCGACGCCGACGGTGTGCCCACCGGAATGGCCGGCAGCACTGCCGGCGCACTGGCCGACGCTGCGGCGCGGTCGAGCACACTGCCCCCGCTGGTCAACGACGCAGCGCCGGAGCGGTCGTTGCCGATGAAGGCCAGGGCCAGCGTGCAGGCGAAGAACACAGCCGCGCAGGCGGCAGTGGAGCGCGACAGGAAGTTTGCGCTGCCGCTGGCACCGAACAGGCTGCCCGAAGCGCCGCTGCCGAACGAAGCGCCCATGTCGGCGCCCTTGCCGTGCTGGATCAGCACCAGGCCGATCATGGTCAGCGCCGTCAGCAGCTGCATTGCGTGGATGACAGTGGTCCAGAGTTGCATGTTGTGTGGTTGTCTTGCGAAAGGGTTGTGACTTCAGCCGGCCGCGCGGCAGATGGCGACGAAGTCGGCGGCCTTGAGCGCGGCACCGCCGACCAATGCACCGTCGATATCGGCCATCGCGAACAGCGCGGCCGCGTTGTCGGGTTTGACGCTGCCGCCGTACAGCAGCGTCATCGCTTCGGCGCGCGGCGTCGCCGCCTGCAACTGCGCACGCAGCAGCTGGTGCACGTCTTGAGCCTGTTGCGGCGTGGCGCTGAGGCCGGTGCCGATAGCCCACACGGGCTCGTAGGCGACGATCATCTCGCCGGCGCAGTGCGCCAGTACGTGGATCACGGCCGACAGCTGGCGCTTGACGACGGCAGCGGTTTCGCCGGCCTCGCGCTGCGCCAGCGTTTCGCCGATGCACACGATCGGCGTCACGCCCTGCGCCAGCGCCGCCTGCGCCTTGTCGGCCACCAGTTGGTCGGTCTCACCGTGCATCGCTCGACGCTCGGAGTGGCCGACGATGGCGTAGCGGCAGCCGAACTCCTTGAGCATCGTGGCCGAGACCTCGCCGGTGTAGGCGCCCTGCTTGTGTGCCGAGCAGTCCTGCGCACCCCAGCGGATGTCGCTGCCGGCCAGGCTGACGGCTGTTTCGGACAGGTACGGGAAGGGAACGCAAACCGCCACGTCGGCGCCAAAGGGCCGCGCGCCGATGATGCCGGCCAGCAATTCGGCATTGGCCGGATGGCTGCCGTGCATCTTCCAGTTGCCGACCACCAGCTTGCGACGCTTGCTCATTAAGCACTCCAATCCAGCACGATCTTGCCCACGTGCACGCTCGACTCCATCAGCGCGTGCGCCTGGGCAGCCTGCTCGGCCGGGAACACCTTGTAGATCACCGGCTTGATCTTGCCGGCCTCGATGCGCGGCCAGACCTGCTCGCGCAACTGCTCAGCGATGACCGTCTTGTAGGCCACCGAGCGCGGCCGCAGCGTGCTGCCGATGATCGAAACACGCTTGCGCAGCACCGCACCCATGTCGAGCGTAGCCTTGGTGCCGCCCTGCACCGCGATCACCGCGATGCGGCCGTCGTCGGCCAGGCATTCGATCTCGCGCGCCACGTAGTCGCCGGCGACCATGTCGAGCACAACATCGACGCCCCGGCTCTTTGTCAAGGTCTTGAGCTCTGCGACGAAGTCCTGCGTCTTGTAGTTGATGGCATGGTCGGCGCCCTGCGCCAGGCAGGCGACGCACTTCTCGTCACTGCCGGCGGTGACGATCACCTCGGCGCCGATGGCCTTGGCCAGGTGGATCGCAGCCACGCCGATGCCGCTGGAGCCGCCTTGCACCAGCAAGGTTTCGCCGGTCTTCAGCTGCGCGTTCTGGAACACGTTCTGCCAGACCGTGAAGAAGGTCTCGGGCAGCGACGCGGCCTCGACGTCACTCAGCCCCGCGGGCACCGGCAGGCACTGCCCGGCCGGGGCCACACACAGTTCGGCGTAGCCGCCTCCGGCGACCAGTGCGCACACGCGATCACCGATCTTCAGCCCGGCAGCCGCCAGGTCGGTGGCCGAACCGGCCGCCACGGTGCCGGCGATTTCCAGACCCGGCAGGTCGGACACACCCGGCGGCATCGGATACAGGCCCTTGCGCTGCAGCACGTCCGGCCGGTTCACGCCCGAGGCACTGACCTTGATCAGCAGTTCCCCGGCCTTGGGCAGCGGATCCGCGCGCTCGCACGGCACCAGCACCTCTGGCCCGCCGGGCTGCTTGATTTCAATGGCTCGCATGTTCGCTCCTCGGCTCGACCCCGGGGCCTGAGGCCCGGGGCCGGTGGTCAGTCACGCGGCGGCGCGTCGTTGTCGGCAGACACCGGCGCGGCCTCGGCGGCCGGCTCGCGCCGCGGGCGATCGTCACGATCGCCGCGCTCGCCCCGGTCACGCCGAGGACGGTCGCCGTACTCGCGACGCGGCGGGCGCTCGCGTTCCTCTTCCATGCCTTCAGGACGTTCGAGCAGCGCCTTCAGCGACAACTTGACGCGTCCCTTCTCATCGGTCTCGAGCACCTTGACCTTGACGATCTGGCCCTCTTCGAGGAAGTCGGTCACCTTCTCGACGCGCTGGTGCGCGATCTGGCTGATGTGCAGCAGGCCGTCCTTGCCCGGCAGCAGGTTGACCAGCGCGCCGAAGTCGAGGATCTTGGTGACAGGTCCTTCGTAGACCTTGCCAATCTCGACCTCGGCGGTGATCTCGGTGATGCGCTTCTTCGCGAATTCGGCCTTGTCGGCGTCGGTCGATGCAATCGTGATCGTGCCGTCCTCACCGATGTCGATGACGCAGCCGGTCTCTTCGGTCAGGCCGCGGATCACCGCCCCGCCCTTGCCGATGACGTCGCGGATCTTCTCCGGGTTGATCTTCATCGTGTACAGGCGCGGCGCGAACTGCGACACTTCGGCCTTGGCCTCGCCCATCGCCTCCTGCATCTTGCCCAGGATGTGCAGCCGCGCCTCCTTGGCCTGCGCCAGGGCGACCTGCATGATCTCCTTGGTGATGCCCTGGATCTTGATGTCCATCTGCAGCGCGGTGATGCCGCTGGTGCTGCCGGCGACCTTGAAGTCCATGTCGCCGAGGTGATCCTCGTCGCCGAGGATGTCAGTCAGCACGGCGAAGCGGTTGGCGTCCTTGATCAGGCCCATGGCAATGCCCGCCACGTGGGCCTTCATCGGCACGCCGGCGTCCATCAGCGCCAGGCAGCCACCGCACACCGAGGCCATCGACGACGAGCCATTGGATTCGGTGATCTCGCTGACCACGCGCATCGTGTAGGGGAAGTCCTCCTTCTTCGGCAGCGCTGCCAGCAGCGCGCGCTTGGCCAGTCGGCCGTGGCCGATCTCGCGCCGTTTCGGGCTACCGAAACGGCCGGCCTCGCCGGTGGCGAAAGGCGGCATGTTGTAGTGCAGCATGAAGTTGTCGGTGAACTCGCCGGCCAGCGCATCGATGCGCTGCGCATCACGTTCGGTGCCGAGCGTGGCCACCACCAGCGCCTGCGTCTCGCCGCGCGTGAACAGCGCCGACCCGTGGGTCCGCGGCAGCACGCTGTTGCGAATCTCGATCGGCCGCACGGTGCGCGTGTCGCGGCCGTCGATGCGCGGCTCGCCGGCCAGGATCTGGCTGCGCACAATGCGCGCTTCGATGTCGAAGAGCATCGCTTCGACCTTGACGGCGTCGAACTCGGCACCTTCGGCCTTCAGCGCCGCCAGCACGCTGGCATAGGCCTCGCGGCAGGCCTGCGTACGGGCCTGCTTGCTGCGGATCTGATAGGCCGCACGCAGCGGCCCTTCGGCCAGCGCATTGAGCTTGGCGATGAAGGCCTCATCCTTGGCCGGGGCCTTCCAGTCCCACTCGGGCTTGCCGGCCTCGCGCACCAGTTCGTTGATCGCGGCGATGGCGATGTTGCCCTGCTCGTGGCCGAAGACCACCGCGCCGAGCATGATCTCCTCGGACAGCATGTCCGCCTCGGATTCCACCATCAGCACGGCGGCCTCGGTGCCGGCAACCACTAGGTCGAGCTTGGAATCGAGCAGTTGCGTCTTGCCCGGGTTGAGCACGTACTCGCCATTTACGTAACCCACGCGCGCGGCGCCGATCGGGCCATCGAACGGGATGCCGCTGATCGCCAGCGCGGCGCTGGTGCCGATCATCGCGGCGATGTCGGCCTGCACCTCGGGATTCAGGCTGAGCACATGCACGATCACCTGGACTTCGTTGTAGAAGCCTTCGGGAAACAGCGGGCGGATCGGACGGTCGATCAGGCGGCAGGTCAGGATCTCGAGCTCACTGGGGCGGCCTTCGCGCTTGAAGAAGCTGCCCGGGATCTTGCCGGCGGCGTAGGTCTTTTCTGTGTAGTCCACGGTCAGCGGGAAGAAATCCTGCCCGGCCTTGGCTTCGGTCTTGGCGACCACGGTGGCCAGCACGACAGTGTCGTCAATGTTCACGACCACGGCGCCACTGGACTGGCGGGCAACTTCGCCCGTTTCCAGCGTGACGGTATGTGGGCCCCATTGGAAGGTCTTTGTGACCTTGTTGAAGATGCTCATAGGTGGTTCTCCGTTTCGGATGCGGCACGCTTGGGGTGGTGCCTTTGACCAGGAGCGGGCGTTTCTTGGCGGCATGCCATTCCAGCGAAACCCATCATCGGACTTCGCTGGAATGACAAAGCAGCGACTGACAAGTGCCCTGCTCCGAAAAGCCCGTGCTGCGGCTGGCCGCGCACGGGCTTGCGGACCTTCATCGCGGCCTTACTTGCGCAGGCCGAGCTTGGCGATCAGCGCGGTGTAGCGCTCGGCGTCCTTGTCCTTCAGGTAGGACAGCAGGCGCTTGCGCTGGTTGACCATCTTCAGCAGGCCGCGGCGGCCGTGGTGGTCCTTCAGGTGCTGCTTGAAGTGGGGGGTAAGCTGGTTGATGCGTGCGGTGAGCAATGCCACCTGCACTTCCGGCGAACCGGTGTCCGCCGCACCGCGCGCATTGGACTGGATGATTTCGGCGACTGCCGCGCTGGCCAGGGTCATGGGATTTCCTAAAGTGTTGGAAACCGCCTGTGCCAAGCGGCCGCCTGGGCGGCGATCGCTGGGGACGGTTTCCGGTTCGACTTGCGATGACAGGTGAAACCGACCCGTCTCGTGCTGTAGCTTCGCGGCAATGGACAAACCCAGCCGGCAAAGCCTTGAGATTATAGCCCCAATGCCGCGGTCAGCCGGCCCAGCCCGGCGCTCAGGCGCTGCGGATCGCGTGATGCAAAGCACCAGCGCAACCAGCCCTCGCCTTCGCCGCCGAAAGCCACTCCTGGGGCCAGACCCAGACCGTGGCGTTCGACCAACTGTTTGGCCAGGGCCAGCGAATCCTCACGCCCGCCGATGCGGAAGAAGGCGTACATGCCGCCGTCGGGGCGGGCCACCTCCACACCCGGCAGCGCCGCCAGGCCGTCGATCAGCAGGTCGCGGCCGTGCCGCAGGCGTTGTACCAGCTGCGGCACGAAGGCCGGTGCGATCTGCAGGCCGGCCAGAGCGCCGCGCTGCACGAACACCGGGGCACAGGATGTGTTGAACTCGATCAGCTTGCCCATCGCGTCGACGTGAGCGGGCGGCAGCACCAGCCAGCCGAGACGCCAGCCCGTCATCAGCAGGTGCTTGGAGAAGCTCTGCGCCACCACCACCCGGTCGTCGACGTCGGCGATGTCCAGGAAACTCGGCGCCGCGGCACCGTCGCCGAACCAGATGCGTTCGTACACCTCGTCAGCGACGATCCAGGTGCCGGTGTGCCGGCAATGGTCGAGGATGGCCTGCTGCTCAGGCCGGCTCAGCGTCCAGCCCGTGGGGTTGTTCGGCGCGTTGACCAGCAGCACGCGCGTGCGCGAGGTGACAGCCTCTAACAGCGCGTCCAGGTCCAACCCCCAGGCGCCACGGTCTGGCCGCAGCGCGATGCGCCGGACCGAGGCACCCATGATCTGCGCCTGCGCCGTCAGGTTCGGCCACAGCGGCACCACGGCCGCCACCTCGTCGCCGGCGTCGACGAGCATCTGCATCGCCAGCATCAGCGCGTTCACGCCGCCGGAAGTGACGGCGATGCGATCGGCGCTCACCGGGCCGTGCAGCGCACTGGCGTAATCGGCCAGCGCCTGGCGCAGTTCAGCCAGGCCCAGGTTGTGGGCGTAAAAGGTCTCGCCGTCGAGCAGCGACTTTGCTGCAGCGCGGCGCATCGGCTCGGGCGTGACCTCGTCGCTTTCGCCGAACCAGAAGGCGAGAACGTCGCTGCGCCCCAGGCCGGCATTGGCCACCTCGCGGATCTTCGATGCAGGCAGTTGGCGGATCGTGTCGCGCATGGGGGTTCTGGAGGATTCGGTCGCGGTACTCGGCCAACGCGATGGGTGTTGACGCAAGGCAAGACCGCGCGGCATTGAAAAGCCAGCACGCATTGCCATGTGATGTGCATGGGCGGTGACTTGGGTTTGTCGCCGCCGGCTTTGATTCTAGGAGGTGAGCATGTTCCTCGTTCCCATGACACGCAATGCTTCCGAATGGGCGCGAAGCTTCGACCGGCTCTTCGACGACAGCTTCGAACGCTTCTTCGCTCCGGCCGCACAAGGCGGCGCCGAATTGGCACGCACCCCTGCGCTTGACGTCAGCGAGTCCGACCGCGCCTATACGGTCAAGCTCGATCTGCCGGGCGTGGCCAAGGAAGACGTAAAGATCTCGATCGACGGCCGCCGCGTCAGTGTCCAGACTCAGACGCGAAAGGAAGAAGAGAAAAAGGACGGCGATCGCGTCGTCTATCGCGAGCGTTCGATGTCCAGCTATGCGCGCAGCTTCACCGTCGCTGCCGAGGTGGACGAGGCGGAGTCTTCGGCCAAGCTGGAAAACGGCGTGCTGACGCTGACCCTGAGCAAGCGCAGCGCGCCGGCCGCGAAGCGGCTGACTGTCGCCTGATGCCCCAGGCTGGCGCGGGCCTTCAGGCCTGCGCCAGATCCCAGCGCGGCCGTACCTCAAAAGCGCCTGCGTTGCTGGCAAAACCGATGCCGAGCTGCGTGCGCATCGCCGCGGCCAACGCAATCATTGCACCGTTGTCGGTGCACAGCGTCAGCTCGGGGTAGTGCACGCGCGCGCCAATGCGCGCGCATTCGCGGCCGAGGCGTTCACGCAGTGACGCGTTGGCCCCGACGCCGCCAGCAACCACCAGGCGCTTCAGGCCGGTGGCCTGCAACGCGCGCAGCGATTTGGCGCACAACACATCGACGATGGCCGCTTGCACGCTGGCGGCCATGTCGGCACGCTGGTCATCCGGCAGCGGGTCAGGCAGCCGCGCCACGCGCACCGCCACAGCGGTCTTGAGCCCGGCGAACGAGAAGTCCAGGCCGGGCTTGTGCAGCAGCGGTCGCGGCAGTTCGAAGGCATCGCCGCGGCCCTGCCGCGCTAGAGCGGCCAGCGCCGGGCCGCCCGGGTAGCCCAGGCCGAGCAGCTTGGCGCTCTTGTCGAAGGCCTCCCCGGCCGCGTCGTCCACCGTCTCGCCGAGCAAGGTGTAGCGGGCGACCCCATCGACGCGCATCAGTTGCGTGTGCCCCCCTGACACGAGCAGCGCAACGAAGGGGAACAGCGGCGGGTCGTCGGACAGGAAAGGAGAAAGCAGGTGTCCTTCCAGGTGATGGATGCCCAGCGTCGGACGCCCGAGTGCTGCCGCCAGCGCCTCGGCCACGCCGGCACCGACCAGCAACGCTCCGGCCAGCCCGGGCCCGCGCGTGTAGGCGATCAGATCGATCTCCGACAGGCTGGCGCCCGCTTCGGCCAGAACCCGCCGCGTCAGCGGCAGCACGCGGCGGATGTGGTCCCGCGAGGCCAGCTCCGGCACCACGCCGCCATAGGCCTGGTGCATGTCCACCTGGCTGTGCAGTGCCTGCGCTCTGAGTCGCGGGGGTTGGTCCTTGTGGAACGACACCAGCGCCACGCCAGTCTCGTCGCAGGAACTCTCGATGCCGAGGATGTTCATCGGCGCAGCCGCTCAGTGGTTCTCGCGTGCGTGATTGATGGTGTACTTCGGCAACTCGATGGTCACGTCCTGGTTCGACACGATGGCCTGGCAGGACAGCCGCGAGGTCGGCGTCAGACCCCAGGCCCGGTCCAGCAGGTCCTCTTCGCTCTCGTCCATCTCGCCCAGCGAATCGAAACCCTCGTGCACGATGACATGGCAGGTGGTGCAGGCGCAGCTCATCTCGCAGGCATGCTCGATGGCGATGCCGTTCTCGAGCAGCGCCTCGCACAGCGAGGTGCCGGGTGTGGCCTCGATCTCATCGCCCAGCGGGCAAAGTTCGGCGTGCGGCAGGATGCGGATGTGTGGCATGTCTAGAGGTTGTCGATGTTGCGCCCGGCCAGCGCCTGGCGAATGCCGCGGTTCATGCGCGAGGCGGCGAACTCCTCGGTGCCCTTGGCCAGCGCCTCGACCGCGGCGTTGATCGCGTCGTGGTCGCTTCCCGCCGCCAGTTCGGCCACGGTAGCCATCAGGCCGTCGATGGCCAGGCGCTCATCGTCCGACAGCAAGACGCCGTCCGCCGCCAGCGCCGAACGCGTGGCCAGCAGCAGCCGGTCGGC
>Ga0316195_10000029_pt1 | contig 35818 bp, 33 predicted proteins | sample Phised1_MG_FD_204937 | JGI IMG/M metagenome (GOLD analysis project Ga0316195, IMG submission 204937) | Coastal sediment microbial communities from Maine, United States - Phippsburg sediment 1 | ecosystem: Environmental > Aquatic > Marine > Coastal > Sediment | place: USA: Maine | collected...
CGCGCCGGTCATTTCCTTCGAATTCCTGTTCACCGGCCCGACCAAGGGTATGACGGCGGGCGGCATCTTTCCGGCACTGCTGGGCACGATCCTGCTGGTCCTGGTTGCCCTGCTGGCCAGCGTTCCTTTGGGCGTGGCGGCGGCGATCTACCTCAGCGAGTACGCCCCAAATAACTGGTTCACCCGCGCCATCAACCTGGCCATCATCAACCTGGCCGGCGTGCCATCGATCGTGCACGCATTGTTCGGCGTCGGCGCGTTCGTCATTTTCTTCAAGTTCGGCACCAGCATCCTGGCCGCCAGCCTGACCCTGGCCATCATGACCCTGCCGGTGGTGATCGTCGCCACCCGCGAGTCGCTGCAAGCGGTGCCGGAGGCGTTCCGCGAGGCCTGCTGGAATATGGGCGCCACGCGCTGGCAAACGATTCGCCGCGTCGTGTTGCCGAATGCGGTCACGGGCATCCTGACCGGTGTGATCCTGGAAGTTTCGCGCACGGCCGGTGAGACCGCGCCTATCATGTTCACCGGCGCCGCTTTCTTCCTGCCGCTGCTGCCGCAAAGCGTGTTCGACCAGACCATGGCGCTGTCGCTGCACCTGTTCGTGGTATCTACCCAGGTACCCAACATGCCGGAGCAGCTGCCTTACGGCGTCGCCCTGGTGCTGATCTCGCTGGTGTTGCTGATGAACAGCCTCTCGATCGCCCTGCGCATGTACCTGCGGGGTAAGAAGAAATGGTGATTGCACCGCCCCAAGGAGTCACGACTACCGAGCGTCCGGTCAAGCTCGGGGTAGCCGGTTTGCGCATCCGTTATGGGGAACAGACGGCACTGGAGGGTGTCACCCTTGATGTTTACGAGCACGAGATTTTCGGAGTCATCGGTCCAGCCAATGCGGGCAAGACCTCGTTTCTGAAAGCGATCAACCGCATGGACATGTTCAACACGGACATGCATGTCGAAGGGCAGATCACGTTCAACGGCCTGGATACCCGGAAAGTGCGCAATGTGTACGGCCTGCGCCGGCGAATCGGCGTGGTGTTCCCGCTGCCCGTGGGCCTGCCGCTATCGGTCTACGACAACGTGGCGCTCTCTCCACGCCTGCGCGGCGAGAAAAACAGGGCCGAACTGGACGTCATCGTCGAACGCTGCCTGCGGCGCGCCGCGCTGTGGGATGAAGTCAAGGACCGCCTCGATACCCTCGGCAGCATGCTGTCGGGCGGCCAGCAGCAGCGCCTGACGATCGCGCGGGCGCTGTCGCAGGATCCGGAACTGTTGATGCTCGACGAATTTTCGATTGCGGTCGACCCGGTCACAACCATGCGCATCGAGGATGTGCTCAAGGAATTGCGGCAGGAGGTCACCATCATCCTGGTTACGAACCTGGTGCAGCAGGCCCGCCGGCTGGCCGACCGCACGGCCTTCTTTCTCGATGGGCGGTGTGTCGAAGTGGGGGTCACCGAAGACCTGTTCACCGGCGAGGTGCAAGACCAGCGCACCCGGGACTACGTGGACGGGAGGTTCGGCTGATGACGGCGATGGCGCCCATACCGGGTCGAAGCACGGAACGCAGCCTCGCCATCAGAACGAGCAAGCTGAACCTGTGGTACGGCACCTTCCAGGCGCTGTTCGATGTCGACCTCGATATCCGCCAGGGCATCATCACCTCGATGATCGGACCTTCCGGCTGCGGCAAGAGCACCTTTCTGCGCAGCGTCAACCGGATCAACGAGCGCCTCGGCTACGTGCGTACCACCGGTACCATCGACGTGATGGGCCAGAACATCATGGACCCCGAGGTCGAACTGGTTCAGGTGCGCAAACAGATCGGCATGGTATTCCAGCGGCCGAATCCGCTGCCGATTTCAATCCGCGACAATGTGCTGTTCGGTCATCGCATCCACAACGCGGGCAAACGGGATGCGCGCAGCGAGGAAGACGGGATCGTCGAGAATGCCCTGCAGACCGTGCTGCTGTGGGACAAGGTCAAGGACAAGCTCGACAAGAAAGCCACGGCCCTGTCGCTGGAGGAGCAACAGAAACTCTGCATCGCCCGGCTGCTGCCGGTAAAACCCGGCGTTCTGCTGATGGACGAACCGTGCTCGGCACTGGACCCCAAGGGTACGGAAGCGGTCGAAGAACTGATTTGGGAGCTGCGTGGCGAATACACCATCCTGATCGTCACGCACAACATGGCCCAGGCCCGGCGCGCCAGCGAGGAGTGTATCTTCATGCTGATGGGCAAAGTGGTCGAGCACGACGACACGGGCCAGATGTTCGTCACGCCAAAGCACAAGGAAACCGCGGACTACATAGAAGGTCGCTACGGCTGACGTAAGACCGAATTTGTTCGGGAATGAAGGGCCTCGACAAGGGGCGCCGCGCCGGAAAAACCATTTCCCGAATAAATTCGGTCCTACGTTTCCCGAGCGAATCCGGTTCCACGTTTGCCTAATATTGTTCCTTTGGCACTACCTTGAAGATCACGTCCATGATGCGCTGGCTGAAGCCGCGCGCAGGCTGCTGGTCGAGCGTCTCGTCGCTGTTCACCCAGTAGAGTTTGCCTGTGTCATCCAACAACACCTGCCAGGCGTTCTCCGGCTGCATGTCGCGCTCCATGACACCGGCCAACTCCTCGGCCAGACCGGGGCTGCGCACGAAGGCGCCCGCCTCGGTGTTGATGTTGGCGGAGCGCGGATCGAAATTCATCGAGCCGACAAAGACGTACTCGCGGTCGACGACCACGGCCTTGGTGTGCAAGCCGGTGAACTTGCCCTTGACCGGCGGTATGTCGACGATCGACTGGATGGCGGGATCCGCGCGCAGCTCGTGCAATTCCACGCCGGCGTTGATCAAATCGTCGCGCCAACCCCTGTAATGGCTGTTGACCGCCGGCACATCGTGCGAAGCCAGCGAGTTGGTCAGGATGCTGATGCTGACGCCGCGATCGGTCAGGCTTTTGAGAAAGTCGATCGAAGCCTGGCCGGGAATGATGTACGCATTGGTGATCAGCAGCTCTTTCTGGGCCAGGCCCATGAAGCCGAACATCTTCGCGACGACATTCTGGGCGATTGTGTTCTCCCCGGTCTCGTCGTACACGAGCAGGCTTTCACCGATGTGCAGCTCGCTCGCCAGCACGACGGCCTCTTCGCGCCAGTCGCGCGCCTCCACGCCGAAGGCCGTGAGCTCCTCCGAGGCCCGGTTTTTCGCCTGCAAATCGGCCCAGGCTTTTTTCACGTACTCGGGGTCCGATTCGACGTCCAGGTTGACCGCAGACACCACCCACTGGCTGTTCCAGAAGTGATCGAACATCGCGTTGGCCTGGCGCGCTATGTGGCCGAAACCGAGCAGGTCGCAATCGTGGAAGTTGTAGTCATGGCTCAGGCCGAAGTAGTGATCACCGATGTTGCGGCCACCTACCACCGCGGCATTGCCGTCGGCAATCAGCAGCTTGTCGTGCATACGCGTGTTGAGGCGCTCCATCTCGGCGATCATTTCGCCGCCGCGTGACAGCGTGCTGCGGTCCTTCCAGGGATTGAACAGGCGGAGCTCGACATTGGGCCGCTGGTCCAGTTCGTAGATGAGCTGGTCCTGGCCGATGGTCAGCAGGTCGTCAACGATCAGGCGCACGTGCACACCACGGTCGGCGGCGTGGATGGCCCGCTCCAGTATGAGCCGCCCGGAATTGTCCGGGTACCAGAGGTAGGTCTGGATGTCGAGCGAGGAGACGGCCGAGTCGATCAGCGCCAGGCGCGCCGCCAGGCCATCGTAGCTGTGGTCCAGTAAACGGAAACCCGAAAATTCCTCTCCATGCTCGCGCGTGACGCCGCTGGCCAGTTCATGCAGGATGCCGGTCTCGGCCGGTGGCTTGGCATAGGTCGGCTCGAAACGAACGATTTCCTTTTTCAGTGACGGGCCCGCACAGGCCGCCAGCAGCAAAGCCGTGACCGCTGCCCACAAAGGCAAAAACCCACGTGCCGGCGCGGTGGCGAGAGAAAATTGCTGAAACATGGTGGGTGCCTCTACTGCTCTTGGTCCCACAAATCATCATATCAGAGCCGATCCGGGGCTGCGGCCGCCTTATCGCCGTGGCCGTCGCGACATATAATCCGTGCATGCCCCCTGCCTCCGCTGCAACGCCCTGGAACATCCTGCCGCCGGTGACCATTCCGGCCGAACGGCGACTCGAACACGTTCGTTCCTGCAGCGATTTTGCGGCCGGCCTGATCGACCGCTTCCCGTCATGGGGTGAAGATGCCGGTCTGCAGCAAGCTCCGGATGTCGCGGCCCTGGCGGCCCTGATCCGGGAGCATGGCCTGGAGCCGGGCCTGCGCCGTTTCCGCAACCGCGAGATGCTGCGCATCGTCTGGCGTGACCTGTGCGGACTGGCCACCCTGGGCGAAACTTTCGCCAGCCTGACACGGCTGGCCGAGATGTGCCTGCAGGCTGCAATGGACGAACACCAACGGCGCCTGCAGGAACTGCACGGTGTGCCGCGGGGCGCGGACGGCGGCCCGCAGCGCATGTTCGTGATCGGTCTCGGCAAATTCGGTGGCGGCGAACTCAACCTGTCCTCCGACATCGATATCATGTTCTGCTATCCGCACTCCGGCAGCTGTGACGGGCGCCGCAGCCTCTCGAACGACCAGTTCTTCACCCGGCAAGCGCGGGGCGTCATTGCCAGCCTGGCGGACATCACCGAGGATGGTTTCTGTTTCCGGGTGGACACGCGACTACGCCCGTTTGGCGACGCCGGCCCGCTGGCTTCCAGCGTGGCGGCAATGGAGCAGTACTACCAGCGCGAAGGACGGGACTGGGAGCGCTACGCTCTGATCAAGGCGCGCGCGGTGGCCGGCGACCTGGAGGCCGGCAAGCAGCTGCTTACGAGCCTTAAACCCTTCGTTTACCGCCGCTACATCGACTACGGCGCGGTCGAGGCGCTGCAGGAGATGCATGCGAACGTGCGCGACGATGCGAAGCGCAAGGATCGCCTCGACGACATCAAGCGCGGCCCGGGCGGCATCCGCGAGATCGAGTTCCTGGTCCAGTGCTTCCAGCTTCTGCGCGGCGGCCGCGAGCAGACCCTGCAGACTCCGTCGCTCGACGTCGCCCTGAGTGAAATCGAAACACTGGAACTGCTGGATCAACAGGTAGTGGGTGAGATTCGTCACGACTATACGTTCCTGCGGCTGCTGGAGAACCGCATCCAGGCCTTGCGGGATCAGCAAACCCATCGCCTGCCGCGCGGCGAGGACCGGCGGCGCATCGCCGAAGCCATGTACGAAAAGAGCGTCGAGACGCTGGAAACCAGCCTCGAGCGCACCCGCAGGCGGGTGAGTGAGCGCTTTCGGGGAATCTTCCCGTCGCAACCCGAGCCGGAACCCGGCCGCCGTTGGGCCGAGCTTTGGCGCGGTCTGCGCGGCAGCCGGCAGGACATCGAGGAGCAGCCGGAGGTCACTGACAACAATCCACTGTCGGTTTTCGTGCGGCGCCTGGAGCGCGTGGCGCTCAGTCAGCGGGCCCACCAGCGCCTGGACCGTTTCATGCCCGAATTGCTGGAACGACTCGACCAGAGAGCATTTGGCGAAGAGGCCCTGAACCGCGTTCTCGACCTGGTGCTGGCCATATGCCGCCGCAGCGCCTACCTGGTGCTGTTGGTGCAACAACCCAGGGCCCTCGATCGCGTGCTGGAGTTGTTCGAGCGCAGCGACTGGCTCGCCGACAAGGTCATTCGCTTTCCGGCGCTGCTCGACGAGTTGATCGACCCGTCACTGGGCCACTTCATCCCGGGGCCGGACGACCTGGTGCACAATGTCCAGCGCGTGCTGGAGGCAGCGCAAGGCACCGAAGTTCTGCTGGAAAGCCTGAACTACCTGAAACTGGCAAACACCCTGCGTATCGCCGTAGGCCAACTGCAGGGCAATCTGGATGGGGAACAGGCCCGGGCCGCGCTGTCCAACCTCGCCGCCGCACTGGTGGCGGGTGTGCTCGAACTCGCCAATCGTGAGATCGAAACGCGGCATGGCAGCTTTCCCCGCAGTGCCGCATCCACTGGACCCCGGTTGGCGGCAGATCGAGACAGCGGACTGGCCATCATCGGGTATGGCTCGTTCGGGGCGTTCGAGCTGGGCTACGAATCCGACCTGGATATCGTCTTCCTGTTCGAGCCCCGCGCGGAGGCGTCGGACGGTCCGCGTCCCTTGCCGCCCGAGCGCTATTACGCCCGCCTCGCCCAGCGCGTTCTCAGCTTCCTTACGGTGCTGACTCCTTCGGGCCGCCTCTTCGAGGTCGATACGCGGCTGCGGCCCAATGGCCGGGCGGGGTCGCTGGTCAGCAGCATCGCTGCATTTCGCGAGTACCAGCTGAACGAGGCCTGGACCTGGGAGCTGCAGGCGCTGACCCGCGCCCGCTACGTGGCCGGCAGCGGGACCATAGCCGCGCAGTTCAACCGGATTCGCCAGGAGGTGCTGTGCCGGCCCAGGGACGAAGCGACCCTGGCCGCCGAGTTGCTGGAGATGCGGCGCAGGATGAACCGCGAGCACGACGCCGACGCGCATCTCGACCTCATGCAGTCGCCCAAGCACCAACCCGGTGGCCTGATCGACATCGAGTTTATTGCCCAGCTCGGTGTTTTGAGCTCGGCACGGCTGTATCCACGGGTGATCCAGGCCACCGGGACGCTGGCCCAGTTGCAGGAGTTGGAAGCCATTGGCTGGCTCAGCCGGGGCGAGTACGAAGTCCTGGCCGAATGCATGCGCCAGCTGCGTCGCCACCGCATGATGAGCGCGCTGTTGCCCGGGCCGCAGGAGTGTGACATTGCCACCGATGGAGCCGCCCGAATATTTTCCGGGCGGCTGGGCGGCCCGGGCCTGGCCGAAGATGCTGAACCGGCTGAATAAACTGACATCCCAGGCCGGCTCTGCCTTAAAATACGGCAATCGGCAGCTGAAATCATCGATGAACAGGGAGCATCCACCGTGACCCACCCCACCGACGCAACGAATCCCGGCCTGGAAAACGCCAACACCCAGCGGGAATACGAAGTCCACCGGCAGGATCTGCCGCTGTCCTGTCCAACGCCCGAACAGAAGCTATGGAACTCGCATCCCAGGGTTTACCTGCCCATCGAGGACACCGGCCTGGCTGTTTGCCCGTATTGCAGCGCCGTCTATCGCCTGGTCGATTGAGCCCGGTCAGCAAACCCGGATAGCCAAGCGTGCACGTCGTCCAGGTTTTGGTCTCCCTGAACCTGGGCGGTTCGGAGCTGGTCGCCGTGGAGCTCGCCGAGTTCTGCGTGGCGGCGGGACACCGGGTCACGGTCATTGCTGCGGACGGACCGCTGGGTGACCGCGTCCGCGCCTGCGGCGCCACCCACCTGGACTGGCCGGTCGGCCGGAAACGGCTCGGCACCCTGCAGTACATCCGGTCGCTCCGCGACTGGCTGGCCACGGAGCGACCGGATGTCCTGCACGTCCATTCCCGTCTCCCGGCCTGGATCTGCCGCCTGGCCATGCGCCGACTACCCGACCGGCAGCGCCCTGTTTTTGTAACCAGCATGCACGGCCATTACTCGGTCAGCCGCTACAGCGCGGTGATGGCCAGCGGCGACCGCGTGATCGCGGTGTCCGACCACATCCGTGACTACACGCTGCACAACTACCCCGGCACCGATCCGCAGCGCCTGATCACGGTGCACGGCGGCATCAGCCGGCAGGCCTTTCCCTTCGGCCATCGACCGACGTCCGAGTGGTTGGAACAGACCTATGCCGAGTATCCGGAACTCCGCGATCGACGCTGGATTTGCCTGCCGGGCCGCCTGTCCCGCTACAAGGGACACGCCGACTTCATCGAACTGGTGGCGCGGCTGCGCGCCCAGGTCCCCGAAATCCACGGCGTCATCGTCGGCAAGGCGCGACCCGGGTCCCGTTACCGTGACGAGCTGGAGGGTTTGGCGGAGCGTTACGGCGTACTGGACCGGATCACCTTCACGCAGGCGCGGCTGGACATGCGCGACTGGTTGGCCGCCTCCGAGATCGTCTACAGCCTGTGCGCCGATCCGCCCGAGGCATTTGGGCGGACGGTCCCGGAGGCCCTGCACCTGGGTATCCCGGTAATTGGCTGGGAGCATGGCGGGGTGCAGGAGACGTTGACCGCCATGTTTCCACGGGGCGCGGTGACGCCGGGCGACCGGGCGGCGCTGTTGGAGCGTAGCCTGGAGTTCCTGCGCAATGCGCCCGAAGTGTCGCCGAGCGCGGCATTCGGTTTGCAGGAGTCCATGGAGAAAACCATGTCAGTCTATCAATCTGCTTTGGCGGAAAAAGCACCATGAAGCTCTTCATCAGGCGCCTTCAATCCGACTGGGCCAGCTGGCTGGCCGTGGCCTTCATCGCTCTGCTGCCGTTCGGCCGCCTGTCGGAGGTGCCGCTGTCCGTATTCGCCATCTCGCTGGCCTTCCTGGCGCGGGATGCCGGGAACCGCGGCCACATCCGGGCCGCCGCCCGCTTCGTTCTGCCGCTGTTCCTCTGTTACTGGGTGCCGATGCTGCTGTCGACGTTCGACTCCTTCGATCTGCACAAGAGCGCGGTGCAGAGCGCCGCGGCCTTGCGCTACCTGGCGGCAGCGCTGGCCCTCTCGGTGTTGCTGGCAGCCCCCTCCGCGCGCGAACGGGTGTTGCGCTGGACGGCCTGGTTGCTGCTGTTCTGGGCGGCTGATGCCTTCATCCAGCTGTTTTTCGGTCGCGACCTGTTCGGTATCGCGATGCACCCGGATCGGCTCAACGCCCTGTTCGTCAAGAAGTACCAGTTTTTCGGTCCCACCCTGGCCATGCTTTCGCCACTGGTGCTGGAGCATGCCCGCAGGAATTGGCGTCCGCTGGCCTGGGCGGCCTCCTTTGCGCTGTTGCTCGGAGCGGTGATGATCGCCGGCATGCGCGCCGGATGGCTGACGATGGCGCTGGTGTTGGCCACCTACATGCTGCTGATGCTGAAGCGGGAGAACCGCGCGTTGCGGCGTACGGTCCTCACCATCCCCGCCCTGGCGCTGATCGTGCTGGCGGTCAGCTACTTCGCCTCGCCGCTGTTCCAGCAGCGGATCGACGTCACGCGCGCTTTCACCTCGGGCCAGGAGCAGGCCGCCGACGCTTCCTCGATGGAGCGGGTACCGATATTCCGCGCCGCGGTGAAAATGTACCGCGAACACCCGCTGAACGGCGTCGGGGTGCGGGCCTTTCCCAAGGCCTACATGGTCTACGCCGAACCGGGCGACGTGCATATCGAGAAATCCGGCGGTACATCGGGGGCCACCCATGCGCACAACGTGGTACTGGAAGTGATGGCCGACACCGGCACCATCGGCTTGTTGGGACTGGTGCTGGCGCTGGTCTTCCTGGCCAGGCACCGGGCGCGAATCACACCGAGCGAACGGCGGGACGCGTTTCCTTTTGCATTGGCTGTATTCCTGATCCTCTTTCCACTGAACTCGCATTTCGCGATATACGGAACCTACACCTCGTCCCTCGTTTGGTTCCTGGTGGGTCTATGGGGCGCCTGCCTGCGACACGAGCCGGCACGCCGGGACCGCCATTGAGAGCCGCAGTCGATGCGCCGAGTGCGGTTGGGTGAGTCGAGCGTAGCGAGACTCCCTAGATCATCGACCGCAGAATCGCTGCCGTGATGAAGGCAACGGTCAACAGGAAAAACAGGCGAATGACGTTCTTCATGACGGATTACAGGGCCTCCGCTCAATCGTAAAAAGGGGGTTCACCGGGCGGTCGGGTCTTGAAACGTCGGTGAATCCACCAGTATTGCTCGGGAATCCGGCGAACATGGTCCTCCATGAGCGCGTTGATGCGCGTCAGATCGGCGACCAGATCGCCGCTCGGAAAATCCTCCAGTGCCGGGTGCAGCCGCACCGTGTATTCACGGGCCTTGGCGTCGTAATGCGGAAACATCGGCACTACCAGGCACCCGGTCAGCTGGACCAGTCGCTCCGTTGCCGTCAGCGTCGCCGCCTGAATTCCGAAAAACGGCGCAAACACACTCCTTTCCGGACCAAAGTCCTGGTCCGGAGCATACCAAAGTATCCCCCCGGCCTTCAGAAAACGGACTGCTGAACGCAAATCGTTCTTGGGAATCAGGCGCTCCGTCCAGCGCGAACGGGAGCGCTTCTGGTACCACTCCAATACCGGACTCCGCAGCGGCCGGTATACGCCGGCAGCCTTTTCAAACTCCAGCCCCGTCCGGTGTGCCGCCAGGTCAAGGCAGGTAAAGTGCGCGGTGAGCAACAGCACTCCGCGGCCCTCCTCCAATGCTGCCCGGGCGTGGTCAAGCCCCTCGACTCGTCCAACCCGGCGCAGAAATCGCTCGGAGGCCGATGCCGACCAGGCCACTTCGAACAGCATCAGCGCCAGCGAGCGAAAACACGCCCCGATGAGCTCCTTGCGCCGCGTGGTATCCAGCTCCGGAAAGCAGCGCTCGAGATTGCGTTCGGCAATCCGCCGGCGCCCCTGCATCGCGTGGGCCATCAACCAGCCCAGGGGCCGTGACAAGCCCACTGCGATTCGCTGTGGTGTCTTGCCCAGCAGCCACAACAAACCCACGGCCAGCCAACCGGGCCAATAGCGTGGTGTCAGCGGCGGCCGCTGGCTTGCCTTGTCATCCATGCGGCTATTCTCGCCGCAACGGTCCGGAGAACCAAGCGCCGATGCTATACTTGAGCCTTCCATGCGCAGCCTTTACACGCTCCTCCTTTACCTGGCGACACCACTGGTGTTGTTGTACCTGTCCTTGCGCGGCCTGCGCAGCGCAGACTATTTCAAGCGCTGGCCGGAGCGCTTCGCGCGTTTCGATCCACCGCCGCAAACGGGTGGGATCGTCGTCCACGCCGTTTCCATGGGCGAGGTCAACGCGGCCAGTATGATGGTGCAGGAGCTGGCGCGACGGTTTCCCAACGACCCGCTGTACTTCACGACGCTGACTCCGACCGGCTCGACACGGATCCGAGAACTGTTCGGCGATACGGTTTTTCACGTCTATGCGCCGTTTGACCTGCCGACAGTGGTGCGCAGGTTCCTGGACCGCGTCAGGCCGCGCATGCTGATCATCATGGAAACCGAGATCTGGCCAAACCTGTACCACGAGGCTGCCGCCCGCGGCATACCCATCCTCATCGCCAACGCGAGGATCTCGGAGCGTTCGATCGGCGGCTACCGCCGGCTCCAGCGCCTGACCGGCAGCGCACTGCGCAAGGTCACCCGCATCTGCGCGCAGAGCCCGGTTGACCGTGAGCGCCTGCTCGAGATCGGCGCCACGGAGCCGCAGATCACGGTCACCGGCAATATGAAATTCGATGTCCGCATGCCGCCGAGCCTCAACGAAGAAGGTGAAGCGATCCGCGCGGCGTGGGGTTCTCAGCGCAGGGTGCTGGTGGCTGGCAGCACCCACGAAGGCGACGAGCGCGCTCTGCTGGCGGCCTTTACCCGGATGCTGCCGAAATTTCCCGAAGCCTTGCTGGTGCTGGTGCCACGTCATCCGGAGCGCTTTACCCGGGCGGCTCAGCTCGCGCGCCAGGCCGGGCTGGCGGTGGCTCTGCGCAGCGCCGGCATGAGCTGTCCGGCCGGAACGCAATGCTTCGTGGTGGACGCCATGGGCGAGTTGCTGCGCTTTTACGCCGCCTGCGACGTTGCATTCGTGGGCGGCAGCCTGGAAGCCATCGGCGGCCACAACGTGCTGGAGCCCGCTGCCCTGGCCAAGCCCGTGGTGGTCGGGCCCCATACGGAAAATTTCGCCGAGATTACCGAGCAGTTGCTGGGTTGTGGCGCAGCCGTGCGGGTCGCCGACGACGCGCAGCTCGAGATGGCGCTAAGCCGGCTGCTCAGTCAACCGGAAGAGCGTGACTGGATGGGCCGGGCGGGCTTCGAACTGGTCCGCAGCGGCCAGGGGGCTGTCACGCGGACCCTCGAGCTGGTCGAGGCCGCGCTTACTGCAACAACTGGTTGACGACGCGCAGGTCCTCCGCACCCAGCAACCCGGCCACGCTTTTCAGGCGCAGGTGGCGGATGATGTAAGCATGCCGGGCGACCGAGTTATCGCGCTGCGCCTGGTACTTGCGCTGTTCGGCGATCAGCACGTCGACGATGGTGCGCGTGCCGACCTCGAAGCCGGCCTGGGTGGCCTCGAGCGCACTCTCCGCCGAAATCCTGGCCTGCTCGAAGGCCTCGACCTCCTGGATGCCGGCAATAACGGCGCGATAGGCTGTCTGGGTCTGGCGCACGACACCCCGCTGGACGTCGTCCAGATCCTGCCCGGACGCATCCATCAGGTAGCGCGCCTGGCGGGTTTGCGCGTTGACCCTGCCGCCCTGGTAAAACGGAACGTTCAGGGCAAGCTGGATTTGCGAATCGTCTGCCGTCAGGCTGCCGCTGCGCTGGGCGCCGGTGATGGGGTCGGTGTACTGGTACTTGTTGTTGTCGAAACGGTTAACGGTGCCGATCAGGTCCAGGGTTGGGAAATGTCCCGACCGCGCCAGCCTCACGTTCGCTTCCGCGACTTCCATCGCCGCGCGGCTGGAGAGCACCGAGGGATTGTTCTGCAGCGCGATGTCCACCCAGTCGTCCGCAGCGATCGGCTCCGGTTCGACCAGCGGCAGCACCTCCTGCAAGGCATCGTAATCCTCAAAATACTGGCCGGTCAGCTCACGTAACGCCTCCTTCGCGTCCGCCAGGTCATTCCTGGCGACAATGGCCCGCGCCCGGGCATTGTCATAGGTCGCGCGCGCCTCGTGGACATCGGTTACGGCGGTCAGGCCGACCTCGAAACGTTGCTCAGCCTGTTCGTATTGGCGCTGAAACGCCTTTTCCTCGGCTTCTGCGAAGGTCACGCCATCGGTCAGGGTCAACACCAGGAAATAGCGTTCAGCCACGCGCAGCAGGAAATCCTGGTAGGCAATCTGGTAAATCGCTTCGGCCTGGCTGATTTGGCCGCGGGCGACATCCAGTGCTTCGTAGTTGGCTTGCCGGTAAAGGCTCTGACGCAGGTCCAGTCGATAGTTGTTGGTATCGATATCGTTTTCGAATTTCTGCGCGAAGCCTGAAATCTCGGTCTCGCTGTTGCCCCTGCTCAATCCGGCGCTACCCCCGATCTGCGGCAGCAGGTTGGCCCGTGCAATGGTCTTGTTTTCGCGCGTGGCTTCGCGGCGGGATGCCGCCGCCTGCAGGCGCGGATCGTTTTGCACGGCGAGGTCGTGCACCCCGACGAGGTCAACGGCCCAGGCCGGGGCGCACAGTAACAATCCCGCGAGCGCCAGGCAGATCGGCTTCATTCTGATCGACATAGTTGACTCCAAAAATAGGCTAAAACTCGAACTGCGGAGCCCGGTCTGCGTGCAGCAGTCTCGGCAGATCGGTTTCGAACAGGCTTTCCTGCGACCACTCGGTGACATCCAGTCGTTTCATCACGCGCGCCTCCATGGCCGGCGAGTCGCCGGTGACGACGAACAGGCGCCCGCCCGGGTTGACCCAACCCAGAAACTGCTCCGGCACCTGTGGCACCGAACCGGTGACCACCACCACGTCGTGGGCCTGTTCGGGCTGCCAGCCGCCCATCACATCACCAACGAACAACTCGACATTCCCGACACCCTTGTCCTTCAGTTTGAGTGCCGCGGCCTCGTGCAATTCCGGGTAAATCTCTACGCTTACCACGCGCCTCGCCAGGCCGGCCAGGCAGGCCGTGACGAAACCGCTGCCAGTTCCGATTTCCAGGACCGTCTCGTCCGCAGCGAGCTCAATGGCCTGCAACATGCGGGCTTCGATCTTCGGCCGCATCATGACCTGGTCGCAATCCAGCGGTATGGCAAGGTCCGCGAAAGCGAGTTTGCGGTAACGTACCGGCACAAAGTCCTCGCGGTGGATGGTTTCCAGCAGTGACAACACCCGGCTGTCGAGTACTTCCCAGGGTCGAATCTGCTGCTCGACCATGTTGAACCGCGCTTGTTCAAAGTTCATTTCGGTTTCCTGATTCCGCTTCCGGGAACGCCCCGGTATAAACGCCCCGGTATAAACGCCCCGGTATAAACGCCCAAGGGTAAGTCTTCCAGCCTCACGCATCAAGCGAAAGAGTGCGCGTTCATGACCTCGGAATTAAGTGCCATTAGTCACAACGCCGTTCAGCCTGCGCGGCCGCTTGACGCCCCGCGGCGGGGGCTTTTCCGGAGCTTGCGTCCGACGGCCCCCCACGTTATGTTCAGGGCCGTTTGCGCCGCAAAGCACGGCTGGACACCCCGTTGTTGACGGCGCTTCTCGAGCAGAGGCAAGGCGTTTGGGAAAATTCCTGCAAGCAAACCCTGGAAAATCCGGTCATGAGCAATGAATCCGCTCGCCAGCTGAAGTTCGACCAGCTGGCCACGGCCTACGGCACGGATCTGTATCGGTTCGCCATGTGGCTCTGCGGAGATGACGCGCTGGCCAAGGACCTGGTGCAGGAAACCTATCTGCGGGCCTGGAAAGCGCTGGATAAGTTGAAGGACGACGCGGCGGCCAAAGGTTGGCTGCTGACGATTTTGCGCCGCGAGTATGCCCGCACCTTCGAACGCAAGGTGCCCAAATTCACGGACGTCGACCTGGTCGTCGTTCCCGAGGACAGCGAACTCGAGCCGGATGACCGGGCGGAGATCGATATGATGCGACGCAACATACTGGAATTGGATTCGAAGTACCGCGAACCGCTGCTGATGCAGGTCGTCATGGGCTACAGCTGCGAAGAGATTTCGGCGGAACTGGGTGTGAGCAAGAGTGCGGTCATGACCCAGTTGTTCCGGGCCCGCGAACAACTGAAGTCACGACTGCAAAGGGACGGGGTCACCGGAAATATCCATGGACTTTTCTGAATTCAGACGGCTGCTGGGCGCAGATCCCCGTAACCAGGACCCGGCCTTTCTGGAGGCCCGCGCTGCGTCGCCGGAGTTTCGCGACGCCAGCGTGGAAGCGGATCGTTTCGAAGATTGGTTGGAACGGGCCCTGGCGCTGGAGATACCGCCGGACCTGCTCGATCGAATCCGCGAAATCCCTCGCAAGGATGAAAGCCCGGCCCACCGTGCTGCAGAACATGGAACGTGGTGGCGGTTTGCAGTGGCCGCCAGCCTGTTGCTTGCAGTCGGCGCCGCCGGCCTGACCTGGCGCATGAACACCGGCTGGAATTCGGTGGATGACTACGTGGTGGACCATTACCAACACGATGGGCTTGCAGTATTGGCAATGGCGGATGATCCGCGTGCGGCCGATGTTTCGGGAATGCTGGCGGAATTCGGTGCCACGATGACACCGGCGCTGGCTGGCATCGTGAGCGTCGTCAAGAAATGCCCGACGCCCGACGGCAAGGGCGTGCACATGGTTTTGAATACGGAACGCGGCCTGGTCACCGTGATCTACATGCCCGAGACACCCGTCAGTGATGGCGAGCAGATTCTGTTCGACGACAGCGAGGCCGTTCTGGTGCAACTTCGGCACGGTTCGGCGGTGATCATTGGCTCGCGCCTCCAGAATGTTTCTGAATTTCGCTCACTGGTCCAGGAGTCCATCGTAACAGCCGACGGTAACACCTGAATCCGCCGAGAGGGATGACCAGCGGCATGGTGTCGGCTGCCCTCAATCTGTTATCTTGAAAGCATGATCAGCCCAATTTTCAAATCCACGCGGGTGCTGTGGATCGCGGTACCATCGACCTTGCTGCTGTTGTGCCTGGTGGCCATGTTCTATCTCAACCACGAGCCGCCGCCCTTCAACCCCACCAGCCGCGCCACGATTCATGCGCAGGCGCACGGCCACCAGCTGGTCACCGGCTACACCACGACGGCCACCCTGGTCGAAGCGGTAGACGTAATGCTCACCAAGCGCGGCGGATACATGTCCAACGACATCCTTCCACCCTGGGTTTTTCTGGACAATGTACCCAACTGGGAATTCGGTGTGCTGACTCAGGTCCGCGACCTGGCCAGGGCCATGCGTAACGACTTCAGTCGTTCCCAGACCCAATCGACCGAGGACGGGGACCTGGCCGAGGCCGACCCGCTGTTCCATTACGATAATGGCCGCTGGATACCACCGGACACCGAGGGCCGCTATCGCAAGGGCGCAGAGGCGCTGGAGCGCTACCTGACCCGCCTGTCCTCCCCGACTGACCCGGACGCACAGTTTTTCGCCCGCGCCGACAATCTGACCGACTGGCTGTCAATCGTGGAAAAACGCCTTGGGTCCTTGTCGCAACGACTGTCGGCCAGTGTCGGCCAGATCCGGCTGAACACCGACCTCTCCGGCGACGCCCAGGCGCGCCAATCCACCGAAAGCCCCAACGTCGTCTCGGTAAAGACACCGTGGACCGAGATCGACGACGTATTTTACGAGGCGCGCGGCACCTCCTGGGCCCTGGTGCACTTCCTCCACGCCATGGAGGTCGATTTCGACGATGTACTACGCAAGAAGAATGCCCTGGTGAGTTTTCGCCAGATCGTCCGGGAGCTCGAATCGACGCAGGAGCCGCTGCACAGCCCGATGGTTCTGAACGGCAGCCAGTTTGGTTTGTTCGCCAATCACTCACTGATCATGGCCAACTACATCTCTCGCGCCAACGCGGCGATCATCGACTTGCGCAAACTGTTGCAGGAGGGCTAGCGTATGTCCCGACTGGCTGCGATGATTCCGATCCTGCTTGCGCTCAGCGGTTGTGCCACGGACAGCATCGAGAATCGTCGCTTCGGCCAGCAGGTCGTCTGCCACCACGGCACCGAAACGCTGGCGGTGTCGAACGCCGACAGCTTCGTGCACCTGGATCATGGTGACGCCATCGGTCCCTGTCCCGATTCCTGAACCGAGCCCTTGGCGGCGATATGCCCCGCTTGATCATCAATCAGAACCACCTGCCCTATGCAAGCCTTCTGGAGACCAGGAACCCAAGACTGGTCGACCTTGCCGTCATTCACTGCACGGAACTGCCAAATCTGGCCATGGCTCGCGAGTTCGGCGAAAGAATTCTCTACCCCGCCAGCTCGACCGGCAACTCAGGACACTACTATATAGAACGGTCTGGCAACATTGAAGAATGGATCCCGGTGGATCGCGTCGCACACCATGTGCGCGGCTACAATGAGCGAAGCGTGGGCATCGAGTTGGTCAACGTGGGACGCTATCCGGACTGGTTTGACTCCCGCAAGCAGGAGCTGAGCGAACCCTATACCGCGGCACAGGTCGAAAGCCTGGCAAGCTTGCTGCGCCGCTTGAGGCGGGAATTGCCTGCCCTGCGATGGATAGCAGGGCACGAAGCGCTCGATACCGGCCGGATCGCGGCTTCCGATGATGCGGACAAGACTGTTTTTCGTAAGCGCGACCCAGGCCCGCTTTTTCCGTGGGCCGACCTGCTGGCGAGGGTAGAACTGCAGCGGTTCGAGCCCCCCAGGCGGGACGAGAGATAGCACGTTTTAGTACGATGTATCTGTTTTCCGGACTGTTGCTCATCGCGCACCCACATCGATGGAAATTACCTTGCCGCGGTAAATGACAACGATGCGTTCCAGGCTGCGCCTGCTTTTCTTGTAATACCAGCGCTCAACCGAAACGGCTTGCCGGGTGCCGTTGAGCCGAACAGATTCCTGCCCGCGGTCCCTGTACCTGGGCTCTCCGCACAAGCGCAGGACGTCCGCGGAGGAGTCACCGCTTTGTATGAGCTTGCGGCCGCAGCGGTAGCTGTCCGCAGCCGCCTCGGGGCTCGGGCATAACAGTGCGGCCACCAGCAATGCAGCTTTTGAAACCGGTCTTGCCATGGACCGAGCCTAGCGCACGCGCGACGCTGGCGCCGCGGCAAAAGACCGGGATTCAGGTAGGAGTTTTTCCTGCCGTACCCGAGACAGGCGTGAAGCGGTAACCCAAGCCGTACACGGACTCGATGGTCTGCAGCTCGGGCGCAACAGCGTTCAGCTTCTTGCGCAGGTTCTTGACGTGGGTATCCACGGCGCGGTCGCTGACCACGCGGTAATCCGAATACATATAATCAAGTAATTGCTCGCGCGACAGGACCCGTCCGGGACGTGACTGCAGAGCCTCGAGGAGCGCAAACTCAACCGGGGTGAGGTCGAGCGGCTGACCGTTGAGCGAAGCGGCGAATCGTTCACGATCCATGGAAAGACCATCCTGCGGCGGGCTTGTTTTTCGGTTGGATGTTCTGCGTAGTACGGCTTTCACCCTGGCCACCACCTCACGAGGGGAAAAAGGTTTGCAAATATAATCATCCGCTCCCAACTCCAAGCCCAGCAGGCGATCGATTTCTTCCGTTCGGGCCGTGACCATGATGATCGGCACATCGCTTTCGGCACGCAGTCGCTTGCATACTTCGATGCCGTCCAGCCCCGGCAGCATCAGGTCCAGCAACACCAGGGCGGGAGGGTCTGCACGAAACCGCTCCAGCACCTCGTCACCCCGATCGACGATGCGGCAGCGGAAACCGGCTCGCGAACTCAGATAGTCCTCCAGCAGGCCGGCGATCTTGGGTTCGTCCTCGACGATCATGATGCACGTTTGCTGCTGTTCCATGCGTTCGGTGTTCAGTCCGGCAGTTCGATGATTATGGCCAGGCCGCCGGCGCGGCCCGGTTCAGCCCGAATGGATCCGCCATGCGCCTCGGCGATATTGCGGCAAATGGACAAGCCCAGGCCGCTGCCGCCACCGGCGCGGGAACGCCCTCCCTCCACGCGATAGAAGCGCTCAAACAGGCGATCCAACTGCCCGTCCGGCACGCCGGGCCCATTGTCTTCAACGGTCAGCTGTACGCCGCGGGGCATCGCTCTGAGGCATATCCTGACCCAGCCGGCGTTTTCGGCATAACGTAGATTGTTTTCCAGCAGGTTATGTAGCAACTGCCGCAACCGTTGCGTATCGCCGGGAATCTCCGCTACCGCCGGCAGGTCGAGTTCGAGGGCAATCCCGCGACCGGCGAGGCGCTCGCCGAAAGGTTCGGCGGCCGCCCGCACCAGTGCGGCGAGGTCGATGCGTTTCCGCCGCAAGTTCAGGGCGCCGGCATCGGACAGCGCCAGGGTCTGCAGATCATCCACCAGCGCGGCCAACTGGTCGATTTCTTCACCGAGCGACGCCAGGCTTCGGCTGTCCGGCTGGCGAACGCCATCGCCCAGCGCTTCGATCTCGCCCTTGAGGATGGCCACCGGGGTGCGCAACTCGTGAGCGATATCAGCCATCCAACGCTGGCGGATTGAGCGGTTTTTCTCCAGCGTGGCCGCCAGGCTGTTGACGGCCTCCGAGAGTCGGCCGATCTCGTCCCGGCCCGCCCGGGCAGCGCGCTTGTCGTAATGCCCGTGGGCCAGTTCCGTAACCGTTTCCATCAACTCACGCACCGGACGGCTGAGCTGCCTGGCCAGCAGGAACCCGAGCAGGGCCGCCAAGCCGAGTGCGATCAGGAATGCGGCGCTCAGCACCCGAACCTGGCCGAGCAGGAAGCGTTCTGCCTCCGGGGGCAGCACCTTGCCCATCGGCGCAAAGCCGATCCAACCCACCGACGCTTCGCCGACGCGGATTTCCTGCAGCGTCAAATCGGCCAGATCCTCCACAACCGCCCCGGCCAGGAACGCGCGATCCGCGTCCAACAGGAACAGCCGGTCCCTCAGTTGCAGACGGTCCAGTGAGCGCAACCAGCGCAGGGGGTTATCCGACGGCGGCCCGCCGGCCGCGCCGGGGCCACGCTCCGCGGCCAGGCGGCCCATGCGCGGTGGACCGCGGCCCCGTTCGTCTCCGCCGGGAAGCAATTTGCGGGTCTGGCGCAGGATGCTGTACCAGTTCTCGGGCTGGTCGCGGAGGAATTCCCAGCCCCCCCGGGCCTCGTAGAGGTCCGCCAGCGCCGGCGCAGTGATGTCCAGCACAGCCGCCTCCTGCCTTTCCAGGAAGTCGATGAATCCCCGGTTCAGGCTGGCCCGGGTAATCGCCATGACCACCAGCAAGGCCAGCAGGACCGTGATGACCTGGGCAAGCAGGATCTTGGCGAACAGCGTTCTCATGGGCCCATCCTGCACCGTGGCGGCAGGAGGGTTCAAGTGAACCGGCCAAACTTCTTTTTTCCTCCACATTTGGTCCGCAATCGGGCGCCATCATGGCAACCATGGAAGGCGCAACGGCCAGACACAGCGGGCCCTTCCAGCCACCTGCAACCTACGGGAGAACACCATGAAAAACCGAATTTCGATATGCCCTGCCCTGCTCGCCATGGCAGCCCTGCTGACCGCCGGCAGCGCACTCGCCGGGCCGCCGGACCACGACGGCTCCTGGCGCATGGGTCCACCGAACGCGGAACAGCAGCTGGCGCGGCTGAGCCAGGAGCTTGGCCTTGACCGCGAGCAGTCGAGACAGATGCTCGACCTGCTGCAGGCCGCCGAAGTGGAGCACGAGGCCATTCGCGCCCGCTTCTTCGAAGAGGCGGGACCGGAAATCTGCGCGATCAGGCAGAACACCGAGGCGGAGATCATGGCGCTGCTGACGCCTGATCAGGCCGAGCAGTTCCAGCGCCTGAAGGAGGATCGGCTGGACCGGCGCATGAAGCTACAGCAACACAATCGCTCCTACGCCTTGCCCGACTGCTCCGCAGCCGACGGCTGAGCCACCCGCTGAGCGGGCCGTTCAGGCTTGCGCCAGCAGGACGGCCCTCACCGGGGCGGGATGCCCCTCCACGGTCCTGGCCCGGTCTTCCGGGTCCAGGGCCTGCTCCAGTGATTCGAAACGCATCCAGCGCGTACTTCTCTGCTCGGCCGTGGTGGTCGGCGTCACATCGACCAGCGAAATATGCCGCAAACCCGCCTCAAGCAACCACCCAGTGAGCCGTGCCGTGCCGGGCACTGCCCACACGTTGGGCATGCGGGCGTAGCGGCCCGCGGGCAGCAGCAAGTCTTCTTCCTGGCCCGGCGGCAATACCAGGCTTTCCAGGACCAGCGTGCCGCCCGGCCGCAACAGGGTCTTCAGCTGGGAAAGGTGTTGCCGGGGGTCGCGGCGATGGTATAGAACACCCATCGACAATACCGTGTCGAAGCCAGCGGGCCCCGGCGGCAGCTCCTCCACGCCCAGCGGCAGCACAAAGTTGGCCAGGTCCCCGCCAAAATGCCGGCAGGCCAGCCACTGCATCACGAACAGCACGGTCGGGTCGATCCCGACCACCAGCCCGGCGCCGGCGCCCAGCATGCGCAGGCCGTAATAGCCATTGCCACAGCCAATATCGAGAACCCGGGCCCCGGCGAGATCGATGTGTGGCGCGATCCGCGCCCATTTCCAGTCCGAGCGCCATTCCGTGTCGATTGCTGCTCCGCCCAGGCAGAGCGGGCCCTTGCGCCAGGGGTGCAGTTCCATCAGCAGTGACCGGAGGGCCCCAGGATCGGCGGCGTCAGCCCCTAGCGAGGGCGTTGGACGGTCCAGGACTGCGCGGGTCTGCACCCGCGGCAGACAATCCAGGGCTTCCCGCCATCGGGGCAAGTCCCCGTGCGGGTGATCCTGCAGTCGATGCTCCGCGAGTCGAATGGTCTGTGCAAGCCATCCGCTGTCCGGCCAACGGCGCAGCAACTCATCGTAGACCCCGCTCACCGGTTTACCTGAAGGCCACCAGGGAAATGAAGTTGAAGGCCTGGAACCACGGGTAGACTGCGCCGAAACCGGCGGCCAGCAGGCGATCACGATGCTCGGGCAGGCTCTCCGGCTTCAGAACGTTTTCCAGCGCGTCCCGCTTGCGGGAAATCTCCAGGTCGGAATAGCCCTGCGCGCGCTTGAAATCGTGATGCCAGGCCGTTTGCAGTGACTGCTCTCGCCGTTCCTCGAAGCGGATTTTCTCGGACAGCAGCAAGATACCGCCCGGGCGCAGGCCGGCGGCGATACGCCGCAGCAAGGCCAGCCGGGCCCCCGGGGGGACGAACTGCAGTGTGAAGTTGAGGGCCACGACGGAGGCATTCTGCACCTGCGTATCCCGCACATCTTCGCAAACCGGGTGGATTGGAACGGAGCCTTTAGATTCTGCCGTTCCCAGGGTCTCCTGCAGGCGCGCGATCATGGCGGCTGAACTGTCGACGGCCACGATGCGGGCGTTCCTGGCGCGCACGGCCTGGCTCATGGCCCGCGCGACCGCGCCAAGGGAACAGCCGAGGTCGTAGAGCGTGCTGTCGTCCTGCGCATAACGGCGCGCCAGCAGGCCCACCATCGGCACGATCAACCCGTAACCGGGCACCGAGCGGTCGATCATATCCGGGAACACGCGGACCACGCGTTCGTCGAACACAAAATCCCGCGCTTCATCTACCGGGGTATCGTATAGCCTGTCTCTGCCGCTCATCCAGTACGCTCCACCGGCTCATCCAGGGGCCGCGACGATTCTCTCATGGCATGACTTCTGGCGCATACCGGGGCTGCAGCCGTTTGCTACCGTGACGGGGGTGGAAATCCGGGAGTAAAGGGGCGTGGCTTGGGTGTTCTCCATCGAGTTCTGGCACTGGTGGGTGCTGGCCGGCTTATTGCTGGTCCTGGAACTCATCAGGCCGCGCTTCGTGTTCCTGTGGCTGGGTTTCATAGCCGCAGCCGCGGGCTTCCTGCTGCTGGTTTTTCCCAGCACTCCGCCCCGGGTGCAGCTGGCGCTTTTTGGCGCGCTCTCGGCAGTAGCCATCGTGGCATGGCGCTACTATCGCCGCGACCATCCTCGGTCATCCGCCTAGGGCTTGACCGTGGCGCGGTAGCTGCGACCTTCTGCCGCAGGCTGGCAGGGACTATACTAGCAGCCTGTCGGACTGATCATAGATCTACCCCGAAAAAGCCGAGTTTGGCCAGATTCTCCGTTCTTTTCGCTCAATAGCCGAGCTATTCGCGTCAAAAGACCGAAAAATCTGACTCGAATCGGCTTTCCCTCGCTGCGATCGGTCAAGTCCAACAGGCTGCTGGCTGGTTTGAATCCGGCGCTTGCAGCGATTGCAGGCGACAGCATAGGCAAGAGAAGCAGCAAACAGATCATGACATTTCAGGAATTCATTGAGAAACTCGAGGCTTACTGGTCGGATCAGGGCTGTGTTCGGGTCCAGCCGCTGGACCTCGAGGTCGGCGCGGGAACCTTTCACCCGGCGACTTTTCTACGCTCCATCGGGCCTGAGCCTTGGCGCGCAGCCTATGTGCAGCCCAGCCGGCGGCCAACCGACGGACGGTACGGGGAGAACCCGAACCGACTCCAGCACTACTACCAATACCAGGTAGTGATGAAGCCGGCGCCCGAAGACTTCCAGGATCTTTACCTGGGGTCACTGGAGGCCATCGGTATTGACCCGCGCGTACACGACATCCGTTTTGTCGAGGATAACTGGGAATCACCCACGCTGGGTGCCTGGGGCCTCGGCTGGGAAGTCTGGCTCAATGGCATGGAAATCACGCAATTTACTTACTTTCAACAGGCGGGCGGCCTGGAATGCAGGCCCGTCATGGGTGAGATCACGTACGGCGCGGAGCGGCTGGCGATGTACTTGCAGAAGGTGGACAGTATCTACGACATCGTCTGGACCGAAAGCGGCGGCCGCACGGTTACCTATGGCGAAGTTTTTCACCAGAACGAGGTCGAACAATCCCACTACAACTTCGAACACGCCGATGTGGACGCGCTGTTCACCTGGTTCGAGGTCTGCGAACGCCAGGCCCGTAAGCTGGTCGACCTGGATCTGCCGCTGCCTGCTTACGAGCAGGTGCTGAAAGCCTCCCATACTTTCAACCTGCTCGATGCGCGGCGAGCCATCTCCGTCACCGAGCGGCAAAGGTACATTCTGCGCGTCCGCGATTTGGCCCGCCGCGTAGCGGAAAGTTACTACGAGAGCCGCAAGGCCCTGGGTTTTCCGGGCCTGGCGCAGCAGAGCACCGCGGCCCAAACCTTGCCGCAGGACACGCTTAAACCCGAGGGGGCCGGATCATGAGTGCGTCCGAAACAATGCCCCGGGATGCCGCTGACCTGCTGGTTGAGCTCGGTTGCGAGGAACTACCGCCCAAGTCGCTGGACGCCTTGCGCGAGGCCTTTCTCGCTGCGATCGCCAGCGGCCTGGAAAAGCAAGGCCTCACGTTCGATGCCGCGGGCAGCCAGGGGTTTTCGACACCGCGCCGGCTGGCCGCTCTTTTTCCCGGGGTAGCCAACCGCCAACCCGACCAGTCGCAGGACCGCCGTGGTCCGGCACTTACCGCGGCATTCGACGCCAAGGGCAAACCGACAGCGGCGGCGTTGGGCTTCGCCCGCTCGGTCGGCCTGGAGGTGGCTGAGCTGCAGCGGGTCGAGACTGAAAAGGGCGGGTGGTTATTCGCCCGCGTCGAGCAACCGGGGCAAGCCCTGGACGATTTGATCTTCCCCATTCTGGAGCAGGCCCTGCGTCAATTGCCCGTGCCCCGGCCGATGCGTTGGCACGACCACGAATTCAGCTTCGTACGCCCGGTGCACTGGTTAGTCGTCATGCACGGCAACCGGGTAATCGAAGGCAGTCTTCTGGGGCAATCCGCCGGCCACCGGACCCGCGGCCACCGGGTTCACAGCCCGGGCCCGCACGAGTTGCCGACCGCCGCGAGCTACGTCGAGGTGCTGCAGAAGGCTTACGTCATCGCCGACCCGGCAAGGCGGCGCGAACGCATTCGTGAGGGGCTGCTCGCGACCGATCCACAAGTGCTGATCGATCCGGGCCTGCTCGACGAGGTGAATAACCTGGTCGAATGGCCGGTTCCCGTGGCCTGCCGATTCGAAGAAGCCTTTTTGCAGGTGCCACACGTCGCACTGGTGGCCAGCATGCAGGACCACCAGAAATTTTTCCCGGTGCGGGATGCGCGGCAATCCGGGCGGGTCAGCAACCGGTTCGTGGCCATTGCCAACCTCGAAAGCCAGGACTTCAACGCCGTCCGCGAGGGTTATGAGCGGGTCATACGACCGCGCCTGGCCGACGCACGGTTTTTCCTCGAGCAGGACCAGAAGCAACCGCTCGAGGCCTATATGCCCACTCTTGATCGGGTCGTTTTTCAGCAGAAAATTGGAACAATAGGCGACAAATCAAGGAGAATGGCTGCCGTTTCGAAGACGTTAGCGGAAATATTGCGACTCGACCAGGAGGCTGCCTCGCGAGCCGCGCAACTCGCGAAATGCGATTTGTTGACCCAGATGGTCGGTGAGTTTCCCGAATTGCAGGGGTTGATGGGGCAGCATTACGCGGCAACTTCGGGGGAGTCGGACGCCGTGGCCGCCGCGATTGGCGAGCATTACGCGCCAGCCTTCGCCGGCGACGCCGTTCCCGCCAGCGACGCCGGGCGGATTGTCAGCATCGCCGACCGAGCCGATACGCTGGTGGGGATTTTCGCAGCCGGCATGCGCCCTACCGGCAACAAGGACCCCTTTGCGCTCCGCCGGGCTGCTCTCGGACTGGTCCGGATCCTGTTGGAAGCCGGGCTCGACGTGCCGCTGAACCGGGTGCTGGCCCTGGCCGCCAACGAGCTGTCCGCCCGGGTGGAGGTCGATCCATCGCTGCTGGGGGACGTCAGGGAATTCATCGTCGAGCGCCTGCGCCACTACTACCGCGAACAGGGTTACGGCGCCGAGTTGATCAGCGCCGCGCTTTCCTCGGACTGGGACACGCTGGCCGATCTCGACCGTCGACTGAGAGCGATCGACGGCTTCATGGGCCAGGAAGCGGCAGCCAGCCTGGCCGCGGCAAACAAGCGCATCGGCAACATCCTGAAAAAAGCCGAAGAAGAATTTTCGAAGAAGATCAACGCAGATCGGTTCGAGTTGGGCGAAGAAACTGCTCTTTTCGATGAGATTACTCGGCTCGAGGAGGAAGTCGAACCCTTGATGGCAAGGCGGGATTACGCAGCCAGCCTGCTGGCCCTGAGCCGCCTGAAAGGGCCCGTGGACGCCTTTTTCGACGCGGTGATGGTGATGGCCGAGGACCCTGCCCTCAGGGTTAATCGCCTTGCGCTGCTGGCGCGCCTGAAGGCGCTTTTCGACCGCATCGCCGACCTTTCGGTACTGGGTTAGGAGCACTGCATTTTGGCCGAGCAGCAACTGTTGATGATCAGCCGTGACGACATCCTGCGAGCGGGTTCCGGCAAGCAGGGCGACCGGCTGTTTCGAACCCTGGCGCGACTGACGCGTAGCGGATTCCAGTTGCTGGCCACCGCGCCGCAACCCGATGACTGGTCGCGTGAACACGGCGGCCCGGACGACGCCCTGTTGGGGCCGGAAAGCATCAGGAAAAGGCTGGCAGATGCGGGTGGGGTGCTCGATGGCATCTACTACGTGCCGCGATCACTGTTCACTCAGCGGCGCAACCGGGAAGCCGCCCTGAATGACATCATGAAGCGCTATGGGATCGTTCCGGGACATTGCCACCTGTTCAGTTCGAGCCGCAGATTCGTGGAGGCAGCCTCTGAACTGGGCATTGACGCCACGGCATTGACCAGCGACAAGCAACTGATGCAGGGACTCAAGGGGTTGCTGAAACAAGCGGACCCATGATTCCCGGCGCCTGGCTACCGGTTTTTTTCAAACATCCAGGTTGGTGACCTCAAGGGCATAACGTTCGATGAACTCGCGCCGCGGCTCAACCTCGTCGCCCATCAGGGTCGTGAATATCTGGTCGGCCCCCACCGCGTCCTCAATCGTGACCTGCAACAGTCGGCGGGTCTCGGGATTAACCGTGGTTTCCCACAGCTGATCGGGGTTCATTTCGCCCAATCCTTTGAATCTCTGGATTGTTCTTCCTTTGCGGCTTTCTGCCATCAGCCACTCGTAGGCGGCCTGGAACGAATCGACTTCCTGCTCGGACTTGCCCCGCACGACCCGCGCACCTTTCTGCAGCAGGCCGAACAGTGTGTCCGCCAGGCGCCCGATCAGGCGATACTCCGGACTCTTGAAGAAATCTGCCGTAACCGGCGTGTGTTCGGTAACACCGTGGGTGGTCTTGCTGAGCAATACCTCGTCACCCTCTTCACCTGCGGCCACGCTTACGGCATAGCGCACACTGGGCGCGCTGCGGGACTGCAGTCGCTGGTTGAGCCCCTCGCACCAACGCGCCATCTCCGACCCACTCCAGTCTATGGAAAACCTCTCATAATCAATTAGTTGTTCCAAAAACAACCGATCAAAGCGCTTCGCCAGCCGGGTGACCGACAACTGCACGGCCAGATAGTCCCGCATCACCTGTTCCAGGCCCTCGCCCTGCAGCGCCGGAGCCGCCGGGTCGAACACCAGGGCAGCGTTGTCCAGAGCCCTGGCCAGGAGATAGTCATTCAGTTCCACATCGTCTTTGAGGTACTGCTCCTGCTTGCCCTGTTTAATCTTGTACAGCGGAGGCTGGCCTATATAAATGTAGCCGCGCTCGATAAGTTCCGGCATTTGCCGGTAGAAGAACGTCAACAGCAACGTGCGGATGTGCGATCCATCCACATCCGCATCGGTCATGATGATAATGCGATGGTAGCGCACTTTGTCGGCATCGAATTCATCGCGGCCGATGCCGCAACCGAGGGCGGTGATCAGCGTGCCCACCTCGGCCGAAGACAACATCTTGTCGAAGCGGGCCTTTTCAACGTTCAGAATCTTGCCCTTCAGCGGCAGGATGGCCTGGTATTTGCGGTTACGACCCTGCTTGGCCGAGCCTCCGGCCGAGTCGCCCTCGACCAGGAACAACTCCGACAGCGCCGGATCCTTCTCCTGGCAGTCGGCCAGCTTCCCCGGCAACCCGGCGATATCCAACACACCTTTGCGGCGCGTCATTTCACGCGCCTTGCGGGCCGCTTCGCGGGCCCGGGCCGCATCCACCACTTTGGCTGTGATGGTTTTCGCCTCAGCCGGGTTCTCCAGCAAGAAATCCCGCAACCGGTTGGCGACGATGGACTCCACCACCGGCTTAACCTCCGAGGAAACCAGTTTGTCCTTGGTTTGCGAAGAGAATTTCGGGTCAGGCACCTTCACCGAGAGCACGGCGATCAGGCCCTCGCGTGCATCGTCTCCGGTCGTGGCGACACGGTCTTTCCTGGCCGCGCCGTTTTCATCGATGTACTGGTTGATCGTGCGTGTCAGGGCGGCCCGGAAGCCGGCCAGGTGCGCACCACCGTCCCGCTGGGGAATGTTGTTGGTAAAACAGAAAACCGTCTCCTGGTAGGAATCGGTCCACTGCAGCGCGACCTCGACCGAGATGCGGTTCATTTCGTCCGCAAAATGCATGACCGTTGCATGCAGTGGGTTTTTGTTTCGTCCCAGGTGTTCTACAAACGATCGGATTCCGCCTTTGTATTCGAATACGTCTGTTTTTCCCGTACGCTCGTCCAGCAACTCGATGCGGACTCCCGAGTTGAGGAAACTCAACTCCCGCAGGCGCTTGGCGAGAATGTCATAATGGAACACGGCATTGGTAAAGACCGTATGGCTGGGGCGGAAATAGATCTGCGTGCCGGTTTCCTCGCTTTTTCCGGTGATCTGCAATTCCGTTTCGGGAACGCCCATGTGATAGGTCTGGCGCCAGATATGGCCGTCCCGCTTGATCCGCAACTGCAAATCTTCCGACAGGGCGTTCACCACCGACACGCCGACGCCATGCAGGCCGCCTGAAACCTTGTATGAGTCGTCGTCGAACTTTCCGCCCGCGTGCAGAACCGTCATGATTACTTCCGCTGCAGACTTGCCTTCTTCTTCGTGCAAGTCGACCGGAATCCCGCGCCCATTGTCTTCGACGGTGACTGCATCGTTCGCGTGAATGGTGACTTTGATCGCGTCACAATGGCCGCCCAACGCCTCGTCGATGGAGTTGTCCACTACTTCGAAGACCATGTGATGCAAGCCGGTGCCATCATCGGTGTCACCGATGTACATTCCGGGCCGCTTGCGGACGGCATCCAGGCCCTTCAGCACCTTGATGTTCTTCGAATCGTATTTGGGTGTATTCATTGCGGGTCAGACCCTCCGGGCGCTGGGCTAATTATTTGAATGGACGTGCTAATCTGGGCGTGTTGGCCGAACTGGCCGGCCTAATTCAGATGGGTCTGCCGGCCTGGTTTTGCAAGGCAGCATTATACCACTTCCCGGACCCGCCCCTGTTCCACGTGAAACATCGAAAGGGGGGCTTGCAAGTCGCTTTTGCGCGTGCCCGTGACCCAGACCTGGCCACCGACGGCCAGGGCCCGCTGCAGTACATTTTCGAAATGCGAGCGGTCGAACTCAGAGGCGAGGTCATCCAGCAGAATCACGGGAAGTTCACCGGAGCGCAGCAAGAGTTCCGCCTGCGTCAGCAGCAACGCCGCCGCCAACACCTTTTGTTCGCCGCGGGACAGGACCGCCCGCGCCCAGGAAGTCCCGCTGCTGAGTCCGAGGTCGGCTCGATGCGGACCGCTCGTCGTCATGCCACGCTCGAGGTCTTTGGCGCGGACCGAGCGCAAGTGCTGACCGTAGTCTTCATTGGACCAGCCCTTCAGGTATTCGAGTGAGATGTGCGAAAGCCCGGCATTCAGTTCACCGAGCATCGTGTGAATGTTGCTGGATATGGCGTCACAATGGCTGCGGCGGTGCCTGCTGAGTTCTTCGGCATGTATTGCCAGAACGTCATCAATCGAATCCAGCACGGCCGGTTGGTTTCTTCGCAGCGCGGCATTCCGCTGCTTGAGCGCTTTGGAGAAGCTGCGCCAGGTCTCGAGGAAACCCGGTTCCACGTGAAACATCCCCCAGTCCAGGTACCGCCTGCGCACTTCGGGCGAACCGCTGACCAGCATGTGGCTGTCAGGCTCCATCAACACCAGCGGCAGTGACCGCGTCAGTTGACTGAGTTGCGAAAGATCATTGCCGTCCTTGCGCCCTCTCCAACGCTTTCCGGAACGCTCCAGGCCAAGCCGGTGGAGTTGGCCACTGCCGCTCTCTGCGGCAGCAAACACACGAAAGGTATCGCTATGGGGCCCGATCAGCTCTGCAGCCTGTGTTGTGCGAAACGAGCGGCCCCGCGACAGCACGACCAGTGCTTCAAGCACACTGGTCTTGCCCGCGCCGTTCGGCCCGTGAAAGTAGTTCAGCCGGGGGTGTGGCTCGACACTGACGTCCTCGAGGTTACGGAAATTGGCTACCTGTAATTTCCGAATGATCAACGATCTTCATGCCCCCGACCCGCCGATCCAAAACGGTGTGTCAGAGCATTGAGTGGCGCTACAACAGGACTCGACTGACTCTGCCTCACAATTTGAGCGGCATGACCACGTGCCGATCCTGGGCTGGAGGGTCCGCTGTGATCAGGCAACTGCTGTTGGCATCCTTCAACTCCATCACGATGTTTTCGGCCTCGATCGCCACCAGGGCGTCCAGCAGGTAAGTTACGTTGAAACCAATCGCGATCTGATCAAAGTTGAGGTCCGCTTCCAACTCCTCAATGGCTTCTTCGTGTTGCGGGTTATGAGCGATGATTTTCACGGAATTTCCCGCGGCCTCCAAACGCACACCCCGGTACTTCTCATTGGACAGAATCGACGCGCGCTGCAAGGCTTGCGTGAAGGCTCCGCGGCCCAGCTTGATGTGCCGGTCCGTGCCTTTTGGAATAACCGCTTTGTATTCCGGGAACCGTCCGTCGATCAGCTTGGATGTAAAGACCGTGTTGCCCTTCACCAGGCGGATATGGTTCTTGCCCAGCGCCAACTCCACCAGAGAATCGCCTTCGGACAACATACGGGACAACTCCAGAACGCCTTTGCGCGGTACGATCAGTTGCCGTTCCTCGCTTACCCCCAGGTCGATATCCAGGTCGCATACGGCCAGGCGGTGCCCATCAGTCGCCACGGTGCTCAAGGTGCCGTCATGAAAGTCGAACAACAGGCCGTTCAGGTAGTACCTAACGTCCTGATTGGCCATCGCAAAGGACGTCTTATCCAACAAATTCTTTAGCTTAAATTCCTGAATTTTAATAACTTCCAGCGTTTCAACCTGGTCTGTTGCAGGAAACTCTGTCGCTGGCAGCGTCGCCAGCGTGTAGCGTCCCCGGCCCGATGAGACCGTCATCTTGTCGCCCTCGAGCACCGCTCCTATGTTGACGTCCTCCGGCAGCATTCGAACGATATCCACCAATTTCCTGGCGGGGACCGTGACCTCACCTTCGGAATCCACCTGCGCTTCGACCGAGGTGATCAACTCGACTTCCATATCCGTACCGGTGACGGACAAGCGATTGCCTTTGGCGGAAATCAGGAAATTGGCCAAAACCGGCAGTGTCTGGCGTCGTTCGACCACACCGACCACCTGGCTGATAGGTTGGAGAAGAGATTCGCGCTGAATGCTGAATTTCATGGCCACTTTCCTTTTTGCTGATTACTTACTTATGTTTTTTATTTAATAAAAGATCGTAGTAATAATAAGCCCTGTGGATATGAGCAAAAGTCGATATTCTCTTTTAACATCAATTCATTAAAAGTTACATTGAGCCGCACAAGGTCAGTGTTTGGCTGTGTACAGAATGTGCATAAGCAGCACCCCTGATTTTGTACCCCGCTTATCCACAGGTCGTTCGGGCCGTTATCAACTGACTTGTCCCCGACCCGTCATGCCGTCAGCTGCCGCACCAGTTTCGCGCGATCCTCGCGTAAACGGCCGTCGGTTTCGCACAATTTTTCAATTGTACGACAAGCGTGCAACACCGTGGTATGGTCGCGTCCGCCGAATGCCTCACCTATTTCCGGCAGACTGTGTTCGGTCAACTCCTTGGTCAACGCCATCGCCATCTGCCGCGGTCGCGCAATGGTCCGGGTGCGACGCCGGGACAGCATATCCGTCACGCGCAGCTTGTAGTATTCGGCCACCGATTTCTGGATGTTTTCCATCGTGATCAGGCGGTCGTGAACCAGCAGGAGATCCCGCAGCACCTCCTGGGCAAAGGATTCCGTAATGCGCCTGCCGGTGAATCGCGCGTTGGCGAAAAGCGTGTTCAGCGCCCCCTCGAGGTCACGCACGTTTGACCGGATGCGCCGCGCAATCAGGTAAGCCACCGCTTCATCGAGTGCAACGTCGCGCTCCTGCGCCTTGTTCATCAGGATTGCCACGCGCGTTTCGAAATCCGGCGGCTCGATCGATACCGTCAAGCCCCAACCGAAACGCGATCGCAAACGCGCTTCGATGCCGTCAACTTCCTTCGGGTAGCGGTCACAGGTCAGGATGATCTGTTGCTGGCTATCGAGCAATGCGTTGAACGTATGGAAAAATTCTTCCTGGGTGCGTTCCTTGCCGGCGAAGAACTGAATATCGTCGATCAGCAGCGCCCCAGCGGTTCGATAGTGCTGTTTGAAGGCGTCGATACGGTCGCCGCGCAAGGCCTGTATCATCTCGCTGACGAACTGTTCGGAATGCAGGTAGATGACCCTGGCGTCGTGGTTCCGCTTGAAGATCATGTTGCCTGCGGCGTGCAACAGGTGGGTTTTGCCCAGGCCAGTGCCGCCGTATAGCAACAGGGGGTTATAGGCCGCCCCCGGCTTCTTGGCGACCTGCTGGGTTGCCGCGTAGGCCAACTCGTTGGACTTGCCCTGGACGAAATTGCTGAAACGGTAGCGCCGGTCCAGGCCGCTGCGCGGCCGCGCCTGCTGCGCGCTGGCCGGTGCCGGCGCCGCGACCTGGTCACTGGCGCGGCTGATCTCCACCACTACCGACTCGCGAGCGGCCCCAAGGTGCTCGAAAATATCGCGGATTCGCTCCAGGTAATTCAGGGAGATGTGATCGCGCACATACTCGTTGGGGGACAGAAGTGTCGTGCGTCCCTTGCCCGAGCGGATTTGCAACGGCCTCACCCAGGTATTGAAATCGTCCGCCGGCATCTCGCGTTCCAGGTGCTGCAAACAGGTCTGCCAGAAGTTTTGGGTCATGCCGGAGGATAGTCCGTGAGTCGCAAGTTTCTTGAAGCGGGGCGCTTTTGTCCCTTGGCCGACAAGTCTACCCCGCTGTGGATAACTTGACCATAAGAAAAAAACCCCTCAACATCGACTTGTCAGCGCGCGCCCCAGAAGTTAGAATTACGCTCTTTTGTCGACCATTTGCAGGCTACTGGCTCACGCTAAGGGCCCAGAGGCCCGGATGATGGGGCCGCCACGGTTGACCGAGGCCGGATCAGTATAGGAACACAGCAATGAAACGCACATTTCAGCCAAGCCGCCTGAAGCGCGCCCGCAGACACGGGTTTCGCGCCCGCATGTCGACCCGCGCCGGCCGACTGATCATCAAGTCACGCCGAGCCAAAGGCAGGAAGCGCCTGTCAGCCTGATTCGTTGAGGACCTGCCGCGGCTGGCCGCAACCGCGTGATCGGTCCCTCAAAGGTCCAGCCGAGTGAGTAAGTCCAGAACCGGTAATACGGACCACGATCCGCGCGCGGATCAGTCTCTCCCGCGCCAAGCCCGCCTTTCCAAGCCTGCAGATTTCAAGCGCGTGTTCAACAATCCGACGGTGTCGGCCGACCGTGCATTCAAGGTTCTGGCTCGCAGCAATGCCCGCGAGCGAGCGCGGCTCGGTATGGCTGTTTCACGGCAGGTTGACAAGCGAGCGGTCGGCAGAAACCGGATCAAGCGCGTGATCCGGGAGAGTTTCCGCCAGTATTTTGCGGACACCGGCCCTGCCATGGACTTCGTGGTCTTGCCCAGGCGCGAAAGCGCCACCATATGCAACAGGCAATTACGGCATTCATTGGACACGCACTGGGCGCGCCTGCTGGCGCGTTGCGGCGACCCGGCGGGGCAACCGTGACCGCGGAGCACGCATGCCAAAATCACAACCTTGCAGAGTTCCCGACAGGCAAGGTGAAACAGATGGTTGAGGGAAAGCACGTATGGGAAATCTCAGACCAGTCCTGATCGTTGGCCTGCTGCTGCTGGGCTACATGATGTGGGTCGAGTGGCAAAAGGATTACAGCCCGACGCCTCAGCCGACAACGCCCAGTGCACCGTTGTCCGTGACCGAGGGTGACCTGCCCACCACCGCGCAGACGCCATCCGGGCAAGCCGGCGAAGCGGCTCCGGAAGACTTGCCGGTACCGGCAGCTCCGACTGACCCTGGCCAGGCATCCGACACAGCGCAGAAGGCAGCAGCCGAGCGACCGCTGATCAGGGTGCGAACCGACGTCCTTGACGTGGGCATTGACCCGCTGGGGGGCACTGTTGCCTCAGCCTCTTTGCTGCAATACCCGGTGGAACAGAAGCGACCGGACGAAACGGTCGCTCTACTGGAGCCGGCCGGCGACACCCTGTTCATCGCCCAATCCGGCCTGCTCTCGCAAGGCAATGCGCCGAACCATACCAGCACCTACCGCTCAGCCCGCAGCGATTACAGTCTTGCGGAGGGCGTTGACGAGCTGGAGGTGCCGCTGATCTGGGAATCGGACGATGGCGTGCGCGTGACCAAGACCCTCGTGTTCCATGCCGGCCGTTACGACGTCGATGTTCGCTACCGGGTGCAAAACGACAGCCCGACGACCTGGGCCGGCAGTCGCTATGATCAATTGCAACGCAGTGTCCCGGGCGACACGGAGTCCGCTGGCTTCACCCACCCCGAACGCTACAGCTTTTTCGGCATGGGTTTTTACAATCCACAGGACAAGTTCGAGAAGATCAAGTTCGATGACGTGGCCGACGAGCCCTACCGGGTGACCACGCGTGAGGGCTGGCTGGCGATGATTCAGCATTACTTTTTTGCCGCCTGGATCCCTCCCGCGGACGAAGAAGCAACCTACTCGACCCAGGTGATCACCGGAGGTGGCTGGCCCCGCTACATCGCCCGCAACGTCTCGCCCGCCAAACAGGCCGCCAGCGGCGCCGAGGTCGAGTTCTCGAGCCTGTTGTACCTGGGACCCAAGCTGCAAGATAAGATTCCCGACCTCGCCCCCGGCCTGGAGTACACCGTAAACTACGGAATTTTCACGGTATTTTCAAAACCCCTGTTCTGGCTGCTCGAAAAAATCCACGATGTGGTGGGTAATTGGGGTTGGGCGATCGTGTTGCTCACGGTCCTGATCAAGGCCGCGTTCTTCAAGCTGACCGAGGCGCAATACCGCTCGACAGCGCGTATGCGCAAGCTGCAGCCGCGCATCGAGCAGCTCAAGGAGCGCTATGGCGACGACCGCCAGCGCATGAGCCAGGCCATGATGGAGATGTACAAGAAAGAGAAGGTGAATCCGCTTGGCGGCTGCCTGCCGATCCTGGTCCAGATCCCGATCTTCATCGCGCTGTACTGGGTGCTGCTGGAATCGGTGGAGTTGCGCCAGGCGCCATTCATCCTCTGGATTGACAATCTATCCGTGCGGGATCCCTACTTCGTGTTGCCACTGCTGAACGCCGGTTTCATGTTCGCCACGCAGCGCCTGACCCCGATGGTTGGCATGGACCCGCTGCAGCAGAAGATGATGACCATGATGCCGATCGTATTTTCCATCATGTTCGCGTTTTTCCCGGCCGGCCTGGTGCTTTACTGGGCCACCAACGCGGGGCTGTCGCTGGCCCAGCAGTACTACATCACGCGCAAGATTGCCGCAGCCGACTGACACGATTTGCGCCATCGCCACGCCGCCCGGCGTGGGTGGTTTGGGCATCGTCAGGCTGTCCGGCCCGCGCGTCACGGATATCGCGCGGCAATTGGTGGGGCGGCTGCCGCCACCGCGCCAGGCAATGCTGGCGGACTTTTGTGACGCTGACGGTGAGGTGATCGATACCGGAATCGCGCTGTACTTTGTGGCGCCCCATTCCTTCACCGGCGAGGATGTCCTGGAGTTACAGGGCCACGGCGGTACGTTCATCCTGCAGCGCCTGCT
>Ga0316195_10000030_pt1 | contig 35260 bp, 33 predicted proteins | sample Phised1_MG_FD_204937 | JGI IMG/M metagenome (GOLD analysis project Ga0316195, IMG submission 204937) | Coastal sediment microbial communities from Maine, United States - Phippsburg sediment 1 | ecosystem: Environmental > Aquatic > Marine > Coastal > Sediment | place: USA: Maine | collected...
GCTCCTGGAATAGCGGTAATCTGCTCCGCAATCTTTCCTCCCGTAAAACTTTCCGCAGTGGCGAGGGTCATTTTTTTTGATGTTAACAATTTAGCGACGCCTGCTTCTATTGACCCATCTTCTTCCTCACCATAAATGATATCACCAATTAGAGAATACAATTTGGCTGTTTCTCTTTTAACGGCCTCCTCTATGACTTCCTTGTCCGTTCCTTTTGCCGTTAATCGCAACCTGACTTTTCCCAAATTGGGGAGGTAGGCCAGTTTTATAAAAACTGGCAACCCCTCCTCCCAATCTTCTATTCTTTCGGCGATAGCACTTTCACCAAGCCCATAGGTCATTATCGTCTTATGGTAAATGTATGGACGATCAAAAGTGGCTGCAATCTTTGGGATGACTTCATTATTTAGGAGGTTTTTCATCTCAAAAGGCACACCGGGCAAGGAAATAATAGTGGCTTTATCCGTAACCACCCACATTCCCGGAGCGGTACCATAGGCATTATGCAATATCTGAGCTTTAGAGGGCACAAGGGCCTGTTGCCTGTTGATATTTGATATAGGAGTGGTTGTAATATAATTCCTGAACAACTCTTCTATATGTGCTAAGACCTGCTTGTTTTCAACCAGTACGTCATCCAGAAATTCACAAAGGGTATGCTTTGTAATATCATCCTTGGTTGGCCCTAAACCGCCAGTAATAATGACTATTTGCGACCTGGCTTCAGCATCCCTTAAAGCCTTTAGAATATGAGATTTATCGTCCTGCACAGACGTTATCTGAAAAACAGAAACCCCAATCTTATTTAATTCAGTGGCAATAAAAGCAGAATTGGTATCTACTATTTGTCCAATTAGAATTTCATCTCCAATAGTAATAATTTCTGCAAACATCAGAGGCTAAAGTCCTTTTTGAGCTCAGAAATTACCTGATGAATATCTGTTTTCAACAATGGGAATTTTCTCTCAATTTCCCCACTGTTTTCGGGGTCTTTACCCAAAGTTTCTATTTCCAGAGCAATTATCCTGCTCTGTTCCATACCCAATAAATCTACATTTGGCTTTATTTTATGCGCCAGCTTATAGACGTTTTCGTAATCTCCTTTTTTAATGGCAATCTCAAGATCTTCCAAATCCTGGGGTACTTCCTCCAGGAACACAGAAATAACAGAGTTGATGAAATCCTCATCTCCTTCGGCCATCTCATTTATTTTATCTAAACTGTATATCATATATTAAAACTTTTTAAACAATTATTTAATTTTTACGGTAAGTAATTCCTCTCCTTCCAGCGTTGCTGAAAGGTAATCATTCGGGCTTATTTTACCAACACCGGCGGGAGTTCCGGTAAAAATTATATCCCCTTTTTTTAGCATAAAGAATTTGGAGATATATGAAATTAGCTCATCTATGTTCCAAAGCATTAAGGCTGTATTCCCTTTTTGCACAATAGTCCCATTTTTAGCAAGTGAAAAATTTAGGTTATTAAGATCATCGAATTTATTTTTGTCCACCCATTTTCCAATTACGGCTGAACCATCAAAACCCTTGGAAATTTCCCAGGGAAGACCTTTCTCTTTTAATTTGGACTGCAGATCCCTGGCGGTAAAATCCAGGCCAAGGCCAATCTCATCGTAATAGGTGTGCGCAAATTTCTCATTAATATGTTTGCCAACCTTTTTAATTTTTACCAAGACTTCTATTTCGTAATGTATGTCACTGGAGAACTCCGGGATATAAAAATCCTGTTCCTTTGGAAGAACTGCAGAATCGGGTTTGATAAATACTACCGGATCCTTGGGTCTTTCATTGGCCAGTTCCTCTATATGATCTACATAATTGCGACCAATACAAATGATTTTCATCTAGCTGTTTCTAATTATTTTAACTCAATTTATTATTCAGCTGACTTAACTTGATTTGGGTAAGTACCTTTTTGGTATATAATGGAAAATCTGCATTCAGGATCCATCCAAAATAACCCGGTTCCTGATCCAGTACTTCCAGCACTTTTTTCCCTTTGTGCTTTCCAAATGAAAAAATTTCTTCTTCATTTTCATCCAGAATAATAAAGCCCGCAAAATCTACTGTCTGTTTCCGTCTTGAAAAATCGGAAAGCATCTTAATATTGTTATCCAGTTCAGGATAGCGTTCTATCTGAGATAGAAGAACTTCGTAAGTAGCCAGGGTATCCGCTTCTGCGCTATGGGCATTATCCAGGTTTTTATCGCAATAAAATTTATAGGCTGCCTCCAGTGTTCGCTTTTCCATTTTATGAAAAATGGTTTGAACATCCACCGATAACATGTTTTTTAGATCAAAATCAATATCTGCGCGAAGCATTTCTTCCGCCAAAAGTGGAATATCAAAGCGATCGGAATTAAACCCGCCCAGGTCACTGTCCTTTATCATATTAAAAATTTCTCTGGACAATTTCTTAAATGTAGGTTCGTTGGCTACTTTTTCATTAGAAATACCATGAATGGCCACGACCTCATCAGGAATGTTCATTTCAGGGTTGACCAACCAGGTTCTGCTTTCTTTGTTGCCATTTGGATATACTTTCAGAATAGAAATTTCCACGATTCGGTCTTTTGCAACATTGGTCCCAGTGGTTTCCAAATCAAAAAAACATATGGGTTTATTCAGTTTTAACTCCATTAGTGGGATATTTAGGCAAAGATAGTTTTTAAAATAAAGTTAAACGAGACTTAAAGACCTATCTTTTGAGTGATTTTGTGAAAAGTTCTGGAAATAATTCGAGTTGTAGAAAACCATATTTTCCATCTATTGTGACTAACTCTTTGTTTGTTTTTATATGGCAGGAACAAATAGAAAAGAAACTAAAGCCAGAACTGTTTTCACCTGATCGGTAAGTATCAAACACCGCTGCATAAAAAGAACTAGTAAATTATTCACAAATGCTACCTGAGGAAATCCGATTAAATCTCCCTATCCACATCCCAGGCCTCCAGATAGTCCGCAATGGTTTTGACGAACATACCACCAAGTGCACCATTTACGACCCGGTGATCATAACTATGTGAAAGAAACATTTTACTTCGGATACCTATAAAATCACCTTCCTCAGTTTCAATTACGGAAGGCATTTTTCGGATCGCCCCCAATGCTAATATAGCCACCTGTGGTTGGTTGATAATCGGAGTTCCAAAAACACTTCCAAAAGAACCCACATTAGTCACAGTATAGGTCCCGTCTTTTACTTCATCCGGTTTCAGTGCATTTTTCCTGGCCCTGTTCGCAAGATCATTAACTACTTTGGCCATTCCCACCAAATTTAGCTGATCTGCATTCTTTATTACAGGCACAATCAAATTTCCATCAGGTAAGGCAGCTGCCATTCCAATATTGATATTCTTCTTCTTTATTACTGTTTCCCCTTCAACCGTAATGTTGACCATCGGGTATTTTTTTAAGGCCTTGGCAACCGCCTCCATAAAGATTGGCGTAAAGGTTAACTTCTCTCCTTCACTTTTCTCAAAAGCGTCCTTAACCTTATTCCTCCAGGCCACTACCTTGGTTACGTCCACTTCAATAAAACTTTGCACATGTGCTGAAGTAGAGATACTCTCTATCATATGATGGGCAATTAGTTTACCCATCCTTGTCATTGGAATAATCTCATCTTCCCCATTCGCCTGCACCCGCGTAACCTGATGCGGTTCCGAGCCAACAGCAGTTTCCTTCTTAATTGGCTCAATAACTTTGACCGGAGCTATTGGAGGTGCCGGGGCCATTGTACTTTCCGGCTTCCCATTTTTTAAATAGGCCAAAATATCATTTTTGGTAACCCTGCCTTCTTTACCTGTCCCTTTTATACTATCCAGTTCTGTTACAGATATTCCTTCCTGTCTGGCAATGTTTTTAACAAGAGGAGAATAAAAGCGGATAGTGTCCTCAGAACTTTGGGTAGTACTGCCTGCAAATTCCTGAACATCGGCAACTTTTCCTTCCAAAACCGCCACTTCCTCTGCAAGAATTTCAGTAACTTCTTCTTTTTGGGCAGCCAGGATCTCTCCTCCCCTCTCAGATACTGCTCCCTGTTCAATAACAGCTACCGTTTGCCCGACTTTGATGACATCGTCGACATTAAAAAGTTTTTCCAGCAACACTCCTTCAACTTCGCTGGGTACTTCTGAGTCTACCTTATCCGTAGCAATTTCAAAAACCGCTTCATCCATTTCTATAGTATCGCCAACATCCTTTAACCAAGCAGTTAAGGTAGCTTCTGCCACACTTTCACCCATTTGCGGCAATTTCAATTCAAATTTTGCCATATTACTATTTAAAGTGCTTTTTTGAATAAATATTTTGCAAAAATACTAAAAAAACGTCCTTATTTTTAAATTTATTGTATGAATCATCTTATGAAGCTTTCAATGAACCTTCGAAGGGGATTCTGTTAAGAATACTTCTGCCCAATGTAACTTCATCCGCATATTCCAATTCATCGCCTACCGATATACCGCGGGCAATGGTAGAGATTTTTATATTGAAAGGCTTTAATTGTTTGTATATATAAAAATTAGTGGTATCCCCTTCCATGGTAGAGCTCAGTGCAAAAATCAGTTCCTTTATCTGATTTTCACTCACTTTTGAGACCAGGGAGGAAATGGTTAAATCCTGGGGACCTACCCCCTCCATCGGAGATATTTTACCGCCAAGCACATGATATAACCCCATGTACTGGCCGGTGTTTTCAATAGCCATTACATCCCTTATATCCTCCACTACGCAAACCAAATTTTGCTCCCTTTTGGAGTTCGCGCAGATCTGACAAAGTGCAACATCCGAGATATTGTGGCAATTAGAGCAAAATTTAATTTCTTCCCTTAGTTCTAAAAGAGAACGCGATAATTCTGAAGTTTGTTCCCCGGGTTGTTTTAACAGGTGGAGCACTAGCCGCAAAGCCGTGCGTTTACCAATACCCGGCAACTGGGACATATTGTAAACCGCATTTTCCAAGAGTTTAGATGAAAATTCCATAAAGGCAAAATTACATAATGTTTTAAGTTTTTGTACTTTGCGATTGTAATTTATTTTTATGACGGCATTGCATATCCTGCTTCTTATTGGCGGTTATTTCTTCTTGCTTTTATTGATCTCCTACTTCACCGGCAAAAACGATTCGAATGCTGATTTTTTTAAGGCAGGAAAACAATCTCCGTGGTATATAGTAGCTTTTGGCATGATTGGCGCCTCATTATCAGGTGTTACTTTTATATCTGTTCCGGGCTGGGTTGAAAGTTCCCAGTTTAGTTATATGCAGGTAGTATTTGGGTATTTAGTGGGTTACTTTGTAGTTGCTTTTGTTCTTATGCCTATCTATTATCGCTTAAATGTTACCTCCATTTACGAATATCTTAAAGAACGGTTTGGAATGGTCAGTTATAAAATAGGGGCTTTATCATTCTTTGTTTCAAGGGTATTGGGTGCCTCGTTCCGTTTATTTTTGGTAGCCATAGTACTGCAGCAATTTGTATTTGATGCCTGGAACGTGCCATTTGAACTTACAGTGGTCCTTTCCATCCTGTTAATATGGGTATATACTTTTAGAGGGGGGATTAAAACAATTGTTTGGACAGATACCCTTCAGACCATGTTTATGTTATTGTCTGTTGGCTTGTCTATTTACTTTATTATTTCAAAACTGGGTTGGAGCTTTACAGAGTTTTTTCATTCTGAAGAATTAAAGGAATACAGCAAGGTTTTTTTTACCGATGATTTTTATGCCAAAAACAACTTTATAAAATCTTTTGTAGGCGGGATGTTCATCACTATATGCATGACCGGGCTCGATCAGGATATGATGCAGAAGAATTTAACCTGTAAAAATTTAAAAGACGCCCAGAAGAATATGGTTTCATTTAGTCTTATCCTTATTGTAGTGAATTTTGTTTTTTTGCTTTTAGGGGCTTTGCTTTTTATTTATGCGGACAAATATCATATAGCGACCCCTCTTATGGACGGCCAGCCAAAAACTGATCTTCTTTTTCCGGAAATAGCATTAAATAGCGGACTGGGGGTTATTGTGGCTGTCACTTTTATGCTTGGTCTGATTGCGGCTGCCTACAGCAGCGCAGATAGTGCCTTAACTTCTTTGACCACTTCTTTTTGCGTAGATTTTCTTGGGATTGAACAAAAACCGGAGAAGGATCAAAAAAGAATCAGAAAAAAAACACATATCTGGATGAGCGTACTCCTGATCCTGATGGTCATAATGTTCAAATATGTTTTGGACCGAAATGTAATTGATGGCCTTCTCACAGTCGCTACCTATACCTATGGCCCATTATTGGGGTTGTTTACCTTTGGGATCTTCACTTCTTATAAGTTAAAAGACAATTATGTTTGGATTGTCGCAATAACTGTGGTACTCATTGTAATTGGAATTGCCAATGTACCCCCTTCATACCTGGGAGGATACGCAGTAGGTTATGAACTTTTACCCATTAATGGGCTGTTAACATTTATTGGATTATATGCAATTAGAAAAAAAACTAATTAATATTGATCTATGGCCAGCAGGACCAAGGTACAGGCTACTTCAACGGTAATACCATTATTTCTCAAAAGCGCATAAAACTCCGGGTTTTCAGTCCCCGGATTAAAAATTACACGTTTAGGTTTCATTTGAATAATTTGTTCGTAATATTCTTTTTGCCTTTGTTTATTCAGGTACAACGTAATTGTATGAATATTCTCAAATTCTTCAAGTCTTGTACCAATCTGCACACCGGATACATTCCCGCTCTTCAGACCAAAAGCCACCGTTTCGATTTGCTTTGACACTAATTTATTTATTGCCAAATGACTGTAGCGATTCGGGTTTAATGAAGCACCGAAAACAAGTGTCTTTTTCATAAAAAAGTTTGTATTACGTTAAAGTGTGTTAATTACTGTAACTATTCAATCTTAAGTTCGTCTTTTGGTAATAAGTCCAAAAATTAATTCGTTGATGGAGCTATATTTTTATAGTTAATGGTTAGTGTTTAGTATAGCACATGAACGAAAGAAACCCCGACAGATCTGTCGGGGTTTTATTTTGTTCTTACATTCGGTCTATTGAAAACAACTTGCATCCTTTGATTTACAAAGTTACTGTTTCAAACTAATCAATTGCAATTCAGTTCAAATTATAAAAATAAATCACTTTCAGGTTTTGTTGAAATATGTTAAAATTTGAATTTAAGGTAACATTTGCTGATTGCAACCGTCTTGTATGTATCATCAATCAATCTAAATACAAATGTTTATAAACAAAGTGGTGTTGCTTTTTTCTCTGTTTTTTATTGCAGTATTCCCCGCCAGAGCAACCATTTCAAATCCGGATATTGTACTTGGTAGTATTAGTGGCAAGGTCATAGAAAATGTCGGGAAACAACCTGTAGCTTATGCGGCGATCGTCATCAAATCTGCTACAGATAACACTACAATTACCGGAGGAATCACCGATGAAGATGGAACCTTTCAAATAAAAAAACTACCTGACGGGTCCTATATTGTGGAAGTTCAATTCATTGGTTACAAAACACATCAGCAACAAATATCATTATCAAAAGATAACCGGAACCCGGATTTAGGGGTTATTTCCCTTGATGAGGAAGCGGAAGAGCTCTCAGGCGTTGAAGTAGTTGCCGAGCTGACCACTATTGAACAGCGTATAGATCGGAAGGTCGTTAATGTGGGCAAAGACCTTACTACTGCCGGGGCGACTGCTTCGGATATTATGAATAATATTCCTTCGGTTAATGTAGATCAGCAAACCGGACAACTAACCATGAGGGGAAATTCAAATGTACGGGTAATGGTAGACGGTAAATTATCCAATGTCCCGGTTGCCCAGTTACTAAGGCAAATACCTTCTACCTCAATAAAGTCTATAGAACTCATCACAAATCCTTCGGCCAAGTACAATCCGGATGGCATGAGTGGTATCATAAATATCATACTGCACAAAAATTCAAATATTGGATTTAACGGCAATCTGAATACGGGGCTGACAGTTGGCGAAGAGGCAAAGTTTAACAGTTCAATTGACCTTAACTACAGATATGGAAAGGTAAATGTTTTCGGGAATTTCGGAAATAATATCGGGAAATATGTGAATGACGGGTATATATATAGGATCGACGAAAATTCGGAACAAGTATTCAATTGGTTGGATAATCGTAAATCCAAACTGTTTAAAATTGGTGTCGATTTTTATCTCAACGATAAAAACACGATTTCGGTTTTCACCAATCAAAATTATTTTGACGGGAAATCGAGCGGATTAACCGAAGTTATCTATTATGATGACCCGCTATTTAACACAAATCAAATCTTCTATAATAATAGTAATAACCATAGCCAGCAATACAATTTTGACTATAAACTGGAATTTAAAAAAGAAGGTCATAATATTGAATTAGAGGTAGACCATAATAGATTTACAAATGAAGAGATTGCCGATTTTAAATCGACCGGGAACACATTATACCCGGATTACCTCGATTTTGTTGATACCAGAAGGGATCAAACCATAGTAAATCTGGATTATATAAATCCAATAGACTCTATTTCCAAACTTGAAGCGGGCCTGGAATCAAGAATTTTTGAAACCAACGTAGCCTATTCCTCCACCGGGCTTTCATTTACACCTGAGGGAGATCAGATTCCAACCCCGGATACTGATTTTGTCTATGGCATGGATATTTACTCTGCCTATGTCAACTTTGGGCAGAATTATGATAAATGGTCTTATCAGGTTGGCCTTCGGGTAGAAGACGTAGAGGTTAAGGCAGATACTAATCAGGTCAGAGCCTTTACAGATAAGTATACCGAGCTTTATCCTTCAGGTTTTGTCACTTATAGTCCGACAGAAAAAAATCAGTTTCAATTGAGTTTTAGCAGGCGGGTGGATCGCCCCGGACTAACACAGGTGAATCCCATTCGGGAATGGTCTACCCCTCTGTTATCTTCATACGGCAACCCAACTCTTGTGCCGCAGTTCACAAATTCATATGAGCTAAATTATACCAGACGCCTGAAAAACGGAAGTATCACAACCGGGGTATTCTATAGGACTATAAAGGATGAAATCAACAGAGCAGTTTACATAGACAGATTAGACCTCAACAAGCTTATATTAACCTTTGACAACTTCGACGATACATCTGCCTATGGCATTGAAGTCTCAAGCAATTATAAACTGACAAAATGGTGGAGTTTTAATGCCAGCTTTGATTTGTATTCACAAACCCAGAGAGGTATCACTGAGAGTTTACAAACCGATAATAATTCAGCTACCAGAGATGATATTATTACAAAGGAAATAGAAGTGGAAAATACGGCATGGAATTTTAGAATGAACAATAGCTTTAACGCAACAAAAAACCTTACTTTTCAACTATTTGGATACTACAGAGGGCAAAACAGAACCATACAATTTGAAGTTGAACCCATGTATTTTGTAAACCTTGGCGCCCGTTATAGTTTTGCTCAGGGAAAAGGTACCTTCAGTGTTAATTTTAATGACGTTTTCAACACCATGCGTTTTGCCGTGTCCGGGGATCAACCTTTTGCACAGGTAGGAGAATTCACATGGGAGAGTCAGACAATTTTTGCAGGAGCTTCCTACAGATTTGGAAGCGGAAAAAACAAGGCTTCCAAACGAAAAAGGAGAGATAGTAACACCAAACAAAGCAGTGGTGGCATTCTATAAAAACTAATTGATAAAATATGCAGAGTATTGGTTGGTTATCTCTTGTCGTATTTGTCAGTTAAAAGAACCCCGACTAATGAGTCGGGGTTTTTATTTAAGGTTAACCATCAAATATGCCGGTAGGCAAACCGTCCAGACTATTGGTGTTTTTCATACCCATATATTCAATAAGTCCGTCTTTCCCCTTTTTTTCAGCCCAAACATTGAGAAGATTGCGTTCTTCCCTGTATTCCATTAATGGAACACCCATTCCGCAGGAGGATTGGACGAGGTTTATTGACATTTCAATTAATTGCCTGCTTCCGGCAATTTCGGGAAATAGTCCAATATGCTCTTTCCAAAAGGAATCGCGCTCGTGGAAAACAAGTGCTTCCCCGTATAAACGCAAGATAACAGGCTTCCCTTCAAATGCGCAGAACATTATAGTCATTCTTTTGTCGTATTGCAGATGGGTAGCTGTTTCATTACCGCTACCGGTAAGATTTAACCACAGAACTTTTTTGGCATCAATTATTCTGAAAGAATCCATTCCTTTTGGGGACAGGTTTATTGAACCATCCCTCATGGCTGTGGCAACAAAAAAAATTTTCTGTTGGGTAATAAATTCTATTTGAGTCGAATCTAGTTTTTCCTGACGTTTTCCCATTTAAATAAGAACTTATTGTTTACCATCTGATTATGGCACTTCCCCAGGTAAAACCACTACCAAATGCGGCCAGTACTACAAGATCCCCTTCTTTAATTTTACCCTGCTCCCAAGCTTCAGTTAGTGCTATAGGTATGGAAGCGGCCGTAGTATTTCCGTACTTCATTATGTTATTATATACCTGATCATCCCCTAACCTGAACTTTTTCTGTACAAACTGAGATATTCGCAAATTAGCCTGATGAGGAATTAGCATGTCAATATCCGTGGCCTCAAGTTTATTGGCCTTTAGCCCTTCCAGAATTACCTCGCTAAAACGAACCACTGCATTTTTAAAAACAAACTGCCCGTTCATATAGGGATAGTAGGATACATCATCAGGGTCATTATCTTTAATAATATCCAATACCCATCTTTTTCCCATCCCCGGGGCAATCAAAGAAAGTTCTTCGGCGTGGGCACCTTCTGAATGCAAATGGGTAGATAAAATCCCTTTAGAGTTATCGGTTTCCCTGGTTAAGACCGCCGCACCGGCCCCATCCCCGAAAATTACAGATACTCCCCTGCCACGTGTAGTCATATCAAGGCCTGCAGAATGTAATTCGGAACCTATTACCAGTACATTCTTATACATACCACTCTTTATATACTGGTCTGCAAGTGACAAGCCATAAACAAACCCGGAACACTGATTTCTTATATCTATGGCCCCTACCGTTTTTATTCCCAGGTCACGTTGTACCAATACCCCTGGACCGGGAAAGTAGTAATCGGGACTAAGAGTAGCGAATACAATAAAATCTATGTCATCTTTATCTATCCCTGCCCTTTCAATAGCTATTCTGGCAGCCTTGACCCCCATGCTCGAAGTGGTATCTTCCCCCTTAATAACATGGCGGCGTTCTTTGATCCCGGTACGTTCCTGTATCCATTCGTCATTGGTGTCCATCAGTTTTGACAAATCATCATTAGTAACTACATTGTCAGGCACAAAATAGCCGAGCCCAATAATCTTTGAGTTGTACATTAGTTGGTATGTGTATTAGTTAATCTGAAAAGAATTGCCTGCACTGCTGGAAATAGTTATCAAACAAAAAATAATTTATTCAATCTAAGATAACCAAAAAATAATTGATGATTCAGTAAACAAGCTACAACTACTTCAAGTACCTCTTATAGGCGTTTACCTCAACATTGGCTTGTAAATCATGCAGGAGATTGAATAAGCCGAAAAATGTCCTGTTGATATATAGAAAGTGTTTAGACCCTCTGTTTCCGTTCATTTTACGTATGTGTTCGTCTTTCGAATAACGTTCTCCAAGATCTGCAATTTTTGACCAGAAATCCTCATTGCCAAAATCGAAGGTTTTGTCATGGAAAGGAGTTGTAAAAAGACCAAGCATTTCTTTAAATAATGCTTTAAAAAATTTGACTTCCTTTTCAGAATCTGTTGGATTAAGTATTTCAAGGTCATAAAGTTTTGCCATAAAAATGGCATCATTTTCAATATTCTCCTTTTTAGCAAGTTCAAAATAAGGGACATAAAATTCATCCGGAACTTCTTTTATGCATCCAAAATCTATAGCAATCAAGGTTTCACTATTGCTTACAAGGAAGTTACCCGGATGAGGATCTGCATGAACTTTCCGCAAGGCATGCAACTGGAACATATAAAAATCCCATAAAGCCTGTCCCAACTTGTTTCCTAATTCTGGCTCAAAACCCATCTTGGTAAACTCACTCAAATGTTTCCCGTGCATCCAATCCATTGTAAGTATCCGTTCACTCGATAGTTCGCTATAGTATTTGGGAAATTCCAGATTGGGGATTGCACGGCATGCTTTGGTAATTTCTTCGCTTTGAATCAATTCAAGGCTATAGTCCGTTTCTTCAAGAAGTTTGAGCTCAACCTCCTTAAAGTATTTATCCGAGTCTTTTCCCTGAAGATTAAACATCCGGACAGCAATAGGTTTTACAATTGCCAAATCGCTGCTTATACTCTCGGCCACACCCGGATATTGCACTTTAACTGCTAATTCCTTTCCATCTTTGGTAGCTTTGTGCACCTGACCAATGCTTGCGGCATTGATGGAGTTTCTTTCGAAGGAATCAAAAACTTCTTCGGGAAATTTATTCAAATATCTTTTAAAAGTTTTACGCACTAGTGGTGCAGAGAGCGGAGGTACGGAAAATTGTGCCAAAGAAAATTTTTCAACGTATGCCGAAGGGAGTAAATTTTTCTCCATACTCAGCATTTGAGCTACTTTAAGCGCACTCCCCTTAAGTGATTTAAGACCCTCGTAGATATCAGATGCATTCTCTTCGTTTAGTTCTTCCTTGTCGTGTTCGGGGTTGACAAATTTTTTGCCGTAATATTTCATAAAATTACCCCCTACTTTCACTCCGGTTTTAACCAGCTTACCAGCTCTTTCAATTTTTCCCGTAGGTATCCTATCAAGTGTTTTCATGTTCTATTACGGTCAGGACAATTAGGAAATGTTTTCTTTAAATAGAAATTTTCCGAAATCTATAATACTATTAAGAGGTGCAGTGTCAAAAACATCAAAAATGGTTTTAACCGATTTTTCTATGGCAATATCTGTCTTTTCAAAATCTGCTGATGTGTCATCTACCCAGAACTTCAGGAGAAACAAAAATTGGATCCAGGCACCTTCAGAAAACAATTTTGGATTGTGTTGCGTAATTTTGAGTGCTTTAGTACTATTATCCTCTTCAATGAGTTCTTTTGTGAAATTTAAGATTTCCGAACGAATCCCTTTTAGTTGCTCCATATTTCTGAGTGGATTTTTATCTTCATCCAAAACAAAAAGTACGTAGCTCCTGTTCAATTTGAGTATTTCGAAAAAAGTAAAAAAGAAGGTCAATATTTTATCTTTACCGGAAAACTGTTGAAATTCATTGTTTTGATCTAGCAAATTCATGGTATTCTCAAAGAATGTAACCCAAATAGATTTTTGAATTCCGGGGAAAGAGCCAAAAGCTTTATAAAATTCCTCCTCTTTTATTTTGTTCTCCTTACAAAATTTAAAAACAGATTTGGGAACTGTTTCATGTTCCAGTACAAAATTCATATACAATGAAACAATAAGCTCTTTCGAGGGCTTTTTTGTCGCGGCTTTAGCAGTCATACATTTTTTTATTTATGTTTAACATTTTATCACTTTTTCTAAACATCTTAAATATTTACAGAAAGGTTTCATCGGTATAAAAAAAGTGTGCTTCCAGGAGAAAACACACTTTTAAACAACCTAACCAATTAATAAACAATTTGATTACAAAATCAATAATCTTTTTCATAGCAATTGATATTTCGCAATCACCATACAAATTTACATAATGTTTAATTAATATTACAATATATTAAACAAATAATTTGTTAAAGTTTAGGGGGTGAATTCCGCGTCGCTGTAAAAGTGCCAGTTTGTCACCTGAACCAAGTGTGGTACTTTTTTTGACATGAGTTAGATATAATTTAAAAAAATAGGATAAATATGGCTACAGGTAAGATTAATGTTTCAGTTGAAAACATTTTCCCATTAATTAAAAAATTCCTTTATAGCGATCATGAAATATTTTTACGCGAATTAATTTCAAATGCTACGGATGCCACTCTTAAGCTAAAGCACCTGAGTTCTATAGGTGAAGTCAAAGTGGAGTATGGAAATCCGATTATTGAAGTGAAGATCGATAAGGAAGGTAAGAAACTTCATATCATAGACCAGGGTATTGGCATGACAGAAGAAGAAGTTAAAAAATACATCAATGACATTGCGTTTTCCGGAGCCGAAGAATTCCTTGATAAATATAAGGATGCAGACAAAGACTCAGGTATTATCGGACATTTTGGCCTGGGCTTTTATTCTTCTTTTATGGTGGCGGAAAAAGTTGAGATTATCACAAAAAGCTTTACAGATGAGCCCGCAGTACATTGGAGCTGTGACGGTTCGCCAAAATTCAGTTTGAAGAAATCGGATAAAAAAGATCGCGGTACAGAAATTATTCTAAGTATTGCAGATGATTCCACAGAGTTTTTGGAAGAGAACAGGATTACTGAATTATTGCGCAAGTACAATAAATTTATGCCTATCCCAATTAAGTTTGGAACCAGGACTGAAACGCTTCCAAAACCGGAAGATGCAAAAGAAGATGATCCGGCTCCAACTATTGAAGTAGCTAACATAATTAATAATCCAAATCCGGCCTGGACAAAAAAACCCGCCGATTTAAAAGACGAAGATTACAAAAGTTTTTACAGGGAGTTGTATCCAATGCAATTTGAAGAGCCACTCTTTCATATTCATTTAAATGTGGATTACCCCTTTAATCTGACGGGTATTCTTTATTTCCCCAAATTAACCAAAGACCTGAGTATTCAAAAAGACAGAATTCAGCTATATCAAAATCAGGTATTTGTAACTGACAATGTGGAAGGGATTGTTCCTGAATTCCTGACCATGCTAAGAGGTGTTATAGATTCCCCCGATATTCCACTGAATGTTTCCCGATCATACCTTCAGGCGGATGGAGCTGTTAAAAAGATTTCATCATATATTACCAGGAAGGTTGCCGACAAACTCATTGCATTATTTAAAAATAATCGTGAGGATTTTGAGAAAAAATGGAATGATATTAAAATAGTCATTGAATACGGAATGTTATCCGAAGACAAATTCTTTGAAAAAGCTGACAAATTTGCATTGTATCCAACGGTGGATGATACCTATTACACATTTGAAGAGTTAAAGGAAAAAATCAAAGATCTTCAAACAGATAAAGATGACAAATTGGTAGTGCTGTATGCCTCGGATAAAGAAGCACAACACAGTTATATTGAGGCTGCCAAAGCTAAAGGTTTTGAAGTACTTCTTCTGGACTCACCAATTGTATCGCATTTGATGCAAAAATTGGAAACTTCAAATGATAAATTGTCCTTTGCAAGGGTTGATGCAGATCATTTGGATAACCTGATCAAAAAGGAAGATACGCAAATAAGCAAATTGTCTGATGAAGAGAAGGAGCAGCTAAAAGGTAATATAGAAGAAGTAACTAAGGCTAAAGGTTATACAATTCAACTGGAAGCCATGGATAGCGAGGCTTCACCTTTTATCATCACGGAACCCGAATTTATGAGGCGTATGAAAGAAATGCAACAAACCGGTGGCGGAGGAATGTTCGGCATGGGAAATATGCCCGAAATGTACAATTTGATAGTAAATATAAATCATCCGCTGGTTGGTGAAATTCTTGGCACCAAAACGGCCAAGAAAAGAGATCGATTAATAAAGCAGTCTTTAGACCTTGCAAGATTATCAAAAGGATTGCTTAAGGGCGAGGAACTCACCAAGTTTATCAGCCGAAGTTACGAGATGATAAAATAGTTGTTCCTTAGGATTATCTAAGGCAAAATACATTCATGTTCATTGAATGCTTCACGGGAGCACTTTAATTATCGGCAAGATAATTGACAGTGGCCCGTGAAGTTTTTTTTATAATTGGCTCTATTCTAAAAAGAAGTTGATTGTTATATTACGGTGAGAACGCCTAAAATAATTTTATGGTCGTTGTTTAAATAATTACTAACCACATGTTTATTTGTAAACAATGAATTATCCCTGGCATTTTTTGTTAATGTCTTCCATGTATATCCTTGCAGGTTTTATGCATTTTCTGAAACCAAAAATATATCTGCGAATTATGCCAAGGTATCTTCCACATCATAAGCTTTTGGTAGCTTTAAGTGGAATAGCGGAAATAATAATAGGAATTTGCCTGTGGTTTCCGGCACTCAAAGATGCAGCTATATATGGGCTTATAGCAATGTTAGTAGTTTTTCTTACCGTGCATTTTTATATGCTTATGGGCAAAAACGCTTCTGCGGGAATCCCAGGATGGATACTAATTCTGAGAATCCCATTGCAGTTTGGACTTATGTATTGGGCATATACCTATATACAGATATAAGCTTTTGTAACCCCTAAACCACTTCATAAATGATTAATTCAAAGTATATCTGCTTTCAATATATTTTTTTAAAAAAAGTATCTGGATATACACCAACAGTAAGAGACCTGTAACAGCATAAACCAGCGTTTTGGGAAGACGCAGCTGTAACAAATAATCAAAAAATCCAATTTTATTTGGCACTAGCTTATCAATGGCCGGCAACCAGCCAATATGGAGATCCAAATTTCCAAAAATGACAAAAGCGAAGAGAATAATGGTAAAGATGGCCAGAATTAACCAGCCCGTCCTGGAAATTAGTGGCTGGTATACAGTTGCCGTACTTTTGTTTGTTTCCGCTATTATTTTGGATAGAATGTTCTGGGTAAAATCATTGGCTGGTGACTCAAGACCGGCGTGGTTTACAACTTTTCTAATAAAATCATCAAGTTGTTTTTCTCTATTGTCTTCCATAACTGTATATAGTTTCTTTTTCCAAATTTTGCTCTAAAATCGTCGCTAAACGCTTTCTACATCTAAACAGGCGCACTTTAATAGTATTTCCAGGTATTCCCATTACTTCTGATATTTCTTTCATAGTAAGAGCTTCATAATAATATAAAGTAATCAAAACGGCATCTTCACCCGTAAGTTCCTGAAGTGCATGTTTTATAATTTCTGCACGCTCTTTCGTTTGAAGCTCATTTAAGACATCATCCATTGACGCTATATTGTATTCTTCAGAAATATCGATTGAAGTGGTCTCAATCTGTCTTTTATTCTTTTTTAAATAGTCCAGACTTCTGTAATATGCAATTTTATATAACCAGGTAGAAAACTTGGAATCGCCTTTAAAATCTTTTAAGGCTTTAAAGGATTTTAAAAAAGTATCCTGTGCCACTTCCTCTGCATCTTCCCGGTTTTTGACAATTTTTAACGCCAGAGTAAATACCAAATGTTTATATCGGTCTACTAAGGTTCCAAAGGCATTACTTTCCCCTTTTATAACCTTTTTAATAAAGTATTCGTCCGGCTTCTGGCTCATTTGTTATATAGGACGTATGAAATAACCTCCTGGTTACTTAAAATAAGAAAAAAAACACCTAAAATCTGTAACCAACCCGGAAAATTGTACGTCATACCCTATGAACAAATTGTTTAATCCATTAAAAACTAAATAACATGGGAGGAGAAATCATAATTGTTGCACTCATATTCGGGGCAATTTTTGGAGTTTTTTATTTATATTTTTCGACACGAAATAAAGAACGCCTGGCATTAATTGAAAAAGGTGCCGATGCCAGCATTTTTGTTAAGGGAAAACGGGAACATGCGGCACCATTCTGGAAAGTATTTATACTTAATCTGTCATTATTACTTATGGGTGTCGGGTTGGCTATATTTATCGCTTCCATATTTGTAAAAACGATGGGCTTGGATGAAGAGGTAGCATATCCTGGAACCATTTTCTTAATGGCCGGACTTGGTCTATTTGCGGGGTTTACCCTGACAAAAAAATTGGACAAGGAATAATAAACAAAACTTCCATAACCAACTATGGAAATTAAACCATCGTTTTCACACGGTGGTTTTTTTATTTATCCATTCTAAAATTAAGTTTACAGGAATTCAAGAATCTAAAATGCGGGGAAATGTTTCGGGAAAATAAACACTTTGATTTGTATTTAATTCTAAGGCTTGGTATCTTTAATACATGCATGTTTTGTCTACTAATATTGGAGAATTAACGAAAATTACATGGAATGGAGAAGAGCTTTATACTGGTATCTTTAAACATCCCACAAACTTACCGCTCGTCCTGGAAAAAGAAAAGGTAGCAAATGATTCCATTGCGGACCGCAAGGTACATGGAGGCACATACAAAGCCTGTTATCTCTTTTCCGACAAACATTATACTTATTGGAAAAAACGTTATCCGAACCTCAACTGGGACTGGGGAATGTTTGGGGAAAACCTTACGGTGGCCGGTATGGATGAAACTAAAATCAGAATTGGAGATATTTATAAAATTGGCTCTGCCTTGGTGCAGATATCACAACCAAGAGAACCTTGTTTTAAATTGGGGATTCGGTTTGGTTCCCAGCAGATTTTAAAAGAGTTTATTGAGTATGGTTTCCCGGGTGTTTATGTTCAAATACTTGAAGAAGGCCAGGTTTTTTCAGGTGATAAATTAATCCTCGTGAGTGCTTCAGATAATTTATTGACTGTGCGACAATTTTTTCAATTGCTTTATGCAAAGGAAAAAGACCAAAAAACATTGAAACTGGCTATAGAAAATAGTGCACTACCCGAATACAAAAGAGAAAGGTTAAAAAAATATTTATAAAAAAGGGGCCAAAAAGGCCCCTTTTAAAACTTAACTAAACAACTTACTATTTAACTAAAATGTCCTCATAGTAGGTATTTTGACCATCTTTTACGACTATGGTATAGCGGTCTTCATGGGCTGTTTCAAAATTGAAAGCCTTAGTCACAATGCTTTCATTCTCGATGATTTCGCTGTATAGCATACGATTATCACTATCAAAAACTTTGATTTGCACATCTTTGCTATCCAGATTAAGGAGATTAAGGAAGAGTTTAGATCCTTTTCTTCTGAAGACAGGTTTGTTGTTCTCTTTTTTCTTCAGAATTTTTACCTCTCCGTTCCCAACACTTATCGTATAGACCAAAGACCTTGAGGAATTGTCCAATTCGAATAAATAAGAACCATTCTCAAGCTTATTCAGGTCAAATTTCTTAGTATAAGCTGTTTCTGAAATTTTTTCTGAAAATATGATATTCTGATTTTCATCAATTATCTTAAGAAACGATTCCTTGTATTGTGAATCTAATTCTACAATTAAGCTCTTTTTCTGATCAGATGTCATCAAGCTTAGTTTAGGTTCTTTTGCCAGGCCTACTACTGTAGTAAACATTAAGGCAGTCACTGCGGTAAATTTCAAAATTGTTTTCATAACATTTCGTTTTAGAGTTAATGAATAATTTACAGGACAAACTTACGATCAAAGGTTGTCAGCCACTACAACCAGGTTTTCCAATTTATATTCTATTTTAACTATATATTTGTCTCATACCAATATATGGGTTAATATTCCACATATATTGGGTAATTTTGTAAACATAGGCTGAACCAGGGTTAAGTAATTTTATCCTATCAATCATCAAAAAAATGAAACAGTACAAACCGGCTTTTGAATCCATTGCCCCCAATTTTGGCCATTCATATACTTATCAAAAATTTGATTCCTCAAAGAACAATAAAGACAATTTATGGCATTATCATCCGGAAATTGAATTGGTCTATGTTAACGGAGGAGCAGGTAAACGCCAGATCGGAAGTCACATTTCCTGTTATACTGATGGTGACTTAATCCTAATTGGAAGCAACTTACCTCACTGCGGATTTACAGATAAATTTACTGGGAATAAAAGTGAATTTGTAATTCAAATGAAAGAAGACTTTTTGGGTAACTCTTTTTTTAATATCCCGGAGATGAAACAAATCCAGACTTTATTTGAAATGGCGAGGGGTGGAGTCGCCTTTAGTGGCGAAACCAAAAATACAGTGGGCGAAAAACTGGAAAAACTGGAAAATCTATCAGATTTTGAACAATTGTTATCGATTTTATCTATTTTGAACGAACTGGGAAATTCTTCAGAATTTAAAGTATTAAATGCAGAAGGATTCTCTTTTAAAACAGATATTGAGGATAACGACCGAATAAATATTGTATTTAATCATGTTAGAAATAATTTCAAAGAAGAGGTAACCCTTTCGGCAATTGCAGATAAAGCGGGAATGACAGTTCCGTCGTTTTGCAGGTACTTTAAGAAAATTACAAATAAAACTTTTATACAATTCGTAAATGAATATCGTTTGGTACATGCGTCAAAATTGCTGGCCGAGCAACCCATGAGTATTACGGACATATGTTTTGAAAGTGGTTTTAATAATTTTTCCCACTTCAATAAATCTTTTAAGGCATTTACGGGCCAAAATCCATCCGAATACAGAAATAGGTTAAAAAAGGTGGTTCAATAATATAAAAAGATCTTTTAAACAATTGAAATTACAACTCCCTGATAGCGATATCACTTATTTCCCTAACTTCCTTGATTATGAGGAAGCCAGTGCCCATTTCAAAATGCTGAAATCTTCAGTTTCCTGGCGTCAGGATGAAATAAGAGTTTACGGGAAACTATATCCGCAGCCCAGGTTAACCGCTTTATATGGTAAAAATAACAAACCTTACTCCTATTCAGGTATTGTAATGCAGCCTCTTCCATTTAATAAGACATTATCAGATATAGAAATAAAAATAACAGCAATCGCTCCTGTTGAATTTACTTCTTGCCTCTTAAATTTTTATAGGGATGGAAAGGACAGTAACGGCTGGCATTCAGATGATGAAAAGGAATTGGGTGAGAATCCGGTAATTGCTTCGGTATCACTTGGGCAGTCGCGTTATTTCCACCTCAGGCATAGAACATTAAGGGATTTTAAATATAAAATCCTTCTTGAGCATGGAAGCCTGCTCCTTATGAGCGGCCAAACACAGCATTACTGGCAGCATCAAATACCCAAAACAAACAAGCCAATAGGCGAAAGAATTAACCTGACTTTCAGGGTGATCCCATAAAAAAATCGACCTTTGGAAGTCGATTTTTTTATACCATTTATAACAAAGCTGCATACTATCTTTAACACTTTGGTAGACTATGCTAATTTCCTCATACACAACCTTATTAGTATAACTTCCAAAATGAAGGAATGGATGTAAAATATCGCCTAACCTCCTAAATATTAGATAAATTGCTCTTCAAGGCAGCTTGTAATAATTAGATCAACTAAAGATATCATTTAACACTCTTGCTAAACGCAGCCCCCCCTTTTGCAATTGTTTCTCTACAGTATTCCAATATTTATAACTATAAGAATAACCCAATTTTTCACCTTTATTAACTGAGGTATACACTTCATTTGCCAGGACCTGGGATTCCTGCACCCATTCAAGAACAGTGCCCTTTTCTATTTCCCTCATTTGCTCTTTGCTAAGGAGAGGTAATTCTTTTGAAAGTTCGGTATAACTCATACCATAATCATTAATCATATTGGCATCCCAAATCCTATGCAGGTTACTGCCTTTGCCAAACCACTGCAGCTGAATATCGTTTCCGCCTTTATCCTCTAATCGCCCTACATGCAAAGGTTGATGCAGGTCCCCAATTAAATGAACAAGCATTTTTAAATGGAAAACGCGATCGGCTTCAGAACTATTATTACGCTTTAGTATTTCTATGCATTTTTGAATCCCTGTTACCAGATTACCATCCGGGTTTGGTTCTGTCTCGATATATTTTTTATCCGCAGGTATATTTACATAGTGCCATGGGGAGAAATTTTTATAAGTCCTGTCTGACTTTATTATATCAGCATAATTAGAAACTGCGGCCAGACTTTGTCCTTTCAGTAACTTATTAATCGCCCTTTTTGTTTTACCGTTTAAATGTTGCTGAGCCACATCACCAATAACCCTGTGCCCAGTTTTGGACCAGAAACTGGAATTTCCCATTAACAAATGCGTACTCAGTAAAAGCAATAAAAAAATACTCCTCATTATTCATGTTTTTTTCAAAAATAAAGAATAGGGCATTAATGAATTGTTAAGGCATGTACTATTTTAATTAATTAATGTGATCTTGCGCAAATAAATCAAGTAAAGTGATTTTTAAACAGATAAAACCTCCATTGCTAAGGTACATACTGACGCTTTCATTACTGCTCATTGGTTTAACCACAATCTTTGTGCTAAGTGTTTATTTTGGTTTCTGGGGGAAACTTCCTGACAGGAAATCGTTGGTCGAATATCAGCAACCAAGAGCTTCAGAAATATTTACTGCAGATAGCGTTCTTATTGGAAAATATTACTTGAATGACAGACAGCCCATTTTGTATAAAAACATCCCAAAGTATTTAATAGATGCACTCATAGCTATTGAAGATGAACGTTTTTATGAACATTCAGGAGTGGACTACAAAAGTTTGTTCCGTGTTGCATTGAAAACAGTTTTAATGCAAAATAAAGCATCAGGAGGGGGAAGTACCATTAGCCAGCAATTAGCCAAAAATCTTTATCCCAGAACAAAAACGGGAACATTTTATTTAACCATTGATAAAATTAAGGAAATGATAGTTGCTTCCAGACTGGAAGCAATTTATAGCAAAGAAGAAGTTTTACAACACTATTTAAACACCGTTTCTTTTGGCGACAATACTTTTGGAATAGAAAGTGCAAGTTTAAAATTCTTTGACAAACGTGCCCATAAACTGAACATTGAGGAAGCGGCTGTCCTGATTGGCATGCTTAAAGCTACCTATACGTATAATCCAAGGGTTTTCCCTTCAAATAGTCTAAAAAGAAGAAACCTGGTGCTAAATGCCATGAAAGAAAACGGTTTTATTAAAGAAAGAGAAAAAGACAGCCTGGAAGCACTGCCATTGATTATAAATTATAGAGATTATGATCCTAATCAGGGATTAGCCCCATATTTTAGAGAAGAAGTAAGAAAGCATGTACTTGCATGGTGTAAAAAGCAGGATGCAATTGGAAATTCCTATAATATTTATACCTCAGGGCTCAAAATATATACTACTCTCGATTATGATATGCAGGTATTGGCAGAAGAGGCTATGAAAACTCATATGAAAGTTCTTCAGAGGAATTTTGAAAAGAGTTATGGTAAGGCTGCCCCCTGGCTCACTGATGCAGAATTAGTTCTTAAAACAGTTAAGAAATCAATTGCCTATAAAAATCTAATTCAACAAGGGTTGAATGATCAGGAAGCCATGGATATTCTAAAACAAAAGAAAACAATGACTCTTACTTCATGGGAAGGAGAAAAAGAACTGGAAAAAAGTTCAATAGACAGCATTGAGCATTATATGAAATTTATAAATACCGGTTCTCTCTCCATAGATCCAGCTACCGGTGCAGTTAAGACCTGGATAGGCGGAATTGATTACAAAGTTTTTAAATATGATCATATTTCCCAGAGCAGAAGACAAGTCGGGTCTACATTTAAACCAATAGTCTACACTGCAGCATTAGAAAATGGTATTGAACCCTGTACCTATTTCTCCGCAGAAGAAGTGGCCTACCAAAATTGGGAGGGTTGGTCCCCATCTAATTCGGGGAATAAAGATGAAACTTTTGTGAATTATTCCATGAAACAGGCATTAAGTAATTCCGTGAATACCGTAGCGGTAAAAGTATTGGAGAAAACAGGAATAGCCAATGTCCTGGATCAGGCCAAAAAAATGGGAATTACCGCAAAGTTACCGGATTCACCTTCATTGGCCCTGGGTACAGCTGAAATTGGAATAGAAGAAATGGCGGGAGCCTATGCCAGTTATATAAATAACGGAAAAGCTGTTAAACCTTTTTTGATAAATAGCATACATAATAACAAAGATTCCATACTTCAAACCTTTACTCCAACTATTTCTTCCATTCCATCATTTAGCGAAGAAAACAGGCAGATTATGCTGGAATTTATGAAGGAAACCATTAATAACGGAACTGGAGCACGAATTCGCACTACGTACGGCTTAAAAAATGATATTGCAGGCAAGACCGGAACAACCCAGAATAACAAGGATGCCTGGTTTGTTGCTATTACTCCTAAAATAGTTCATGTAACATGGGTGGGGTTAGACAATCACGAAATTGGTTTTAAAAATACTTCGCTTGGTCAGGGGGCTAGTGCGGCATTGCCCATTTTTGCCTTGTGGATGCAAAAATTAAATAGTGATACATCCTATAACTACATAACCAAAGCCAGGTTTAATAAGCCCAATGCTGCGGTTCTTTCATTGCTTGATTGCGAGCCAGTCAAACGTGATGGATTCTTCAAACGACTTTTTAAAAATCCCGATAAAAAGAAAGTCAAAAATTTTAAACAGTAACACCAATATCAGCCAGTAGCTCTTAGTAATACAAAAGTTGACCATATTTAGACGTACTATTGCATGATTTTTACATTTCTATAAAACATAAAACAGTATCTGTTATCTATATACTCAGCTATGTAAAATATCAAAGAATATGTCGTTCATGATACAACTCCGGTCGTTTACAGAATTGGCCTTGTCAGCTAAATAAAAACGAAGATCTTTGTATCCTCTGTTCATTTAGAAACGATTTTAAAATTTGTCCAGACTTCTTTAATGCCCAAACCTAAATAAATGGTAAAAACACTTATTTTTTTAACCTTATTTGTTACATCAATAGCATTTTATGGTCAAAGTAATATTAAATCCTCTATTTACTACGGTCAGAATACAGTTAAGTCTTATACTGTAAAATACATTAATGAAGCTATTGTTCCAGATGGAATATTGGATGAATCTATCTGGGAATCTGCTGCAAACGCCAGTGAATTCTGGGAATATTTCCCTTTGGATTCCATTCAGGCCAGACAACAGACGGAAATTAAAATGTTCTATGACGATAAAAACCTGTATATCGGAATTACGGCATATTCTTTGGGTAAGGACTACGCCATACAATCGTTGAAAAGAGATTACCGGGCCGGGAACAGCGATAACATTACCTTCCTTTTTGATACATTTAGCGATGCAACAAACGCCTTTTTATTTGGCATAAACCCTTATGGGGTGCGCAGAGAGGGTCTTGTTTCCGCAGGAGGCCGGGATTTCAGGGATTTTTCCACCACCTGGGATGTAAAGTGGAAAGGAGATTCAAAAATTTATGCAGATCGTTATACCTCAGAACTTGTAATTCCGCTAACCTCATTTAAATTCAAAGAAGGAGAGACAAAATGGCGATTTAACAGCTATAGGTTTGATACGCAATCGAATGAAAGCAGTACGTGGACAAATATTCCACAAAATCAAAGTATAGCGGGATTGACATTTATGGGCGATATGGTCTTTGAAAAACCCCTGGGTAAATCCAGAACTCCATTGGCTCTCATCCCCTATATAAATTCGAGTAGTCAAAAGGATTTTGAAGAAGACAATACCACTAACAAACTATCGGTTGGCGGTGATGCAAAAGTTGCTATTGGTAACAGTATGAACCTGGATATTACTGTAAACCCTGATTTTTCGCAGGTTGAAGCAGATGATCAGGTCACAAATCTAACGCGGTTTGAAATTTCACTTCCCGAAAAAAGACAGTTTTTTATTGATAATAACGACCTGTTTGGAAGTTTTGGAGATTCCAGGGACGCAAACCCTTTTTTTTCAAGAAGGATAGGTATTGCAAAGGATACTGCAGATAATACTATTGAAAATAAGATCATAGGAGGTGTCAGATTAAGTGGGAAATTAACGAAAGACATGCGCGTGGGTTTTCTTAATATTCAAACTGCATTGGATGAAGAAAATGAAATCCCTTCCAATAATAATATGATGCTGGCTTTACAACAGAAAGTTTTTGCCAGATCAAACATTGGCGTATTCTTTATTAATCGTCAGTCTCTTAAGGATTACAGTTTTGAATTGCCGGAAGATAAATACAACCGGATCCTGGGACTGGATTACAATCTGATATCACCGGATAATTTGTGGAATGGAAAATTCTTTCTTCAAAAATCATTTCAACCCGAAAGTGGCGGCAAAGATTTAGCCACCGGTGCGCGCCTTGAATACAACTCCAGATATTACAAGATGTCAGGTAAATTGGTGTATGTTGGCGAAGATTTCAGATCAGATTTGGGTTTTGTAAGGCGTACGGATATTCTAAAAAACTTCGTGCAACTGGAACGTGTATTTTGGCCGGTAAATAGTTTTATCCAAACTCACTCTTTCCAGTTATTTCCCATTTTTATTTGGAGCCCAAGTCTGGATTTAAAAGTTACAGACTATGAGCTCAGAGCTCAGTGGGAAGCCAGAATGACCGATCAGTCCAGGTTTAATGTGGAATTCTCAAATAAATATACTTTTTTACTCGAAGATTTCGATCCTACAGATACTGATGGTGCCATCCCCTTACCGGGTAATCAGGGTTATCATTACAACAGTGTTAAAGCCGAGTACAATTCTGACCCCAGAAAAATTTTCTCTTATAATCTTCAACCTTCAGTTGGCCGTTTTTTTAACGGCAATGGCTTAACCCTTCAAGGTGGAATGGCTTTTCGTTTTCAACCTAAAGTATTGCTCTCCCTGATTATGAGGTATGATAATATATCATTGCCGGACCCCTACCCCAGTGCAGACATCTGGTTGATAAGTCCAAAAATTGAAGTTACATTTAGTAAATCGATTTTCTGGTCAACTTTAATTCAATATAGCAATCAGCGAGACAACTTTGGTATAAATTCCAGATTGCAATGGCGTTTTGCCCCCCTATCCGATCTTTATCTGGTTTATAATGATAATTATTTTGTAGATGGTTTTGCACCAAAGACCAGATCCATAAATCTAAAAATAACCTACTGGTTAAATATTTAGGTTCATTTCAATGCTGTTTAGCCTTATCTAATTTTCTTATATTTGAAGGCTTTTCACATTTTAAATAACTTCCATGGACCATTTACCAATCACTGAAGACACCGTAATTTTTGGGTTGTTATGCCTCTGTCTTGGATTTGTATTTTACACTTCTTCAATCAAAACCGGGTTTTGGAAAAAATTCTACAAAATTGTTCCTACTCTGTTAATGTGTTACATGCTGCCGGCAATTTTGACAAGTTCTGGACTTATCTCTGAAGAAAGTTCAAACCTGTATTATATAGCAAGCAGGTATTTACTGCCCGCAGCATTGGTTCTCATGACTTTAAGTATTGATCTGAAAGCTATTATAAATCTCGGTTCCAAAGCACTTATTATGTTTTTAACCGGAACAGCTGGAATTATCATTGGGGGACCTATCGCTATCTTAATAGTTTCCATTTTTTCTCCTGAAACCGTTGGAGGCAATGATTTTGATGCCGTCTGGAGAGGCTTATCAACCATTGCCGGCAGCTGGATAGGCGGTGGAGCAAATCAGGCAGCAATGCTGGAAGTTTTTTCATATAACCCCAAAAAATTTGGGGACATGGTATTAATAGATATTGTGGTTGCGAATATTTGGATGGCTATAATTCTTCTTGGTATTGGAAAATCTGCAAGTATTGATAAGTGGCTTAAAGCAGATACCTCTTCTATTGAAACCCTTAAGGCCAAAGTTTCGGCATATACGGCAAAAATTACGCGTATTACAACGCTGCACGACTATGTGATAATGTTATGCCTGGCGTTTACTGCTGTTGGAATTGCTCATTTTAGCGGCTTCCATTTTTCAGAATTCTTACAGGAAAATTTTGAAGTTATAAGAAATAAACAAAAAGCCCTTTCTTCCTTAGGGTCAGAATTTTTGTGGATGGTTGTTTTTGCTACAACCATAGGTATACTCTTGTCCTTCACAAAGGCAAAAAACTACGAAGGAGCCGGAGCGAGTAAAATCGGAGGGTTGTTTATTTATATTCTTGTGGCTACCATCGGAATGAAGATGGACTTAGGTAGTTTTTTGGATAAGCCAGGTTTAATTGCCGTTGGATTAATCTGGATTTCCATACATGCGGCATTATTAATTCTTGTAGCCAAAATTATAAGAGCTCCGTACTTTTTCCTCGCTGTAGGAAGTCAGGCAAATGTTGGTGGAGCAGCATCCGCCCCAATTGTAGCTGCAGAATTTCACCCTTCCCTTACCTCCGTTGGTATTTTATTAGCTGTATTAGGATATGTAATAGGTACCGCCGGTGCTTATATATGTGCTTTACTTATGGAAATTGCTTCAAAAGTTTAAATTTCCAATAAACTTTATTGATATTTGCGGCAAAATAAAATACTATGAAGAACACCATATTTGGTATACTAAGTTGCCTGATAGTAGTTTCTTGCGGATATAAGGAAACTCAAAATACCATGACAGTTACCGGCAAGGTGAAGGGATTAAAAAAAGGCACGCTTTATCTTCAGCATATACCGGATACATCGCTTGTAGTAATAGATTCTATTAAGGTAAGTGGTGATGGCAGCTTCCTGTTTCAAACTGAATTGGAGAGTCCGGAGATATTTTATTTATATCTTGATAAAAAAGACAATAACGATATAAATGACAGGATTACTTTTTTTGGCGAACCGGGTACCATAACTATTAACACTAATTGGAACACATTCGATACCAAGGCAAAAATTGAAGGTTCCAAGACCCATAAAAAACTGGAGGAATACAGGAAAGTCATGTCCCGTTTCAACACCACAAACCTCGAAATATTAAGGGCCGTTTATGATCCTGAGACACCACAGGATTCTCTGACACAGGATTCCATTCAAAAGGCAAGCGAAAACAATATTCGCCGGGGGTATCTCTTTGCTTTAAATTTTGCGCTTAATAATAAGGAATCACATATTGCCCCATTTATCGCTTTAAAAGAAGTGCCGGATGCAAATATAATCTACCTGGATTCCATTAATCATTCACTTAGTCCGGAAGTTGCCAAAGGAAAATATGGCAGGGCACTTAAAGAATACCTGGAAGAGCAAAAAAATAACTAATTATAAGATCAAAAGTATTAAGACAGGCTATTAAGTTTGTCTACAAGCCCCCTGGCTTTTTCTTCCAGTTCTTTTCGTACATTCTTTAAGTGTTCCTTTTTGTTATCGACACTTTTCATATTTACCTTGGAAATTAAATCATCGAAAGTAGTTATTGCACCGTCAATGATCTCTGACCCTTCTTTTGAACCATATTTATTATTGGAAGCCTCAACAATATATACTGCTTCAATTATATCTCCCAAGACGTAATTAATATCTTTTTTTAATTCTCTAATATTTGCCATTGCTCTATTATTTTGTGCAAAAGTACACTTTTTCAAATAGTAATTTCCAGAAGTTGAACTCCTTCGGTATTCAAAAGAATATGGCTGGAAGAAGCAGGCACCAAAACAGTCTCTCCTTTTTTGATAAAGACTGAACCAAAATCATTTTCTATCCCAACACTGCCATCAATGCACATGTATATGGTAAAGGAATCCCTTTCCGGTACATCGAACTTTGTGTTTTTATTTAAAGGGATAAAGTTGGTCTTAAAATAGGTGCTGTTTACCATAGGGTTGGACACATTCGGCTCCTTACTATACTTCACCTTAAAATCATCCTGCTTCCTATAATTAATGGCATCAATCGATAATTCTGTATGTAATTCCCTTAAATTTCCATAAGCGTCTTTTCGATTATAGTCGTATACCCTATAGGTAAGGTCAGATGTTTGTTGTATTTCTGCTATCAATACCCCGGCGCCAATGGCATGTATTGTTCCTGCATTAATAAAATATGTGTCGCCTTCATTTACATCTTCAAAATTCAATAAGTCCAATAATGTACCATTTCTGATGCTCTCTATATACTTTTCTCTTGAAATATCTTCTTTAAAACCAATTATCAGCTCGGCACCTTTATCGGCATCCATTACATACCACATTTCCGTTTTGCCAAAAGAATCATGTCTTTTGCGTGCAAGTTCGTCATTGGGATGTAACTGAATGGAAAGGTCTTTTTGAGCATCAATGAATTTAATAAGAATCGGGAATTCCTTTCCAAATCTTTCCAGGACACTTTTTCCAAGGACCTCCTCCGGAAATCGATGAATTAAATCCGTCAGGGCTGTTCCTTCTAAAACACCGTTTGCAACTATTGAGACATCTCCGGCTACCCCAGATATTTCCCAGCTTTCACCAATGAGATCACTTTCTGTTTTTTTGCCTAATGCAGTACTAAGTTTTGTGCCTCCCCAGAGACGTTCTTTAAGTATGGGATAAAATTTAAACGGGTACAAATTCATTTTGCCTCTGTATTTTTAAGTGCATTTAAGGCCTTCTTCATATGCAGCGTAGCATTTACGCTATTAAATACGAAAAGTATTACTCCTTCCTTGCTAATTACATAAGTCTCTCTACCCGGAAGCAAATTGAAAAAATTCCGCTTTACTTTAAACAAACCGCTTACTTTATTTTCTCTATCTGCCAAAAGTGTAAATGGCAAACGATATTTTGATACAAATTTGCGGTGAGTATTCTCAGAATCGGAACTAATGCCAATGACCTCGGCTCCAAGCTCTGTGAATTCCTCATAACTGTCTCTGAAAGAACATACTTCCGCGGTACAGCCGGGAGTATAGTCTTTTGGGTAAAAAAATATTACCAAAGGTTTTTTTCCAACTAATTCACTGCTATTGAAAATCTTTCCATCCTGATCATACAATGCAAACCCGGGGATAAACTGTCCAACTTTCAGGCCCATAATTTATCCATTATATGTAACAAAATTCCGGGGTGTCTCATAAAGCACGACTTCCAGCTCCTTATTTGAATCTATATGAGGCCGTAATTTATCGTAGATGACAATGGCAATATTCTCTGCAGTTGGTATTAATGATTTAAACTCAGGAACTTCAACATTTAAATTCTTATGATCCAGAGCATCTTCTATCTTAGACCTTATCATATCTTTCAGAACTTTCATATCCACTACAAAACCGGTCTCCGGATCTATTTCTCCAGTAACGCTTACAATTAATTCATAGTTATGCCCGTGATAATTGGGATTGTTACATTTGCCAAAAACTTCATAATTCTTAGTATCATCCCATTCTTTCCGGTATAAACGGTGGGCCGCATTAAAATGCGCCTTTCTGCTGACCTTTACTTTCATATGGCCTGTTGGTTTTGGACAAGGTGATCGTAAAATTTTTCAAAAATTATTTTAAACCAGACAGTGTATGTTTCCGGATTATCAGAAATATCTTTTTTAATATTTTCAGGTCTCATCCATTTCCAATCAGCCACTTCATCTTCATTAATATTGGGTGAATCCTCATAATAGCCAATCATTACATGGTCAAGTTCATGTTCCGTTAAACCATTGTCAAAGGGTGCTTTATAAATAAACCAAAAAAGTTCCTTTAAATCTGTTTTAAAACCCATTTCCTCCTGAAGTCTCCTTTTACCTGCTTCCAAACTGGTCTCCCCCTGACGTTGATGACTGCAACAGGTATTTGTCCATAATAAAGGAGAATGATATTTGTGCTGAGCTCTTTGTTGTAACATGGTCTCACCATCTTTATTCATAATAAACACAGAAAAGGCTCTATGGAGTACGGCCTTTTCATGAGCTTCCATTTTTGGCATTACGCCGATCTCCTCATCCAAGTGGTTTACAAGAACAACGTTTTCCTCTTTTTTTATTCCCATCCTGTAAAAGTAGCACCTTTACACAATATTTTGTGGTAAGATTATCAAAAAATATTGAAACAATGGGATAAATATGTACTGCAAAACCTTAAAAGAAACGAGGAGACTTGACGTTTCCTTTGACCTTTATAAAGTCATATCTCAGGATTATTTCGAAGGAACCATCATTAAAAACTGCTTGTCCCAATTCTGTAATTTCACGGTCATAAGCTAATCCTACCAGAAATGAAGGGGATATCTGAAAGCCCACCAGTGCACTAAATGCAGCATCCCACCGGTAAGCAAGCCCCATGATGAATTTATCATTGTACATAAAATTAGCCGACAAATCTAATTGTAAAGGGGTGCCTTGTGCCACTTTAACCAAAAGAGCAGGTTTAAATTTCCAAAATGCATCAAGATCCAGAACATACCCAGTGATTAGATAAAAATTCATTTGTTCTTTCGCCGTCGTAAGCGATGATTCATCAAAATGGGAAGTTTCCAATAATCTGGGAACAGATAATCCGGCATAGAACCTTTCAGTATGATAATAAACGCCACCTCCTATATTTGGTGAAAACTTGTTTCTAATATCCTGTTGTAATGTAGGATCCGGCCCGCCAGGATTGGATACATCCTGATTCAACTCAGAATACCTTACATCCAATAAATGTCCGCTGGCTTTTAATCCAAAACTTAAACGCGATTCCTGAGCCAATTGAATAGTATATGAAAAATCCAGGTCAAAATAGGTTTCTGATGTAGGTCCTATTTGGTCATTTACCACTGAAAATCCTAGGCCAACACCCCTATAGCCCAAAGGAGAATGCATATTAAAAGTTTGCGTTTTAGGGGCTCCGTCCAAACCAACCCATTGAGATCGATGTAATCCTGCTATACTCATATGGCCCCTTGATCCTGCATATGCCGGATTAACACTCATTGTGTTATACATATATTGGGTATACTGGGCATCCTGTTGTGCGCTGAGGAGTCCTGAAAATAGAAAAACCAGAAGGCAAGACATGGTTGCCAGGCTACTCTGCAAATGAATTTTTTGTAACACTTTTAGCATTGGTTTATCTATTTATGTATATATATCCGGATAGTGTTTTCTGTATACCATTTTCATTTTCATAATCCAGTATATAGAAATATGTACCTACCGGTAGTTTGTTGTCCACATCAACTGTTGCTCTACCTTGTGATGTGCCATCAAAAACATTACCCTGGGTATTATAAGCGCTTGTGGTATATACCTGTACACCCCATCTGTTATAAATTCGTATGGTATTCGTTGGGAAATTTTCGAGTCCGTTTATGGTTAAAACATCATGAATACCATCTCCATTGGGGGTTACCACATTAAATACCTCGATATCCTCTTCACTGGCATTTGGTTCTAAATAATCAGGAATACCATCTCCATCAATATCATCATTGGTAAAATCTCCGTCTCCATTGGTATCTTCCGAAGCAGTTGGTATAAGATCATCATCATCATCCGTGTCCCTGTAATCAGATTCAGAATCACTATCTGTATTTGGTAAAACATCAAAGGGATCATCAATTTCATCGTTGACATCGTCATCTATGGTTGTATAACCCTCATAACCGTCATCCAGGCCATCATTATCCTTATCAGAACCTATAAATACTGCCTCAGGAATACCATTACTATCCATATCATGCCCCTCAATACTATCCGGAACATTGTCATTGTCACTATCGGTATCAACATAATCCGGAAAACCATCACCATCTGTATCCACCGGTAGAATACCTAATCCGCCGCCATTCTCATACACGTCATCAAGACCATTATTATTGGCATCAATACCGCTCGGCGCAACGTAGTCGGCAGTTGTTTGGGCTTCTACATTGTCGGGGATACCATCATCATCACTGTCAATATCCAGATAATCTGCTATGCCGTCACCATCCGTATCCGTTGGATTTGTGGCTGGATCATTATCGCCGTCTAAATTTAAATCTTCAAAACTGTCCACTATTCCATCATTATCTGTGTCCAGATCCACCCCAATTGGATTTACCAAAATGGTAACTGTTGCAGTGCTGCAATTGGATAAATTATCGCAAAGGGTGTAGTTAAAGGAATCCGTCCCTATAAATCCAGGATTAGGAGTATATGTGATAGTATCATCCGAAGGATCTCCCGGAGTACCATTATTATTGATTACCGCTGTCCCGTCAGCCGGACTTGTATTTACTAGAGTCCCTACGGTAGGAATATCATTATCATTGGCTAAAATGTCTATATCAACCGCTATATCTTCTATTGTGGCTATGGAATCAGGCAATGCATCTACTATTGGCAGCACATCGACTGTTACCGTAGCTGTACTACAATCACCTGTTGTATTGCAGACCGTATAATCAAATGAATCGGGCCCGTTATAGTTTGGATTTGGTGTATAGGTGACAATATCATCGGTTGGGTCATTCGGGGTCCCGTTGTTATTTATACCTACAGAACCATTAGCAGGATTGGTAGCTGTCAAAGTTCCAATCGTTGGTAGATCACTGTCATTGTCATAAATTGGGACGATTGCGGAAGTATCTTCATCAAGTGTTACAAAATCGTCTGCTAAAGTGGCTGCCTGTTGCAGACATACCACGGTAAAACCAGGCAGATCAATTGAATTACCTGCTTTATTTATTGTGGCGACATAGCGCACCACCGAAGTTGTTGATGTAACTACCGGCTGTAGTTGATTGCCCGCAACAGCAGGACTCCAGCTTACTGTAGCACTTCCACTGACGTTTGCGCTGATATCCAGGGTAACCTGATTATCGGGAGCTGTGCAATCTGTTAATATAAAATATCCAGTAGCATTAGAACCACATAACGTACCGTCATAAGTGGCAAAGTAAACCCCGGGAGTGCTGGTTTCATAGAAGAAATCAGTACTTAAAACCGTTGAAGTATCTGATGCTTCATACCATCTAAAATTGCTTTCATCACCACTATTAGGTGCCTGTAGCAAAAATTGAGCATTGGATGCACTAATCCCCAGTAATGTAAATACAGTACTGAGGACTAGAAAATAATATCTGTTTGCAGTCTTCAAACCCATTAGGGACTTTATGTCTTATTATTTAACAACAAATACAACGTTGATTAAAGAATTGTAATCTGCAGGTTGGCCAATAATTTCATAGGATAATACCCCACTGGCATTTATTGTCATTGCACCAGGATTTGTATTAAATACCGATGGATCTGCATATGTAACGTAATAATATAGATCAGTGGCTGCATAAGTAGGTACTGTTAAGGGTGCTCCTGCACTTGCTGCGGTTGGACTACCAAATTGAGCAATATACTGCGCATATAAATCAACATTAAATGTTCCATTTGTAGAAGCATCTACTGCTATTGACGGCGGATAGAATATCCGTGCGGCCTTAGAGGTAATTGGGGCTATTGCCTGAATTACTTCTTGAACAGTAGTCTCGTTCGTTGGTGAACCAACTCCGCCTTCATCAACATCTAAAGGTGTTGCCAGGTTTACTTCCGAATCCAATTGATCGTCTGTGCCTAAACTTGTTAGAGGGACAGACAATGTTCCATCGTTATCTGTAATCTCAAGGTTCCCTGCATTTACTGCAAAGGCCGTGTTCACCTCATTGGTTACA
>Ga0316195_10000031_pt1 | contig 35118 bp, 29 predicted proteins | sample Phised1_MG_FD_204937 | JGI IMG/M metagenome (GOLD analysis project Ga0316195, IMG submission 204937) | Coastal sediment microbial communities from Maine, United States - Phippsburg sediment 1 | ecosystem: Environmental > Aquatic > Marine > Coastal > Sediment | place: USA: Maine | collected...
AAGATGGCGAACTCGCATTTTCCACTTTGAGCCGGCTCGAAGTGGAAGATGGCGAACTCGCATTTTCCACTTTGAGCCGGCTCGTTGAGCGCTACCCGGCCAGCGAGTATGCCGCCGACGCCGAGCAACGGCTTATTTACCTGCGCAACCGCCTCGCGGCATACGAGAATGCGGTGGCAGAATTTTATCTCGAGCGCGACGCCTACGTGGCAGCGCTAAATCGTGCAAAGACGGCCCTTGAGGTCTATCAGGGTGCCGACAGCGGCGCCGAGTCGCTGCAAATCATGATCGAGGCCTACAATGGTCTGGGCATGACCGAACTGGCGAACGATACCCGGCGGGTACTGCAAAAGAATTTCTCTGACGGACCCGTGGCGCAGAACTGATATTCGAGACGCTAACAAGCCGTGCGCGGTGCGGCACGTCATTGCCAGTGTCTCGGGAAGCACCTGTCCCAACCGAAGAATTCGGTTTTCTTACTCGGGAAAAACGTACTTGGACGTGATCGGGTAGCGCCAGTCCCTGCCGAATGCCCGGCTGCTGATGCGAATACCGGGTGGCGCCTGCCGCCGTTTGTATTCGTTGCGTTTCACGAGATCCAGAATCCGAACCACGACCTCCTTGTCGAATCCCTGCGCAACGATTTCCTTTACGGACAAATCCTTTTCGATGAACGCTTCGAGAATAGGGTCCAGTACTTCGTATTCGGGCAGCGAGTCGGTGTCCTTCTGATGGGGGCGCAGCTCTGCGGACGGCGGACGTGTAATGACACGCTCCGGAATCATCTCGCTCACCGAGTTTCGATACTTCGCCAGGCGGTAAACGAGCGACTTGCTGCAGTCCTTGATCGGTGCGAAGCCGCCCGCCATGTCACCGTAGAGGGTTGCATAACCGACCGCCATCTCGCTCTTGTTGCCTGTCGTAAGCAGCATGCGACCGGTCTTGTTCGAGATCGACATCAGGAGCAAACCGCGGCAGCGCGCCTGAATATTTTCCTCGGTTACGTCGTCCTCACGTCCAGCGAATATCGGACGAAGCTGTCCTACTGTCGCGGCGTACATGGACTCGATAGGGATGACGTCGTAACGGATTCCAAGCAACGACGCTTGCTTTGCAGCGTCTTCCTGGCTCATGTTGCTGGTATAGCGAAACGGCATCATGACCGCCCGCACCCTGTCCGGTCCCAGGGCGTCGCAGGCGATAGAGGCGACCAGCGCTGAGTCGATCCCCCCCGACAGCCCGAGGATTACGCCCGGAAAGCCGTTCTTTTCAACATAGTCGCGAGTGCCGCATACCAGCGCTTCGTAGACGCTTTGCTCGGTCGTCATCAGCGGCGTGATCTGAGCCGGTGTCGGCTTTACGCCAGCACCATCCGCGACCAGTTCTAGCTTGTACAAGCCTTCCACGTAAGGCTCTGCACGGAAACAGATCTCGCCATCCCGGTCCATGGCAAAGGAACCACCGTCGAACACCAGCTCGTCCTGGCCGCCGACCATGTTGAGGTAAACCGCGGGTATGCCGGTTTCACTAACTCGTTTGCGAACGACGCGTTCGCGAGTCGCCTGGCTGTCGGTTTCGTAGGGAGACCCGTTTATCGCAATAATGACCTCCGCGCCGGCGGCGCGACTCGCGGCCGCGGGACCACTCTTCCACACGTCTTCGCAGATGTTGATACCGATGCGAATACGGTTCACTGTAAATACGGCAGGTGCACGTCCTGCTTCAAAATAGCGCTCCTCGTCGAACACGCGGTAGTTCGGCAACAGGTGTTTACGATAATGCGCCAGCCGGACGCCGTCTTTGAAAACGGCGCAGGCATTGTAGATTTTGTCGTCGGCATATTCGGGATAGCCGACAAGGACGGCGATGTCCCGGACCTCGCTCCTGATGACTTCAAGAGCCTCGTTGACGCGGTGCCGCAGTCCTGAATGGAAAAGCAGATCTTCGGGAGGATAGCCGCTGATGCTCAACTCGGGAAATACAACGAGGTTTGCCCGCAGTTCGTCGCGGGCGCGCGCGCAATTGGCGAGGATTTTCTGAGTATTGCCACCGACATCTCCAACCACGAGATCCAGCTGGGCCAGCGCTACTGAAACTCTGTCACTCATTGTCGAAGGTACCTCGTCGGGCACGCAGGCGCGTCAAAACCCGCTTATGAGTACTCAAGAAACAATCAAGTCATGTCGACATCGCGGCGACTGGCTACCCCTGCAGTAACTCCTGCATCCTGCTGCCAAGTTCTGCCGGCGAACGCACGGTAGCCACTCCGGCCGCGTCCAGCGCCCGGAACTTGTCTTCGGCAGTTCCCTTGCCTCCGGCGATAATGGCGCCCGCGTGGCCCATGCGCTTGCCCGCTGGCGCGGTTACGCCGGCAATATAGGCGACGACCGGTTTCGACACGTCGGATTTAATGAATTCCGCGGCGGCTTCTTCGTCGGTGCCACCGATCTCGCCGACCATGACGACACCCTCCGTTTCGGGATCGGCTTCGAATAGCTGCAGGCAATCGATAAAATTCATTCCGCGAACCGGGTCACCGCCGATTCCGACGCAGGTGCTTTGTCCAAGCCCGTTCTGGGTGGTCTGATAAACGGCCTCGTAAGTAAGCGTACCCGACCGGGAAACGACGCCGATCTTCCCCTTCTGGTGAATAAACCCGGGCATGATGCCAATCTTGCACTCATCCGGCGTAATGATTCCGGGGCAGTTCGGGCCGATCAGACGGCAATCGAAACTCCTGAGTGCCGACTTGACCTTGACCATGTCGAGCACGGGAATACCCTCTGTGATACAGACGATAAGCCCGACGCCGGAGTCCGCGGCCTCAAGAATCGCGTCCGCCGCGAAAGGCGCCGGTACGTAGATCATGCTGACATCCGCGCCTGTTTTGGCGACCGCCTCTCTCATCGTGTTGTAGACGGGAACGCCGAGGTGATCTTCACCGCCGCGGCCGGGCGTGACACCGGCTACGACCTGTGTGCCATAAGCTATGCACTGCTCTGCATGAAAGGAACCCTGGTTGCCGGTGATTCCCTGGCAAATAATCTTGCTGTCTTTGTTGACCAGTATGCTCATGATAAATCCGCGTTAGTTGCCAGCTGCCGCAACCGCTTTTTGAGCGGCGTCGGTCAAATCTTCTGCCGAAATGATGTCGAGCCCGCTTTCAGCAAGCAGCTCGCGACCTTTGTCGACGTTCGTGCCCTCGAGGCGCACGACCACAGGGACGCTGACGCCGACTTCCTTCACGGCGGCAATAATGCCCTGTGCAATGAGGTCGCATCTCACAATGCCACCGAAGATATTCACCAGAATTGCGGCGACATTAGTGTTGGAGAGTATAAGCTTGAATGCCGCTGACACGCGTTCGCTGGTCGCGCCGCCACCAACGTCAAGGAAGTTCGCCGGCTCCCCGCCATGCAGTTTGATCAGGTCCATCGTCGCCATCGCCAGTCCGGCGCCATTCACCATACAGGCGATGTTGCCGTCCAGCGAAACATAGTTGAGATCGTGCTCCGCAGCCTCGCGCTCCTTGGCATCTTCCTGGCTGGGGTCGCGCATGTCGGTCAATCGTACCTGCCGGAACAACGCGTTGTCTTCGATATTGATTTTGGCATCAAGCGCCAGCACGTCGCCTGCTTTCGTCACTATCAGCGGGTTCACTTCGACCAGGCTCGCGTCGCAGTCACAAAACAACTGGTACAGCTTTTGGATCAGGTCGGCAAACTGACGGCTTTGCGTCTTGTTGAGATCAAGCCCAAATGCAAGTTGTCGCGCCTGGTAAGGTTGTAGTCCGGCATCGGCCGAGACCGCAACTGTCAATATCTGCTCCGGCGTGTCGGCGGCGACCTGTTCAATATCCATGCCGCCTGCCGCCGAAGCGATGAAAGCAACTTTGCTCACCTCGCGATCGACCAGCATGCTGAGATACAGTTCGCGCTCAATCTGCGAGCCCACCTCAACATAGACGATATTGACGGGTAGTCCCTCCGGGCCGGACTGGTGGGTCACCAGCTGTGTGCCCAACATTTCCTCGGCATACTGGCGAACTTCATCGGTCGAGCGCGCCAACTTGACTCCGCCCGCCTTGCCACGCCCGCCAGCGTGCACCTGGGCTTTCACAACCCAGAGGTCGCCACCCAGTTTTTCCGCCGCGAGCGCGGCCGCTTCGGGTGAGTCAGCGGCGATGCCCTCGGGCACCGGGATGCCGAACTCGGCAAAAAGCTGTTTTGACTGGTATTCGTGTAGGTTCATTGTCGCTTTTGTCTCAGGCCCTGCTGGAAAGTCGGCGTATTTTGTAGGAAAGCAACCTGAGACGCAAAAATACTCGTCAGCTTCGACTACAATCGGCGCTGACCCGGCGGATACCTGCCTCGCGAACGGCGCATATGACCCAGTCTCTAACAGACACAAGATCACTCAGGATTGACTCCCCCGTGCAACGCGCGATCGACGAATCCGATCTGACATGGCGTGTACTCGGGACGCTAAACGTATTTCGCATCGTGCTCGCCGTCATTCTGCTTGGTCTGTTTTTTGCCGGCGACGAACCGCGACTTTTCGGCGATCGCTATCCGACGATATTTTCGGCGACTGTCGCCGGGTATCTGGTTTTCGCAATTGTCACCGGATTTGCAATTCGAGGTCGGTGGATCACGGCAGCGCCGCAAATTCTGACGCAGATTCCGGTCGATATCGCAGCCATCGTTATTTTGATGCATTCAAGCGGCGGCATCAGCAGCGGTCTTGGCGGGCTACTTGTCGTGTTTGTCGGCGCGGGAAGCCTTGTGCTGCCATTTCGCATACCGGCTTTCTTTGCCGCGATTGCGGCCCTGGCCGTCCTCGGCGAGCAGCTGTTTTCGCAAATTGCCGGCGTCAGCGATACCAGCAACTTTTCCGCAGCCGGGGTGCTCGGCGCGATTATCTTCGCGATATCGCTGGCCGCCAGGCCACTGGCGCGGCGCATACAGTTCAGTGAGGCCCTCGCACGCCAGCGCGGCGTCGATCTGGCCAATCTTTCGGAACTCAATGAGTACATTGTGCAACACCTGCGGGAAAGCATCGTTGTCCTCGACGCCGAAGATCGGGTGCGCCTGATCAACGCAAGCGCCGCACATTTGCTGGGCGCGCCGGCGGACTGTCATGGCACTGATATTGGCGAAGTGTCCAGTGACCTCTCCCAATACATCGGCGGCTGGCGCAAGGACCAGAAGTCCGGCTCGCATACCGACCTGACAATCAGCGGCGACAAGGACAACCCGCGCATTAAGGCGCACCTGGCACCGCTTGGCAAGGGCGAAGAGCGGTCCGGACCAGTACTCGTATTCCTTGAGGATGCGAGCCTGATGAACGCCAGGGTGCAGCAATCCAAACTGGCATCGCTTGGGCGTCTCAGCGCAAGCATTGCCCACGAAATCAGGAACCCGGTTGGAGCGATGAGTCACGCCGGGCAGCTGCTGGGCGAGTCGGAGGCGCTGTCCAGCGACGACCGCCGACTCACCGAGATTATCCGCACACACGCTGAACGGGTGAGCCACATTATCGACAACGTCCTGCAGCTCTCACGGCGGGAATCCAGTCAGCCCGAACGATTTGAACTCGAGCCATGGTTGCAGGATTTTGCGCAGGAATTCTCGCGCACGCTGGAATTGCAGGAAGGCGAGTTATCAGTGACCCAGATTGAACCGGGGCTGGAAATTCGCATGGACCCCAGCCACCTGCGCCAGGTGCTATGGAACCTCTGTGACAATGCCGTCAAATACGCGAGCGAGACCGGCGGCATCCTCGTGGAACTGCAAACCGGCCGTACGGACAGAACCCGCCAGCCATACCTCGAGGTACTCGACCAGGGCCACGGCGTCGACGACGCCACTGCCGACAAAATCTTCGAGCCTTTTTTTACGGCGAGAAGCGGCGGAACGGGCCTCGGGCTTTATATATCACGAGAGTTGTGCGAGCTTAACCGCTCCAGCCTGGGCTACAGGGCCCGGGAATCCGGCGGCAGCATATTCAGAATTGTTTTTTCTGATCCTGATCGCTGGGAAGCCGTAGACAGCTAGACGTAAACCAAAACGAGCGACTTACAGACGATGCAAAAACCGTTGGCATTGGTCATTGACGACGAGCCGGATATTCGTGAGCTGCTTGCGCTTACGCTGGGGCGCATGGACATCGACACGGTCGTGGCCGAAGACGTAGGCGGGGCCAAAAAGGAACTCAGCAACAAGCAGTTTGATATATGCCTCACAGACATGAGACTGCCCGACGGCGACGGACTTGATCTCGTGCAATGGATGCAAGTTCACGCGGCCGGTGTGCCGGTGGCTGTGATCACGGCTCACGGCAATGTGGAAACGGCCGTTCAGGCGCTTAAGCTCGGCGCTTTTGACTTTATTTCCAAACCACTTGACCTTAACAACCTGCGAAACATTGTCAGCAATGCGCTGAAACTTCAGAGCAAGGATGCGAGTGAGGAATCCCGACTGCTTGGCGATTCCCCCCCCATGCAGGAACTTCGCCAGATGGTCGACCGGGTTTCGCGCAGCCAGGCGCCAATCCACATTTCCGGCGAATCCGGCACGGGCAAGGAGCTGGTAGCCCGCCTGATTCATGACTCCGGACCGCGCAAGGAGGGTCCCTTTGTTCCGGTTAACTGCGGCGCAATACCGGCCGAATTGATGGAAAGCGAATTCTTCGGTCATCGCAAGGGCGCATTCACCGGTGCCGTAAACGACAAAGCCGGGCTGGTACAGTCGGCAAACACGGGTACTTTGTTTCTGGATGAAATCGCCGACCTGCCCTTACCCATGCAGGTCAAACTGCTGCGCGTAATTCAAGAGCAGAAAGTCCGCCCTGTCGGCGCACAGGGCGAAGAGTCCGTCGACGTTAGGGTGTTGTCGGCAACTCACAAGGACCTCGCTGGCATGGTTAAGAGCGGCGAGTTCCGCGAGGATCTTTTCTATCGAATCAATGTCATTGAGCTGCGAGTGCCGGCGCTTCGGGAACGTGGCGACGACGTGCTGCAATTGGCCGATTTCATACTCAAGCGGATGGGCAGCTCCATCGATCGATTGGATGACGGTGCCAGGACCGGCCTGATGCAATATGCGTTTCCCGGCAACGTCAGGGAGCTCGAAAACATGCTGGAGCGCGCCGTTACGCTCTCTGGCGGGGGATCGATAGCCATTTCCGGCCTCGCATTCCGCGCAACCGCCAGCGAGACAAGAAGTACGATCGTGCCGGGCAAGGACCTTGGCAACCAAATCGACGAAGTTCAGCGCCAGGCCATCATCGAAGCGCTGCAGAAGACGCGCTACAACAAGACAGCAGCGGCAAAACTTCTGGGCCTGACTTTCCGCCAGCTGCGCTACCGAATCAAGAAGCTCGGAATCGAATAAACGCGTACAGGGTGACAACTTTTGTCACCTTTTGACAATGCATGACAGAAACTGTCTGCTAATGCGCAAATACGTTGCCGTTGCGCTGCGCTGAAAAATCTTTTTTGTTTCAATAATCAATGACTTATCAATTTTCATCAAAAGTTGGCACGGCGATTGCTTTATGTACCGTACAGGCGCAATTCGCCGTTTGTTAATGACTAACACTCTCAACATCATGGAGTCTACTGAGATGAAGAAACAACAGGGTTTTACATTGATCGAACTTATGATCGTAGTTGCCATCATCGGCATTCTGGCTGCGATCGCTATCCCCGCTTACCAGGATTACACCATTCGCGCACAGGTTTCTGAAGGTTTGAACCTGTCGGGTGCTGCCAAAGCCGCGGTAACCGAGTACTACCAGGACCAGGGCGCATTCCCGGGTGACAACGCCACCGCAGGCCTCGAAGCTGCAGGCAACATCTCTGGCAAGTACGTTACGCAGGTTGCAGTTGGCGGCGGCGGTGTGATTTCCGTCACTTACGGCAACAGCGCTAACTCTAATATTGCTGGTGCAGTCCTGACCATGACGCCGCTTGATAACACGGGTAGCGTTAGCTGGACCTGTGCTGGCACCGGTGCCCTGGTTGCCAAGTGGCTGCCGGCTGCTTGCCGATAAGCATGAATTAAAGACTTGATTTAAAGTCTTTTGCTAGACAGAAAAGCCCCGGTTCTGCCGGGGCTTTTTTTTGCCAGGCGTAATGTGACGGGGTTCACACTCCGCCAACTGACCCAATCGCATGAAAATCGCGTTCGATCCGGGTAGGCTTGCTGCAAATACGCCGTGATCTCCGGCCATAATCAGAACAAAGAGCGGAACAGCGTTATGCCTAATCGCAGCCGGGGATTTACCCTTATCGAATTGATGATCGTAATCGCGATTATCGGCATCCTGGCATCACTGGCCGTCTCGGCTTACCAGACGTTTACGGTGCGGGCCCAGGTCTCGGAGGGCATCAATTTCGCGACCGGCGCCAAGGCACCTATCGTTGACGCCTATACGAGCGCCGGAGTGGTCCCTGCCAACCGCGTTGCCGCGGGCATGACGCCGGCGGCAACCGACTCCAGGGGCAGCTATGTTACCTCTGTTGAAATCGTCAATGGCCGGGTCGATGTTACGTTTGGTGGCCCCCTCGCCCATCAGGACATCGTGGGCACGGTATTGTCATTAACGCCATACGAGACTGCGGGCAACACGATCATCTGGCGCTGCGGAAATGCCGCTCCGCCGCAGGGCGTCCTGCTAAACGGCGGCTCTGGCCACATCGCTCCAACCGTGGACCCGCGCTACCTGCCGTCCAGCTGCCGCTAACAATCTGCCGTTGTCGGCGTGGTTTCACCCCAAATCTGCCCTTATTGGCGGGTTTGACTTAATGAAATTGTGCAACTGTGACAAACAGCACAAAATCGAGTTGATCCCAGCACTTAGATTGGCGAGACTGTGACGCTTGGGGGCGTTTCCCCATTGCGATTTATGGGATTCTTCAGCCTATGGCCGTTACTGCATCACAATCCACTCTTTCGGGCCTGCCAAGGCGGCTGGTTCAGGACGGTATCGTTTCTGAAGAAGTCATCCAGGAAGCCAGCGAAGCGGCCCGCAAGACCCGCGAACCCCTGGTCTCGTACCTTGTGGACAAGAGCATGGCCAACCCGCGGGCCATTGCCGTTGCGGCAGCCCACGAATTCGGCGTCCCGCTGCTGGACCTGGACGCCATCGACATTGAACTCGAGACCCTGCGCGCCGTCGATCAGAAGCTGCTGGTCAAGCACCGCGTGCTGCCGCTTGTAAAACGCGGCCAGCGGCTATTCCTGGGCGTCTCCGACCCAACCAACCTTCAGGCCATCGACGACGTCAAGTTCCAGACGAGTCTGCGGATCGACCCGGTTGTCGTCGAAGAAGACAAACTAAGGGAGCGCATTAACAAAGCGCTGGAAGCGGTCGACACGTCCATGTCGTCGTTCGACGATGACGATTTCGACCTGGAAAACCTCGATGTCACCGGTGGCGAGCCGGAAGACGAGGGCGTCACCAAGGACGATATCGAAGATGCGCCGGTTGTCCGCTTCGTCAATAAAATACTTCTCGATGCCATCAAGCGCGGCGCTTCCGACGTGCATTTTGAACCCTACGAAAAGATCTTCCGCGTCAGGACGCGCCTGGACGGCGTATTGTCCGAGGTTGCACAGCCGCCGGTTGCCCTGGCGAACAAGGTTTGCGCCAGGCTAAAGGTCATGTCCCGCATGGACATTGCAGAGCGACGGGTGCCACAGGACGGCCGCATCAAAATGCGCCTGACCAAGAACCGTGCCATCGATTTTCGTGTCAACACCTGCCCGACGCTGTTTGGCGAAAAGATCGTGCTGCGTATTCTCGACCCGACCAGTGCCCAACTTGGCATCGATGCGCTCGGCTACGACGAACAGCAAAAAGCGCTTTACATGAAGCACCTCAACAAACCGTACGGCATGATCCTTGTGACCGGCCCTACAGGTTCCGGTAAAACCGTTTCTCTTTACACGGGACTCAACATCCTCAACACCGTCGACAGAAACATCTCGACAGCAGAGGATCCGGCGGAAATTAACCTGCCTGGCATTAACCAGGTCAACGTAAACCCGAAAGTCGGACTGACTTTTGCTTCGTCATTGAAGGCTTTTCTGCGCCAGGATCCGGACGTGATCATGGTCGGTGAGATTCGAGACCTCGAGACCGCGGAAATAGCGATCAAAGCGGCACAAACGGGTCACCTTGTGCTGTCCACGCTGCACACTAATGATGCGCCGCGCACCTTGACCCGCCTGGTCGACATGGGCGTCAAGCCCTACGCGATCGCGACGTCAGTCAGCCTGATTATTGCCCAACGACTGGCTCGACGCATTTGCGATAACTGCAAGGAAGTTCGGGACATTCCTCGTGAGGCCCTGGAGAAAGAGGGTTTTGACGCTGAGGACATCGAAAATGGACTGACTGTGTTTGGTCCGGTGGGCTGCAAATCCTGCAACGACGGGTATAAAGGCCGCGTCGGCATATTCCAGGTTATGGAAGTGTCGGAGACGATGGGCCGAATAATAATGGAAGGCGGCAATGCATTGCAGATTGCCGACCAGGCTACGAATGAGGGGGTTCTCGATTTGCGACGCGCTGGTTTAAACAAGGTAAAAGCCGGATTAACCAGCCTTGAGGAAATCAACCGGGTGACGATCGAATAGATCGTCATTCAAGCTAACGGACGAGAACAAAGATGGCAAACGCAACGGCAATAAGCAAGATCCCTTTCCTGTGGGAAGGTACTGACCGCAAGGGCAACAAAATCAAGGGCAAGAGCCTCGCGGGGGATGAGGCCCAGGTGCGCGCCGAACTGCGTCGCCAGGGAGTCGTCCCGAGCCGGATCAGGAAGCAAAGCCCCGGCCTGTTCAAGGGTAAAGCCAAGATCACGATGGGCGATATCGCGATCTTCAGCCGGCAGCTTGCAACGATGCTGGCGGCGGGTATTCCGTTGGTCCAGGCATTTGAGATTGTAGGCAGCGGCCATGAAAATGCCGCGATGCAGAAATTGATCCTCGCCATCAAAGCAGATGTCGAAGGCGGTAGTGCACTTGCCGAAGCCCTGGCAAAACATCCGTTGTATTTCGACGATTTGTTTGTGAACCTGGTGGAAGCCGGCGAGCAGGCCGGTGCCCTCGAGACCCTGCTGGACAAAGTTGCAACGTACAAGGAAAAGACCGAAGCGATCAAAAAGAAGATCAAGAAGGCACTGACCTATCCGGCAGCCGTTCTGGTCGTCGCTTTTGTCGTAACCATTATTCTCCTTATTTTTGTTATTCCGGCATTCGAAGATCTGTTCAAGGGCTTCGGTGCCGACTTGCCGGCGTTTACCCGAATGGTCATCGAGCTGTCCGAGTTTGTCCGCGACAGGGGCTGGATCCTGGCGATGATGATTGCCGGCGCTATATATGCATTCATGTATTTCAAGAAACGCTCGCGGCCGATGCGACACTTTCTGGATCGCACCGCGCTTCGCACGCCCATCATTGGCCCTATCCTGCAAAAAGCGTCGATTGCCCGTTATGCGCGAACGCTGTCGACGATGTTTTCCGCGGGCGTTCCCCTCGTCGAAGCACTTGAGTCGGTGGCAGGCGCCACGGGTAACATCGTCTACGAGGTTGGCGTATTGCAGATGAGAGATGAAGTTGCCACGGGCCAGCGGCTGCAGCAGGCGATGGAAAATACCGACCTTTTTCCGAACATGGTTATCCAGATGATTGCCGTGGGTGAAGAATCCGGCTCGCTCGACGACATGTCGGCCAAGGTCGCCGATTTTTATGAAGAAGACGTTGATAATGCAGTAGACAACCTGTCGAGTTTGCTGGAGCCGATGATCATGGCCATTCTCGGCGTTCTCGTCGGCGGCCTCGTGATAGCGATGTACCTGCCCATTTTCAAAATGGGATCGGTTAATTAAAAGACGGTTCAGGAACCGGTCGCACCGAGAACAACCGAAGACCAGGAAACGGCGTCGCAAGACGCCGTTTCTATATGCTGGAGCCATTTACAGATGCAAGCCCTATTTTCTCAGTCGCCCAGCCTATTTATAGCTGCCGCGTTTTTTTTCGCGCTGCTGGTGGGCAGCTTCCTGAACGTGGTGATCTACCGCCTGCCGGTCATGATGGAACGTGCCTGGCGCGAGCAATGCGACGAACTCGCCGCGACGCCGGCGAACGAACTGCCTGAAGGCAGGTTTGATCTTATCGCTCCACGATCCCGCTGCCCTTCCTGTGGCCAGCCGATCACCGCAATGCAGAACATCCCGGTATTGAGCTACCTGCTGCTGGGTGGCAAATGTGCAGGCTGCGGTACGAAAATTGCGCTTCGCTATCCGGTCATCGAACTGTTGACCGCCTTGCTGTCAGCAATTGTTGCCTGGCGATTCGGATTCGGCTGGGAAGCCCTGGCGGCGATAATGATGACCTGGACGCTGATTGCGATTAGCGTTATCGATATCGATCATCAATACATCTACGACAACGTCGTTTTGCCTTTGATCTGGGCAGGATTGGCGCTAAGCCTGTTCCACCCGATGGAAACCGCCAGCACGCTGTTTATTGATCCAAAGTCGGCAATCGTCGGCGCGCTGGCCGGCTATCTCAGCCTCTGGAGCGTCTACCATCTCTTCCGCCTGCTGACCGGTAAGGAAGGTATGGGGTACGGTGACTTTAAACTGCTGGCCGCACTGGGAGCCTGGCTGGGATGGTCAGCTTTGCCTCTCATTATCCTCATGTCGGCGGTTGTCGGCGCCGTCGTCGGCATCCTGCTCATCGTATTCAAACAACACGAAAGAAGCGTTCCGATTCCATTCGGCCCGTACCTCGCGGCGGCTGGCTGGATCGCCATGCTTTGGGGCAGCGACATTACTAACTGGTATCTCGACTACATGAGCTAGGACTCCGGAAATGTCGAAGGAGTCCATCATCCGGTTTCAGATCTCCTTGATATAACCGCTTGTTCTTCGTTGGTACGGGCTTTGTTGGCCCGACTATACAAAAAGATCTGCGCTCAGGGATGGCGAAGAGTGTAGGCGTAAGATTCGCATCGACGTACACTCGTTAGAGACCTAATCGACAGACGATCAATCGTGCAAGAAGGCAGGCAATCAAAAAATCCGTTCATCGTCGGGCTGACCGGCGGCATTGCCTCTGGCAAATCGACGATCGCCGAGTATTTTGCGGGGCTTGGCGTACCCGTGGTCGATACTGACGTAATCGCTCGCGAGGTTGTCATGCCAGGCTCCGCGGCGCTGGCAAAAATTCGCGACGAGTTCGGTCCCGCAGTCATTGATAAATCCGGCGCTCTGGATCGTGGGGCGATGCGAAGCCTTGTCTTTGAGGACCCTGACAGGCGGCACAGACTCGAGTCGATCCTGCATCCCGTCATCCGGACCGAGGCGTTTCGCCAGGCGCAGGCGGCGGCTGGGCCTTACGTTATCATCGTGGTTCCGTTGCTCTTCGAATCGCCAATGAAGGACGGTATGGATCGTATTCTTGTCGTTGACTGCAGCGTCGACACACAGTTGGAGCGCCTTCGTGCGCGCGATGGCGAAAGCGAAGAGCGTGCCCGTCGCATAATTGCGACACAGGCCAGTCGGGACGAACGCCTTTCAATCGCCGACGACGTCATCGAAAACGACGGCGACAAACAGGCGAGCAGGAATGCCGTGCGTCAGCTACACGACGCCTACCTGCAGCTGGCCGGAACGAAACCATGAACGACGTATTTGCCTGAATACAGAGTGTGGCGCAGAATACCGGAATGGCCGCAACAGCAATTGCTACGCAACAGGCGTCAATGAATCGCATCCCCGAATATGAGCAACCGATCAATGAGCGTATGCGGACGTTCATGCGGCTGGAATTCCTATACCAGCAACTCCTTTACAATTGTGAAGCCGATTCCGACTGGGCAACGCGTGGAGCTATCTCCAGCCTGTTGGAAATCATGGCAATTCTCACCCGCGGTGACGTCAGGAGCGAAGTCCACAAGGAACTCGATCAACAGATTGACAAGCTGCAAAGATTCCAAAGTCAGCCCGGAGTGGACGCGGGTCGCCTCGGCGCACTACTCGGAAACCTGATCGACAGTCGGGATGAGATCAACGCCGGCGGACCCCAATTCATGCAGCCACTGAAAGATTGTGAATTCCTGAGTTCGATAAAGCACCGCAGTTCCATTCCGGGCGGTACCTGCGAATTCGATTTACCGGAGTTCAGTCATTGGTTGCGCCAGCCGATGGCCCGGCGACAGCAGGACACTGACGACTGGTTGCAGGTTATCCGGCCGCTTTGCGATGCAGTGACCGAATTGCTTTGGCTGATTCGCGAGAGTGCACAGCCTGTCGAAAAAACCGCCATCAACGGCATGTACCAGCACCGCATGCAGAAGGACGCCAGTTGCCGCCTGTTGCGTGTAACGCTTCCTGCAGGAAGTCAGCTCTACCCTGAGATCAGCGGCAGCCAGCACCGTTTCACCGTGCGTTTTCTTGAGTGGTCAGGCATCGGCGCTCGCGCCGTACAAACCGGACACGACGTCAAATTCAAGCTAAGTATCTGCTGAATCGCCGCGTGGCAGTTTGGCCAGTGCCTCAATGACAGGCAAATCAGCAGGCAGTAGCCTGTGCTTGACGAGTGCGTCCTTTGCTACCCAGCGAATTGATTGTCCTTCCGCGCCGCGAGGCGTGCCCGTCCAGTTCCTGACCAGGTAGAAGTTGATTGACACCGCCAGGTCGGGATAGGCGTGCCGGATGCTCCTGAAATGCCGAGGGTCGAAAATCTCGATCCCGAGTTCCTCGGCAAGCTCACGCTGCAGGGCCCGCTCAGCGGATTCACTGGCGTCCACCTTTCCCCCGGGAAATTCCCAGTAGTCCCGCATCGACTTTGCCTGCGCCCGATCGGCTATCAGAACCTGACCTTGGTCATCCAGCAGTATGCCGGCAACGACGTGTATTACAGCGGGTGCGGCACCTAGTTCAGTTTGCCGTGACACTGTTTGTACTTTTTGCCCGAACCGCACGGACACGGTTCGTTGCGCCCGACCTTTCGCGCACTGCGCACGAAAGGTTCGGCTGCCGGCTCGGGAGGCGCCGCGCCCTCCGGCATGTCGCCGCCAATGGCCCTGGGTTGCCCCTGGGCCAAGGCCGATGCCTCGTCGTGCTTGAACTTCAGCGCCTGGGCCATGCGCCTCTCCTGTTCCATGCGTTGCACGTCCTGCTCGCTCTGTATTCTGACCCGGGAAAGGATACTGATCGTGTCATGCTTGACCTGTTCAAGCATCTCACCAAACATTTCAAAGGCTTCCCGTTTGTATTCCTGCTTCGGGTTTTTTTGCGCATAGCTGCGCAAGCCGACGCCCTGACGAAGATAGTCCATCGCCGCCAAGTGCTCTTTCCAGTGGAAGTCCAGCTGTTTCAGCATCACTTCCTTTTCGACCTGGCGCATCAAACGCGCGCCAATCGCTTCTGTCTTCTTTTCGTAGGCGTCCTGAATTTCCTGCAGGCAGCGTTTGCGAATCTGGTCCTCGTTCAGTCGGCTGTCTTCCCGGATCCAGCCAGGCACATCCATTTGAATCGCAAAATCGCTTTCGAAAGCACTGGCAAGACCTTCAGGATCCCATTGCTCTTCATGACTCCCGGGCGGGATGTACTGATCAACCAGGCCGTCAATCACCTCTTCGCGAATCGCAGTAATGGAATCCGCTACCTCGTCTGCCGCCATTAAATCCGAGCGCTGGTGATAGACCACTTTACGCTGATCATTGGCGACATCATCGTATTCGAGCAGGTTCTTGCGCATATCGAAGTTGTGTGACTCGACCTTGCGCTGTGCTTTTTCAATTTGTCGGCTGAGAAGCTTGCTTTCGATAGCCTCGCCTTCGCGCATACCTGCCCTTGCCAAGAGCGCCTTGGTCCGCTGCGGATCGCCAAAAATACGCATCAGGCTGTCTTCCATGGACAGATAAAAGCGACTCGAACCCGGATCGCCCTGACGCCCGGAACGACCGCGCAGCTGGTTATCGATACGTCTGGACTCGTGCCGCTCCGTGCCAACGATATGCAGTCCGCCGGCCTCCAATACGGTGTTGTGGCGCGCCGTCCAGTCGGCCCGTATGGCCTCCCGGTCAGCGCCCTCGCCCGCCTGCAGCAGTTCAGCTTCCAGGTTGCCGCCAAGTACGATATCGGTGCCACGGCCCGCCATATTGGTGGCAATCGTAATCGCCCCCGGTCGACCGGCCTGCTGCACGATATTGGCTTCGCGCTCGTGCTGTTTGGCATTCAGTACTTCGTGTGCGACGCCTTTTTTCTTCAACGCCAGAGACAGGAGTTCTGACGTTTCAATCGAGGTCGTGCCGACGAGCACTGGCTGGCCGCGCTCACGACAATCATTAATATCCTCGATAATGGCATCGAATTTGTCTTGCTCGTTCAAATAGACCAGATCCGGCATGTCTTTTCGAATCATCGGCTGATGCGTCGGGATCACGATCACCTCAAGTCCGTAAATCTGCTGGAATTCGAAGGCCTCCGTGTCAGCGGTGCCCGTCATGCCGGACAAATTGGAGTACAGCCGGAAATAGTTCTGGAATGTTATGGAAGCTACCGTCTGGTTTTCCTGCTTGACCGCGACCCCCTCTTTCGCCTCGACAGCCTGGTGGAGGCCATCCGACCAGCGGCGCCCGGGCATTGTCCGCCCGGTGAATTCATCGACGATGATTATCTCGCCGTCCTTTACGATGTATTCAACGTCCTTGTGGAACATTACGTGCGCGCGCAGCGCCGCGTTCAGATGGTGCAGAAGCTTGATGTTTTGCGCATCGTAAAGACTCTCGCCCTCGCCCAGCAGGCCTGCTTGAGTCATCAGCTCTTCGACCAGCTGGTGACCTTCCTCTGTTACGTGAACCTGCTTCGACTTCTCGTCGGCGCTATAGTGTCCGCGAATCGCCAGGCGGCATACCGGACCGTCGTCGCTTTCATCCTCCGTAAGCACTACGTCGGCGTTTCTTTCATCGCCTATGCTGATAGCCTCGGCAACAGACATGACTCGGGACTCGTTGCCTTGCTCATCTGTGGCAGTAACCGACTTACCTTTTTCATCAACCAGGGTAATCTTCTTGGCAACGATATCGAAGTTGGTTGGTCCGTCAGGCTCATCGTGTGGGCGAAGCTTGGGAATCAGCTTGTTTATTTTCAGATAGAGATCTGTGCTCTCATCAACGGGTCCCGAAATAATAAGCGGCGTGCGAGCCTCGTCGATAAGAATCGAGTCGACTTCATCGACCACGGCGAAATTCAAATCGCGTTGCACTTTGTCATTCAGGGAAAAGGCGAGATTGTCGCGCAGATAGTCGAAGCCGAGCTCGTTGTTGGTCGCGTAGGTGATATCGGACTCATAGGCCGCCCGTTTCTCGTCTTGCGACTGCCCTGATTTCGAAACTCCGACCGTCAATCCGAGAAATTCGTAAACGGGTCGCATCCAGTCGGCGTCGCGCTGTGCGAGGTACTCATTGACCGTGACAACATGCACGCCTTTGCTGGACAGCGCATTAAGATAAGCAGGCAGTGTTGCAACCAGCGTCTTACCTTCTCCGGTCCTCATTTCCGCAATATTTCCGCCATGCAGGACCATGCCGCCAATCAACTGCACATCGAAGGGGCGCATTCCGAGGGTACGCCGGGCCGCCTCGCGAGCAACGGCAAAAGCCTCAGCCAGGATGTCATCCAGCGTCTCGCCCGCCTTTACCCGAGTCCGAAATTCTTCAGTCTTGTCGCGTAGCTCGTGGTCGCTAAGCGCCTTCAGGCCGTCCTCAAGGCTGTTGATTTGATCGACGGTCCTGGAGAACTGGCGCAGCAGGCGCTGGTTGCGGCTGCCGAAAATATGGGTCAAGAAATTGGCCACGGAGGGCTCCTGAACTTGCTTGCCGTCTTCACGGCAGGCAGATGCACAAAAAACGGGTATTTTACTGACTGATCAGGAATTTGCACGATAACAACACGCAAATTCGCGAGCTTCGCAGTTGCGGGATATGGGACCGGGAACATGGATGACAAGTACGGAGCAACACCTCTTCCGCCAGACCGCCAAAAACAAGCGGCTTCCTGGCCGTTCAAATCCAGTGGTAGCGCAAAAGGGGCGATAAAAACTGGCCGCGCGCCACAACGCGACGGGGCAGGCGCTGGAATGACGTCGGAAGCGGTTGGTGGTGGCAGCTAGTCGGCAGCGCTGCGGATAAAGGTGACCGGATTGACCCGCTGGCCGTTCTTCAACACCTCAAAATGCAGATTCGGTCCGGTCGCCCGACCGGTCTCGCCCATCAGGGCAACCGTCTGTCCTTTCTTGACTTCCTCGCCGACAGCCACGAGATTCTTTGCATTGTGCGCATAGCGGGTCGAGTAGCCATTGCCGTGGTTGATTTCAACGAGATTGCCAAAGCCGAACCGATCCGATGACCACGTGACGACACCATCAGCGACGGCAATGATTTCATCGCCATCCTTGCCAGCGAAATCGACGCCCCGATGATTCGCAGGTTTACCGGTAAAGGGATCAGGACGACGACCAAAATAGGATGACATCCAGCCCGACCGGACCGGCCGACCCTGCGGATACACCCGTTCGGAAAGATTCTGGTCAAGCAGCACGCTCTCCAGGACGCCGAGCTGGGCCTCGCGATTGTTCAGCTGATTGTCGAGTTCCGCCATCGCGGTCAGCAGCTCGGGCACAACCGCGGAGCCGCCAGTATAAGCAGCCTCTTCTTCCGGGCCGCCGATTGCCGGTTCCGAATCAAAATCAAATTCGCCATCGTCAAGGTCTGCCATTTCTGTCAGGCGGCGCCCGAGGGCATCCAGGCGAATTACGCGGGCATTCATCTGGCCGATTCGAATGGCCAGCGCATCCAGGGTATCTTCCGTTTGTTGCCGGGTCTCGGCAATTTCAGACTTTTGGGTATCGAGCTCTTCGTTCAGAGTTTGCACTTGCGTTACGCTGAGTCCGGAGCCGGTTTGCGCGGAATACCAGTAACCCGCTCCGAACGCGATGCCTCCGAGAATACCGGCAAATACGACCCCTACCGCGGCTGCGCCGCGGCCCGTCAGATTGACTTGCCGGGGTTTGCCAAACCCTTTGCCGAATATCACCACATTCATGAGGTAGTCCCTAAACGCTGTTCGTTCTTGACATAAGTTGTTGATTTATAACAACTTGAATAACAGACCGGCTGCCAGGGATGGCGCACTCTTATCGTTATCGATCTGTAGTATCTGGTCACTTCGGTAGCCCCGCTATCCTAGGACATGGTGTCCCTTAGATCGGTGGTTTTGCGCCCCCGCCTTTCAGCGGGTATGCCCTTTTCAGAGAGCCAATATGCAAAATTCAGCCCTTTATTACAATATGCATCGTTACGAACCTTGATTCGGGTCACCGCAAGCGCGAAAAAAACGCCAACTCTGTCACATTTTCATGACCGCTAAAAAGCTCGAAAATATGCTCCGGCCAGGTGTTGGCGGCAGCCTCGAAAAAATTATCCAGATTGCTCAAGATATGGATACGCTGACTGATGCGCTGAAAGGCGGACTGCCGACCGAACTGGCGGAACACGTCATCGCCGCCAATATCAAGGCGGACAAGGAGCTGGTTGTCATTTGCAGTTCATCGGCCTGGGCATCGCGGCTTCGCTTTGAATCCGAGGTTCTCCTGGCCAGCGCCGCCAGTGCCGGTTTCAAGGCAAGCTCGTGCAAGGTGGTCGTGACGCGGAATCCGTAGCCTCGGCTACGGATCAATCAGTGCAACGGTGTGCTCTGGATGTCAGGCTACGCAGTCAGGCGTAGACGGGTGTGGCGTACGAGATCGGCGCTTTCTGCGGGTCGCTGAATGTCACTTCTTCCCACGCGGTCTGGTCCGCGAGCAATGCACGAAGCAGCTTATTGTTCAGGTCGTGGCCGGACTTGTTGGCTGAGAATTCGCCAATCAGGCTATGGCCAAGCAGGTAAACGTCGCCAATCGCATCGAGAATTTTGTGAATTACGAACTCATTGGCATAACGAAGTCCGTCTTCATTGAGAATGCGGTAGTCGTCCAGCACGATTGCGTTGTCCATGCTGCCGCCCAGCGTCAGATTGTTTGCACGCAAGGTCTCAACGTCCCGCAGGAAACAAAAAGTCCGGGCTCGGCTCACCTCTTTCAGAAATGAGGTTGAGGAAAAATCAATCGATGCATCCTGGCTGAGCTTATTAAAGACAGGATGATTAAACGAAATCCTGAAATTCACCTTGAAGCCATCGAACGGCGTCAGCTCTGCCCACTTGTCACCGTCCTCAACGCGAACTTTCTTGCGAATTCGGAAAAATTTCTTCGCTGCACTTTGTTCTTGAATGCCGGCTGATTGCAGCAGGAACACGAAAGGCCCGGCGCTGCCGTCCATGATCGGTACCTCGGGTGCCGACAGGTCAACGTGCAAATTGTCGATACCCAGGCCAGCCAGGGCAGACATCAGGTGTTCCACCGTCGCGACCTTGACGCCATCCCGGATCAGAGTCGTTCCCAACATGGTCTCGCCGACCAGTGTCGCATCCGCGGGGATGTCGACAGGCTCATCAAGATCAATGCGTCGAAAAACGATGCCTGAGTTTTCTGCGGCGGGGCGAAGTGTCATGTACACTTTTTCACCAGTGTGGAGACCCACACCGGTCGCGCGTATCGCTGTTTTTAAAGTTCGCTGTCGAAGCATGTTCGGGAAACCGTAATGATATTCAATGGTTTACGGCGGATAACTCAATGAAACTAACGGCGAAGAGTACCACACCACGCAATTCCGGACCACGCTTTGGCGCCCGTAAAACGGGCCGGGCAAACAGCCTGTGGCTGCCTGCCCGGCCTGAGCGGAGACAAATGACGTAACGGTGTTGATCGCGACGAGTGAGTAGGGCGCGATCATCACGTCATTTGTCAGTCTGCCTGACGTCTCAGGAAGGCCGGAATATCCAGCAACTCTTCCTGCAAAGCTACCGGCTCCAGTCCGTCCCCCACCGCTCGCTGACGCTGCACTGTGGGCTTGTCCAGCCGCTGATAGTCCGGCGCACTGACTGCCGCCGTCGGACGCTTGACGACCCGCATCGGCGAACCGGCACGTGCCGCATGCTGACCCAGCCCGGTAGCTACAACAGTGACGCGGATGCGATCATTCATATCCGGATCAATGACGGTACCAATAACGACAGTCGCATCGTCCGATGCAAACTCCTTGATTGTGTTACCCACTTCCTGAAACTCGCCAATTGAAAGATCCATTCCGGCAGTGACATTGACCAAAATACCGTTCGCACCGGCCAGATTGATATCTTCGAGAAGCGGGCTGGATATTGCGGCTTCCGCCGCTTCCCGTGCGCGATCTTCGCCGGAGGAAGTCCCCGAGCCCATCATCGCCATGCCCATTTCCGCCATCACAGTGCGGACATCCGCAAAGTCGACGTTGATCAGCCCGGGTCGCGTTATCAGCTCGGCAATACCCTGCACTGCTCCCTGCAATACCTGGTTAGCCGCACGAAATGCATCGAGAAGCGTCGTTTCGCCGCCGAGTACCGACAACAGTTTTTCGTTTGGAATCGTGATCAGCGAATCCACGTATTTGCCAAGTTCGGCAATGCCATGATCAGCAATCGCCGAACGCTTGACGCCTTCCATGTCGAATGGCTTCGTCACCACCGCAACGGTCAGGATTCCGAGTTCCTTGGCAACCTGAGCGACGATCGGTGTTGCGCCGGTACCGGTGCCGCCACCCATTCCGGCCGTGATGAACAGCATATCCGCGCCCTCGATAACCTCCTGTATACGATCCCTGTCCTCCATAGCCGCCTGGCGTCCGATATCCGGATCGGCGCCCGCACCAAGTCCCTTGGTGATATTGCAGCCGATTTGCAGGGCAGTTCGCACCCGCGCGCTGTTCAGCGCCTGGGCGTCCGTATTCGCGCAAATAAAATCCACGCCCTCAATACCCGAATTGACCATGTGGGCGACAGCATTGCCGCCACCCCCGCCAACGCCGATCACTTTTATGACCGCGCTTTGACTGTGCGCATCCATTAGCTCAAACATACGTACCTCCGCTCTCAGTTCTTGATATTAAAAAACTCACTCGTAAAAAAGATGCTTCGCGACCCGAAGCGCCCACCTAAAACTGTCCCTGAAACCAGGATTTCATCCGGTTCATCATGTCGCCCAGACTTCCGCCAACAGGTGATGATCGTTGCCCGCGGCGCGCGATATTTTCATAGCCGTAAAGAAGCAAACCCACGCCAGTCGCGTGAATCGGGTTTCTTACAACCTCAAGAAGCCCTTCAACGTACTGTGGATAGCCCAGTCGAACCGGCATGTGGAAGACTTCCTCGGCAAGCTCAACAGCCCCTTCCATTTTCGCGCTGCCGCCGGTGATCACGACACCGGCCGCAATCAGCTCTTCAAATCCGCTACGACGCAATTCGTCGCGGACCAGTCCAAACAGTTCTTCGAACCGGGGCTCGACGATTTCAGCCAGCGTTTGTCGGGCAAGGCGCCGCGGCGGGCGCTCACCGACGCTGGGCACCTCGATGGTCTCGTCAGGATTGGCAAGTTGCGACAGTGCGCAGGCGTACTTGATCTTTATCTCTTCGGCATACTGGAGCGGCGTGCGCATCGACACAGCAATATCATTGGTAACCTGATCGCCGGCAATCGGGATTACGGCGGTGTGCTGAATTGCGCCACCGAGGAAAACAGCGAGGTCCGTCGTGCCGCCGCCGATATCGACGATGCATACGCCAAGCTCTTTTTCGTCCTCTGTCAGGACCGAATAACTGGAGGCAAGCTGCTCAAGCACGATATCGTCGACTTCGAGGCCGCAACGCTGAACACACTTCACAATGTTTTGCGCCGCGCTTACGGCACCAGTAACCATATGAACCTTGGCTTCGAGGCGTACCCCGGACATGCCAATCGGGTCTCGAATGCCTTCCTGGCTATCGATCAGGAATTCCTGCGGCAATATATGCAGAATTTTCTGATCGGCGGGTATTGCCACTGCGCCGGCGGCGTCAATAACGCGATCGACATCACTATCACTGACCTCTTTGTCCCTGATAGCGACGATACCGTGTGAGTTAAGGCTTCTAACGTGGCTGCCTGCGATTCCGGCATACACAGAATGAATATCACAACCTGCCATCAATTCGGCTTCTTCAACGGCGCGCTGAATCGAGTGCACGGTCGATTCGATATTGACAACAACGCCTTTCTTAAGCCCCCGCGACGGATGCGAGCCAATTCCGACCACTTCGATGCGCCCTTCGTCGCTCACTTCGCCGACAATGGCAACAACTTTCGACGTGCCGATATCCAGCCCGACGATGAGGTTCTTGTCGCTTCTCTTATTCAATTGCTTAATCCTGCGACCATGCCGCTTTCGTTGGAATCCGACTCGCTGAGCGGAGATCGGGATCCGTCCTTCCAACCAATCGTGAAGCCATTGCTGTAACGCATATCGACGAAATCGATTTCCGCCTCTCTGCTGGCAATGATGTTGGCCGCGACTTCCAGAAAAAGTTCTGCCCTGTCATCGACGTTTCTGCGCCCCAGACGAACGTCGACGCCGTTGCTTAAACGCAGCTCCCATGCACCGCGCGCATCGAGTTTCACGGCACGAAGGTCGAGACCGCTTGGAATAAGCCTTTCCCGCATATCGAGGTAGCGTTTCGCGACGATCGCTGACTGGCCATCAGGGCCATCAAGGCGCGGCAGCTCCGCCGGCACGTGACGTGCATCAAGCACGAACAGATCGCCGCTCGTGTTGAGGAGCCCGCTTTCTCCCCAAATCGCTGCGGGAATTTGTTCGGCAACAGTGATCTCGAGCGTGCCGGGCCAGCGGCGCGCAACGTTGGCTTCGTGGATCCACGGCAGCGCAACAATCTTTTGCTGAATCGTCGAAAGATCGGCACTGAAGAATCCGGCACCCAGTTCGTCACTTATTGACTCCTCGATCTGCAGCGCGGTCACTCGCTGGAAAGGACCTTCAATCATCAGCGAGGAAATCGGTTGATCGAGCAACGCTGCACTGAACCGGTAGCTGAGAGTCACAACCGCCACGGCGAACAACAGCACAGAAAGTCCGCGCCATGGAAGTGCTGGCATGCGAAAGGTCTTCTTCTCGTTTTGCTTGCGCCGCCTGGCCTGTTTACGCGTCATTGGCAGCTACTCCAACGCTATCGATACCGGTTCGATCGCCCATGCTCGTTTCCAGTACACGCCAGCACAGTTCGGGAAAATCGATGCCGGCAACTTTTGCCGCCATTGGCACGAGACTGTGACTTGTCATTCCGGGGATCGTGTTCACTTCAAGAACCTGGGGTATTCCATCGCTGCCGGTCATGAAGTCGACGCGACCCCAACCACTGCAGCCAAGCACGGCAAATGCGGCGATCGCCATGTCATTGAAGCGACTCTCGAGCTCTGCATCGTCGGTGCCAGGACAATGATATTGCGTACTGTCGGATTCGTATTTCGCGCGATAGTCGTAAAAAACCCGCGGCGTTTCGATGCGGATGCTGGACAGTGCCTGACCTTGCAGCACGGCGACGGTCGACTCACTGCCGACTATGCAACGTTCGGCCAGGGCGGGCGCACCGTAGGTAAGGGCAAGTTCGACGGCAGCAGGCAGTTCACCGGTATCGAATACCTTGCTGATGGCAACGCTAGATCCCTGACCGATTGGTTTGATAACCATCGGAAAGCCGAGTTCATCGGCCGCCAGTCGTGCGTCCCCTTTTGTATTGATGACGACGTAGTCCGGGGTGTCGATTCCTGCCGCCCGAAACAACTTCTTGCTCCGCAGCTTGTCCATTGCAAGTGCTGACGCCATGACGCCGCTGCCCGTATAGGGCAACCCAAGCCATTGCAGTGCGCCCTGCAGCGCGCCGTCCTCGCCACCCGGTCCGTGCAGCGCTATCCATACGCGGTCGAATCCGGCAGCGGCAAATTCGACAAGATTTCTTACCGCCGGATCCCAGCCGTGCGCATCGATCCCTCTGGACTGCAACGCTTTCAGGACAGACTTGCCGGAATCCAGCGAAACCTCGCGCTCACTGGAGTCCCCGCCATACATCACGGCAACCCGGCCAAAATCCCTGGCGGCCGTAATCGCAGTGCGTTCGTCAAATAGCGACAGGATCACGATGCCTCCTCGCCGACAATTCGCACTTCAGGAATGAGGTCAATCCCGGTTGCATCGGCAACCGTTTGCTGTACGTGAAGGATGAGATTTTCCACATCCTGGGCGGTTGCGTCGCCACGATTGATGATGAAATTGGCATGCTTTTCGGAAACTTCGGCGTCACCGATGCGGCAGCCCTTCAGGCCCGACGCCTCAATCAGTCGGGCCGCGTGATCGCCGGTCGGATTGCGGAATACGGAACCACAGCTGGGCAGTCCCAGCGGTTGCGTTTCCTTCCGCCGGTCCAGCATTTCCTTGAGCGTTTCCATGCTCGCTTCGGCGTGTGGATCAAATTCGAGTTCTGCCTCGATAAACCACTCAGCGGCCGGGCCAACAACGCTTCGGTAGTCGATCTGGTAATCGCCCCGGCCACGACGGTGCAATTGCCCTTGCCGGTCGATCGTCCGAACGGCAGTCACCCTCTCCCAGGTTTCACTGCCGTGCGCCCCTGCATTCATCGCGAGCGCTCCCCCGAGCGTTCCCGGAATGCCCGCGAAAAATTCCGACGGCCCAAAGCCCCAGCGGATGCACTGTCGCGCAAGTTGCGTACAGGGCACGCTCGCTCCCGCACAGACCTGCCACTCGCCGGTTTTGTTCAGGTCCGTAAACAGTCCGGCCGCCGCAATGACAACCCCGCGAAGCCCGCCGTCACGCACCAACAAGTTGCTGCCAAGCCCGAACCAGAACACCGGCGTCTCCGCATCAAGGTTGCGCAAAAACTCCGCAAGAGCTTCCAGGCTCGCCGGTTTGAAAAACAAATCGGCCGGGCCGCCAACACGCCATGACGTGTGCCGGCTCATCGGCTCGTGATGGAGCAGCTCGCCGGTGACATCCTGAGTCCCCATAGCCGCCATCATTTTTGCACCTTCAGCTGAGGACCGTGCGCCAGCCGCTTGGGCAGGCCTGCTGCGAAAGCACCAATATCACCCGCGCCCATGGTCAGCACCAGGTCGCCGTCAACCAGCAGATCCTCGAGAATCGCGGGCACTTCCTGCAGGGTTTCGACGAACACCGGCTCAACGCCAGCCCGACTGCGCACAGCACGAGCGATGGCTCGGCCATCGGCCCCCGCAATCGGATCTTCGCCGGCCGCGTAAACTTCGAGAACGATCAGCACGTCGGCCTCGCTCAGCACGGCGGCAAAATCATCGAGCAAATCGCGAGTCCTTGTATACCGATGTGGCTGAAACGCGAGCACCACGCGTTTGCCGGGCCAACCGGAACGCGCGGCGGCAAGCGTTGCCGCGATTTCCGTGGGATGATGACCGTAGTCATCAACCAGCAGAATCTTGCCGTTTTTTGTGCGAATTTCTCCAAGGTTCTGAAAACGCCGATCGATGCCCTGAAACTCTTGCAGCGCCTTGACCAGCGCCTGGTCACCGATTTGCAGCTCACGCGCCACGGCGATCGTCGCCAAAGCATTCCGGACGTTATGCATGCCGGGTAACCGCAGCTCAATATGCAGCGGCGCTTCCAAATCGGCGCGGACAACGTCAAAACTCGTTCTGCCGCCGGCAAAACGGATATTTTCAGCACGGACATCAGCATCCGTATCGACGCCGTACGTCAAAATCGAGCGCCCTACCTGCCCGAGAATGGCCCGAACACCTGCATCGTCAGTACAGAGGATCGCCAGCCCGTAAAAAGGCAGGTTGTGCAAAAACTCGACAAAACCGCTGCGCAGCTTTTCGATGTCGCCCTGGTACGTTGACATGTGATCGGCGTCGATGTTGGTGACGATAGCGAGCATGGGCTTCAGGTGTGAAAAAGACGCGTCACTTTCATCGGCCTCGGCGACCAGGTAGTCGCCCTGCCCAAGTCGTGCATTGGCGTCTGCGCTTTTCAAACGGCCGCCAATGACAAAAGTCGGATCCAGTCCACCTTCCGCCAATACGCTGGCAATCAGGCTCGTGGTCGTGGTCTTGCCGTGGGTGCCTGCGACGGCGATCGAATAACGAAAGCGCATCAGTTCGGCCAACATCTCGGCGCGCGGCACGATTGGCAACAGCGCTTTGCGGGCAGCCACGACTTCAGGATTGGAATCATCCACCGCACTGGAAACCACAACGGCATCTGCCTTGCTGATATTTGCGGCATCGTGCCCAATGAATATGGTTGCACCCTGCTTCTCCAGCCGGATGACTGCCTTGTTTCTTTTCAGGTCGGATCCCTGAACCTGGTAACCGAGGCTCAGCATCACCTCGGCGATGCCGGACATACCGGAGCCACCAACGCCGATAAAGTGCACTCGATTGATGCGGCGCATGCGTTTGATCATGTCGTTGCTCCTGCCGCTTCCAGGCAAACGTCGGTAATCCGGCGAAGCGCGTCAGGCCGGGCCAGCGTCCGCGCCTTCCGGGCTCGCTCGAGCAGCAGTTCCCGGTTGCCAAGCCAGCTTTGCAGCAAGCCGGCCAGTTTCGCTTCGCTAAGGTCTTTCTGCTGAATAATTTCTGCCGCGCCAGCTGCAACCATTGGGGCCGCATTCGCCGTCTGGTGATCGTCGACGGCGGCGGGAAACGGGACAAAGATTGCGGGCAGACCGCTTGCCGACAGTTCGGCAACCGTGAGCGCTCCTGCTCTGCAAATGACGAGATCGGCCCACGAATACGCCTCCGCCATATCTTCAATGAACGGCTCGAGATCCACCGCAATGCCGTGGCGGTCATAGGCGGCTTGCGCTGCGCCCAGCGTGCGCTCCCCGGTCTGATGCCGGACAATCGGACGCCCGGCCTCTGCCAGCAGCGCAAGCGCGGCGGGAACGACCTCGTTCAACGCCAGTGCGCCCTGGCTTCCACCGAGCACCAGCAAACGCACAGGGCCGTGACGACCCACCAGGCGCGTGGCCGGATCTTCAATCGATGCGATGTCTGCGCGCACCGGATTGCCGACGGTTTCCGCTTTTCGCGAGGCGTTAAAACTGCCCGGGAAGGCCTGCAGCACAACCCGGGCAAGACGCGCCAGAAGACGATTGGTTAAACCAGCGACAGCATTTTGTTCGTGAATGACCAGCGGCCGGCGGGTCATCCAGGCGGCAAGGCCGCCAGGACCGCTAACGAATCCGCCCATGCCAAGAACAGCGGCGGGCCGATGTCTCCACATCACCCGCAGCGACTGCCAGAACGCATACAGCAGGCCAAACGGAGCAACGGCAAGCGCCATCGCGCCCTTGCCGCGCAAACCGCTGACGGCAACCCATTCGATCGGGATTCCGGCCGCCGGGACGACGCGCGACTCAAGGCCCCGCTGCGTTCCGAGCCAGACGATTTCACGTGACTCCTGTTGCAGAGCGCGCGCCACCGCGAGCGCGGGATAGACATGCCCGCCTGTGCCACCCGCCATCACGAGTATCGGACGAGTGCTCATTTGCGGCGCCCCTTCGATTTACCGCGACCGGTCTGCGGCGCGCCATCGAGTGTCAGCTCGTGATGAATTCTTAAAAGGATGCCGAGACTGATCATCGCAACGATCAGGCTCGATCGTCCGTAGCTGATCAGCGGCAGGGTGAGGCCCTTGGTGGGGAGCAATCCCATGTTGACGCCAAGGTTGATAAACGACTGGAGCCCGAGCCAGGTGCCGATGCCAATGACCAGGTAGGCTTCAAAAAAGCGCTCCCTGTTGGCGGCGCGAATTCCAAGACTGAATACTCGCCATAGCAATGCAATCAGGAGGCTGATCAGCAACAGCGAACCGACGAGTCCAAACTCTTCGGCGAAAACCGCGAAAACGAAATCGGTATGCGCGTCAGGCAGGTAAAACAGCTTTTGCACGCCATCGCCCAGGCCCACGCCGAACCATTCTCCGCGACCGATGGCGATCAGGGACTGGGTCAACTGGAAGCCCGTGTCATACGGGTCCGCCCAGGGATCCATAAAACCCGTCAGGCGATCGAGGCGATACTGTTGGGTAACCGCCAGAGAACCCGCTCCAACGACTGCCAGGGCTGCAAAAACGAAAAAATCGCGGAAGCGCGCACCAGCGACAAACATCATGACAAACGCGATGGCGACGAGAACGACCGCAGCGCCCATGTCCGGCTCGGCCAGCAGGAGGCAGCTTGCGAGAAACAATACAATCATTGGCCGCACGAAACCCGAAAACTGTTCGCGTACTGTTTTGTTGTGCCGCACCAGGTAGCCGGCGAGATAGATCATCAGGCACAGGCGGGCCAGCTCAGATGCCTGCAGATTGAACACACCAAGACGAATCCAGCGCGTGCTGCCGTTGGCCGTGTGGCCAACGCCCGGCACCAGCACCACTGCCAGCAAGCCGAACGCGAATAGCAACATCAATGGGCCCGTGCTACGCCAGAAACTCATCGGGACGAACAGGCAGACAAAACCCGCAATACCGCCGAGCAGCGCCGCACTCGCCTGGCGACTCACGTAGAAGAACGGGTCACCGGCGGCATTGTCAGCCGTCGAAATGGACGCCGATGCCAGAATTACCATGCCGCCGAGCAACAGGGTCAGCGTGATGCCCAGCAATACCGGATCAATCCGGATCGGATTTCTGAGCTGTACCGGGAACGGCATGGTTGCGCTGCTGATACTCATTAAGGCAGTGCCTCCACCGCACGCACGAAATCCTGTCCGCGTGCCTGGTAATTTGCGTACTGGTCAAAACTCGCACAAGCTGGCGCCAGTAAGACGGTGTCACCCGATTCGGCAAGTTCGGCGGCTTGCCGCACAGCCAGCAACATGTTGTCGGCGTGCACAGCCGGAGCCAGGTCCGCAAACGCCCTTTCGAGCAGCGGCCCATCCTCTCCGATCAGCACGACTGCACGCAGCTGCTCGCAGGTAGTATGTGCAAGCTTTTCAAAATCTCCGCCTTTGCCCTGCCCGCCGGCGATCAAAACGACAAAGCCGGCTACCGATTTCACTGACGCGATAGCGGCGTCCACGTTGGTTGCTTTCGAATCGTTGATGTACTGCACGCCGTTATACTCACCGACGTTCTGCATACGGTGGGGGAGCCCCGGAAATTCGTTCAGTACCTGCAGCATTGGCGAGATCTCGAGTCCCATGAGCTGTCCGGCCGCCAGCGCTGCGAGGCAGTTAGCCTGGTTGTGCGTGCCGATCAGGCTGATGTCAGATACCGACAGCAATAACTGCTCTCCTCGCGCGAGGAAGATATCGCCTTCGTCTTCACGCAGGCCGTATTCATCGCTATCCGGGTCGTCCATGCCGAAACTCAGGGCGGGAATATTCTTTGGCAAATGCTGCGCGACCTGGTCGTCCGCGCGATTGAAGACTGCCGCCTGCGCTTGCGCGAATACCCGGTACTTCGCGCGCCGGTATTCATCCTCGCTCTCGTGCCAATCGAGATGATCCGGCGAAATATTCAGCAGTACGGCGATCCTGGCCGGCAGGTTACTGGTGCGCTGCAACTGGAAGCTGGAGAGTTCGAGCAGGTAGAAGTCCGGAACTTCCTCCAGCAACAGGTCAAGCGCCGGCGTGCCAAGATTGGCACCGGCAAGCGCAGTCTTTCCGGCTGCCTGACACATGATGGAAAGCAGCGTGGTTACCGTGCTCTTGCCGTTGGAGCCTGTGACAGCAACGAACGGAGCGCGAGCTTCCGCGACGAATAATTCGATATCACTGACAACCTCAATGCCTTTATCGCGCGCGGCGCTAAGGAACGGGTCGGAATCCGGAATACCTGGCGAGACAACAACGCGCGACGTTTCCAGCAACAACTTTTCCGGCGTATCGCCAACGACGACGTTTGCGTCCGGACAGATGCCGGCAAGCTCGTCCAGTCCCGGCGGCTCCGCGCGGCTATCAACATAGCTGGCATCGATGTCGTTTCGCGCGAAGTAACGCGCGACCGAAAGGCCCGTCGAACCAAGGCCGAAAACGAGTTCTTTCTTCTGCGCCGACGGTTTCTTCGCCAATTTTCTTTTTGCGGCTCTGCTCATCGTATTTTCAGACTCGCAAGACCGATCAGCACGAGGATTACCGTGATGATCCAGAAACGCACAATGACTTTCGGCTCTGCCCAACCCTTTAATTCAAAATGGTGGTGTAGCGGCGCCATCCGGAAAACGCGCTTTCCGGTCAGTTTGAAAGACGCCACTTGAATCATTACTGACACGGTTTCAACGACAAAAACTCCACCCATAATGGCAAGCACAATTTCTTGTCGAACGACCACCGCTACAACACCCAGAGCTGCACCAAGCGAAAGTGCACCTATATCGCCCATGAATACCTGCGCCGGATACGTGTTGAACCAGAGAAAGCCGAGGCCTGCGCCGGCAAGCGCCGAACAGAAGACCAGGATCTCACCGGTACCCGCCACGTAGGGAATGTCGAGGTATTCAGAGAAGTTTGTATTGCCGGTTACGTACGCAAATACGCCAAGCGCACCGCCAACAAGCACGGTGGGCATGATAGCCAGGCCATCAAGTCCGTCCGTCAGGTTTACGGCGTTGGAGAAACCGACAATAAATAGAAACGAAACGACGATCTGGAACATGCCGAGCGGCAGCACCAGATCTTTGAAATAGGGAATCAGGAGCGACGTGCTGATCGGGTCCGTCGCCATCAGGTAAAGCGCTACCGATGCAAGCAGCGCCGCCGCCGACTGCCAGAACAGTTTTTGGCGCGCCGACAGCCCTTTTGGATCCTGCAGGATCAGCTTTTTGTAATCGTCGATATAACCGATGACGCCGAATGCCAGGGTTACAAAAAGTACGACCCAGATAAAATGATTTTCGAGGTCTGCCCAAAACACCGTGCTGACGACAATTGCCGTCAGAATGAGCGCACCACCCATCGTTGGTGTGCCAGCCTTGATCAGGTGCGTATCCGGGCCATCCTCACGAACCGGTTGGCCGACCTGGTTCATGCTCAGTCGTGCAATCATTTTCGGGCCGATGACGAACGACAGAACCAGCGCCGTCAGTGCACCCATAATTGCCCGCATCGTCAGATAGTTGAAAACGTTGAATCCGGATTCGAACTGGGCGAGGTAATTTGTCAGGTAAAGCAACATCGTCAGGCGCTCCTTGCCTTGTCCATGCTGGAAGTCAACGCACGAACGACGCGCTCCATACCCATGGACCGCGATCCCTTCACCAGCACTACGTCTCCGTCGCCAATCGATGTTTGCAGCTCGTCAGCAAGTTCAGCGACGGTTTCAAACCACTGTCCACCGCTACCGAACGCTTCCACTGCACTCCGTGACAACGGACCCGTTGCCAGGAGGTTTTTGATTCCGGCCTCGCGAATAACTCTGCCCGTGTGCGCATGCAGCAACTCTGCGTCTCCGCCAAGCTCCGCCATATCGCCAAGCACCAGCCAGCGGTTGCCCGCCTGGGTCGCAAGAAATTCCGCGGCTGCCTGTACGCTGACCGGGTTGGCGTTGTAGGTGTCGTCAAAAAGGACTGCGCCGCTGGTGCTTTTTACTGCCTGTAAACGACCGCCGACCGGATGCGCGGCCGCAAGACCTTGTGCGATCTGCGTCGACGGTATACCCAGTGCGACGGCAATCGCCGCCGCTGCGCAGGCGTTCAGGACATTGTGCTTGCCAGCAAGGGATAGCCGCACGTCCACCTGATCGCCGGGAAGATGCAGCCTGAAATCTGAACCGTTTTCTGTCGCGCAAATTCCGCTTGCCCGGACATCCGCAGCCGCGCTCAATCCAAAAGTCACCAGTTTCGAATTGCTAACCAGCGACTTCCAGTATTCGAAATAATCGTCATCCGCATTCAGTATTGCGAACTCAGGACTCGGCTCTGCAGTGAGAATTTCGCCTTTGGCCCTGGCCACTTTCTCGATAGAACCGAAACCTTCGAGGTGCGCTGGGGCCGCATTTGTAATTGCAACGATGTCGGGCCTGGCCAGCGAAGCGAGATAACCGATCTCACCGCCATGATTAGCGCCCATTTCGATGACAGCGAAACGATGCTCCGCTTTCATTCGAAGCAGCATCAGCGGTACGCCGATTTCATTGTTGAGATTGCCGTGCGTTGCCAGCGTCTGGTCCGACATTGATAAACAGCTCGCCAGCATTTCCTTTAGGGTGGTCTTCCCGTTGCTGCCCGTAATACCAATAACGGTGGCGGGCATCAGGTTTCTCCAGCCCGCGGCCAGCCTGCCCAATGCCCGCATCGCGTCCGCTACGACTATCGTGGGTATTTCGGCAGATACCGGGTTTGCAATCACCGCACCGGCCGCGCGCTTTTCCGCCGCCTGGTGAAGGAAAGTCGAGCCGTCAAAATTCGGACCTTGGAGGGCAACAAACAGCTCCCCGGAACGCAATGTTCGAGTGTCGGTACTGACGCCACAAAAACTCGCGTCGTCACCGCGCAGGTTGCCGTCCATTAGCGTAGCTGCCTTGGCGAGGGTGCTTACCATCATGTGCTTTCAGCGCCTCTCTGCAACAGACAATCCCGTGCCGTTTCCAAATCCGAGAAAGGAAACGTGAGGTCGCCGATGAGCTGGTAGTCCTCATGTCCTTTGCCGGCAATTAGTACGATGTCATCCGGCGCTGCGCCTGCAACGGCGTGCGCGATAGCACTGGCCCTGTCGACTATCGCAACAGCGTCCTTGTTCATACCTTCGAGGATGTCGTCGATAATCTGGCCGGGCAATTCGGTTCGCGGGTTATCGCTGGTGACAATGGCGCAGTCGGCCAGTCGTTCTGCAACCCCGCCCATCATTGGCCGCTTGCCACGATCACGATCTCCGCCGCAGCCAAAAACACACCACAGCTTGCCGGCGCAGTGGCGTCGAAGTGCCGTTAGCGCCGCTTCAAGGCTGTCCGGTGTATGCGAGTAGTCGACATAAATTTTCGGCAACCGAACGTCGCCCGGCAGATTGGCAAGTTCCATGCGTCCTGGCGGCGCGGATACTTTGCCAAGAATGTCGCACGCCTCTGGCAGAGGCACGTCATCGCACAGCAACAGCGCCAGGACTTCGATGGCGTTGGCAACGTTAAAATCACCCGGCAGCTGCAGCGAAAATTCGGCGCTGCCCCACGAACTGGCAATTGACACTCTGGATCCAGTCGGATTCGGCACGACATTGCTTACAAAAACGTAGGGGCGACCGTTCAGAACACGATCGGCCGATGTCGATACCGTCACGACGCCGGAGCCACAGAGTTCCGCAAGCTCGACGCCAAAACCGGAGTCGAGGCTGACGATCCTGTTGCGCACGTCGTAATCAAGAAACAAACGGGCCTTCGATTCGAAATACGCCTGCATGCTGCCGTGATAGTCGATGTGGTCGCGTGTCAGGTTGGTAAAAATGGCGGAATCAAAACGCATACCGTCCACGCGCAGCTGTTCCAGCGCGTGTGACGAAACTTCGATGGCTGCGTATTTCGCGCCGACATCGCGGAAACCGGCGATCGCGGCGTGCAGATCGATGCAGGCCGGAGTGGTCAGCGATGCTTGACTGTCTATTGCGTTGACGCCAACGCCGAGCGTGCCGACGTAACCACACCGCTGCTCCAGAAGATTTAGCGCCTGGCTGATGAGCCAGGCGACCGTTGTCTTGCCATTGGTGCCGGTTACGCCGATCACGTTGACCGCCCTGGACGGAAAATCAAACCAGCGATTGGCTATCTCGCCAATTTTCTCCGCCAGGCCCTTGACCGCTATCATCGGCAGCCCGGATTCGACCGCGCTCCCGGTAGAGGCATCCCAGGCGATCGCCGCAACGCCCGCTGCCTCGGCCTGGTCTATAAAGTCGAGACCATGCGAGGTCGCCCCCTGGTATGCCAGAAAGAGGTTGCCTGCCTGCAGCTTGCGCGAGTCGGATGCAATTCCTGTTAACGGAATAGCGGGTGCAACGGCGATTCCCTCAAGCAGCTGGGCGAGGTCGGGAGTTGATTCGAGGCGTTCTGCAGGCATGCTCATTGAACCATTGCCTGTGCCAGGCTGCCGTGGCCTGC
>Ga0316195_10000032_pt1 | contig 35106 bp, 31 predicted proteins | sample Phised1_MG_FD_204937 | JGI IMG/M metagenome (GOLD analysis project Ga0316195, IMG submission 204937) | Coastal sediment microbial communities from Maine, United States - Phippsburg sediment 1 | ecosystem: Environmental > Aquatic > Marine > Coastal > Sediment | place: USA: Maine | collected...
CCCGGTAACCGCCCCGGGCCTCGGCGAGTAGTTCTTGTTCACCGCCGGTCAAGGTGACTGTGAATTCGTGATTTTCCGCCACGCCCTGGGCCTGGACGTCCAGATCACCCAGCAGGTGCCCCGCGTTGTGTAATCCCCTGGCTTGCAGGGAGAGACTTGATGGGACCTGGGTAGCCAGGTTTACTGATAATTGAGCCTTGATAAGGTCGCCTCGCCAGTCACCGAAGCTCGCTTGACTGGCGGACACAAACCCTTCCACTTTCGGATTCTTCAGTGGCCCGGACAGAGCAAGTTCCGCCGCCAGGGTGCCTTCCAGTTGTGGCAGCCAGTGTGTCACCTGCATTTTCGTGACCTGTACATCGAAATCCAGGTCTTCTGACAGCGTGCCCGAGGCATTGATCATGCCTCCCCCCAGGTGCAATTCCAGGGCATCCAGTTTCAGTTGCTCCGGAATGAGTGTCAGGGAGCCGTGGCCTGAGAGTTTTTCACCGCCCATTTCACCGCTGAGTTTTTCCAGGTCTACTGACAGACGTGTGCCGGTCTCGTTGATGCCCAGTTCAAGACCAGCGGCCAGGTTCAATACTCCCTGGGGAATCTGCCCCGGGAAGGAGGCATCCAGGGTTGTGGTGTCCAGTCCCGTTGCGTTCATGTGGGCCCTGGCCTGCAGGCCATCCTGCCAGTCCAGTTCAGCGTTACCCGCTACGCTGCCATTCATCAGTTCTGCCAGGAAGCTTGAGATACGCAATCCCTTCTCGCTTCCCGTTGCGGAAGCCTGGAGAGCGATTTTGGGATAGTCATCAATCTGACTGTCGGTGCGGGCTTGCAAGGTGTAGGCGGAGGGCGTTCCCGACATGCTGGCGGTACCAGTCGAGCGCAACTGCCTGCCAGCCGTGGCAAGGTCCAGGTCATTCCACTGGGCGGTCAGTTGGAATTCCTGTTCTTCAGACAGCGGAATCTTGCCGGCCAACAGGATGTTTCCGCCGGTCTCCCGGGGTCTGATATCCAGCGCCATTAACTGGATATGGTCTGCCTCGATGATGCTCTGCAGTGCGATCTCCAGGCCGGGCAATTCGGCCCACTGCAATGCACCTTGTGCGTCAATAGACCTGCCATTAATTGAAAAATCCGTATGTACAGTCAGGGATTGATCCGGCCAGCTATCGTTCAGGGTGCTGAGATTAAGCTGTTGGGTATCCAGCGTGCCTTTGACCAGGGGCGTCCCAAGGGCAAGGTCCGCGCTGAGTTCAAGACTCGCCTGGGCCGGCTGTAGCAGCTTGCTGCGGGTGTGGGGTTTAGCCAGTTCTCCACCGAGTTCTGTCTGGCCACTCAGTTCGCTGCTGAGCAGTCCCGGAATTTTCCACTCAAGAGTTCCGCTTAATTTGTGTGGCAGTTGCCCCTCTATCTGCAGCCGGGATTTTGACAGGCTGACATCCGTGCGTTGCAGTTCATCAACACTGACGTTGACGGCCCGGGAATTCCAGCTGGCAGCACCCCTGAAGCGTTCAAGCAGTCGCGCGGTACTTCCATTGCTGACAAAAGAAAGACCGTCAATCGTGATGTTCTTCAGGCTCAGGCTCACTGGAAGTTCGGGCAAAGTCAGGGGGTCGGATTTACTTTCCGGCTGCTGCTCGGCCTCGGTAGATTCAAGGCTGGTAATAACCAGCTCCCGGGCCTTGAGATGCTTGAGATTAACCCGCCCTCGCAGCAGGTCTCCGGCCCACCAGTCCAGCTCCAGGTCCTGGGCGGTGATGGCGATATTCCCGCTGATGATATTCAGGCCCCGCAGCTGCATGGGTCCGGCCAGGCTACCGTCCACAGAAGCCGCTTCCAGTGTCAGGGGCAGATTTTCGGAGGCCAGCGAGAATCCCCAGCGCAGGGCGGCGGAACTGTGCAGCACCCAGGTCAGCCCCAGTCCGACTAGCAGCAGGAATAGCAAACTCAATGGCGGAAGCCGTCGCTTCATAGTTCCGGCCCCACTGAAACGTGCAGGCGAGGCGCCCGCTCTCGATCGGAAATACTTTGCGCAATATCGATTTTTACCACACCGATCTTGGACCGCCAGCGAAGGCCGACTCCGACGCTGTTTTCAAATTTGTCCCCGGTGGTATTGAATGCGTTTCCGCTATCGGCAAAGACCGCGACCCCCCAGGGGCCCTTGATTGTGTGATCGTATTCCACGCTGCCCACCAGCAAGTGCTTTCCGCCCAGTGCGGCGCCGCTTGGTCCGGGTGGGCTGATGCTGTTGTATCGGTATCCGCGGACGCTGTCATCGCCACCGGTAAAGAAGCGGCGTGAGACCGGCAGCAAGTCAAAGTCCTCGGTCCATGTGGTGCCTGCTTGTCCGCGCAGCAACAGCTTGCCGCGGATTCCCATGGGCAGCATGAGTTTCGCCTGCAAACTGGCCTGGATGAAATTGGTTTCCAGGCCCAGGCCGGTACCGGAGGCCTGGAATTCACCGAGAATCTTGAAGCCGTTGACCAGGCCAAGTCCGGTTTCAGACCAGGTGCGTATCATGCGCAGCGATGGAACCCAGTACTGGTCATGCCGGGTGTAGTCCACCAGGTTTGAGGTTTCGTCCTGGAAACTCAACGTTGTCTGGCGCTGCCATTGCCCGGGAACGCGAATAAGGGTGGCCCGGGTATACAGGCGCTTGCTGTTTGCATCTCCCAGGTCTTCATCAACGGTGCCGGCGCTAAGCGCCAGGCGTTCCAGAACCGGGTTGCCAATAGGGATGATGTAGGTTGAGTTGAAGTTCCAGGTAATGGGTGAATAGCGGGCGTCAAAGGCCAGGCTGTGTCCGGAGCTATTTATCCGACGCATGGTCCAGTTGCCGCTCACCCGGTAGCCGGTGTCACTGCCGTAACCCCAGCCGACCCCGTAGCGGTGTCGTTTGCCTTTTTCCGCGGTGATACGTACAGGAACCACGCCGTCTATCGCGTCTGTGCGATCGGCACTGACCTCTACCGTGCTGAAAAAGTCTGTGGCGTACAGTGTTTGCTTGGCTATCAGCAAGCGGGTGGAAGAGAAATGATCTCCTTCGGTGATGTTTACGTAACGGGATAACAGCTCATCGTTAATCACGTCCTGGTCGATGATCAACGGCCCGAAGTGAAACCTGTCTCCGGTCTGCAGGATTAGCTGAACATCCGCTGAGCGTGTAACCGGGTTAATCAAGATCTCGCTGGATTCAAACTCGGCGTTCAAGTAACCCAGGTCCAACGCGGTGCGCCGCAGGCGCTTCTTGGTTTGATCGTACTGGTCGTGCAGGGCGCGCTGGCCTGGAAGCATGGGCAGGCTGGAAAGAATGTTCTGAAATGCCTGCTCGGTTTTGCCGCTACCGTTTACCCGTATTTCGAGCATTTGCCACAGGGTGGGGTCGCCCGGGTCGATATTCACCTTGACCCGTAAATCATCACCATCCCGGGTCAGTTCACTGGTGATAACGGGCGTGTAATAGCCGAAAGGCTCCAGGGCCGAGCTGGCGTCCTTTTCAATTCGCTGCAACAGCCTGGCAAGCCGAAGATCAGTTGGGTTTTTGCCCGGACGGTAAGAGCCTGCCTTCAGGTAGGCCGCCACGTTTTCTTTTTCCGCTCCTTCTACGCCAGACACGGAAAACGTCACCTCGGCGTGAGCCGCGGAACACAGTGCCAGTGTCAGCAAAATTATGAGCCGAAAGAATTTCATAAAATTAGATCAGGTCGCCTCAGTGTGCAGGCATATTCTGGATCGCCACCTCGGGCAGGTCGCCAGCCACGGCGATGCCGAGAATTCGGCCATAGAAAGCCAGTTCGCTTTCCAGGCTGGTAGCAATGGTTTGTGCATTACGAAAGCCGTGACCCTCTCCCTCAAAAGCAAGATACGCAACCGGCAGGCCTTGCTTCAATAATATGTTGTACATGTTCTCCGACTGCTCGGGAGGGACGACCTTGTCATTTAGACCCTGGAACAATATCAGGGGCATTCGAACATCTTCTGCGTGTCTTGCAGGAGACCTTTGGGCGATAATTTCATTCACGTTACCACCTCCGAGCAGGGTGTTATCGTAGCGCGACTCAAACTTGTGGGTGTGTTCCAGCAGGCTTTGGAGCTCACCTATTCCATAGTAACTCGCGCCTGCACTGAATTGCCGGTGAAAGGCGGCTGCGCAAAGTACCAGGTAGCCGCCGGCACTGCTACCGCGGATCAGTAGTCGTTTCGGGTCTGCCAGGCCCATCTCGCACAAGTATCGACTTCCATAGACGCAGTCTTCAACGTCGGCGACACCCCACCTTCCGTAGAGGGCGCGGCGATAGGGACGGCCGTAGCCCGTGCTACCGCGGTAATCCACGTCGAACACGGCGAATCCCCTGCTGGTCCAGAATTGAATTCGCAGGTCCATGGCCGTCGATGTGCCTGCGGTGGGCCCGCCATGACAGACGATGATCAGGGGCGGCAGTTCGCTATCCGGGCCTTGGGCCATCGGATTTTGTGGTGGGTAATGGTAACCGCGACTGCTTTGTCCTTCGCTGGTGGGGAACTCGATGTAGCTCGGCTGGGATATCCAGACATCGTCCAGTTCCAGGGCAACGCTCTGCTTGAGAATCTCCAGCCCCGTGCCATCCGGCTCGCAACAATACAGTGCGGTGGCCTGGGAGGGGGATCCACCCAGCAGCAAAAGTTTTCCGTTCTCAACGGCAAGGTGTTCTATGGCCGTACAGGGTAATTCCAGCTTTCGGGTTGCCCCGGTATCCAGGTCGATTGTCATGGCGGTGTTTTGCCCGGGACCCTTGAAGCTGGCCACTGCGGTATGTGCGTCCACCAGCCCATAGGTGCTCATGCCGAACACCCACTGGGGCAGACCCATCTCGGCCTTCTCCCGGGTGATCTGCCTGCAGCCGTTTTCATCCCGGCAATACAGGTTCCACCAGTCATCTGCATCGGAGACATAAAACAGCCGTCCGTCCCCTGCCCATAATGGCTGGAAGATGGATTCCTCGGCGGAGCCCGCCAGTTGTTGGCAGTTCTCCAGCTCGCCCTGGAGGTTGAATTCGCCCACCCATAGTTCGCTGCTGTCCCAGGGCATATTCGGATGGTTCCAGCATAGCCAGGCCAGGCGATTCCCGTCAGGGCTGAGGCGCGGGTTGCTGTAGAAGTCCTTCCCACTGGCCAGGGTTTTTAGCTTGCCTGAATCCAGGTCCACTGCGACCAGCGAGTTGCGCGGCTCACCCTGCTCCGGGTGTTGCTCGCAAACCGCCAGCAGGCGCCCATTGCGGGGATCCAGTTCAAAATCTGCGTAGCGGTGATTGGGCAAGCCAGCCAGGTCTCGAGGTCCATCCGGACCGGTCTCGTAGATATGCTGATCCTTGAAATTAATGAACCAGCATCGACCCGCGGCAGCAACGAAGGGTGCGCCGCCATATTCGTGCACCCGGCTCCTGACATTGAAGGGTTCCGGGCTGAGTTCTCGCGTGGTGCCGTCGGGGTAGCGGCAGACCAGCACCGAGCGACCGTTTTCCTCCGGTCGCCCCTCTATCCAGTAAATCGTCCCCTGGTCGGCGGCAGGCGAGGACAGTCTGATGCTGGCGCCGGTGATCAGGTCTGTGCTGATCCGGGATGGCCAACTGCCATAAGGAAGGGTGCTGGGGGCGGTGGTCGTCATTCTTTTCAGCTGTCCTGTTCGGGAAGAAAGTTGAACTGTCGGGTGGTAGAGGGCAGCCCGTCGCGGTCGAAGCTTCTTTCGGTGAAACTGAACCTGCCGTGCTGGTCCTGGCGAATCAGGCTGGTGCACCGGGTGCCATATTCTTCACTGACTATGAACGCTGGCGACAACATTCGTTCCCATTGCTTGCCTATGCCTGTGTCGGGCAGGTCCTCCTCGGCGGCCGCTTGCCGGTCATGCATGAGTTCGAGCATTGCCTCATCGCTCCAGCGCAATTTCAGCTGGTTGTTAAGGGCCTGTTTCAGGCGGGTGACCTTGGGCCAGGGGGTATCCAGGAAGTTATTGCTCAGGGCGTACAGGCCGGGCTCCAGGGATCGTCGGTGCATACCCCGGTTACTGAAATAACCCAGTGTTTCGCCATCGTAAAAAATCAGGTTGAAGCCGGCGTAGTCGTCAGCCTGCTCGTGCAGGCTGTTCCAGTGGGCATCGCCGTCCATGCCTTCCAGGAAGCGTGTCACCAGTTCGCCCCGTGAACGTTTCGCCGGTTCGCTGCCGCCTTCCCGGAAATTTGTCACCACCGCGAAACGGCCCTGACGGTTCAGACCGAGCCAGGTTCCGTTGGCTTGCAGGTCCCTGCCTGCCAGGATGCCGGCGGGATTCTCCCACCAGTGGGCCGGGGCGGAAGGTCGCCGGTGAAATTCATCGCGATTGCCAATGAATACGAGGGGTGATTCCGGCAGGGTGCGCCAGGCAAAGGTAATCAGGCACATGACAAAAAGTGGTTTCGCAGTATATGAAGGAAATCAAGCATACCGCCTGAATGCTCAACTCGCACCGACCGGTGTCTCACTACCAGGAGCGTATGTCGGCCAGGGGCGTGTCGGAACCGGCATCGTGCCAGGCCTGGATCAGGCGATAGGAAATCGACATTGAGGGAGACAGCTTGATGATTCCCGAGGTTAGTTCCTCCCGGGTAAACCAGCGAGCGTCCTCCAGTTCTTCGTCAATAAGCTGGATTTCGCTTGAGCTGGCGGTGGCGTTGAAGCCCAGCATCAGGGAGGAGGGAAAGGGCCAGGGCTGGGAAGAGTGATAGCGCGGTGAATGCACGTGTACGCCGGTTTCCTCGTATACCTCCCGGATCACCGCATCCTCCAGGCTTTCCCCCGGCTCAACAAACCCGGCGATGGTGGAATAGCGCTGGGCGGGCCAGGTTGATTGTCTTCCCAGCAGGCAGCGTTCCCCGTCTTCCACCAGCACGATGATGGCCGGATCCAGGCGGGGGAACTGGTGCTTGCCGCAGTCCGGGTTGGAGCAGGCCAGCATGTGACCGCCGAACTCGAAATTCACCGGCTCGCCGCAGCGGCTGCAATGAGGGTGGCGTTGCTGCCAGAGCAATACCGCCCTGGCGTAGCCCAGCACTGCCGAGGTGTTGGCGTCCAGTGAGTAGGCCAGGCTGTACAGATCCATGAACTCGCCGTAATTGGCGAGGGCGCTTAATTCTGTGTCCAGCGCCTCGAATGCGAAGGTGGCCCGGTCTTCCCATAGACCCAGGAAGGTCAGGCGCTCGGCGGTCACTCCGATGGCTTGGACCTGGGTGCTGTCCAGCATGCACGGCTGTGGCGAATCCGGGTTGTTCACCAGGCTCTTGCCGTCGGACAAGGGCAGGAACCGGGCCTGCTCTTGCTGCATGGCCTGGGATAGCCATGCAGCATCCTTGCGCAGGTGGGCGGCCCGGTCCACCGGGGCCGCTGCAAAGGAATTGGCTGCAGGAATAGCGGGTGCTTTCAATGCGTCGGTCAAAGGGGTAACTCGCGAGAGGCGATGACGATTCCGTCTTCGTCTGCGTATACCCAGTCTCCGGGCTTGATGGAAACGCCGGCGAATTGCACCGGCACCTCTTTCTCCCCGGCGCCGAGTTTTACGCTCTTCAGAGGGCAGGTCCCCAGGGCCCGAAAGCCAATCGGCATCTGGCCAATAACTTTGCTGTCGCGTATCGGTGCGTTGACGATAGCCCCGGCCCAGCCGTTGTCGATAGCCAGCTTTGCCAGCATGTCTCCTACCAGTGCGCAGCGCAGCGAACCGGCGCCGTCCACCACCAGGACCCTTCCCCGTCCGGGGCTTTCAAACGCCGCGCGCACCAGGGAATTGTCTTCGAAAACTTTCACGGTGGCCGCCGATCCATGGAAGCCGGGAGCCCCGCCATAGGCCTGGAATAGCGGCTGCGCTACCTGTAGTTCATCGCTAAAACTGTCGCATAAGTCGGCGGTACACCAGTCCATGCCCTGGCTCCTCCATGAGATGTGTCGGATTACATTGAGAGTACCTTTTCGGCACCCGGTCTGCCATGGCTGTGGGAAATCGAAAGGTTCATTGCAGGGGGCCGAGGCAGCAAGCCGCGCAGACAACGTCATTGGCGTCCAGTGTGTCCCGCAGGAATGAGACTTCGCAACGCCGGCAGTTTGTCATGCCGACAACGTGCCCCCTGCAAAGCGCATCGATCAGGTTCCAGGAGCGCTCAAAGCTCAGCCCGGGAGGGTTGTGCAGGACCATGTATGCCTCGTAGGCATCGCAGAATTTTTGTCCGTATTCGGCGCTGGATGCGGGGAGAGTCGGGGCGATCCTGTGTTGTTCGCTGAACCTGATGATGCCGGCAGCCAGGCATACCCGGATAAATGTGGTTGCCTCGAGTTGGGCCGTGAGATTGCGGGTAAAATACTCAGGTTGCCTGGGTGTCTTGCCACGATGCCGGGTTACCGGGCAGCCGTCCTGGCGGAAATAGACGTTGTATAGCTTGCGTATCCGGTCTTCGCTCAGGCCTGTGCAGCGGCGAATCAAGTAAGTCCTGACCTCGTGACCGATCATTCTGATGGCCAGGTCCGTGCGAGACTGCTCGCGCGTGTAGCGGGTTAGCGTAGGCGTCATAGTGGCTTCTCCTGGAGTACTGTGCGATTTATTGATGAAACTCCACTTTATTGAATTTTTATGAAGTGAAAATACTATAAATGGGTTAAAAAGACCAATAATGTCTTTTGTATACAGATAAAACAGTGTTTAATGTTCCATTCCCGTTGAATTTAAAGGAGGTGGGGCATGGAAAGGGAGGTTCTCGACCGGAGGGCTTTCGGAGAGCTACGTCGTTTGAACGCGGCATTCCTGGCGTTGATTCACCATTGCCAGGGATCGGCAATGGCCAGCCGGCTGGATTGTAGAAGCGGCCTGTCGGAAATGATCGCCGGACTGGATCCAGATCAGGCTGAATTGTTGTGCACCACCCGTGCCGCACTGTTCTCTTTGAAACTCGATACCCGTCCGGGTCAGCTCATGGGGGTTGCCGAACAAGCAAGGATCTCGGGCGACAGCGCAGATGAGCTGATGGTCCGTGAGTTTGGCCTGGTTGCATCCAGCTACGCCTGGCACTTGAGTCAAACCAGTCCGATGGCCGCATCCCTGGTGTTGGGCTGGTCCAGGGAACGGGTGCTTGAGCTCGCTGCGCTTAGCCTGGCTGATGTGGTGAGAGCCACCCTGGCGTGCAAGCCGGCGGTAACCTTGAGGATGTGGGCCCATCCCCGATTCTGGCCAGACCTGCTATGCAGTGTCCGTGATCCGGGGGACAAGGGATGGGAAGTTGCCAGGGCCTGGAGCGCCCAGTTTGTCAGCCAACGATCCAGGAAATGATTTATCCGCCAACCCTGGCCCGCGGTTATCTGAATGAGCTCTCACTGCTACACTTGCCTGCTCTTATGATCATTTTCGCGAGGATCAATGAAAGCCCTGTCACTTACTGGATTGGAAAAGGTGTACGCCAACGGCGTGCGGGCCCTGGATGGCATTAACCTTGAGGTGGACGAGGGAGATTTCTTTGCGCTGCTCGGCCCTAATGGGGCGGGAAAGACCACTGCCATCGGTATCATTACCTCCCTGGTGAACAAGACCGCCGGACGGGTGGAAATTTTCGGTCATGACATAGACCGGGAACTGGAAATTGCCAAATCGATGATCGGTGTCGTTCCCCAGGAAATTAACTTCAACCAGTTCGAAAAAGTCTTCAATATCGTCGTGAACCAGGCGGGCTACTACGGGATTCCCCGGGCAGAGGCCTGCCGGCGCGCCGAGAAGTATCTCCGGCAACTGGAACTTTGGGAAAAGCGCGACCAGATATCCCGCAGCCTCTCCGGTGGCATGAAACGCCGCCTGATGATTGCCCGCGCCCTGGTGCACGAACCCCGCTTGTTGATCCTGGATGAGCCCACCGCAGGTGTGGACATCGAAATACGTCGCTCCATGTGGGAATTCGTGAAGGGCATCAATGAAGCCGGAACCACCATCATCCTGACTACCCATTACCTGGAAGAGGCCGAGAACCTGTGTCGCAACATCGCGATTATCGACCAGGGTCAGATTATCGAACACAACCGTATGGATCGTTTGCTGCGCAAGTTGCACAAGGAAGTTGTGCTGTTGAACCTGCGCTCGCCAATTGCCGCGTCTCCGGAGCTGGATGGCTATCTTTGCCGCCTGGTGGACGAGGAAACCCTGGAAGTGGAAATCACCGGGCAGAGGGGAATCAGTTCGCTGTTCGCCCAGCTCAGCAGTCGGGATATCGTGGTGCAGAGCATGCGTAACAAGAGCAACCGACTCGAGGAGCTGTTCATGGGCCTGGTGGAGAATCGCGTCATACGAGAGCAGGCCGCGGCGGAGGGCAAGTCATGAGGTACAGGGAAAACTGGATCGGTTTCCAGACCATCGTACTGAAGGAATTGTCCCGGATATTGAGAATCTGGATGCAGACCTTGTTGCCGCCGGTCATCACGATGACCTTGTATTTCATTATTTTTGGCAGCCTGATTGGTCGGCGTATCGGCCTGATGGATGGCTTTGACTACATGCAATACATCGCCCCGGGACTGATCATGATGTCAGTGATCACCAACTCCTATGGCAATGTGGTCTCGTCCTTTTTTGGCGCCAAGTTTGGCAAGTACCTGGAAGAAATGCTGGTATCGCCGTTGCCAAACTGGCTGATCATCATCGGGCATATGGCCGGGGGTATGGCCCGTGGTCTGATGGTCGGTATCGCGGTCACGATCATTGCGCTGTTTTTCACGGACCTGCAGTTGCACAGCCTTCCTGTGACGCTCAGCGTTGCGCTAATGACCTCGGCTGTGTTTTCCCTGGCGGGCATGATCAATGCGATATTTGCAAGGAAGTTTGATGACATAGCGATCGTGCCTACATTCATCCTGACCCCGTTGACCTACCTGGGTGGTGTGTTCTATTCGATTAATATGCTGCCGGAATTCTGGCAGGGTGTGTCGCGGGCTAATCCGATCCTGTACATGGTGAATGCATTCCGCCATGGCATCCTCGGTGTGTCTGACATTGGTTTGGGTACGGCCTACGCGATTATCATGGCCTTCCTGGTGGTGTTGTTTACCACCGCCCTGTTGTTGATGCGCAAGGGTGTGGGAATCCGCGACTAGGAAAAGGGCGGGAATATGTGCGGTCGTTACACATTCTTTTCTCCCCGGGAATCGGTGACCCGGCTGTTTGATACACCGGTGCCGGTGTCCATTGAGGCGCGCTACAACATCGCACCCACCCAGTTTGTCCCGGTGATTAGATTGGACGCACAGGGCGGGAGGAAACTGGTGATGCTGCACTGGGGCCTGGTGCCGTCCTGGGCCAGGGAAAAGGCTATTGGCAACCGCATGATTAATGCCCGGGCCGAAACCCTGGCCGAGAAGCCGTCGTTCAAAAGAGCCTTCAGTCACAGGCGTTGCCTGGTGTTGGCCAGCGGGTTTTATGAATGGCGCAAGGAAGACGGTGCCAGGCGTCCTTACTTCATCAGTCGCAAGGACTCAGATCCTATCGCCATGGCGGGTCTGTGGGAGAGTTGGCGTCACGAAACCGAGCCACTTGAGTCCTGCACCATCATTACCACCGAGGCCAACGACTTCATGCAGGCCCTGCATCACCGGATGCCGGCCATCCTGGCCCCGGAGGAATGTGGCCGTTGGCTGGACAGCGAGAATGTCGGAATTGTCGAGGCGGCGGATTTATTGCGGCCCCTGCAGGCGGACAGCCTGCAGGCCTGGCCTGTTAGCACCCGGGTCAATAATCCCCGTAACGAGGGCGCCCGGTTGCTGGACCCGGTAGCTTAGGGAGAGGTCTTTTCGGGCAGCTCGTAGCCTGTCTGAATGGCCACCACCAGGGTGCCGGCACCGCCATGCACGCCGATGGCAGTGCCCAGCAGGGTGGTTTGAATGTCCTGGATGTTGGGCAGTGCTTCTCGCAGCAGACTCTCCAGTTCTTTCGCTTCTTTCGCACATTCAGCGTGGGCAATCAGGACACGGCTAGTGCTTGAAAGGTCCTGCCTGCGCTTTATGAAGCGAACAAATTTTCCCAGCCTGTTCTTGCGGCCGAAGAACATGCCGCCCACTTCGATGCTGCCACCCTTGCCAAGTTCCAGGACCGGGGTTGCCCGGAGCAGATCCGCTATACGTTTTTTCGATGCGGCGACTCGTCCGCCCTTTACGGCATATTCCAGATTCCCCAGCAGCGCGTAGGTGCGTGTCAGGGGAATGATGTGGGTCACGCCTGCGATGACCTCTTCCGGTCCGGCTCCTGTGGCGGCAAGTTCCGCCGCATACATGGCAACCAGCCCCTGTCCCACCGAGGCGTTCATGGAATCCATGGCGGTAACTTTGTCCGGCGCATGCAAGCGGGTGGTGGCTGATTGTGCCGCCTGGAATGTGCCGCTGGCTTTTCCGGTGACGTGCAGCGAGACCACGTGTTCATAGTGAGCGGTCAGGAACTCAAACATCCTTCGCAGATCCCCCGGAGCGGGCTGGGAGGTCTGGGGATGTATCGGATTGGTTCGCAATTCTTCGTAAAACTCGGCGTGGCTCAGGGACATCTTGTCCAGGAAACTGCGTTCACCAAAATGCAGCCGAACCGGGATCATGTGGATACTCAGGTTCTCCAGTGCCTCATCCGGCAGGTCCGCGGCGGAGTCAGTCGCCACGACAACACGGCGTCCCGTCTGGCTGGCGCTGCGATGCTGCTGGAGCATGTCATCGGCCTTTGTGTTCTGCACCTCGCCATGACGAGCAGCAATCTCAAACACCGTGTTTGGATCGTTGACATGAATGTGCACACGGATGCGGTTTCTCAAGCCGGCGATCACCATGCTGCTGCCGATTCCTGCCAGGGATTCATGTACCTTGCGGCGGTCGAGATTCTCGCCAACGATGACGCACTCGGTGCAATAGCGGTGGGTCAGGTCCACCGCCTCCATGCCGGCAAACTTCAGTTCTTCTGTCGGAACCTGGGGCAGGGGTTGATCCAGGGAATCCCGTGGGGAGCCGTTGAGTACAAAGTCTGTAACGCCCTCCAGCAAATCCACAAAGCCCTTGGCGCCTGCGTCCACCACGCCGGCCTTGCGCAGCACTTCCAGTTGATTGGGTGTGTTGGCGAGGGCGATTCGTGCTCGGGCAAGTCCTCGCTCCAGCACCACGGCAAAGTCTTTCCCACCGGGCTCACCCACCTGCCGGGTGACTTCAGCGGAGAACTGGTCAATCACCGAGATGATCGTCCCCTCGCGGGGCTCCCCCATGGCCTCCCGGGCGTATTCGGCACCGCGCACGACGGCTTCGGAGAATTTATCGGTACACCAGCGACTGACTCCGGAGGCACCGTCCGACAAGCCATGGAAAAACTGCGCCATGATCGCGCCGGAATTTCCCCTGGCGCCATCCAGTGCCGAGTCGGCGACCAGCTCGATGGTGCGCCCCAGGTTACGGTCCTTGTGCTCGCCCAGGGCCATCAATACGGAGCGCATTGTCAGGACCAGGTTGGTGCCGGTATCTCCGTCGGGGACAGGGAAAACATTGATCTTGTTCAGGTAATCCGCATCATTGAGAACCCGGGCGATGCCGGCCTTCAGGGCACGACTCAGGCGAGTTCCGTCGAGGTAGAGAACGCCTTTTGCGTTGGAAGTCTGGGGTCTAGGCATATTAGCTTCGGGGGAGTAGAAATCTCTCGCCTTGATACTGGAGAATCACCCCGTCGTTGGTGATTTCCTCGACCAGCGGCCCTTCTTGCAGGCGCTGTCCTTCCTGGTATTTGGCTAGATTGATAAATACAAAGCGGTCTTCCTTGCGCGCCGCATATACATGGAGGTCAACTTTCAAGGCCGCTAGATTCATCACCCGCCCCTGGCCCAGCAGTTCATTCAGCGTTGGCACCATGGCCGCCTGGGCTTCCTGGGCTTCCTGGGCTTCAGTTTGAGCCTGCGATTGCGGGGCAGTCACCGGAGGCGTTGCCGGGGTCTGGGTGGAAGAGGGTGTAAGCGAAGCGCTGGGTGATTCGCTTGACGATTCGCTGGCCTCCCGGGCCAGTGAGCGCACTTCATCCCGGTTGCTCTGAACCGGTGGTGGCGCCTGGCTAACTGTTTGCTGAACGACAGGGCTGGCACGAAAACCCACCGGACTTTGCTGGATGGGTTCTTCCTGGATAACTGACTGCGCGGTGAATTCGGAATTCTCAGCTGGCGTGTCTGACTTCCAGATCATTATCGCCACCAGGCCAGCCAGGTTGACCAGTAACAATGCGGACAGGATCAGTACCCAGCGGGGAATCGCCTCGCGTCCCGCACCGCTGCGGGCATAGGCGAGGTTCGGACCCGACTGACCCAGTCTCTCGTCTTCGGATTTTTTCAGGGCATCAAGAATAAAAGACATGGTGTTATTGCCCGCCGGTCAGACGCGGGCCGGAACTTGCGCCCGAGACAAGGTTTAACACGATCTGGGTGCGCGCTCCCACAATGGCATCCGGCTCCAGGCGATGTTTTTGCTGGAAGTCCCGCACTCTTTCGGCAAGCTGTTCATCAAATAACTCCTGGTCGGCCGCGTCGCTGGCTTGCCCGTCAACCCGTTTCAGGGCATCCCTGAGTACAGGAATCTCGGCTCCGCGGTAACCGGGAACGATGACTGGCGCGCCAACCGCCAGGGGGCGCCAGATCAGCAGAAACTCTCCGTCCCAGTAACTGGACAGGTCGAGCAGGCTGACTTTCGTGAGTTGGCCTTCCACCAGCAGCTCGGCGTATTGATCGCCGATGGATGCCAGCACCACCTGGTAGCCGTTTCCCTGGTCGTCGCTCAGAGACAGCACGGCGGGAAGATTCAGTATTACCAGGCTGCGCCAGGAGCCACGCTGGAACAGGCAATCCAGTCCTTGCGCCCGGGCCTGGTTACAACCGGTGTCCTGTCCCGGCACATAGGGTGCATCCCATAAGCTGAACAGGCTGCCCAAGGCATCGTCAGTACCGAACGAATCAGGGCGCTCGGTGAGTAATTCCTGGACGGTTGGGGAACTGGCGGTCTCTTCCCCATCGATAGGTTCGCCAATAGCCGTCTCATCAACCGGCTCATCTATGAGTGGGTTTTCGGTGGTGGGGTTGCTGACCGCCTGCTGCGGAGTCGCAGGAGTCGCGGGCTTGTCCATTGCGGGTCGAGCGATGGCGCTGGCCTGGGCAGGGGCAGAGACCTGGTCTTCGAATTCAGGCAACAGGTCCCTGGCTTGCCATAGTCCGGCGGCGATGACTAATCCGGCGGCCACCATGGCGGCGGCATTGAACAGGGGCGTCCAGCGGGATCGCACTTTGTGTCCGAAAACTTCGGAGGCCGCCTCGCGCACCAATGCACCGTTTACCACTCGTTGCTCGCGTGTGTAGGCACCCAGCAGTGCACGGTCGCCGATGACATTGATGCTGCGGGGAACGCCCCCGGATATTCGGTGCAATTCGCTCAGGGCAGAGGGTCGCATGATCTCGGTGGTGCAGCCGGCGACCAGTAAACGATGGCGGACATAGGCCATGGACTCGGCTTTGTGCAGCGGGTCCAGGTGGTAGCGACCGGTGATCCGCTGGGCAAGCTGCCTCAGGTCGTTGCGGGACAGCAACTCGCGAAGTTCGGTCTGGCCGATGAGAATGATTTGCAGCAGTTTTTGCTTGGTAGTTTCCAGGTTGGTCAGCAAGCGAACCTGCTCCAGTACCTCGGCGCTGAGGTTCTGGGCCTCGTCGACGATCAAAACCACACGGCTGCCCCGGCCGTGAGCGTCCAGCAGGTATCGATTCAGGGCGTCGACCATTTCCTTGGGGCTGGCCTGTTCCGGTATCTCGGCGCCCAACTCGTCACAAATGGCATGCAGGAATTCATTGGGGGAAAGGCGTGGGTTGAGAATCAACGCCACTTCCACATGGCCGGGGACCTTCTCAAGCAGGCTGCGAACCAGGGTGGTTTTTCCGGTACCTACCTCGCCGGTGAGCTGCACGAAGCCGCCGCTTTCAGTTACCCCGTACAACAGGTGGGCCAGCGCTTCGGCATGGCGCTTGGTCAGGTACAAGTACCTGGGGTCCGGAGTGATTGAAAAAGGCTTTTCGTTTAGCCCGAAATAGCGCTCATACATATGCGCGTCATACCCCAGTTCAGTTGCAGCGTTCCAGCCCGCCGAAAGTCCGCCATGGCGGTGCGGCGAACCATTGTAGCAGGCATCTACGCCTGGCGTTTCTCGTCCAGTTCCTGTCCCTTTCGCAGGGCCTTGTTACCGTATCTCTGTCGGACCTCTTTAATCAACTCCTGAACCTGTGAAGAATTCGTCTCTACCTCGCTGGCGAACAGGTCCATTTGCCTGGCCGGCTCCAGCCCCGAAACCCCGACCCCAAGCAGACGCACCCCGGAATAGGGATGTTCCGCCCTCCATTGTTCCAGTAAATGGCGCGCGGTCTTCTCAAGCATGTCCACACTCTGGGTGGCCGGGGAGAAGCTGTGCTGGCGGGTTACGGTGCGGAATTCCCGGTCACGAATTTTCACCGACACCGTGGTGGCCTGCAGTTCCCTGGCTGCCAGCCTGCGTGCGGTTCGGATGCTTATCAGGCTCAGCTGTTCGAGCATCCCGGGCAGATCCAACAGGTCCTCATCGAAGGTTTCCTCGGCACTGATGGACTTTGCCTTACCGCTGGTTTCTACAGGACGGTCGTCGATGCCGCTGGCCTTGTCCAGCATTCTCCGGGTGAAGCGTCCGAATACTGGCGTCAACAGCTCCACCGGACAGATCCTGAGATCGCGAATCAGGTGAATTCCCCTTTCCTCCAGGGCTTCCCCGGTACGCGGCCCGATGCCGTTAATTGCCCGAACCGGAAGTGGATCCAGGATTTCTCGCACATCCTTTTTGCCTACCAGGACCAGTCCATCCGGCTTCTCCAGGTCGGAGGCTATTTTTGCCACCAGTTTGTTGGGCCCAATTCCCACCGAGGCGGTCAAACCGGTTGCCTTGAGAATTTGCTGCTTGATGGACTTGCCAAGCTCCCTGGCTTGTCGGCGGGTCCTGACCTGGTCGCTAACATCCAGGAAGGCCTCGTCCAGCGACAGGCCCTGGACCAGGGGGGTCACGCCACGGAAGATTGCGAAAACCATCATGGACACTTCCCGGTAGCGGTCCATTCGCGGTCGCGCACAGATTGCTCCGGGGCAGCGCCGCAGGGCCTCGCTCATGGGCATGGCCGAGCGCACGCCGAAGCGCCGTGCCTCGTAACTGGCTGCGGCCACCACGCCCCGGGGGCCGGTGCCGCCCACCAGGACGGGTAATCCTCGCCACCCAGGGTTATCCCGTTGTTCCACCGAAGCGTAGAAAGCATCCATGTCCACATGGAAAATGACCCGGCTGAAAACGCCGGATTTGGCTGTGTTCATGGCAGCAGTCGTGCTTGCTCAGTTCCGCCTCAGCACGGCCTACTTCACCGTGATGGTGATCTTTTCCGAGACAACCGGTGGATTGTGGGGGATGTGATTTTTGTCGCCCAGCACCAGTTGCAGGGTGTGGGTTCCCGGTTCCAGTTCCAGGGTTGTCTGGGTCTGGCCGCCACCAAAGTGGATCATCTTGGCGCTGGCCGGTATGGGCTGGTCCATGGTCGGAAGATCGGTATCGATCAGCAGGTGGTGATGTCCGGTGTTGGCCTTGTCGGTACCTGCGGGGGCCACGCCCATTCCCTTGAGTCCGAAGACCACCACCAGCGGGCTGGCAACGGTTGCGCCGTCAGCAGGAGAGATGATGTAGGCAGCAGCTTGCTCGGGAGATGTGCTTTGATCTGTGGCACCGGCAAGGGCACTGACCGAGAATAATAGTACTGAAAGTAATGTGTTTCGGATTTTCATGATTTACTTCCTACAAGGTGAAAGCCGTAAATAGCAATGCGGCCAGGAATGTCAGCAACAGGCTGAAGAAGTAGAAAAATAATAGCAGAACATACTTGTAAAGCGTTGCCCCACGCGATTGCCCGTATACCCTGCGCATTGACCGGTACAGGTAGTACGGGAGGTATAGTGACAACACCGTGGTGAATGGCCAGGTGGGGAACTGAATCGTTGCCGCCAGTTCGACGATAAGCAATTCCAGTATTAACACCAGGAAGACAAAGGCGTGGAAATGGATGACAAATAACAGGTGTTCCACGTAGTACCGGCGGGACAGGGGGTAGAGCCCCTTGAGCACCAGGGCGATGACCGGCAGAAAAATGAATAGCATTGTGGGGAAGTTTTCCTGCAAGCCGCTGAGCAGGCTCTTTCCCCGGTCGCCGACCACCTTGCGACATATCTGCCGGGCCTTGGCTTCGGCTTCCTCCTCGCTGATCCACGGCATGAAGTCATCGCCAATTTCGATGTTGGCCTCGTTACATTTTTCCTCAACGGACCTGTCGTCGTTTTCGTCGTCTTCCACAGGCGGGATTGTCACGTTATCGGAAGCCGACGGCGGCAGGCTATCCCGAATCTCAGCCAGTTTTTTGGCGACTTCCGGGTTGTCTGCATTTTCCTTGGCCGCTTCGGCCAGGGTTTTATGAGCCCGATCAAGCTGCTCCTGATCAAGCTGTTCTTCTGAATCAATACTCACGACACCGTCGTCTATGAAGGTGTCGCTATCGTGAAACACTGACATCAAAAGGAAGAACAGGATGCTGAGTACCAGGTACATGCGAAATGGCGGCATGTAGCGGGCTCTTCGACCCTGAAGATAATCGGCGGTCAGGTGTCCGGGCTTTAACAGCAAGGGTATGAGACTACGCCAGATTCGCGAATCCAGATCCGCGATATCCCCCACCATGTCGCGGGTCAGTTCCCACATGGTTATCACCCTGGAGATGGAGCGCTGCCCGCATCCCGCGCAGTACTGGCCGCGGATTGGTGAACTGCAATTCCGGCAGTACATGTCCGGAGCATGGGGGCTTAGTGCGTCGCTTTGTGTCAGAACCCGGTGGTGGATCGTAAGTTGTTCGCCGAATCGCTCTTGCCCGGCCCTGCGGGTCTCCGCCGCGTGCTCGCTGACAGATTGTTCCAGTGCGGCATGAGATTCCAGCAGGAAGTGGACGCAGTAGTGGCGATGTTCTGCGTCGTCCTGGGACTCAACGCCATACAGGGTTGCCGACTTGAATCCGCTCAGCTCCAGCATGGCGCTGATGTGCTTTCTTAACCAGGGCTCGAATCCATCTCCGATGCCTGGATCGGTGTCCAGGTTTAGTTCATAGATGATGTTGGACTCGGACATGAAGATTTACTTTTCTGGTGGACGCGACGCAAACTACTATATGCGCCACGCCCACCAGCGGTAAACCCTCATTGCCCGGGCCTTAGGCCTGGATCAGCTTTTCTTTTCGTCATTTTCAGGCTGCGAATCAGTGTTGCTATCGGCCTGTTTTACCGAGGTAACCTTGGTCCTGGCTGCGGATTTGGACTTTTTGGCGGTTTTCTTCTTTACCGCAGCTTTTTTGGCCGGCGCCTTGCGGGCTGGTTTCTTGGCCAGCGGTTCCGCAGCAATTTCTGAGCTGTCAAAATCGTCCACGGCAATTATCGGTTCCAGCAATTCCCAGTATTTATTCATCAGGTCCGCCTGTTCTTTAGTGATCAGGTCAAGATCCCGCAATCGCTGGATGCGTGCTTCGACTGTCTCGCCGGGCATGGCTTCTTCCTGCAAGTTTCCTCGCAGACCCTTTTCGATGGGTTCCACCAGCACGGCCAGTTCCATGGCCTTTTGCAACTGGTGTAGCGCGTTGTTGTCCACTGCCGAGGAATATATTCCGCTGCACAGGCGGGCCCGGCTTTCGGTATTTTCCAGCACCAGGTTGACGACCTTCTTGCTCAGTTTGTCTGAGGGGGCTGCATACATCCGCCCCCTTGGGAACACCAGCATCCGTAGCACCGCGGCAACCGTTCGGTTGGGGAAGTTACGCAGCAGTCCGTGCAACTGTTCCTGGGCGAAATACAGCAGGTGACGGCAGGACCACTCGACAAGCGGCAAGTCTTCCAGTGGGCGTCCCTGGTTTTCGAAATGCTTGAGCACGCATGAGGCCAGGTAGGTAGCGCTTAGTACATCGCCCAGGCGGGCCGAAATGGACTCGCGCTTTTTCAGGTCCCCGCCCAGGGTCAGCATGGCGGCATCGGTCACCAGTGCGAACGCGGCGCTGTAGCGGGTGATGTGCTGGTAGTAGCGACGGGTCGGGCCGTGATTCGGGACGTCAGAGTAACGTGCGTTAGTCATGGCCATGATAAAGGCGCGCGCGGCGTTGCTGGCGGCATATCCGATGTGACCGAATATTGCCTCGTCAAAGGCGCGCACAGCCGTTTCGGTATCGCTTTCGCGGGCCGCTTCCATTTCCCTGAGCACATAGGGATGGCAGCGCACTGCTCCCTGGCCAAAGATGATCAGGCTGCGGGTGAGGATGTTTGCACCTTCAACCGTGATGGCGATGGGTACCGCCTGGTAACCGCGGGCCAGGTAGTTTTTCGGACCCAGGCAGATGCCTTTGCCGCCGTGGATATCCATGGCGTCATTGGCTATCTTCCGGCCCATCTCGGTAATGTGGTATTTCAGTATCGCGGAAGGTACAGAGGGACGGGCCCCCTGGTCGATCGCTCCTGCCGTGACACTGCGGCTGGCATCCATGATGTAGGTGAAGCCGGCGATACGCGAAAGCGCCTCACCGATACCTTCAAACCTTCCGATGGGCATGCCGAATTGTTGCCTGATCCGGGCATAGGCGCCGGTCGCGTGCAATGCGGCTTTCGCACCACCTGTGGAGTTACCGGGCAGGGAGATGCTGCGTCCGACAGAGAGGCATTCCACCAGCATGCGCCAGCCTTCTCCAGCCATCGCCGGGCCGCCAATGATGGCGTCCAGGGGTACAAAGACGTCCTTGCCCTGGGTGGGGCCATTCTGGAACGGAACGTTCAGGGGGAAGTGCCTGCGACCGATAGTGATGCCAGGCAGGTTCGTGGGAATCAGTGCAGCGGTGATGCCCAGGTCTTCCTGCTCGCCCAGCAGTTGATCGGGATCGTGCAGCTGGAATGCCAGGCCAAGTACCGTGGCGACCGGGGCCAGGGTGATGTATCGCTTGTCCCAGTTCAGACGAATACCCAGGACTTCCTGCCCGTTGTAAGTGTCCTTGCAGATGACTCCGTAATCCGGAATGGACGCCGCGTCGGAGCCCGCCGTGGGGCCGGTCAGGGCGAAGCAGGGGATTTCCTTGCCACTGGCGAGTCTTGGCAGGTAATGATTCTTCTGTTCCTCGGTTCCGTAGTGCAGCAGCAATTCGGCCGGGCCCAGGGAGTTGGGAACCGCAACAGTCGATGCGGCTATAGTGCTGTGGCTGGCAATCTTGGCCAGTACGCAGGAATGGGCATACGCGGAGAACTCAAGACCGCCATACTTTTTCGGGATGATCATGGCGAAGAATCCTTCGCTCTTCATGAATTCCCAGGTGGCGGCGCTCAGGTCGGCTTGTTTGTGAGAGGCCTCCCATACGTTCACCAGGCCGCACAGGGCTTCAACAGGACCATCGATAAAGGCCTGCTCCTCATCGCTGAGTTTTGGTGCAGGGGCCGAATCGAGCTGGCTCCAGTCCGGGGCGCCGCTGAACAGTTCTCCTTCCCACCATACCGTGCCGGCCTCCAGAGCTTCGCGTTCGGTGGAGGACATGCTGGGTACCATGCCGCGATAGATGGCCAGCATGGGACGCACGATACGATCGCGTCGGAACTCATCGGCGTTTAGCGCGACCATGGCGGCAAACACTACCCACAGCAGCAGGGTCCATAAAAAGCCCGCGTCGCCAAGCAAGGTATAGGCAAGCAGCAGTCCGCCAATAACCATGGTTGATCTGCGCAGATCAATCCGCTGGTAGGCGAGTGCGATTGCACTGCCGATGAAAAGGACTAGCCAAAAAATTCCGCTTAGCATTTTGCTTAATCTCCGTTTGACGGGCGCCGGTGACTCAAGCGGCCCGAGCGTCACGAGTGACAGTGTCCGAACAAGCTATCTTACATAGAAATGATGCGCGGCAACAAAAAAGGCCCCGCGAAGGGGCCTTTCTCGCTAATTTGCCGGTTTCCAGCTTTAGAGGAGGTCTTTCACTCCATCACGTTCTTCGCGCAGTTCGACGTCGGTGGCGTCCATACGGGCCCGGCTGAACTCGTCAATTTCCAGCCCCTGGACGATTTCGTATTTTCCGCCGCTGCAGGTGACCGGGTAGGAGTAGATCACGCCGGATTCAATTCCGTAGCTGCCGTCTGAGGGAATACCCATGCTGACCCAGTCCCCTTTGGGGGTGCCCAGGGCCCAATCACGTATGTGATCGATGGCAGCCGATGCGGCAGAGGCGGCCGAGGAGGCACCGCGTGCCTTGATAATGGCTGCCCCACGCTGCTGAACGGTGGGAATGAAATCACCTTCCAGCCAGCCCTGGTCAACCATCGCCTTGGCGGGTTTTCCGGCAATCGTGGCATGGCTGATGTCCGGGTACTGGGTGGCCGAGTGGTTGCCCCAGATGATCATCTTCTTGATGTCGTTGACGTGGCTGCCGGTCTTGTTGGCCAACTGGCTCATGGCCCGGTTGTGGTCCAGGCGGGTCATGGCGGTGAAGTTGGCTGCCGGCAGATCCGGAGCGTTAGCCTGGGCAATCAGGGAGTTGGTGTTGGCAGGGTTGCCCACGACCAGCACTTTGATATCTCGGCTGGCGTGCTCGTTGAGGGCCTTGCCCTGTACCGAAAAGATCGCGGCGTTGGCCAGCAGCAAATCCTTGCGTTCCATGCCCGGGCCACGCGGACGTGCGCCGACCAACAAAGCGTAGTCGGTGTCCTTGAACGCTACATTGGGGTCATCAGTGCAGACGATACCGGCCAGTGTGGGGAAGGCACAGTCGTTGAGTTCCATGGCCACGCCCTGGAGGGCGCCAAGGGCCTGGGGAATTTCAAGTAGCTGCAGGATAACTGGCTGGTCAGCGCCCAGCATTTGGCCTGATGCGATACGGAAACACAGTTGGTAGCCAATTTGACCAGCTGCGCCGGTAATGGCCACGCGGACGGGATTCTTCATGGGTTGCCTTCCTTAAGGTTGGCGCTTCCTCAAGGGAAACGACGGTGCACAAGATAAAATTCAGTTGGAAATTCTAGCATCCGGGAAATACTACGGCACGACACCGGGGCAGGACATTGGGACTACCCGCAACTTACATAGCCCGCAAACCGACCCACCGGACCGGAGGTGTTATACCCGGATGCCGAAAATCGTCGCAGGCCGGGCGATTTGCTCACCAGGAATGCCCAAAATACTTCGAATTCAGGGGAAATAGCTGATTGTAATCAATTGAAAAATAGCTAGTTTTCTACAGAATTCCTGGGCTGGAAAAAAATTCTCCTGGAGGTATTGCATTATTTCGAACTGGTGTTATAGTTAACTACAACACTATCCCACTTGGGAGATGTTAAGGGCAGGACGCCCTGGCATGAAAATAACAGGAGCTCTGACATGAGCGTGAAAAAAAATCTGATTGACGAAATGATTCCGGGGATCTTGATGATGATACTGGTGCTGGCCGGCGTGGCCAGTGGCGAGACATCTCATCCGCAACCGGTTGCTCAAGAGGCCGTGGTGGATATGACCAGGGTAGAGGTTCAGTTGCGCGAGGTCGCGGGCGACCTGGCGATACAGGTAATTTCGGGTGCCAGTTCGGTGCTTTCCAGCCAGGCTGAAAATGCTCCGTTATGCGGTGATGAAGACTGTAGTGGTTCTGGCGATGGCCTGCGTCGCAGTTTCTAGCAAATAGTGCATAGCGCTGAACAAAGAGGTCGGGGCATCAAAAATGGATCCTAACTGGAACGACAATTTACCCATTTATCGCCAACTAAGGGACAGGGTGGTCGCGATGATTCTCGAAGGCGTTTTGAAAGACGGCGATGCCTTGCCGTCGGTTAGAAATGTGGCAGCCGAATATCGTCTGAACCCGCTGACCGTACTCAAGGGCTACCAGGAACTGGTGGATGAAAACCTGGTGGAGAAAAAGCGCGGCCGTGGAATGTTCGTGATGGACGGTGCCAGGGTCGAGTTGTTGAAAGATGAGCGTCGACGCTTCCTGGAAGACGAATGGCCGCTGGTGCTGGAGCGCATTAGTCGACTGGGCCTGTCTGTAGCGGACCTGGTAGCGACTGCAGAAAGTGATGAGGGAGAAGGCAAGTGACCCAGCTGGTATCCGCACGCGGCCTGACCAAGAATTACGGCGACCTGAAAGCGCTTAATGACGTCAGCTTCAATATCGAAGAAGGCCGCATAGTTGGTTTGATCGGCCCCAACGGTGCCGGCAAGACCACGGCGCTGAAAGCCATCCTTGGCCTCACAAAATTTGATGGTGAGCTGGAAGTCATGGGTCTGGACCCGCGTCGCCAGCGGGCCGAAGTTATGCAGCATGTGTGCTTTATCGCAGACGTTGCCGTGTTGCCTCGCTGGATGAGGGTGAGCCAGGCGCTGTACCTGGTTGAGCAGGTACACCCAAGGTTTGACCGCAGCAAGGCAGAGGAATTCCTTGGGCGCACTGATGTGAGGCTCAAGAGCAAGATCAGCTCGCTGTCCAAGGGCATGGTCACCCAGTTGCACCTTGCACTGGTGATGGCCATCGACGCACGCCTGCTGGTACTGGATGAGCCGACCCTGGGGCTGGATATCCTCTTCCGCAAGGAATTTTATCGCTTGCTGCTGAATGATTACTTTGATGGCAAGCGCACCATTCTGATCACCACTCACCAGGTGGAAGAAATCGAGCACCTGCTTACCGACTTGATGTTCGTGAACCAGGGCAAGCTGGTATTGAATTCGTCGATGGACGAGCTGGCGGAACGTTACGCTGAAGTTGCGGTACATCCTGACAAGGTGAACGAACTGCGTGAATTGGGACCGATTAGTGAACAGCAATCTTTCGGTCGGACAATCATGTTGTTCGAGGACAAGCCCAGAGATCGATTCAAAGGTTACGGAGAAGTTCGTACCCCCAATATCGCTGACCTTTTTGTCGCCAAAATGAAGGCAACACGCAAATGAAGACACTTATAACGTTAGTGCGCAGAGAAGCTTGGGAGCACAGTGCTATCTGGCTGGTTCCGGTTGTAATGTCAGTGGTGCTGTTCGTGCTTGCGGTAATGGCCTCCTTCGGATTGATTGACGATATGTCCATCGAGGTTGTGGCCGACCATAGTGTGGATGCACGTGAAATGACCGGTGGCCTGGCTGCCTTTAATTTCGCGCTGTTCGGCTGGTTTGCGATGGTGATGAGTATTGTCGCCACCTTTTACCTGCTGGACTGCCTGTTGGCGGATCGCAAGGATCGCAGCATCCTGTTCTGGAAATCCTTGCCGGTCTCTGACCTGAAGACGGTGCTCTCGAAACTCCTGACCGCGGCGGTTCTGATCCCGCTTGTCGCTTTTGTCGTGAGCTTAATCACCCATTTTCTGCTGTTGATCGTGGGTTCGGTTGACCTGTTGGTATTGGGCGCCAGTCCCTGGGACATGCTTTGGGCTCCCAATCCGATTTTCAGTACTTCCGCCCTGGTCTTTTACGCAATGATTGTCCAGGTGCTGTGGTACCTGCCGCTGATGGGCTATTTGATGCTGATATCGGCATTTGCCAAGCGAGCGGTGATGGTCTGGGCGGTTATTCCTCCGCTGGTAATAGCCTTGCTTGAGCAGCAGTTGCTTGGCACCCGCCATTTCGCCGCCTTGATTGCAGACCGGCTTGGTGGGGTCTTCCCCCTGGCGTTTGACGTCAACGTCCGGGACGGAAATGTTGAATCCCTGGGCGAACTGGCCGACAAGATCGACAGTCCACTGTTTGAGGTCATCAATGTCGGGCCGTTGCTGCAAAGCGCAGGATTCTGGCTGGGACTGTTGGCTGCCGCAGGGTTCATCGCGGGGGCTGTGTACCTGCGCCGCTATGGGGACGACAGCGCCTAGCCGTGGCTGGTCTCAAATTTGAATTTAAATTTAAGGATGATCGAAACATGAATAGCAAAATAATTGCCTCGCTAATCGCTGCAGTGTCACTGGCCACCCTGAGTGGTTGTGTGGTGGTGGTCGATGGTCGCGACGATGGCGAAGTGAAATGGGCGAGCACCTGGGAAGCGGAAAATAAGTTGGCCAATGAGGCTAACCAGGAACTTGCCAAGAAAGTAAGCCTTGCGCTTGCCGGAGACGAGTCCCTGGCGGGTGACAAGATCAGCGTCTCGGCTCGTCGTGGAGCCATCGCCTTGCATGGCAGCGTTACCAGTACCGATGCCGTGAATCGCGCCATGCAGTTGGCTGCCGGCGTGCCGGGTGTAACCAGTGTGGTGTCGAGATTGTCAGTGGAATTTCCGGTCCAGTAGTCGTTGAGAAATCAGCGGTCTGGACGGGGCAGCAAAACATTAGCGGGGATAGAGCAATGAAGCTCGAGTTAAGAAAAGTATTTCGCGGCGCCATTTTTGGGGCACTGTTTGTCGGTCTGACTGGTGGCGCATCGGCTGCCACGGTCAGCAAGGAATTTAGCTTCGAGGCGGATAGCCGGATAGCGGTGGAAAACCTGGTGGGCAGCGTGCGAGTCAGGCCTACCGATGGCTCCGTGGCGATTGTGAAGGCAACGGTTGTTGCTGAATCCGACGCCCTGGCCGAAGCGGTCAACTTTGAAATGACTAACCAGGGAAGCTTGCAGCAGTTGGATGTTATTTATCCAGAAGATAATAGAGATATTTTCTATGACGCTCTGAGCAAGGGTTCGCGTTCCAACGTCCGCTACCGTGGCAAGAAGTACAAGATCACTGGCAACGATAGTCGCGGGGCAGTGGCGTTGCGCGTCGATCTGGAAGTATTCCTGCCAGCCGGTAGCCGGATGGACAAGCTGAAAAACCTCGTCGGTGAGGTAGACCTGGCAAAGGTAGCCGCTGACATTCGAGTGGATGTGGGCAGCGGCCAGATCACCTCGGTGGACGGAAAGGGCACGTTGGAGCTGGATACCGGTAGCGGTCGTGTCAACGTGTCCAGTCATGAAGGATCTGTAGAGGTTGATACAGGCTCTGGCGCCGTCGAAATTGTGACTGTGCTTGGCGCAGTAAATGTAGATACCGGTTCGGGAACTGTGAAGATCAGCGGAGTAAGCGGGAACGCCACCGCCGATACCGGTTCCGGCAGTGTGGAATTTTCAGAGATTATTGGCGATAAAATTTCGGCCGATACCGGTTCCGGGTCTGTGAAAGGGCGGGCTTTGCGTGGATCCTTCTCGGCGGACACCGGGTCGGGTTCGGTGCGGGTCGATGGAATCGCTGACAGTGACTCCATCGATATCGATACCGGCAGTGGAAGCATTCGCATCAAGGGTGATTTCTCGGGCCTGCGCAGACTAAAACTGGATACCGGCAGTGGTGATGTAGATGTGCAGATGCTGGCGGCGCCCGACATGACCGTGCGCATCGAAGTCTCCAGCGGAGATATCGAGGTGGATGTTCCTGACATGAAGACAAGCAAAGTTTCCCGGCATCGGCTGGAAACGATGTTTGGCGACGGAAGCGGCCAGGGGGTTATCGGCACGGGAAGTGGCGACGTCGAGATTCACATGGTCAAGAACTAGGTTTTACGGAGTTCGCCAGGGATGGTGGAAGGCCCGGCCGTTTGGTCGGGCCTTTTTTGTTTCAGCTCCGGGGGCGACGGGCCGGCCTGTGGTGAGCAAGAGCAAAGCCCTCCAAGGTTTCATCAGCCTCTGCCCCGGCCCAGTCGAGATACCAGTTGGTGTTTTCGAAGCAGGCCCCTAAGCTGGTTGTAGCTGAGCCCCAGCAACTTTGCCGCTGCCGATTGCTTGTACTGGGCGGTAGCCATGGCGTGCTCCAGGGCCTGGATTTCCACGCTTTCGATGTGTGACTTCAAGTCCATTGGCAGGGAAAACGACGCCTTCCCTTTCTCGGCCCGGGGTTCCCTCGGGGTGGTTTCCAGGGGAGGCTCTTCCGCGCTATTGCTGAAGGGAGAGTCGAACGGGTCGAACACGATGTCGCCGATAGGGGCATCCGGATCGTCAGAGCGATATACCGAGCGCTCCACCGCATTTTTCAGCTCGCGGACGTTGCCGGGCCAGGGGTAGGCCAGCATCCTCGCCGTGGCCTCTACCGTGAAGCCCGGAAAAAACAAGCGCCCAAGTTCCGAGGTGATGTTCAGGGAAAACGCATGGGCCAGCGCCAGGATGTCTTCCTTGCGTTCTCGCAGGGGAGGTACGCTGATGACATCAAAGGCCAGCCGATCCAGCAGGTCCGGCCGGAAACGCCCGGTCCTGGCCAACTCGGGGAGGTCCTCGTTGGTCGATCCCACAATCCTTACATCTACCCGGATGGTGGCGCTGCCGCCCACTCTCTCGAACTCACCATATTCGATAACCCGGAGTATTTTTTCCTGCATGCGCTGGGGGATGGTGCCCAGTTCATCAAGAATCAGCGTGCCTCCGTTGGCACGTTCGAATCGGCCCTCATGATCCCGGGTTGCCCCGGTAAACGATCCGGCCTGGTGGCCGAACAATTCGGATTCAAGAATGCTCTCGGGCAGGGCGGCGCAGTTGACCTTGACCAGGGGCTTGTCCCAGCGCGGTGACAGGTAATGCAGCCTGGCTGCAACCAGTTCCTTGCCGGTGCCGCGCTCTCCAATTACCAGCACAGGCTTGTTTAGCTCGGCCGCGCGGGAGACGTGCTCCAGCATGGCCAGGAAGGCAGGCGCCTCGCCAATGATAGGTCGGGATTCGTTAGCTTGCTCACTCATGTGGTAATTATCACCGAAAAATGATGAAAAAATCTATAAATTAGTAAAAATAGCCAACTCCAATGAACGGCGGCTTTATTTTTCCTTCCATAAATCAATGGCTTAGGGTTATTACGAACTTGGCACGCTTGCTGCAACGTTATTAGTGACATGAAACCTAATAGAGGGTGAGGACATGGGAATTTTTTCCAGATTTTCAGACATTGTAAATTCCAATATTAATTCGATCCTGGAGAAGGCCGAAGATCCCGAGAAGATCGTTCGTCTTATGATCCAGGAGATGGAGGACACGCTGGTTGAGGTGCGTTCTTCGGCTGCTCGTGCCATTGCCGACAAGAAAGAACTGAATCGCAAGCTGGCCGCGGTTGAGGCTGATGGTGATCAATGGCAGGCCAAGGCGGAACTGGCCATAAACAAGGGTCGGGACGACCTGGCCAAGGCAGCACTGGCAGAGAAGCGCCGGATGGACGAGTCATCGGATATCTTGCGCGAGCAGTACATGGCCGTGGAAGAGGGGCTGGACAAGTTGAACGAGGATATCGGTCGCCTGGAAGACAAGTTGGCAGATGCCAAAATGCGTCAAAAGGCCCTGATCACCCGTCATCAGACTGCCAGTCACCGGCTTGAAGTCCGCCAGAAGATTCATGACTACAAGATCGAGGATGCTCTGGTACGCTTTGAGCAGTTCGAACGCAAAATGGAAAATGTCGAGGGCCGGGTTGAAGCCTTTGACCTGGGTCGCAAGAAAGACCTGGCTCAGGAATTCAAGGACCTGGAGCACGAGGAGTCGGTAGAGAAGGACTTCGAGGAACTCAAGCGTAGAATGACAGAGAAATCAGGTAACTAGGAATAAGGAAGAGTAGCCATGGGTGAAATTGTCGTAATTCTGAGCCTGGCCGTGATTGCCCCGCTGGTGATTATTCTCCACTTCGTAACCAAGTGGAGAGAGAGTAAGGGCCTGTCCAACGAGGACGAGAAGATGCTGGAAGATCTCTGGGGTAACGCCCAGAGGATGGAAAGCAGGATCAATTCACTTGAGACGATTCTTGATGACGTCTCGCCGGAATGGAGGAAGAAGACATGAGACTTCCGAGTGATTGGTCTTCCTTATATCGCGACAAAGAGAACGGCATGCTCCTGGGGGTATGTGCGGGACTGGCCGACTCCCTGGATGTGGATCCGCTGCTGATAAGGATCGCTGCGCTGTTAGCCCTGTTAGTATTTTTTGTGCCCGTAGTGGTGATCTATGGCACGGCGGGAGTTCTGCTCAGGGAGCGTCCCTTGAGTTATCGGGGCTCGGTTGAAGAACGCGGGTTTTGGGGCGGGAATCGTAGAGGAGTATGACCATGTATGACGAACGCAAGCGCGACGCCAGCCCCAGGCGACTGTACAGGGACAAGAGCCAAGGCATGTTCTGCGGAGTGTGCGCAGGTATCGCAGATTACTTTAGCGTAGACGTGACCGTGGTGAGAATTCTCACTGCCGTTGGCTTCTTGCTTTTTCCTGCGACCATCTTTGCCTATGTCGTCTTGTGCTTCCTGGTCCCGGTAAAACCCGGTAAGTTGTACAAGGATGAATGGGACGAGAAATTCTGGCAGGGAGTGCGCAAGTCTCCGAAGGGCACCTTCTCAGCGGTGAAGATGAGATTCCGCGAGATGGACATGAAGCTGCAACGTATGGAAAGGTATATTACCTCGGCACGCTTTAACCTGGATCGTGAATTCAGAGACCTGGAGAAGTAGGGGCCTGTTCACAAGCAATGTTCACGAATAGGGATGGTGACTAATGAATCCTTTCGAAATGGTTGTTTTAATTGTTCTCCTGAGTCTGGTGGCCGGAGTAGCTAACAACTACATCAAGAGCCGCGGCGAGGGAGACAGTCCAGCCAGTGATGAATTGAAACAAAAGTTGGCAAAACTCGACTCATTGGACGAAAGAGTGAGGACACTGGAAAAAATCGTTACCGACAGGGACTTCGAGTTGAAAGAGAAATTCCGTAATTTGTAGCAATCGGGTTTTAACAGCAGATCAAAGTATAAGGGGGCGATATCGCCCCCTTTTCGCATCCCGACCCAACGCAGCGTAATATTGGCGACGGCAACACACACGCAGGTGGAATTCGAATATGGACTGGCAAAGCTTCAGCAAGCACTTTTACTCTTTCACCGATCTTCAACTTGCCATGGATTTGTCTTGCCTGGACATGGATGAGACCTGGATGACTTCCATGGCTCCGGCGATTGAAAATGCCATGCTGGAAATGAAGGCCCTGGAAGAAGGTGCGATTGCCAACGCAGACGAGCAACGCATGGTTGGGCACTACTGGCTGCGAGCCCCTGAGCTTGCGCCGGATGCGCACCTGGCCCAGGCCATTCGCGATGACCTGGCGCAGGTCCTGGCGCTTTCCGAGAAGGTCCTCTCGGGCAGTTGCCTGACCCCCGGCGGCAAACCGTTCAGTCGGCTCCTGCTGGTGGGTATTGGCGGTTCGGCCCTGGGTCCCCAGTTCGTCTCGGCGGCCCTGGCGCAGACCGGTTGCCTGCCAATCTCATTCCTGGATAACACCGATCCGGATGGCATCAAGGGTGTCCTGGACGCCATTGCAGGAGATCTTGCCCAGACCCTGGTAATGGTTATCAGTAAATCCGGTGGGACGCCGGAAACTCGCAACGGGATGCTGGAAGTGCGCGCCAGGTTCGCCGCCGCCGGTTACGAATTCCCAGGCCAGGCCGTGGCCGTGACTGGCGTGGGAAGTGTCCTGGAAACCCTGGCCAGGGAAGAGGGTTGGCTGGATATTCTGCACATGTACGACTGGATAGGCGGCCGCACATCAGAATTTTCTGCGGTAGGATTGTTGCCGGCCGCGCTCCAGGGCATTGATATTTGCGCCATGCTCGCTGGCGCCCGGGAAATGGATGAGGCGACCCGACGGGCCGATCCTCGCCAGAACCCCGCCATGTTGCTGGCGCTTGCCTGGTACAAGGCAGGGAACGGGCGTGGGGAGCGCAACATGGTAATTCTGCCCTACAAGGACCGCCTGCAGTTATTCAGTCGTTACCTGCAGCAGCTGGTAATGGAATCCCTGGGCAAGGATGTTGACCGCAAGGGCAAGACCGTTCACCAGGGCATCACTGTTTACGGCAACAAGGGTTCTACAGATCAGCATGCCTACGTTCAGCAGCTGCGGGATGGGCCGGCTGATTTTTTTGCCACCTTTATCGAGGTCCTGGATGACGGCGTGGATCACCCCCTGGAGGTCAAGCCCGGAGTGTATTCCGGCGATTACCTGTACGGCTTCCTTCGTGGCACTCGAAGGGCATTGTCTGACACGGGCCGGACAAGCCTGGTGCTGACCCTGGATGCCCTGAATGCTAAAACCCTTGGCGGGGTGGTGGCCTTGTACGAGCGGGCGGTGGGTTTGTATGCCTCGCTGATTGACGTGAATGCCTATCACCAACCGGGCGTCGAGGCGGGCAAGAAGGCGGCAGAGGAAATTCTCAGTTTGCAGTGTCGGGTGGTGCAAGCTTTGTCGGAAGCCGGTGAGCCAATGGTCCTGGCGGAACTGGCCTCGAAGGTTGGTGCACACGACACAGTGGAAGAGGTGTACTGCCTGCTGCGTCGCCTGGCCGCCAATGGGCGAATCAGTCTTGATGAAGCCCCTGGTGATGATGGCGGACCTGTTGCCTCAGCGTTGTAGTCCGGCGGTCTTGTTCTCGACAAACAGTTCACTGTGGAGCCCGTGACCCCGGGTTTGGGCCTTGAGCATATCCAGGTAGCCAGCGCCGCTCACGGGCCGTCCCAGCAAGTGTCCCTGCACATAATGGCAGCGCTTTGTGCGTAGCAGGTTAAATTGTTGCTCAGTTTCCACGCCTTCGGCCACCACGTCCATGCGCAGACTTCGTCCCATTTCGATGATCGTGCTGACGATGGTTGCATCGTTCGGGTCCACATCGGCATCCCGAACGAAAGACTGGTCAATCTTCAGCGTGCCGATGGGGAATTGCTGCAAGGCGCTTAGCGATGAGTATCCAGTTCCGAAATCGTCAATAGACAGGTGTATTCCCATCCCATACAGCTCATTCAGGATCTGCAGGGCGCCTTTGGGATCATCCATCAAGGTGGATTCTGTGATCTCGAATTCGAAACAGGTGGGAGATACCCCATGGTCGCGGAAAATAGCTGCCACCCGTTTCGCCAGGTCTTTTTGCTTCAGCTGCCGGAGCGACAGGTTAATCGCAATACGGCCCGGGTTGGGGACAGTGGCCCGCCAGGTCTGGAAGTCCTCACAGGCCTTGTTTAGCACCCAGTCGCCAAGTTCCAGGATAAGATTGCTTTCCTCCGCCATGGGAATGAAGTTTCCGGGCGGGATTTCGCCGTGGCCGGGCAACTGCCAGCGCATCAGCGCTTCTGCACCGACGATACGTCCATCGTTTACATCCACCTTGGGCTGGTAGCGCAGCACGAATTCATTACGTTGCAAGGCGCGCCTGAGTTTCGCCTTCAGCATGAGCTGTTCCGCCGAATCCGCGTTCAACTCTGGCCGGTAGAAATCAAAAGCATGGCCGCCCTGCTTTTTAACGAAATGCATGGCCGCGTCCGCATTGCGGATCATGTCGATGACATTGCCGGCATCTCCCGGGAACAGGGCAATGCCAATACTGCAAGACAGGTCGATTTCCCTTTTCTGGAAATGCAGGGGGCGGGAGATTTCCGCCAGCAGCATTTTTGCCACCGATCTTGCGTGCTCACGGCATGCGGGGATGTCCTCTTGTTCCTCAAGCAGGATGCCGAATTCGTCACCGGCGAGTCGTCCCACCACGGTGGCTTCCGGCAGTGACCGGGTGATTCGCTCAGAAACTGTTTCCAGGCTTCGGTCTCCCGAGAGGTGGCCGAAGCGGTCGTTGATTTCCTTGAAGCGATCCAGGTCCAGTGACAGCAGGGCAACGCACTGATCGGCCCGACGTGCCCGGGAGAGGGTGCGTTGCATCAGGTGTTGGAACTGCATGCGGTTCGGGACCCTGGTGAGGGCGTCATACCGTGCCAGGTACCGGATGCGTTTTTCGGCACGCTTTTGTTCGCTTATATTTCTTGCCACCAGGATGTAGCCCTGGTCCTGGGGTTGCTCAGAGGAAATTGCCGAACTCGACAGTGAGACCGGGATTTCACGACCGTTGCCAGCGATGAATATCGACTCCGCCCTGCCGCTTGATAACAGGTCCATGGAAAATTCTGACCGGGCGCTGTCGGCAAATAGATCACGGATATGAGTGTTTTCCAATGCCTCGCCGGTTTGCTCGAGCAATTCGCAGGCGCCCTTGTTGCATCGTCTGATTACACCGTCCGGGGAGGTAACCAGTACCGCGTCATTCATGCTGTTGAGAACCAGGTCCAGGTAATCCCTGGAAATCGTAGTTTGTTTCAGGGTTTCACGCATGGCTCGCAGGGCATCTGCCAGTTCACCTATTTCATCTGCGCTGCTTACATTCAGGGGTGTTTTCAGGTCCCCCTTTCCTACCCGTTGTGCGAATCTTCCCATCGCGCTAATCGGCCTGGTTATCTTTCTTGCGAACATCCACGCTACAGCCACCGCCAGCTGAATAACCACCAGCAGGCCCAGGCCCAGCGCAAGGGCCGCGTCGGACCAACCTTTCGTCACTTCAGCATCAACGGCGGCTATGCCGGCACTGGCCGCTTTGGAGGGGTCCGTCAGGTAGGCGACCAACCATCCCGCGGGTGAGTCCGCCCGGGATAACGGAATGGAAATCGTCTCGTGGGAGCTCTGCGCCTTGATGCCCGCACCGACGCCGGCCGGATCCGATACGGTTTCTCCGGGCAAGGGTCCGGCCGCGGCAAGTTGCGTGCCTGATGCATCGTAGAGTTCCAGGCGCATGATCTGGTTGCCGCCGTGCCGGGCCAGTAATTGATTCAGCTTGGCCGGCATGTTTTCCTGGCTTTCAAGGCGGGCAATTTGATCGGCGATCAGGGTGGTCTGGTTCAACTGCTGTTCTTGGGTTAGCTGAATGCTTTGTTCAATCAGGCTGGTCTTGGCCAGTTGGCCAAGTTGCTTCGATGAGTGCTGATAAGCCAGCAGCAAACCGCCGCCCAATATGCTCCCCAGGCCCAGGGAGAGGGCTAATGAAAGGGCGATAAAAACATGGCTTATTCGTTTGATGCTCACGACGTTTGCTGATATGCCTCTTTCGCGGTATGAAAACGCGAATTTCCCGGATTTATGCGGCTTGTGGCGCTGGTGAACATTCCGCATACTTGCCAGGCAACCCGGCGCGATCGAATCGATAACGCAAGCTGCTGAATAATATATATTTATTGTTATGA
>Ga0316195_10000034_pt1 | contig 34957 bp, 35 predicted proteins | sample Phised1_MG_FD_204937 | JGI IMG/M metagenome (GOLD analysis project Ga0316195, IMG submission 204937) | Coastal sediment microbial communities from Maine, United States - Phippsburg sediment 1 | ecosystem: Environmental > Aquatic > Marine > Coastal > Sediment | place: USA: Maine | collected...
TGAATGAATTGAACAACAGGAGAATAGATGTTGAAGAACTATCAGTTTTTTTAAAAGATTCCTCAATTATTATTAAAAATATATATGAAAATAGTATTGAAGAGCAACTTGGACAGATTCTTCAAACAATTGCGGAACACTATGTATATTTTACAAAGAAGCTTTCTGAAACACCTTATGAGATATATATTCCCGTATTTGAGGAAGATCTCTTTGAAAATGATACCAAACTAAAAAATATTAGAACCGGTAATAATAGCAAAAAGGATTATTTTGAATTTTGGGGTCTTTATTTCGATTCAGAAAAGGATGCCGTAATCTATGATCTGAAGAATAAATCTATCATATTTGGTGACTTATTTATGTTAAATCACTGAATAATAGATAACTACGAATAGAACTATTTGTATTGTATTCCTTATTCTATCCGTTATTAAATAAAGGAAGGTTTTTCATTAACTTATTTACCTTTGCTTTTACCTCAGCTATCACCTCTTCATCTTCAGGATGAGTTATAACTTCATCTACTAAATCTACAATAAATATCATATCCTCTTCTTTAAGGCCTCTGGTCGTTATTGCGGCTGTTCCAAATCTAATTCCTGAAGTTATAAAGGGGGACTGGTCATCAAATGGAACCATATTTTTATTAGCAGTGATATCAGCCTTAACAAGAATGTTTTCGGCATCCTTACCTGTAATATTCTTATTCCGAAGATCAATTAACATCATATGGTTATCCGTGCCTCCAGAAATTATTTTGTAATCTTTAGCAACAAAAGCGGCAGCCATAGCAGCTGCATTTTTCTTTACCTGCAACATATAATGTAAAAAATCATCTGACAGGGCTTCACCAAAAGCTATCGCCTTTGCTGCAATTATATGTTCAAGGGGGCCTCCCTGATTTCCAGGAAAAACGGCAAGATTAATTAATGCCGACATTTTCCGCAAATTTCCGTTTTTCAACTTTATGCCAAAAGGATTATCAAAATCCTTCCCCATTAAAATTAGTCCACCCCTGGGACCCCTAAGGGTTTTGTGTGTTGTAGTGGTAACAAAATGACAGTGCGGAATAGGATCATTTAATATTCCTTTCGCAATCAGGCCAGCAGGATGTGCAATATCTGCCAGTAATAGGGCATCAACACTATCCGCAATTTCCCGAAACCTCTTGAAATCCATATCGCGGGAATAGGCAGAAGCGCCTGCTATAATTAACTTTGGCCGTTCCTTTTTGGCTATTTCTGCAATTTTATCGTAGTTAAGCACCCCGGTTTCTTTGTCAACACCGTAAAATACAGGGCGATAAAGCTTCCCGGAAAAATTAACAGGTGAACCATGCGTAAGGTGTCCCCCATGAGAAAGGTCAAAGCCTAAAATGGTATCTCCTGGATTTAAACATGCCTGATATACCGCTGCATTGGCCTGGGATCCCGAGTGAGGCTGGACATTTGCGAAATCTGCACCGAACAGTTCTTTTGCCCTGTCTATAGCCAATTGTTCTACCTTGTCCACTACCTCACATCCACCATAATAACGCTTCCCGGGATATCCTTCGGCATATTTGTTAGTAAGAACAGACCCTGCGGCTTCCATCACTTGAGGACTGGTAAAATTTTCAGAAGCAATTAATTCTATTCCATTTAATTGTCGTTCTTTTTCTTCGGCAATCAATTCAAATATTTGATGGTCACGTTGCATAAAAGTATTCCTGTGTTAAATGAGGCGTAAAAATACAAATTGGTAGGCGTTAATAAGAAGAAAATAATATATTTGATCAGGAATTTATCAAATAAAAATTAACAATTATATCATGCTCTCAAAAACGAATGACCCATCCAAAAAAACATGGCTACCTGTAGCCCCCAATTCTGATTTTCCCATTCAGAATATTCCCTTCGGAGTCTTCCTGACACGTGATGATGTAATTACAATTGGCACGCGAATAGGCGATCATGCCATTGACCTGGGCGCACTGCATCAATTGGGTTATTTTAATGGAATTCCACTAACAGATGACATATTCCTGCAGGATACTTTAAACGATTTTATTTCAGATGGTCATAAAACATGGCGTTTAGTGCGAAACAGGATTAGTGAGATTTTTGATATTGCCAATCCAATATTAAAAGAAAACCAGGAACACCGTAAAATTGTTTTATTCACTTTGGATGAGATAGAAATGCAACTGCCCGTCCAGATTGGAGATTATACAGATTTTTATTCAAGTAAAGAACACGCCACTAACATAGGCACTATGTTCCGAGACCCTGAAAATGCCTTACTGCCTAACTGGTTACATATTCCGATAGGATATCATGGTAGAAGCTCTACCATAATTCCTAGTGACCAGAATATTCGCAGACCTAAAGGACAGACCTTGCCCAAGGGAGCCAGCAAACCTGAGTTTGGACCGTCCAGAATGGTTGATTTTGAATTGGAAATGGCCTTCATTACTACTGACGCCAATAAACTGGGCGAACCTATCCCAATAGATGAGGCTGAAAAGTATATTTTTGGGCTCGTTATGTTAAACGACTGGAGTGCCCGGGATATACAAAAATGGGAGTATATTCCTCTTGGGCCATTCATGGCCAAGAATTTTGCATCCTCTATTTCTCCGTGGATAGTTACCATGGAAGCTCTTGAACCTTTTAGAGTGGAAAGTCCAAAACAAGATCCAAAACCACTACCCTATCTGAATCAACAAGGAAAAAACAGCTTTGACATTCATTTGGAAGTTTCAATAACCCCTGAGGATGGCATTCCTACCACTATCACAAAATCAAATTTTAAGTATATGTACTGGACTATGGCCCAACAGTTAACACATCATACTTCAAATGGCTGCAAAGTACTTAGCGGGGATCTTATGGGCAGCGGGACTATTTCCGGCTCAACCCCTGATTCTTATGGTTCAATGCTAGAATTAGCATGGCAGGGAACCAAACCTGTTAGCCTTCAGAATGGTGAAAAAAGAACTTCAATAGAAGATTTCGATACCGTTACTTTTAATGGGTTTTGTGAAAAAGATGGCGTGCGTATTGGGTTTGGGGAATTAAAAACCAAATTACTACCACCACTGGGGGGATAATCCGCACATTCCAGGCACCGGAAGATCATTTTACCGAATTTATACGATATATTATCGTTTTTCGTTATGGGTTATGTAGGTTTTGGCACAGCTATTGAAAACTGCTGTATAAACCCTAAAAACTAATATCATGAAAAAAGCGTTACTCTATAGTACAATTTTGGTTTTTTTGATAGCATGTGGAGGTGTTAAAAAAACCCAGGAAGCTATAAATACAGGTAATTATTCTACTGCCATTAATAAATCGATAAAAAATCTGGCAGACAATAAAACCAAAAAAAGCAACCAGCCCTATGTGCTGCTTCTGGAAGAGGCCTTTAAAAAATATACACAACGGGAATTGGAACATATTGCCTATTTAAAGAAAGAGGGGAATCCTGCTAACTACGATGCAATATTTAATGGCTATACCCACCTTAAGAATATACAGGAACAAATAAAGCCTCTTTTGCCATTACAAGTATATGAGGAGAATAGAAATGCAAAATTTTCATTTACCAATTACAATAATGAGATCCTTGTAGCCAAAGACTATTTATCTGATTATTTATATAATAGCTCATCTGAATTGCTGATGAACGCCAAATACAAAGAAGACTACAGGAATGCCTACAGAGATTTTAAATATTTGAATGAATTAAGTCCGGGCTATTCAGACAGCAAAGAAAAAATGGAAGAGGCTTATATTAAAGGCTTAGACTATGTCAAAGTAAATATGGTCAATGAAACAGAACAAATTGTACCCGCGCGTCTGGAAGAAGAGTTGCTGAATTTTAACACATACGGTTTAAATGACCAATGGACACAATATCATACCAATCCACTTGCTGATGTCAACTATGATTATGAAATGCAGGTGGCTTTCAGAGCTATTAATATCTCACCGGAACAAATACAGGAAAAACAGATCATAAAGGAAAAGCAGATTAAGGATGGAGTTGAAGTACTGGTTGATGCTGACGGCCGTGTAGTAAAAGACAGTCTCGGTAATGAGATAAAGGTTGACAGATTCCGGACAGTTAGTTGCAATTTTTATCAGTTTACTCAGCTTAAATCAGCACAGGTTACTGGTAATGTAAGTTATATTGACTTACAAAACCAACAACAACTCAATACATACCCTCTTAGCAGCGAATTTATATTTGAGCATGTCTATGCAAATTACAATGGTGATAAAAGGGCTCTTGACAATGACCTCGTACCTCTTTTAAACAGGGTTGCAGTACCATTTCCGTCCAATGAACAAATGGTTTACGATGCAGGTGAAGATTTAAAATCAAGGTTGAAAGACATCGTTATAAGACAAAAATTTAATTGACTCTAAACCCCGAAATCTCGGGGTTTTTTTATACATAGTCTGATAAATTGATCGATGTAATCCCTCCGTGTGATTCATGAACTACCGCACTACCATTTTTTATTATCAACAATTGAGGTGATTGATGGTATACCTGAAATTTATCTGCTAATTCATTTGATACAGATCTGTATCTGCGCAAATCCAACAAAAACAAATCAGCCTGATCATCCCCAAGGGAGTATGAATTTCTAAAGGCTCTCAGGACCATACTACTCAAACCGCAAGATGTAGAATGTTTAAAAATAATCTGGGGCCTTTTGGCAGAGTTTTGTTCAATTTCAATGATTTGATCTACAGACGTTAACGGAATCAGGGACAATTGATCCTGCTGCTCCTCATGATTTGCATTTTTACTGCCGAATAAGTTATTTAATATTCCCATTTATCATTTAAAAGTGATTAGTCGGATTTTTTTTATTTCCATACAGCCTGTCGAAATGTCTTGCCAAAAGATGATTTTTCCGACATTTTGTCTGTTTATTCTTCGTGGTAAGATTGTTGTCCTGTATTATTCAAAATTAAACATTAACTCCAAAAATATATCATATGAACATTAATAATTTTACCATAAAATCACAGGAGGCCATTCAGCATGCCCAAATTCTTGCGCAGGGGATGGGGAATCCACAAATTGAAAATGAACATATCTATAAAGCAATCGCCGAAGTTGATGAGAATGTGCTTCCATTTATATTAAAAAAATTAAACGTTAACATATCTCTTGTAAATCAAATTCTCGATAAGGATTTGGAAAGTTTGCCAAAGGTTACAGGAGGAGAAATTATGTTTTCTAAGGAAGCAGGCAAAACCCTGAATGAAGCTAATGTAATTGCCCGAAAGATGGAAGACGAATATGTTTCCATCGAACATTTAATAGTTGCCCTTTTTAAATCTAAAAGTCAAATTTCGAGGATATTAAAAGATCAGGGGGTTCAGGAAAAGGAGCTAATGACTGCGATTGATGAATTGCGAAGAGGAGGTAAAGTTACGTCACAGAGTGCTGAAGAAACGTACAATTCATTAAATAAATATGCGAGAAACCTCAATGAGCTTGCAGATAAAGGGAAGCTTGATCCTGTTATTGGCCGGGATGAGGAAATTAGAAGAATCCTTCAAATTCTTTCACGAAGGACTAAGAATAACCCTATGCTGGTTGGAGAACCGGGCACAGGAAAAACAGCTATTGCTGAAGGACTTGCGCACAGAATTGTTCAGGGTGATATTCCCGAAAATTTAAAAGATAAAATTATTTATTCCCTGGATATGGGAGCGCTGATAGCGGGCGCAAAATATAAGGGTGAATTTGAAGAACGTTTAAAGGCAGTAATTAAGGAAGTCACCGGTTCAGATGGCAATATTGTACTGTTTATTGATGAAATACACACACTTGTTGGTGCTGGTGGCGGACAGGGAGCAATGGATGCCGCAAACATCCTAAAACCTGCTTTAGCAAGAGGAGATTTACGTGCAATTGGCGCCACCACTTTGGATGAATATCAAAAATACTTTGAAAAGGATAAAGCTCTGGAGCGAAGGTTTCAAAAAGTTATAGTGAATGAACCTGATACAGAAAGCGCAATTTCAATTTTACGGGGTATTAAAGAGAAATATGAGGCTCACCATAAGGTAAGGATTATGGACGAAGCCGTTATTTCTGCCGTAGAATTATCACAGCGATACATTACCAATAGGTTTTTGCCTGATAAAGCTATTGATTTAATGGATGAAGCAGCATCTAAACTGAGGATGGAGATCAATTCCAAACCCGAAGAACTGGATGTTCTGGACAGAAAGATCATGCAATTGGAGATTGAAATTGAAGCAATCAAAAGAGAAGAAGACCATGCAAAACTAAAAGTCCTTAATATAGACCTGGCTAATATCAAAGAAGAAAGAAACGAGCTATTTGCCAAATGGGAAAGTGAAAAAACGGTAATAGATAATATTCAAAAAACAAAACTGGACATTGAAAATTACAAGCAGGATGCCGAAAGAGCAGAGCGCAACGGAGATTATGGCAAAGTGGCTGAATTGCGATATGGAAAGATAAAGGAAGCCCAGGAAAAATTAGAATCGCTTCAGAAGGACCTGAGTGATGAACAAAAAAAGGGTACTCTTATCAAAGAAGAAGTCACAACTGAAGATATTGCCGAAGTTGTCGCAAAATGGACAGGTATTCCTGTAACAAAGATGTTGCAAAGCGAACGGGAAAAACTATTGAAGCTGGAAGATGTGCTGCACAAACGTGTCATTGGCCAGGATGAGGCCATACAGGCCGTATCTGATGCTATAAGAAGAAGCAGGGCAGGTTTGCAGGATGCCAAACGTCCAATAGGCTCATTCTTATTTTTAGGTACAACTGGGGTAGGAAAAACCGAACTGGCAAAAACTTTGGCTGCTTACCTGTTTGATGATGAAAATTCACTTACTAGAATTGATATGAGTGAATATCAGGAGCGACACTCTGTAAGCAGATTGGTAGGCGCGCCTCCCGGATATATCGGTTATGATGAAGGTGGCCAGCTTACCGAAGCTGTTCGACGCAAACCTTATTCCGTGATACTTTTAGATGAAATTGAAAAAGCACACCCGGATACATTTAATATACTGCTTCAGGTACTTGATGAAGGAAGGCTTACTGATAACAAAGGAAGGCTTGCTGATTTTAAAAATACCATTATCATAATGACCAGCAATATGGGCAGTCATATTATTCAGGAGAAATTTGAGGCCACTAAAGACATTTATTCGGCAATGGAGTCTGCGCGGGTAGAGGTTCTTGGACTTCTAAGAAAAACCATCCGGCCTGAATTCCTCAACAGAATTGATGATATAATCATGTTTACCCCGCTTAATCAGGAGGATATTACGGAGATTGTCAAACTGCAATTGGAGCAGCTTAAAAAAATGCTCGCTAAACAATATATCACTATTGATGCAACAGATGAAGCCATAAATTATCTTGCCAGTCGGGGTTATGACCCGCAATATGGTGCCAGACCTATCAAAAGAGTCATCCAGAAAGAGTTATTAAACAGCCTTTCAAAGGAATTACTCAGTGGTAATGTTAAAGCAGACAGCATTGTCCTAATAGATTCTTTTAATGATGGCCTGGTCTTCAGAAATCAAAATGAGTTGGTTAGCTAATTAGTTTTCTTAATTTTAAAAATGTACCCTGCTGATTTTCATTATCGCAGGGTACATTTTTTTATGAATTAAAATACCATGCAGTATATAGTTTTTTTATCTTCGTATAAAAATGAAGACTTATGCCTACAAAAGCTGAGAGAACCACTGCGTACATCATTGAAACTGTAGCCCCTCTCTTTAATAGGCACGGTTATGTGGGAACCAGCATGAATGACCTCACTGAAGCCACTGGACTTACAAAGGGTGCATTATATGGTAATTTCGAAAATAAAGAGGCCCTGGCCCTTGCCGCATTTGAATATAACAGCAAACTACTCCTTCAAGCAATTGATGACAGGTTAAATGCAAAAGGCACAGCCCTGGAAAAATTATTTTTCCTTACTGATTTTTATCGAAATTATGATGTTTTCACTGCAGATATGGGGGGGTGTCCCGTTTTAAATGTTGGGGTAGATGCCAAATATAATAATACACTCCTAAAGGCTGCAGCCAATGAAACCATACGTACAATTGAGGGGAAAATTGCTTTGGTTCTGGAAAATGGGGTTAATTCCAATGAATTGAAACTACCCGTTACTCCTTTGCAATTTGCCAAACAATTATACACCATGATTCAAGGTGCTATTGCAATGGCAACTATTACAGATGACCGGAAATACCTCATTAACACGGTAGCTTACCTCGAGGTTCTTGTGAAAAAAGAAATTAAAAAATAATTTTTTACTCCCCTATAACTCTAAAAATCCAGGTTTTCTCGGTGTATCGCCCTCCAAATTTGGAATCCCTTGCTTTTCTTGCTTCTTCCATAGTTTCATACCTGTTTAAATACACATAATTATATTTATTTTTCGAGCGGTAGAATGATTTGGGTTCCAGGCCTTCATCCGATAATTTCTTCATAAAAGCAGTATAGTATGTCTTGGTACCAAAAACATTGGCTATTAAATAAAATCCAGGTTCTAAACCATCCTCAGTAGCCGTTTCTTCATATTTTTCACCTTTTTCGGGCTCTATGGCTACCTCTGCCAATTTTGCTTTTTCCAGCGCTTTATTGATAGAATCCTGTTGGGCCTTTTCCTTCTCTTTCCTGACCTCTGCCAGTGCTTCGGCCTGTTTAGCTGCGTTTAGAGAATCTGCCTTCCTTTTTTCCTCTTGCTCCTTAAGTACAGCAATCGCTACTGCCTCCCGGGCTATTCTTACAGAATCTATTCTTTTCCTTTCGGCTTGTTCTCTGGCTTTGGCCAATTCATTTTGCTGGTTTACAGCGGCAATTGAATCTCTGGTTTTCTGGTTTTGCTGCTGTTCCAATGCCAATATTTCTGCTGTTCTAACTGCTGCCAGAGAATCCTGCTTTCTTTGAGCTTCCACCAATTCCGATTCTTCCTTTTTCCGCTGCTTTTCTGCCTCTAACAATAGTGCTTCCTCCGCTAATTTATCTTCAGGCAATTCCTCGGCTGTAATCTCCTCTATTTCAAATACCTGTTTACCAAAACTAAAGGCTGTTACAATTTCAAAACTCGGATTCTCACCTTTAAGGTCTCCACCAGTTCCAAATTCAATCAAAGCACCCAGAGATACTTTTTCAAAAAAGTGTCCTCCAATACCGGTAGAAATACCGTAAAAGCTATTATATCCAACCTGGCCCCAGAATTTCGGGGTAGAAAAAAACGTGTTAAATCCAACCTGATTGTCAAAATCCGGTAATCGCTTATAATATAGGGTTGGCCTTATGTATGAGGCAGTGGAATCGCCAAAAATATTTATTGGAAAATCATAGCTTGCCAGACCCATATAGATCAATCCCGTTGCACTTGCATTACCTTCATTGGATGTCATATTACGGTCTACCAAATTCTCCATTGCTATGCCAAAGCTAAAAGCATTTAATTGAAGTTTAACAGCTGGAGCAATTTGTAAAATAAAGTTGCTTTTTTCCTCAAATTGTGGAAAATCTACATCATACTCATCAGCCAGTTTGCGTTGGAAACCAATGGCGTTTACACCCACAGTCAGTTGGGTTTGGGGATTTAGTATAAAATTATACGCATAATTCAGGATTCCCCCCGTATTGACAAAAACACCGGTGTTATGCTGAAGGAATCCGCCTCCAATGCCAGATTGCTCATTTAACTTTCGGGAATAGTTTAAAAATAAGGTTGTGGGACTACCATCTATGGTTTGCCATTGCCATCTGGTCCATAATGCCACTGACTGAGGGTTATTTCTGTCCAGGGAAAAAACCGGACTTAATAAACTACTATTATATTCTGTAAGGTTATGCTGTCTAAAATCATACGGCAATTCCGGCTCCTGAGATTTGGCAGAAAGCATAATCAAAACCATATATATAAACAGGGTTTTTTTCAACATAACCATAGAAAAAACGTGGGGTAAACATACTAATTTTACTGAAATTCAGTTACATTAGAACATACAGTTAAAATTAAACAATCTATTTGAGTATGAAAACCATTAAAATGCTATTTTTTGCTTTAATATTAACTGGTCTCATCTCCTGCAAAGATGATCAAAAAATATCAGATTCATATGTTGAACCTGCAGTTTCTACCTATTATTTCATCAGGCATGCAGAAAAGATTAGAAGTAATACGGAAGACATAGATCCTGAATTAACCCAAAAAGGGCTTGGCAGAGCCATGCACTGGGCAGAAATTTTGAATGACATCAGTCTGGACGCTATTTATAGCACTGATTTCGAACGAACTACCATGACGGCCGCACCAACATCCGTTAAGAAAGATATCACAGTGCAATATTATGACCCATCTGATATTGATATTGAGCAATTTAAAATGGACAATTTGGGTAAAAATGTTCTTGTAGTCGGACACAGTAATACAACACCGGATTTTGTGAATAAAATGCTCGGAGAAGAGAAATACGAGGCCATGGACGATTATGACAATGGCAGTCTTTTTATTGTGCAGGTAACGGGTAAAAACGTAACTGCCAATCGTTTACATTTCAATTGTAACTGCCCGGATTAACTACAACTTCTTCAAGGCGAATAGTTGAAAGCGGTTCTAGTTTTTGAGATTTAAAAAGCGATTCAAGCTCATACACTGATATATCGGCATCCGCCTTATAATTTTTATAATCCACAAACCGTATTCCATTAATTATCCTTTCATTAAACGCTTCACGAAATCTGCTTCCCCCTCCGTCCACACGAAATTCATAGGCTAAATAATCTGGCTTAAAAGTTTCTTTGTCAATCCAGTATATGTAAATGTCTTCAAAATCTTTACCTCCATCTTTTTGGTCAAAAGTAACTTCCACCTTATAGTATTGCCTATCCCCTATTTGTGTTTCACCCAGAAGTTTTTTATTGACTGCAGGGTCGTTTAATCCGTAAGGAAGATATGCGAAATAATGAACAGAGTTTATCGAATTGGAATATTTTATAGCCATAGAGTCGCTGACAATAACAGGGTTCCCATCAATATAACGTTGAAATCCATTGTGCCTAAGAACATCCAATACAACGGTTGAGTCTTTTTTAAATGTTCGTTTCAGGATCTTCTTTCCTTTATCGTATTTCAGTTCATACTTAGTGCCGCGCAAGACGAAAGATATATTACTGGTTCTGTAAAGGTCACCACCGGAGACTTCTATTGATTTATCTACAATATCTTTTACGGCAATATTATCTGAATTGCTGTTCCTGCAACCAAATGTCGCAAGCAAGATAATGATGAGGGACGCTCGATACATATAAAACTTTATAAAGTAATCGCAAAAGTCTTCATTTCATTACACTTATCACAAAATAAATTCAATTTCCATCGTATTGTACTCTTGTATTTGTTCTTACTTTTGTTACTTATGCAGAAAACCATAAATATAAAAAACAAAAAGGCCCGTTTTGAATACGAATTCCTGGACACCTATACTTCAGGGATTGTACTTTCAGGATCCGAAATAAAATCCATCAGGCTGGGTAAGGCTTCCATCACTGAAAGTTTTTGTGAATTCAACGAGCGAGGGGAGTTATTTGTCATAAATATGCAAATTGATGAATATTCACATGCCACTCATTTTAATCACAGACCAAAAGCGGCTCGTAAACTGCTGCTAAAAAAGCAGGAATTAAGAAAACTGGAAAAAGAAGTAAAAAGCACGGGGCTTACTATTATCCCCCTAAATCTTTATGTAAATGATAAGGGATTGGCTAAACTTAAAATTGTACTTGCCAAGGGTAAGAAATTATACGACAAGCGGGAAAGTATCAAGGATAGGGATAACAAAAGAAATCTCGACCGTCTAAAAAAGAGTTTTAATAACTAATGGCAGTGTTTAATTCTTAAAAATTAAATAAATCAATTTTTATCCTCCAATAAAGGAACGAACCGGAATGATCCAAATTCCTGCCGTTCAAATTCCTTATCCGATTTTCTAATAATTCTGGTCATTATTTGATCTTCCAAACCCACCGGGATAACCAGTTTACCTTCAATTTTTAATTGAGATAGCAGGGCTTTGGGAATTTCCGGAGCTCCCGCAGTTACAATAATCCCATCAAAAGGGGCCTCCTCAGGAAGTCCTTTATACCCGTCGCCAAAATTGAATTTTTTAGGCCTGTACCCCATTTTCTTAAAGAAAATGGAGGTTTTTTTAAATAATTCCAATTGTCTTTCAATGGTATATACCCTGGCCTTCAACTTTAATAGAACAGCGGTCTGGTAGCCGCTTCCCGTGCCAATTTCCATTATTTTATCCCCTGGATTTACTTCCAATAATTCGGTTTGGAATGCAACGGTATATGGTTGTGAAATAGTTTGTCCTGCTGCTATGGGAAAGGCCTTATCCTGATATGCATGATCTTCAAAACTACTATCCATGAACAAGTGTCTGGGAACAGCTCTTATGGCTTCCAATACATTTTTATTGTCAATGTTCTTAGCAGCAATAATGTCTACCAGATTATTCCGCATTCCCTTATGTTTGAAAGTATCTTTCAATAGTTTGGTTTTGTGTTGCTAAAATTAGAAAATCAAATTGGAAATAGGTGTGTTTTCGAAGTGATAGATTAGCATATTATAGAATTAATCTCCTTATTTTTGAAAAAACTTAAACTTATGCTCAAAGTTGGCGTATTAGGCGCAGGTCATTTAGGCAAAATTCATTTGCGTCTTCTCAATGAATCCCCTGAATATAATTTAATTGGCTTTTATGACCCCGATGCCGAAAACGGAAAGGAGGTTGAGTCAGAATTTGGATACCCCTATTTTGAAAATATGGATTCCCTGATGGATAAGGTAGATGTTGTTGATATTGTAACGCCCACTTTATCGCATTACGAGTGTGCCAAAAAGGCTATGGAGAAAGGAAAACATGTTTTCATTGAAAAACCCATTACCAATACTTTGGAAGAAGCTCAGGAGCTTTTGATAATTGAAAATGCAAATCAGGTGAAAGGACAGGTGGGGCATGTTGAACGTTTTAACCCGGCTTTTACTGCGGTCAAAAACAACATTCTGAATCCTATGTTTATTGAAACCCACCGGCTAGCAGAATTTAATCCAAGGGGGACTGATGTGCCCGTAGTATTGGATTTAATGATCCATGATATAGATGTTATACTAAGCGTGGTAAACTCAAAAGTAAAAAGAATTAATGCGAGTGGTGTATCCGTAATTAGTAACTCGCCCGATATTGCCAATGCCAGGATTGAATTTGAAAATGGATGTGTAGCTAATTTAACAGCAAGCAGAATCTCGCTAAAAAACATGAGGAAATCACGTTTCTTTCAACGAGATGCCTATATTTCTGTTGATTTCCTCGAAAAACAGGTTGAAGTTGTAAAAATGAAAGATGCTCCTGAAAAACCTGGGGAATTTGATATGGTACTTCAGAATGCGGAAGGAGATAAAAAGCAGATCTATTTTGAAAACCCCGAAATTCCGAAAAATAATGCGATTCAAGACGAACTGGAATCTTTTGCCGAGTCCATAAAGAATGACAGCACTCCAACGGTAACATTAAAACAGGGGGCTCAGGCATTGGATGTAGCCCTTCAGGTAATTGCGTCTTTCAAAAACTAGTGAAATAAGAGTAACAATACTTTGAGTATGGCTTACTTATTAAACAGAATAAAATGATATCAACAATTGCAGTAATAGGGGCAGGCACCATGGGTAATGGGATCGCACATGTTTTTGCCCAAAACGGTTATAATGTAAATTTGGTGGACGTCTCCCGTAAAGCACTTGATAATGGGGTCGCCACAATTTCCAAAAACCTGGACCGGATGCTGTCAAAGAATACTATAACACAAAATGACAAGATAAAAACATTGGAGCATATCTCTGCATATACCTCACTTGAAGAAGGTGTAATTAAAGCAGACCTCATTATTGAAGCTGCCACAGAAAATGTGGAACTTAAACTGGCAATTTTTAAAGAACTCGATATCCATTGCAAGAAAGATGCAATTCTGGCAACAAATACTTCTTCCATTTCTATTACTCAAATAGCCGCAATAACCCAAAGAGCGGAAAAGGTAATTGGAATGCACTTTATGAATCCCGTACCAATAATGAAATTAGTAGAGATCATTAGAGGCTACAATACCAGTGATAGTACGACCAAAATTGTAATGGAAATTGCAGAAAAATTAGGCAAAACAGCCACGGAAGTAAATGATTATCCCGGATTTGTATCAAACAGAATTCTCATGCCCATGATAAATGAAGCAATAGAAACACTTTATAACAATGTGGCTGGTGTTTCAGAAATTGATACAGTAATGAAATTAGGAATGGCACATCCTATGGGTCCCTTACAGTTAGCGGACTTTATTGGACTTGATGTATGCCTTTCAATTCTGAATGTCATGTACAACGGGTTTAAAAATCCTAAATATGCTCCATGCCCACTTCTTGTTAACATGGTAACAGCAGGTAAGACAGGGATTAAATCCGGAGAAGGATTTTATGATTATTCCGAAACGCGCAAGGCTGAAAAAGTAGCGGCACAATTTTCCCTTTAATCTTATGGCATTTATTAAACCATTTAATGCAGTCAGGCCAGCTAAAGACAAAGTATCATTTGTTGCTTCGCGTTCTTACGAAGAGTATTCAAAAAAAGAACTGGACTGTATCTTAAATTATAACCCCTTTTCCTTCTTACATATTCTTAATCCGGGTTACAGGTTTAATAAAAGAGTGTCTGGTGCGGAACGTTTTAAACTGGTCCATAACCGATACCTGGAATTTTTGGAAGAGCAAATACTTCTAAAGGACAAGGAAGAAAGCTTCTATATTTATAAAATAGAAAAAGATAATTTTAATTGTTGTGGAATCATTTGCGGTACAAGTGTAGAAGATTACAGGAATTCTGTAATTAAAAAACACGAAAATACCCTTGAACAAAGGGAAAAATTATTTGCAAATTACCTCCAATTGGTTCAGTTCAAAGCGGAACCCGTTTTAATGATTTATCCGGATAAAAAGGAAATAACCAGCATAGTTCACAATGAGATCCTAAATGAACCGAAATGTCATTTTACCACACCCGACAGGGTAACCCATAGCCTATGGCAAATTTCAGAAAAAAGCACCTTAAAAGAATTGCAGATTGAATTTGGAAAAGTAAATTCTTTATATATAGCAGATGGGCACCATAGAAGTGCATCTTCCAACCTATTGTCCCTTATATCCAAGAAGAACAACCCCAATCACAATGGTAAGGAGCCTTACAATTATATTATGAGTTACCTCATCCCGGAATCAGAAATTAGAATTTTTGAATTTAACCGGATGGTTCGAGATCTCAACGGACTTACGCCTGAGCAGTTTTTAGTAAAACTCGATAGCCTGTTTAGAATTAAGAAACACGGTGATCAATTGTACCGCCCAGGGAAAAAACATCATTTCAGCATGTATCTTAACGGTTCCTTTTATTCCTTATATTTAAGGAAAAGTGTTTATAAATTTACCAATGCCCTGAGTAAGCTTGATACGCAGATTTTATATAAGACCATTCTTGAACCTATCCTCCAAATAGAAGATTTAAGAAATGACAAACGAATTCAATATGGTTATGGTAAACGTAATGTCCTTAAAATGAAAGATGAAATTGACAAAGGTAATTTTGCCGTAGGTTTTGGATTAGTCCCTTTGGATGTAGAAGAAATTAAAGCAATAGCAGATGCCGGATTGGTTATGCCTCCGAAAAGCACGTACATAGAACCAAAACTAAGAAGCGCACTCACTATTTATGAATTAGACTCCTCAGGAAGTTAAAGATTTAGTGACCAACTCGACTTATAAAATAGCATAGATAAGAGTATAAATTAGAGTCATCATTTATAGTTCATACTTGAATAATTTGAAATTAAAATCAGGTGTCCATAAAAAACAATCTTCTTAAAATTCTTAAAGATCTTCCAAAAGAAGTCACGCTCGTTGCCGTTTCCAAAACGAAAACCCAAATGGAAATAATGGAAGCCTATAAAGCTGGGCAGCGCATTTTTGGGGAAAACAAAATTCAGGAAATGGCCGGAAAATGGAGTGCATTACCCAAAGATATTGAATGGCATATGATAGGGCATGTACAAACCAATAAAGTAAAGTACATGAGTGAATTTGTTACTTTAATTCATGGTGTCGATAGTCTAAAACTGCTTAAAGAAATTAACAAACAAGGGATAAAGCACAATCGTACAATAAATTGTTTGTTACAGGTTCATATTGCCCAGGAACAAACAAAATTTGGACTGGACGAAAAAGAATTATTTGAAATATTGGAATCCCCCGAGTTTAGAACATTAGGGAATGTACGTATAAAGGGGTTAATGGGCATGGCTTCATTTACGGATAATGAAGAACAGATTCACAGGGAATTTTCAAATTTAAATTCAATATACCTAAAACTACTAAATAAAGTACCAGATGCAAATATACTATCTATGGGTATGAGCGGAGATTATAAAATAGCTATAGAGAAAGGCAGTAACATGGTACGCATAGGAAGTAGTATCTTTGGTGGGAGAAATTACCCATAAAAGATACAAAATTGGCTATTTATAGTTAGAAATTTGGACATGTACGCTATACTTGACATAGAGACCACCGGAGGGAAATACAATGAAGAAGGGATTACCGAAATTGCCATCCATAAATTTGATGGACATAAGGTTGTCGACAAATTCATTAGCCTTGTCAATCCTGAAAAAGAAATTCAACCCTTTGTGGTTAATCTTACCGGTATAAATAACAAAATGCTGCTAACGGCTCCCAAATTTCATGAAGTGGCAAAGCGAATTGTTGAAATCACCAAAGATACAGTCCTTGTGGCTCACAATGCCCAATTTGATTATCGAATACTACGCACAGAATTTCGAAGATTGGGGTATGATTTTGAGAGGAAGACCCTGTGTACAGTAGATTTATCCAAAAAGTTGATCCCGGACGCAGAATCCCATAGCCTTGGCAAACTGGTACGCTCATTAGGAATACCTGTTAGTGACCGCCACAGGGCCAACGGTGATGCTCTGGCCACTTTAAAATTATTTAAGCTTCTACTTACCAAAGACAGTGATAAATCTATAATTAAGACGATTGTCCGTGAAGAATCTCTTGGAGAACTCTCACAAAGACAGTTAGATATTGTGGAAAGTATGCCAACAGATGTTGGCGTTTATTATATGCACAACAAAGATGGCGAAATCATTTTCCTGGGCAAAAGCACCAATATTAAAAAACGTGTTAACCGCTATTTTTTAAAGAGTGGTGAATTTGAAAGGCAAATTCAAAAAGAAACCAAGAAAGTTACCTACGAAAAAACCGGCAATGAATTGATAGCACTGCTAAAGGAAAATGAGGAACTCATTAAGAATAAACCTAAATATAATATAACTACCAGGGCTGTTAAATCATCTAATAAAAAACAACTCATACAACTTAACGGATATGATGTTTTAAGGAATAATTTAATTATTTTAGACAAGGGCAGAGAAATAGGCGAACGCAGTGCCATCCTTATAAAAAATGGAGTTTTTAGTGGTTTAGGATTCTATAACCTAAATTATCAAATTAACAATATGAATATATTAGAGTCCATTATTACCCCAATGAATAATTCTGCGTTAACCACAAAAATTATTGAAACATACCTTAAAGAAAAAAGGGTAATCGAGATTATTGAAATGAAAAACAACCAGTGAAAGAATTCGAACCAAAGAAAGGCTGGAAACTTAAGCTTCACGAAATAATTTATGGCACGCATACGCCGGCTGGTAAGTTATTTGATATAGTTTTGCTTATTGTAATTGTGTATAGTGTTATTATTGTGATGTTGGAAAGTATCCCAAGAATTGACACTAAATACCATTCATTTCTTAATATTTCAGAATGGGTGGTGACTATATTGTTTACGCTTGAGTACTTCCTTCGTATTATTTGTATAAAAAAGCCCACAAAGTATGTTTTTAGCTTTTTTGGCATTATAGATCTTCTTTCCACTATTCCTAAGTATTTATCCTTTTTTATTGGGGGATCACAATATATCACGGCTTTTAGGGCTCTTCGCTTATTACGTGTCTTTAGAATTCTTAAACTCGTACGTTTTGTTGGAGAATCTAATAATTTATTGAGGGCTTTAAGGGCCAGCAGAACCAAGATCTTTGTTTTTGTGTTCTTTGTTCTTGTCATTTCTATCTTGCTGGGTACGATTATGTATTTGGTTGAAGGACCTGAGCATGGATTTAACAGTATCCCCCACAGTGTATATTGGACTATTGTTACCTTAACGACAGTGGGTTATGGGGATATTTCACCGGAAACAGGTCTGGGTCAGGTCATTGCAACTTTTATTATGATTATTGGTTATGGTATTATCGCAGTTCCTACAGGCATTGTATCTGCTGAATACACTGTGATGCACAGGGAAGATAAAGAGGCCGATATGGGAAGGAGTTGTAGTTCCTGTGGCACCGAAATCCTAAGAACTGATGCACAATATTGCAGAAGTTGCGGTAATAGATTAAGCGCAGACTAATGCCATCAAAATACCTTATTACAGTTGTAGGGCCCACCGCTATTGGGAAAACAAAATTAGCCATTGCTCTCGCGAAATATTACAAAACCGAGATCATTTCCGCAGACTCCAGACAATTTTACCGGGAAATGTCAATAGGCACTGCGGTTCCCTCAAAGCAAGAATTAGAAGCTGTCCCGCATCATTTTATTCAACACAAGAGTATTCAGGAAACATATAATGTTGGAGATTTTGAAAAGGATACCCTAATTCTACTCGAGTTACTTTTTAAAAATAATGATTTGAATATTATGGTAGGTGGTAGTGGATTATATGTGGATGCAGTTATTTACGGATTAGATTCCTTCCCGGAAGTTGATGAGGAAATAAGAATTCAACTAAATACGGTGTACAAGCAGCACGGAATCGAAGTTTTACAAAATCAACTCAAAGAATTGGATCCGGAATATTATGCTAAGGTAGATATTCAAAATCCGCACAGAATTATTCGGGCTCTGGAAATATGCATTGGAGCCGGTAAAACTTTTTCATCATATATAAATCAAAAAAAAACACCACGTTCATTCAATTCTATAATAGTAGGCCTGTCAGCAGATAGAAGTATCCTTTATAGGAAAATAAATAAACGGGTAGATACCATGATTGAAAACGGGTTAATTGACGAAGCCAGAACACTGTATCAATACAAACATCTGAATGCCCTTAATACAGTAGGATATAAGGAACTTTTTAATTATTTTGACGGGATTTGGGATCTGGATTTTGCCATTTCTGAAATAAAGAAGAATACAAGACGATTTGCAAAAAGACAGTTAACATGGTTTGGAAAAAATAAGGACATTTTATGGGTAGACCATACTGCGCCTTTTGAGGAAATTATTGCAAAAATAGAAAATATAAAAAGCACCATATAAGATGGTAAAAGTGGAACCAAAAATTTATTTTATTATGGGGGTTTCGGGTTGTGGTAAGTCCACCATTGGAAACTTACTGTCAAAAAGACTAAAAATCCCTTTTTTTGATGGTGATGACTACCATTCTAAAACCAATGTGACAAAAATGTCCTCGGGACAACCTTTAACAGACCATGATAGAATGGGTTGGTTATTAAGATTAAATGAAATAGCTCACACACAACTTGAAAAAGGAGCCATTATAGGTTGTTCCGCTCTGAAGGAATCTTACAGGCGCATTTTGTGTGCTAATCTGCAGGAATATACCAGGTGGATTTATCTCAGTGGTTCTTTTGATGATGTGATGAATCGTTTAAACAACAGAAAAGGACATTTTATGCCATCTGAACTCCTTAAATCTCAGTTCGAAACCCTTGAAATACCTCAACAATGTATTGAGGTTTCAATTAATATGCCTCCTGAAGACATGGTTAAACAGATCTTAGATTTGATAAAGGAGCAATAAAAAAGGCATCCATAAACGGATGCCTGATTATTTGTACTTTGAAAATTTTACTGCGCTTTTACAACAAGCCTGAATCCTTCTCCATGAATATTCAGAATCTCAACAACATCATCTTTTTTGAGGTATTTACGCAATTTGGCAATATAAACATCCATACTTCTTGATGTAAAATAATTGTCATCGCGCCATATCTTGGTTAGCGCTAATTCCCTCGGCATGAGATCATTCTCGTGCAAAGCGAGCAACCTTAACAATTCGTTCTCCTTTGGCGACAGTTTAATAGGTTCTTCATCCTTGTATTTAAGAAACCTAAGTTTAGAATTCAAATGAAAATTACCAATATTAAATTCAAACTGTTTGCTGTCTGCTAAGGTATTAGAAGCCTTTCTCTGAAGAATGGCCTTTAATTTCATTAGCAATACTTCAGAATCAAATGGTTTATTTAAATAATCATCTGCACCCGCCTTATAGCCTTTAAGGACGTCTTCTTTCATTGTTTTGGCAGTAAGAAATACTATAGGGACGTTCTCGTTTTTTTCACGAATTTCCCTGGCCAGGGTAAACCCGTCTTTATAAGGCATCATCACATCTAATATGCAGATATCATAATTGTCTTTTTTGAATTTTTCAAAACCCTCCATTCCGTTCTTTGCCAAAGTAACATCAAAATCGTTCATTGACAGGTAGTCTTTAAGCACGATGCCAAAGTTTGGATCGTCTTCAACTAAAAGTATTTTTTTGTTTGCTGTTTCCATAAATTCTTAAATTAATGGTAGTTTAATATAGAAGCTACTTCCTTTATCTTTTTCACTTTCAGCATAAACTTCCCCTTGGTGATCTTCTACAATTTTTTTTACATAAGCCAACCCCAGCCCATGCCCTTTTACGTTATGTATATCTCCGGTGTGTTCTCTATAAAATTTTTCAAACACTTTTTTTAACACCGCTTTACTCATGCCAGCCCCCTGGTCCTGTATTTTAATGACAATATTATTATTAGCAACTTCGGTAAACACATCAATTTTTGGTGCTTCTGGTGAATATTTCACCGCGTTATCTAAAATATTCACAATCACATTTCCAAAATGCATCTCATTGGCAAGAACTTCAGATCTTTCTGCATTTAAATGTGTATGAATATATCCCCCCCTATCCGTTACAATAAGCTGAACATGGGTAATTGATTTATTAATTATGTCGTGAATATCTACCCTGTCCTTACTTATATCCAATTGATTTTTTTCAAGTTTGGAAATCCTTAGTACATTTTCGACCTGTGCGTGCATTCTCTTGTTTTCTTCTCTTATCATTTGCAGATACCGAAATACCTTTTCCTGATCTCCAATAATTTTTGGGTTTTTGATAGCTTCAACCGCCAAGTTTATTGTAGCAATGGGAGTTTTAAACTCATGAGTCATATTATTAATAAAATCCGACTTTATTTCTGAGATTTGCTTTTGTCTTATTAACTGATAAATTGCCCCGGAATAGGCCACAACAATAATAAGTGTAAATACCAAAGACAATATCGCCATTCCAAGAATGGATTTTAACAAGAATTTCTTCTTCTTGGGAAAAGATAATAAGAGCGTAAAATTGCTGTTACCTTCGCTATCTTTAAAGAATGGAACTTTATAAACTGTTGTCTCTCCAATTTTAAATCTTTTAGACCTCACTTTCGTTGGTAAACCTTTGCTATAGACACCATATTCATAATCAATATCTATGCCCCGGTTTTCCAGTTCACGGTTGAGCAATAATTCTATCTCTTGTTTTGTAACGCGCTTATGGATTGGAACTTTTTCAGCATATTCCCTGTAAACGTCATCAAAAATTGCCTTGTCTATAGACGATAAGCCACCAACTTTTTCCAATTTTTGAATAGGATTCAATCTGTAGCTTTTACCATCCAGACCAAAATCTTCCTTATAAACTGTTTTGGTGCGTTTACTGGTATAATTTTTTATGGTAGCAGTATCATTGCCATTGCCATTGTCAAAGAACGTAGATGCGATATTATAATCCTCTTCCAAAATCCCATGTGAGTAAAACAGAATCTCATTAGAATTTAAATCCCGATCAATAAAAAAAATGTTACTTAAATTGGAACTCTTAAATTCTCCGACACTATCCTTCAGATTTAAAAATCTTTCAGAATAGTCCCCCATTTCCCGGTCTTCAATTTTGTCAGTTACTTTATTAAGAACTTCAGTAACTGCGTTTGAAAATTGTTCTTCTTTGTCTTCAACAGAACTTTTAATCCAATACAGTTGCACAGAGATAATCCCAATAAGAGAAAGGCTCATTAAAATGACCAGGCTAACAAATAATCTCTTATTCATCGTTTCGGTAAATTTAAAAATTTAACATTTATGAGATTGCCTGTTTAACCTAACCTTAACAAAAATGTTAAAAAAGTCCTTATGCCTCTATATGAGTGAGTTGATGGTGAATCTCCCCGACCTGTAATTTGGTCTTATCCAGGTCAATATTTTCGATAATAAAATCGGACAAAGGAATCTTTTTAGAATCCTCCCATTGGTTCTTCATTCGGGCCAGGACCTCCTCCTTTGCACTGTGATCCCTTTCCCTAATTCTGTCAATACGGACCTCTTTTGGGGCCTTCACAAGTATTATCTTATCAAAATTCCTATAGGAATTGTTTTCAAAGAGTATGGCAGCCTCCTGGATAACATATGGGCTTTTTTTCGTTCCCATCCACTCCATAAAGTCCTTTCTAACAGCCGGATGTACAATTGCATTCAGCTTTTGAAGTAATTCCTTATTGCTAAAAACCCTGTCGGCTATGTACTTTTTGTTTAACCTTCCCTCTGCATATGAATCTTTACCCAATAGGTCAATAATTGCTTTTCTTATCTCAGTAGAATTCTCCATTAACTTTTTGGCATGCCAATCTGAGTTGTAAACCGGGACGCCCAATTCCATAAATAGTTTGGCTACTGTAGTTTTTCCACTGCCAATCCCACCGGTTAATCCAATAATCTTCATTGACGTTTCAAAATAAATTCCACATCATTCTTCAATAACTGAACACTGTATACATCTCCTGGTTTTTCAATTAGCTGTACCAGAAGGTTCTGATCATTTCCTTTGTGTTCCTGAAAGTTAGCCACAACTTTAAAATCTGAAGGGCTAATATCTCTTAATCGTTCAATTCGCGCTTTACATATCACGGAGATAGTACTGGGAAAGGTCTTTATCTGAGTTCCTTCCGGGAGATTAATAACTTCCACCGGAATTTCTAATATTTTTTCAGAGAATCTAAAAACTTTACCTGAAATTCTTACTTTTTTTACGGAAAGCTGCGAATTTGCCAGCTCGTCAGGCTTAACCAAATCAGCCATAACAGAAAAATCTTCTGTAATTTCATTGAGCCCAACTTCAGATGTGTAGATTGAACTTATAAAATCCAATTCCTTTTTTGGTCCCGTGATCGAAATTATTGGTGGCTCTATCTGCAATTGGCCATCTACAAGATAATTCTGGGCTGGAACTATTTTAATATTAGGGGTGATTGGAACCTCTTTTAACTCCACTTTATAAAAATCTATATAAAGAGTATCCCTATCTACTTCTAAAAGGTTAACTGTGCCGGATAACTGACGCTCTATCTGTTTCTTTAAGTCAGTTGGAGTAATATAAAATTCAGTCTGCTTATTAGCCATACCAGCCAGGTCTATCTTAATTTTTTTAGTGTTATAATGGAATGCAAGGAACTGAAACCCACTGGCTCTGAGTCTTACACCCAGGCTATTTAAAGAGTTATCCGTCAACAAGAGGCTGTCTGGAACATTGATGTATTCCAGATCAAATGTTGTTCGGTCAACATAGGTCTCAGATAATTTACTTACAAACCAGGCCAGGAAAGAACACAACAGGAAAATTAAAAAGATATTTATCTTCCTTTTATTGTTACTTCTTTTAACCTTATTCTTTACCATTAAATTTGCTTAAAAAACAATTCCGGAAAAAGTTCCTGAGGTTTACTTTTACTAAAATTAAGGAAGAATACCGATATTAAAAAACCATATCCATAGCCCAGAAACTGTATCATTACAGCAATGATAGCCAAAAAAGCCACTGCAAGGTTTTTATTCTTTATTAAGGCATCCAAAAAAATAAACGCAAAATACGCAACGTAAAGTATAATGGTCCATAGATATCTTTCCGGCCACATGAAAACCAACACAGCAGAAATGAAAAGGCCTATGCAAAAAAGAGATGGAAACCAGTAGATTATTCTGGAAGAACCTGGGTGCCATTTGTTAAGAATTGGGCGCACCATACCAAACTTTTTAACTTGTAAAAGAAATTTATTAAAACTTATCCTACGCTTATGGTAGACAAAAGCCTCCGGAATTAATTTTGTTTTATACCCCTTTTCCCATAATCGCATACTTAGGTCCGGGTCTTCTCCCGGGTGGATGTCACCAAAACCACCCGATTTTTCAAAAGCTTCTCGGGAAATTCCCATATTAAAGCTTCTGGGTTGGAATTTATCGACAGCTTTTCTATTTCCCCTGATACCCCCGGTGGTAAAAATAGAAGTCATAGCATAATTTATAGCTTTTTGGATGTTTGAGAATGATTCATGGGCGGCATCAGGGCCGCCAAAACAATCAACATATTTATCTTTTAAGGAAGCAGCTATCTTTTCCAGGTAATTTATAGGAATTACACAATCTGAATCAAGTATTATAAAATAATTTCCTTTAGCATGCTGCATACCGTAATTTCTTGAATCCCCGGGCCCGGTATTAGTTTTAAACAAATAAGTAATATTTAACATGGCTGTAAACTTCTCAACGACGGCTTTTGAAGTTGTAACAGAGCCATCCTCAACAATTACTATTTCATATGGGTTTCCATAGGACTGATGTAATAGACTTTCCAGCAGTTCACGAATTTCACCGGGTCTGTTAAATACAGGAATGATTAAAGAAAAAGAAAGTTCCATATTTCAAATAAGGCACATATATAAAAGCCATCCTCTTCCGGGATGGCCTTCCTATTTTTTTAAATGCTTCTATTCTGCAAAATGCTCAATTACCTCCTGACTTACACCTGTATTTGAAAAACCACCATCATGAAATAAATTCTGCATCGTAACTTTTTTCGTTAGATCTGAGAAGAGAGAAACGGTATAATCGGCGCAATCCTGAGCCGTCGCATTTCCAAGGGGCGACATCTTTTCTGCATAATTAATGAAGGCGTTAAAGCCCTTGACACCCTGACCCGCAGTTGTTGGTGTTGGGGATTGAGAAATGGTATTAACCCTAACTTTTTTCTCCTTACCAAAAAAGTAACCAAAACTTCTGGCCACAGATTCAAGATAAGCTTTGTTGTCTGCCATATCATTATAATCCGGAAATGTACGTTGCGCAGCCATATAGGTTAAGGCTACTATACTGCCCCATGTATTCATGGCATCTGCCTTGTACAAACTTTGCATAACCTTATGAAATGAAAGTGCAGAAACGTCCCACCCCTTAGCTGTAAAATCATATTTTTCATCGGTATATAGACGACCTTTGCGGACATTGACTGACATTCCTATTGAATGTAAAACAAAATCCAGTTTTCCTCCCAGAATTTCCATGGACCTGGCAACCAGTATATTCAGGTCATCTTCACTAGTGGCATCTGCAGGAACAATTTGTGATCCGGTTTTCTCTGCCAGTTTATTAATCTCACCCATACGCATTGCAATTGGTGCATTGGTAAGGACGAAAGTACCTCCTTCTTCATGAACTCTTTCGGCAGTCTTCCAAGCTATTGAATTTTCATCAAGGGCCCCAAAAATAATTCCTTTCTTTCCTTTTAATAAATTATATGCCATGTTAAAGTCTTTTGGATTAATTTGAAGTCAAAGATATCTAAAAAAGTAGAAACTGAACCCCTCTCAACTTATATTTGAAATACGCTCAGTTCGGTAAAAATAAAACTTAAGACTATTGAGCGCTTTTAGTTCAAAAGCTCCCTGGCGTGTGCAAGAGCTGAATCTGACAGGCTCTTGCCACCAAGCATTTCAGCCAATTCAAATACCCTTTCATCCTCCAGCAATTCTTTCATCTGAGTTTGAGTATGATCACCTATATCTGTTTTAAACACTTTATAATGATGATCTCCTTTCGAAGCAATTTGAGGAAGATGTGTAATGGAGAACACTTGCATATACCTGCTCATATTTAGCATAATATCCCCCATGCGATTTGATATTTCACCGGAAACCCCGCTGTCTATCTCATCAAACATAAGGGTGGGTAATTGCTCATAGCGGGCAAGAATGGATTTTATTACAAGCATAATCCGGGAAAGTTCTCCTCCTGAAGCCACTTTTTTTAAGGTATTATAATCTGAGCCTTTATTCGCCGAAAATAAAAACGATAATGTATCCCGTCCATTACTTTTATAATCTTCTGTTGGAAATATTTCAATATTGAAAGTCGCATTAGGCAAACCGAGTGAATTCAGCGAATGTTCAAGTTTTTCCTTTATTTCCGGTATTACAGTTTTACGGCGAACAGATAACAAATTAGCCTCCTGGTCCAATTCATCCTTAAGCTCCAAAAGTAAATTTCTTTTAGCTGCAATTTCTTCTTCAAGATTTTGTGTGGCGGTAACTTTGGTGGTAAGCACTTCTTTTATTTCAAGCAATTGAGATATATTGGATACATCATGCTTTCTTTCCAGGTCGTACAAGAGCTGCAATTTATTATTAACTTCCTCGAGCTTGGCGGGATCGGGTTCAACAGATTCCTGAAGAATTTCCATTTCATCGGCAATGTCCGTTAATTCAATAAAAACAGAATCAATTCGTTCCTTAAGATCCGAAAAATTAGTTCCTATACCCGATAGTCTTGTGGATATCAGTTTAAGTTCCCGGAGCAAATTTACAATCCCGACCTGTTCATCCCGTAACAATTGACTTCCCCTGGATAAATTTTCAAGGACAGTCTCAACATTGTTTAGTTGTTGGAATTGATCTTCCAGTTTTTCCTGTAGTCCTTCCTCAAGAACAATTGCCTCCAGTTCATTTAGCAGGAAAGTGTTATAATCATATTCCTTATTCGCATTTTTTTGAAATTCGATGAGCTTATCAAATTCTTGTAAAGTACTTCTGTAATTATGGAGCTTGGTCTTATACTTAGCCAGCAACTTTGTATTGTCTGCAAAAGCATCTATCATTTTTAACTGAAAATCATGTTCCGTAAGCTGTAGTGTCTGATGCTGTGAATGAATGTCAATAAGGCGTTTACCAAGTTGAACTAAAATATCAAGAGTAAGGGGGGAGTCATTGACAAATGCTCTTGATTTCCCGTTAGGGTGAATTTCCCGCCGGATAATGGTATTGGGGTCATACTCTAAATCATGTGCCTTAAAAAATGCTTCTAAATGATAATTTTTAATGTCAAAAACAGCTTCAATTACACATCGGTTTTCTTTATTTTTTAGAGAGGACATGTCCGCCCTCTTTCCCAAAACAAGGGAAAGTCCCCCTAAAAGAATAGACTTCCCAGCCCCCGTTTCCCCTGTAATAGTAGTAAAGCCACCTGTGAAGGATACGTTGAGATCGTCAATTAATGCATAATTTTGAATAGACAGATTTATCAGCACAACTAATAGGAATATGATATGATCTGTAAAGATAAATTATTATTGGAATGAAAAAGAAGGGGTTAATAGGTTATTTCATCCCAAGTTGCAGAATAGAAAGGGGCGACTTTATTTAATGTCTCCTTCAGGGCAACAATATCTACTTTAGGGCCATCTGAAAAGATGTTTTGTATTTCCTCCGCTTTAGCATCAAAAAAGGTTTGAATCAAAAAGGCATTGGGTCTTCTTTGGATCATTGTCTCGAACAAGCGCATTGAGCCTGCTATCACTTGCTTGCCTGTGCTGTTGTTATCCCCTAAAATATCCAGTCCCTTTCTATGATAATTGTACATGGCAATCCTATATTCCCTGAAGGTATTGGACAAGAGGTTATCAACCAATACAAAACGGGTTCTGTTATCTGAAGCCGACTGGCTCCAGCCAGAATAATTACTCCCCTGGGCATTGGTTACGATTTGCTGTGCTTCTTTATAAAACTCTGTTCCTCCTTCTAAGGCAAAGGTATCTGCATCCAGTCCAAGAATTATATATACATAGTAGGAAATAACTCCAACCAGATTAGAATCAAATACGTTTGGGTTATATACCAAAGGTTGAAATTCAATATATTGAAAATTAAACTGATTGTCCTTATAATTGAATATGGGACTTTCATATGAAGTATTGAATACAGGGCGGGAAGACTGAATCTGAATATTAGCACTAAATCTGTCGGATGCGTAATCTGTAACTGTAATGAACATCCTTGCATTTACCCGCTCATTTTCGTTGTAAATCCTCTTTGTCCATTGGCTTTTATTCACAAAATCATTCAAAGCCCGTTCCAAAGTTTGAAATATTTGCCGATTTGTCTGATTGACCTGATCTGCGTTAACTGTCACAGTACAATTAAGTTCCTGGGCACCTATGGCATGTATAAAAAGAAGGCTAAAAAGGAAAAATATAAAATTACGCATGGCCCCTACTGATGATTTCGTTTAATATGTCCAAGGCTACTTCTGCCTTATCCTTAACTTCAAACGTTTTTATCTCTAAATTCTTATCTATAAAAGTTATTTTGTTTGTTGATTTTCCAAACCCTGCTCCTTTGTCATTTAGGGAATTCAGAACAATGGCATCTAAATTCTTTTTCCTTAACTTCTTTTTTGCATTCTCCAGCTCATTTTCAGTCTCCAGGGCAAAGCCCACCAAATATTGATTTTTCTTTTGATCCCCCATTGACAATAGAATGTCTTTATTTTTAACAAATTCAATTTGCAGGGTTTCAGAGTCTTTTTTTATTTTTTGTTCAGATACCATGCTAGGCCTGAAGTCTGAGACAGCTGCAGCGCAAATCGCAATATCGCATTCTTTGTAATATTTATGAACGGCTTTATACATTTCCTCAGCAGACACCACTCTAATTATATCTATCGAAGGGTTTTCCAATATCAGGCAGGAAGGTCCTGATACCAGTACTACTTTTCCTCCAAGTTCAGCAGCTGCTTTAGCTAATTCGAATCCCATCAGGCCTGTGGAATGATTACCTACAAAACGAACTGGGTCTATCGCTTCATAAGTGGGCCCTGCCGTAATTAAAATTTGTTTCCCTTTCAGAGGCAGCCCACTCGAAAAGTAATCCTGAATAAACTCCAGAATATCTTCCGGTTCTGCCATGCGCCCTTCACCATATAATCCGCTGGCTAATTCCCCTCTTCCTGCAGGAATCATAAGATTACCAAAAGTCTGCAGTTTTTCAAAAGTTTCTTTTGTTGTGGGGTGCCTATACATATCGAGATCCATTGCCGGCGCAAAGAATACAGGGCATTTGGCTGAGAGGTAGGCAGCCAGCAGTAAATTATCGCAGGTGCCGCTGGCCATTTTACTAAGGGTATTGGCCGTAGCAGGGGCAATCAACATCATATCTGCCCATAAGGCCAGCTCAACATGGTTGTTCCAATCTACACTTCCTTCCTCTTCTTTTATGAAACTTGTGAGTACGGGATTTTTAGATAATGTAGCTAAGGTAAGGGGGGTAACAAACGCAAGGGCGCTTTCGGTTAAGATAATCTTAACTTCAGCGCCAGCTTTTATTAACAATCTAGTAAGAAAAGTAGTTTTGTAAGCAGCAATACCCCCGGTAATACCTAAAAGGATTTTCTTGCCGCCTAACATATTACTGTTCGTCTTTCTCTGTGTTCCTATAGTAAATTTTATCTTCCAACCATTCCATTACAGCTAGTGCATGAGGCTTGGGAAGTTTTTCATAAAATTTTGAAACTTCAATTTGCTCTTTATTTTCAAATACCTCTTCCAGGCTGTCACTATAAGTAGCAAACTCTTCAAGTTTTTCCAAAAGTTCCTTTTTAATTTCGGAATTAATCTGCATTGCTCTTTTGGCTGTTATGGAAATGGCCTCATAAATATTTCCCGTCTTTTCATCAAACTCATTTCTGTTGATGGTAACAGTTGAAACAGGGGCTTTGGAATTCTTCAAATCGTTCATGTTCATTTTGAAAGGTTTTCTTGTTGGGAATAATCGTTTAATTGTTCATCTACTTTTTTAATCAAATCATTGGCATCTTCTGCAAATATAGTCTCTGGAAAGTACCTGAACAAAGCATTATAAGCCTTTTTAGCATCATCGAGACGTTCTTTTTTCCGGTCATCAGTACTATTCAAAGCCAAATTTGTAGTCGCCTCAATTTTAAGATAAAGGGCCTCCTCGCGAAAAATGGAGCCCGGGTGATCTGAAATAAAATTATCTATGGATGCTACTGCCGAAATACTGTAATCTAAAATATATGACTTCCCTAGTCTCGTAAATTGTTTCGCAACTTCAAAAGCTTTACGCTCTTTCTTTGTGGTTAATTCCTTTGCCATAATATTTGCCTCAGGAAAGTACTCGGATTCCGGGTAAAGATTGATAAATAACTGCAATTTGGTTAATGCCTTGTCCGTATCCGTTTGATCTACAGAATACCTTGGTGAAAGTAAGTAATAACTTTTCGCCCCCAGAAAAGATGCTTCCGCTGCCTTTTCACTTTTTGGATATGACTTCAAAAATCGTTCAAACTGATACCCTGCAAAATTGTAATCTTCAATTTCAAAATAACTGTTGGCAAAAAAGAACATTACCCGCTCACCCTGAGGTTTCCCTACATAGCTTGGCGCAATTTGCTCCAGGAGACGATTGGCTCTTTTGTAATCTCCCTCGAGATATAGCTTTTCGGCAAGTTCATACTTTGCCTTCGTATTAGGTGCTTTTAATACCTTCTGGTACTCGCCACAGGAATTTAAGGCAAACATCATTACCAGTAATACTAAAAGATATTTGGTTCTAAAAAACATTTTGCAAAATTAGTGATAATTGGTGGAATAAAAAACATTAATTAACAACTAAGTTAGTGCCTTAAAGGCCTTTAAAAAGGCTTTTTAATGAAGTTTTAACCCAATTTTAGCTTTTTCAATTAAAAAATTTAGGATACCAAATTCCATTCCTGTAAATAAATCATATGTAATTCCTAAGCTTTAATTTTCAAAAACGTCTTTACAAATTGATTGATTTGACCTTTAAGTTCCGGAGATGCCTCTACCAATGGCAAACGTACTGCAGCATTACAAATTCCATGTACTTCCAAAACAGATTTTATACCAGCCGGATTCCCTTCCTGAAAAATTAATTTCATTCCTTCAATCATGGAATTATGTAAAGTATATGCCTCATCTTCCTTACCCTGCAAACCCAGCTTTATCATTCTGGAAAATTCATTGGGAAGAGCCTGTCCTAAAACAGAAATTACTCCTACTCCACCTTCAAGAACGGTAGGTAAAGCGGTAAAATCATCTCCGGAAATGACGAGAAAATCAGAAGGCATTTTATCAATCAGTTTTTTTACCTGGGCCATATCCCCGGCAGCTTCCTTGATTCCAATAATATTGGAACAATCATTTGCAAGTCTGAGAACCGTCTCCGGCTCCATATTACTCCCGGTCCTGCCAGGTACATTGTACAAAATGATTGGTATATCCGAAGTCTGTGCTAAAGTTTTAAAATGTCTGTATATGCCTTCCTGAGTAGGTTTATTATAGTAAGGAGATACCGATAAAACTGCATCAAAACCCTTGAGATCAGTTCGAAGTAATTCCTCTACCAAAAGCTGTGTATTATTCCCTCCTATGCCAATGACCAGTGGCAATCTTCCGGCGTTTTCTTCCACCACCACATCCATAACCAGCTGCTTTTCGATACTGGTAAGAGTCACGGATTCGCCCGTGGTTCCCAGAACAACAAGGTAATCCAGATTTCCTTCAATGCAGTAGTTTACAACTCGTTTTAAGGCTTCAATATCAATGGATAAATCAGGTTTAAAAGGCGTAATCAATGCAACCCCGGCTCCTAATAAATTTTTCATATCTTTTTACATCAAACTTGAATTTCACCCAGAACTTTGAGATACTTTTTGAGTTCTCTTTTAAAAGTACTAAAGTCTTTAAGGGAAGTCCCTAAAATTAGGTCATTAAGTCTTTCATCCAATTCGGAAAATCCAACATTAATTCGTGCCCTGGTCTTTACTGTCATTAACTGAAGCATTAAATTCTCCTCATTATAATAATTCACCAACAGATCATATTCCCTGCTTAAAAACTCCAGGGCATAACTATTTTCTATAGCTCCATGCCATCCAAGGTCTTTATCTGAGAAAACCGGTGTGGCATAGGGCGAATTTTTATCATAGTAGCTTTTGTATCCAATAATTCGTACTGCATTGGGTCTCAGTTTAAAGTCATCTACAAATTCATAGAACAATTCTGCTTTATCAAATTTATCCAGGTCTACAATAACGGCCACCGACCTGATACCATTTTTACGAATAATTACATCTGACGGATTTTTCAATTGTTCCGTCAAATATTTTAATCCGGATTTGTGTTTAAATTTATCTTTGAGTCCCTTTAAAAACATGTACCTTTACGTTATAGGCAAATGTAATTAATATCCAAGCAACTATGACGCTAAGATACAAGGGATAATGATTTTAAAAATGCAACATTTTGTGATTTTTATAACAATTGTCTGTCTTTTTGCATGCAATGAGAGGCCAAAGAAACTTACTGAAATATCCGGCAAACAGCTCCCAATTACTGATTCCATAGTTGACACAGATACTGTAGATAAATTTATAACCCCCTACAGGAAGCACATAAACGAAGTTTTGGACAGTGCATTGGCTTACGCACCTTCGGCAATTACCAAAGATGATGGCAAATTCAATACTTCCGCAGGAAATTTAATGGCAGATATTGTGATGAGCGAAGCCAACCCGATATTTAAATCGAGAACCGGACAAAATATAGATTTTGTCATATTAAATTTCGGTGGTATTCGCAGCATCATATCTAAAGGTAAGGTAAGTGAGCGAACTGCCTATGAAGTAATGCCCTTTGATAATTCAATCGTGGTTGTAGCTTTAAAAGGCAAGTCTGTTAGAGATTTGATTTCTTTTCTCATAAATGCTAAAAGGCCCAATCCTATCGCAGGTATTCAGATTATTTTGAATAAAAATGGAAAACTCCAGGATTTGAATATCCAGGGAAAGCCCTTTGATGAAAACAAGAAATATTATATAGCTACTTCAGACTATCTCGCAAAAGGAGGTGACGATATGGGGTTTTTTAGTGATGGCCTTAATTCGGTTGATTTAAATTATATGATCCGGAATGCAATGATTGATTATTTTAAAAAAATAGATACCCTTAGAGCTGAAGTGGACGACCGCTTTATTATAATTGAATAGCAATGAAAAGAAGGGATTTTTTAACCAATTCAGTTTCCGGCGGTGCTTATTTAGGCCTGGGAGGTCTTACCCTGAATAGTTGTGGATTTCAGAATTCCAAGCAAATTACCATACTGCATACCAATGATGTGCACAGCCATATAGATCCTTTTCCCCATGACCATAGCGCATTTCCAAATATGGGTGGTGCTGCCAGGCGTGCCACATTAATTCAAAAAATCCGGGAGGAAAACCCATATACACTTTTGTTGGATGCCGGAGATATTTTCCAGGGTACACCATATTTTAATTTTTATGGCGGAGAATTGGAATTCAAATTGATGAACATGCTGAAATATGACGCAGCCACCATTGGAAATCACGACTTTGACCATGGTATTGAAGGCCTTTTGGCCCAGATGCCCAATGCAAGGTTTAAATTGCTTTCTGCCAACTATGATTTTACCAATACCGTGATGAATGGATTTGTTCAGGCCTATGATACATTTTTGCTAAATGGAATCAAAATTGGGGTATTTGGATTAGGGATAAAGCTAGCAGGACTGGTTGCGGAGGACCTTTTTAAGGAAACAGTTTATGTTAATCCCATTGAAATTGCCCAGGATATGAGTGCTGCATTAAAAAATGAGGAAAAATGCGATTTGGTTATTTGTTTATCACATTTAGGTTACTCTTACAAAGATGCACAAAGGCCAAGTGATCTGAAATTAGCATCAAAGACAGATAACATTGATCTGATCATTGGCGGTCATACCCATACATTTTTAGACAAACCTGTTATTCGGCGTAATCGTTTGGATAAATCTGTTTTGGTTAATCAGGTTGGCTGCTACGGCATAAATCTGGGTAGAATTGATTTCTATTTTGATTCTAACAAGAATCTGCAGACAGATGGTATTTCAATTACCGTCTAATCCTGATCAACAGCATTTTTTCCGGGTAGAGAATACTTAGTTGTTTAAAACAAATTCCGCCAAAATTTGAAATTCTTCCTTCAGTGATGAATTTGGATAGGACCTGCCAGCTCTTCTGTACCAATAATCCGAATTGAAACGATCACCTTCCTTTCGGTGCAGGTATGCGTGTATCCAACTTCCGAGATCTGAAGGTAAATCCTGTGCAATATTGTGAGATGCATTCCAGTCCCCTTTGGCATCATACCAAAGCGCTTGTAATGCCTCCGGCCAATGCTCAGACGGGGCTTCTTTCTGTAAAGAATTTAAAAAAGTTTCGTAGTTCAATGGTAACTTCATCTTATGCCTGGATAAATTAAGGTATTGTTTCGGACATATTTTCCGCTATTTGGTCCTTTTTCATTTGAATTAAAAAGGAAATAATACTTTCTTAACGGACATTACAAATGAACATTAAAATGAACATTAAAATAAACATTTAAATCTAAACACAATTATTATGAAAAAAACTTCAATTTCTTATCTGCTAATTGCTGCGCTATTACTGGGTACTATAGTGACAGTAACTGCACAAGATGCAGAG
>Ga0316195_10000035_pt1 | contig 34898 bp, 33 predicted proteins | sample Phised1_MG_FD_204937 | JGI IMG/M metagenome (GOLD analysis project Ga0316195, IMG submission 204937) | Coastal sediment microbial communities from Maine, United States - Phippsburg sediment 1 | ecosystem: Environmental > Aquatic > Marine > Coastal > Sediment | place: USA: Maine | collected...
ACATTAAAACCACTAAAGATATCATCATAAAACTGCGTAATATCCAGATTCGTAGTATTTTGTGAAAAGGAAAACCCTCCTGCATCAAATGTAGTGGGGGATGCGGTTTGAAGGGAAGCATTAAATGTATTACCTATGGTATAAAGGAATGCATTCTTTCCATAGGTATTACTGAAATCCACACTCCAATCACCTATTTTCCCCTTGATCCCAATAGCTATTGATTGATCTTTAATATTGGAATTTATTTCGGGTAAAAATCCATTTAAGTAGGCCGGAGTATAGGTTCTGCTCTGATTAGGAAGCCTGTAAAAACCTGCAGAATTACCCGTCCTTGAGCTAATCCCTGCAAAAGAATAAAGTTCTGTCCCATAATCGTCTAAAGGAAGTGCAAAATTAACGAAAAAACGCCCTCCCCTTAACGCAGATTGACCGACTCTCATATTAAAATCACTCCTTGCCAATCCCCTTGCTGCTAATTCAGATTCTGTATTGTCGGCAGATAGAATAGGCTGTAATTCCGCCTTAGTAGTTGCGCCCATAATATCAATCCCGGCAGCGTTGGAATATTGAATAACATCAGCTACATCATCATCTAATAAAGCTGATAAATCATAACCATCAGCATTTGCAAATCGTTCTACAGTATTGTATTGATTAAATACATCGCCTTCCCATTCTTTCATTCTGCTATAGTCCATACGAACATCAAAATCCCCGGAAAAATTTATATATCCTCCTCTTTCCCCAAGAGCAACTCCATAGCTGCCGGCTATATTAGTAGCTTCACCATCTGAACCCCCGGTTTGTCCGTTGGCATTCTTTGAAAAATTCGCGCCTGTAGTTACCGTAAGGTTTAATTCACCCGCGTCCTTATTAAGAATAATATTGATTACACCTGCTATAGCATCTGAACCGTATTGGGCTGCAGCTCCGTCTCTAAGTACTTCAACCCGTTGTATTGATGCCGCCGGAATGGCATTTAAATCTGTTCCGACACTACCTCTTCCAAACGTACCATTCACATTGACAAGTGAAGAAGTATGCCTTCTTTTCCCATTAATCAAAACCAATACCTGATCGGGTCCCAATCCTCTTAAAGAGGCAGGGTCAATATGGTCCGTACCATCAGAAATTGTTTGTGTATTGGAGCTAAATGAAGGCGCAACATAATTTAAAATCTGATTTAAATTTACCTGAGGACCAACACTTGCCAATTCCTTGACATCTATAACATCTACTGGAACTGTGCTCTCTGTAGCAACTCTGTTAGGGTTACGGGACCCTGTAATGATGACTTCGCTTAAAGCCAATCCGGAAACAAGGGTAATGTTGAGAATAGTGCTGTTTACCAATACTTCCTGAGGTTCGTACCCTATAAATGAAACAGATAACCTATCGCCAAGAATAGCATCAATGGTGAAGTTTCCGTCAAAATCTGTAGTTGTACCAATACTCGTTCCTTTTTTTACTATAGAAGCTCCAACAAGCGGAACCCCCTGGTCGTCAATGACCGTACCGCTTATTTGCCCGTTTACTATGCCAAAAGCTCCGAATAAAAAAGCCAAAATAATTAAGTAATGTTGTTTCATAATATTTCTTAGTTAGGTTAATATCTTTATAAGATAGGCTAAACTCAGCTAACAATGGCTTTTATTGGGGGGAATAAATGTTTTTGAATATCAGGCGAAACAACTTTTATCATACCGTATGGGGTTTGAAGTAATATTGTAATTTTGAAGCAAACTGATAAATATGCAAAAAATCATAGACCGTTTTATTAGCTATGTCACTGTAGATACCCAAAGTGATCCTAATTCCAATACTACACCGAGTACAGAAAAACAATGGGTACTCGCCAACAGGCTTGTGGCGGAATTAAAACAGCTTGGTTTGGAAAATGTATCCATTGACACGAACAGCTATGTTATGGCTACCCTTCCTTCAAATACTGACCAAGAGTTACCTACAATTGGTTTTATCTCACATTTTGATACCACCCCGGATTTTTCGGGAACCAATGTGAAACCCCGTCTGGTTGCAGATTATGACGGAAAGGATATCGTACTTAACAAAGAAAGCAATATTGTACTCTCACCTGATTATTTTGATGATTTACTGCAATACAAAGGCAAGACTCTTATTGTAACTGATGGCACTACTCTTTTAGGAGCTGATGATAAAGCCGGTATTGCCGAAATCATGACCGCGATGGAGTATCTTATTCAGCACCCGGAAATTAAGCATGGGACTGTTCGTATTTGTTTTACTCCCGATGAAGAAATAGGGCGAGGAGCGCATAAATTTGATGTTAAAAAATTCAATGCAGATTGGGCATATACCATGGACGGCAGTCAGATAGGGGAATTGGAATATGAGAATTTTAATGCTGCGAAAGCAAAAGTCATGGCTATTGGCAAAAGTGTGCATCCCGGATATGCGAAGGGAAAAATGGTAAATGCCATTGGCCTCATAAATGAATTCATTAATCTCCTGCCAAAAAAAGAAGTACCGGAGCATACGGAAGGCAGAGAAGGGTTTTTTCACATAAATCACCTTCAGGGGGAAATAGAAAAGGCAGAGTTGCAACTCATAATAAGGGACCATGACAGCACTTTGTTCGAGGGCAGAAAAAGGATGTTAAACGATATTGTCAATGATTTAAATGAAAAACATGGGGAGTACTTATCTATTGAGATAAAAGACCAATACTATAATATGAGGGAAAAAATAGAGCCTGTTTTTCACGCCGTTGAAATTGCCAAAGAGGCTATGGAGGCAGTAGATATAGAACCCATCATTAAGCCTATTCGGGGTGGTACGGATGGTTCACAATTGAGTTTTATGGGGCTTCCCTGTCCAAATATTTTTGCGGGGGGTCATAATTTTCATGGCAAGTACGAATATATACCCGTGGAAAGCATGCAAAAGGCTGTTGAAGTAATCGTAAAAATTTGCGAAATTGTAGCCAGTAAATAATTGCGAAGTTGAACATTGAAGAAAAAATAGAAGCCTACTATTCCAAAGATCAAAAATTTAAAGAGGGAATTACCCTGTTGAGGGAAATTGCCCTTAAAACCCAATTGGCAGAAACTCTAAAATGGGGTTCACCCGTGTATACCATAGAGAATAAAAATGTCTTGGGTATAATGGCTTTTAAAAATCATTTTGGCCTTTGGTTTTTTAACGGAGTCTTCCTCAGTGATCCCAAAGGGGTTTTGGAAAATGCCCAGGAAGGGAAAACAAAATCCATGAGGCACATGAAATTTAGCTCTAAAGATGAGATTAATGAAGTTGTTGTTCTGGCCTATTTGGAGGAAGCCATACAAAATGAAAGGAAAGGTATGGCTTTAAAGCCTTCACTAAAAAAAGAAATCAGCATCCCAAAATTACTAAAGGATACTTTGCTGGCAAACACAAATCTCAATAAGCAGTTCAAAGCACTTGCACATTATAAACAACGAGAGTATTGTGAGTACATTTCTGAAGCTAAACAACAAAAGACAAAGGAATCAAGACTTGAGAAGATTATTCCAATGATTTCTAAAGGTATAGGGTGGAATGATAAATACAGATAAATTCATCGCCTTCCATCTAAGTTAATGGCCAAAATCTGCCCAAAAGGTCAATTTACTTCTATCTATTTCCTCATTTTTGCGGCAATTTCCAGCCATTATTATAAGAAGCCAGCATAATTTCATTGGCGGTTTTATCTGTAAATCTGCCTTTATCAGCATCCCAATATATCCTGTTTCCGGATTTGTACGCCACATTTCCCATATGAGACACCATCGCTGCGTCGTAGCCTACTTTAATTGGTGCATTAAGATTCCCATGATCCCTGCTTTTGAGCACCTCTATGAAGTTCTTCGTATGAAGATCCAGGCCACTTCCCTGATTCTGTTGCAATGGCAGGGCCTCCATACGTGGTATGCCTTCCTGGCCCCAGCCTTGAAATTCCTTTTCCGGAATCACTTCCCAGCCATTTCTATCCAGCACCAATGTGCCATTATTTCCGATAAAAGCAATTCCGTGATTTCTTCCATAATTTCCTCCGTCAATGCCGGTAGCATGCTCCCAAAGTATTGAGAAATTATCGTATTCGTAAACGGTCTGTAAAGTGTCTGGTGTTTCTGAAGCATCATTTGGGTAGGCAAATTTTCCGCCAAGCGCCATTACAGATTTAGGGGTCCCTGCCTTCATTCCATAGAGGGCATAGTCCATAAGATGAACCCCCCAATCAGTCATGAGTCCACCAGCATAATCCCAAAACCATCTGAAATTAAAATGAAATCTGTTTGGGTTAAAAGAACGTTCCGGGGCGGGTCCTAACCACATTTTGTAATCTACACCTGCAGGAGCCTGCTGGTTTTCCAGAATGGGGACAGGTTTCATCCATCCCTGATAGGCCCAGGCTTTTGCCAATCTGATTTCCCCTAATTTGCCGGAGTGTACAAAATTAATTGCATCTACAAAATGAGGCTGACTCCTCTGCCATTGGCCAATTTGAACTATTTGGCTGCTGCTCTGAACGGTAGCTAACATAATATCACATTCCTGCATGGAATTAGCAATGGGCTTTTCACAATACACATCTTTGCCTGCACTCAAGGCATCTGTCAATTGCAGGCAATGCCAATGATCCGGCGTCCCGATTACCACAAAATCAATATCTTTATTATCCAGCATTTTCCGATAATCCGTATACCATTTTGGTTTGCTTATACCCGCTTTTTCAAGTTCAGCTGTGCGACGGGAAAGCACATTTTCATCTACATCACAAAGGGCTGTAATATTGACTTCGCTGATTTTTAAAAGAGAAAGAAGATCACTAAAACCCATGCCATTACAACCGATCAATCCCATATTTATCTGATCGTTTGGTCCAACTTTCCTGCGCATGGAAGCAAGAAGTTCAATGGGAAATAGAAATGAAGCCCCTGATCCTAATAGGAATAACGAACTTTGTTTAATAAACCTTCTTCTCTCAGTATTCATAGTTTTAATTTATTGCAATGCTCAATATAAAGATTTTCAGCCAATTATCAGATCAAAAAAAAACACCGGTAGTTACCGGTGTTTTTAATTCACATTGTTTTAATCCTAATTTTCTTTTGGAGCAGCATTCAATTTGGCGCTCATTTCCATAGAAATAGCAGATCTGTCAAATTTTAGCCTTCCGGCCATGGTCTCAATAATACAGGAAAAATCCTTATCGTTTAAATCCACAATTTTGCCATGCAAGCCACTTTTCGTTACTATTTTATCACCTTTCTTCAGTGCCTGTGCAAACTTCTTTTCGTCTTTTTGACGTTTCATCTGCGGGCGTATCATAAAAAAATATGCCACCACGAAGATGAGTATCATTGGAAGGAATTGTCCTATATCACCCATAATTTTTTGTAGAGTTTTGTATTACTTATTTAATTGGGCCAACCGCTGCAGTTGGTCCGGCGTCTTTAGGGTTAACAAATGCTTTAATTCTCAATATTTCCTGTCCTTTTTCCGTATTCGCAGTAACCGTAATGGTCTTTGTTACCTGATTCTGGCCTGAACCATTGAATTTTACCATTAGCTCACCTTTCTCACCTGGAGCAATTGGGTCTTTAGGTGGATTAGGAACTGTACATCCGCAACTGCTGGTTGCGTTTGTAATAATTAATGGTGCATCACCCGTGTTTGTAAAAGTGAAGATAGTCTCCTGAGGCGTACCTTGGGTAATGGTGCCAAAATCATGTTCAGTTTTTTCAAATTGCATTACAGGAACTTTTTTGGCCTGTAAGTCTCTTTCTGCTGCCACTTCAACATTTTCGGTGTTTACTTTGCTGGAAGCATTTTCCTTGCATGCGCTAAATACTAAAGCTGCGGTTAAGCCGAGTACAATAAATAATCTTTTCATTATAATTTATTTTTAAGATTTGCTGGCAAAATTAAGGAATATTTGTTTATAATAAGCCTCTCCCTGTTTTTTTCAATTTTCCATCATTCCGGTATTCCTTTACCAATTTATCCAAAATACCATTAATGAAGGTACTACTCTTTGGTGTAGAATATTCTTTTGCAATTTCCAAATACTCATTAATAGTTACACGTTCGGGTATAGAGGGGAAACCAGTAAGTTCACAAATAGCCATCTTTAAAAGTATCGCATCTATATCTGCAATCCTGTCCTTATCCCAATTCGGTGTTTTTATTTGAATTTCTTCTTCAAATTTGTTATTGTTTAATATGGTTTTTATTAATAATTGTTCGGCAAAAACCATGTCATCTGAGTCTTTTAAAAGCTTAGGCAAAAAATAGGTCTGACCACTACCTTCACTTACTTTTCTCAATTGTTTTAAAACAAAGGTGTTGACAAGCGGGATATCATCTACCCAGGTCAATTTGTCATCCTCAAAATATTCATAGATCCTTTCATTAGGGGCAATAACGTCCTTAAAAAGATTTACCACAAGATTTTTGTCCTCTTCGTAGCTACTTTCTTCCAAAAGCATATAGCGCTCAAAGAGTTCGCTCTTTTTTATTTCACGAAATACTATTTTTACATAATCCTGATGGAGATCCCAATTATCCAATTTCCTTTTTACCAATTCATTTTGTAACAGGGGGTTATTAAAAATTTGTTTAAGCAAAGCGTTATTGAGAAACTTTTCCCTGTTCGGATATTCTTCAGCCTCTGAATTCAAATATTTTTTAGAAGATAATCTGATGAAATTTTCCTCCATTTTATAAAGTTCCATCAGAAGACTAAGAACAAGCAGATAAAGGATGTAGGTATTGTCAATGCTGATTCGTAGAAATTTTTTCTGTTTTTCCAACGATTCATCGTGTGATAAGGTTAGGGAATAAATGCATTGCATCACTTTTACCCTGATTTGCCTTCTTGTAAGCATTTTAAAGAACCTCGCTTTTAATTATAGATAGAAAACGCCGCAAAAATACTAATCTATTTTAAATCCGAACCTAATTATCGGTTTATCTTATAAGTTTTATAACATTTGTTTTGTGACCAATCAGCTATATTTGTCCATCTGTTAAACCAATTCGCATTACCAGCCATTTTAATGAAAGAACTCAGGCACTTAGATAAATACTTCAAAAAATATTGGTTTAAATTACTAATGGGCATTATCATCACGATTATTGCCAGGATATTTCAGTTGATCATGCCTTCCTATGTAAAAAAATCGATTGAAGTAGTAGAGAGTTATGTGGCTTCAGAAATTACAGAACCTGCAGCAAGAGATTTGCTTTTGGAATATATCCTGATTATTGTTGGGGCAGCATTGCTCTCAGGTTTTTTCACCTTCTTAATGAGGCAGACCATTATTAATGTATCACGATACATTGAATACGATTTAAAAAATGAAGTCTTTGATCATTACCAGCTTCTGAGTCTGAATTTTTATAAAAAGAACCGCACCGGCGACCTAATGAACAGGATCAGTGAAGATGTTGGACAGGTGCGGCTTTATACCGGACCTGCAATAATGTACGGAATTCAGACACTCACCTTGTTTGTTTGTCTGATTCCCCTCATGTTTATTAAAGCACCAACCATTGCATTTTATTCATTATTACCCTTGCCTATACTTTCGGTTTTGATATATCAGATAAGTAAAATTATTCATAAAAGAAGTACTAAAGTTCAGGAATACCTCTCCACATTGTCAACTTTTGCCCAGGAATCCTTTTCCGGAATATCGGTTATAAAGGCATATAGTCTGGAGCCGCAGATAAACAGTGAAGTGGTTGTGCTGGCCAACGAAGGAAAAGATAAAAGCATGGATCTGGCCAAAGTCAACGCCTGGTTTTTTCCGTTGATGATCTTGTTAATTGGGATCAGTAATATTTTTGTCATCTATGTAGGTGGCAAACAATATATCAATGGTGAAATTTTATCTATAGGTACCATTGCAGAATTTATACTTTATGTAAATATGCTTACCTGGCCCGTTGCTGTTGTAGGGTGGTTAACCTCTATTGTCCAGCGCGCCGAAGCTTCTCAAAAGCGGATAAATGAATTTTTAAATGAACAGCCCGAAATAAAGAACGAAGTTACGGAAGACACCCCCGTAAAAGGAGCCATTGAATTCAGAAATGTCACGTTTACCTATGATGATACGAATATTACGGCTCTTAAAAATATATCGTTTACTATAAATGAAGGCCAAACAGTTGCCATTATTGGAAAAACCGGTTCAGGAAAATCTACGATCCTCGATCTGATAGCCAGGTTATACGACACCTCTTCAGGTCAGATATTAATTGATGGTGTCCCAATTCAAAATTTAAATTTACATAGCCTAAGAGAATCAATTGGTGCTGTTCCACAAGACGCGTTTTTATTTTCTGATACCATAAAAAATAACATAAAATTCGGTAAGGAGGACGCAACGGAAAGCGAAATCCTGGAAGTTGCCGGAAAAGCTGCCGTTCATGAAAATATCATGGGTTTTTCCAAAAAATATGATACTATACTGGGTGAGCGAGGCATTACCTTAAGCGGAGGTCAAAAACAGCGGGTTTCTATAGCCAGGGCACTATTAAAAGACCCCAGGATATATCTTTTCGATGATTGCCTGTCTGCCGTGGATACAGAAACTGAAGAAGAAATACTCCAAAACCTAAAACAAGCGTCACATTTAAGGACAACCCTTATTGTAAGCCATCGTGTTTCATCGGCCAAAAATGCAGATAAGATTATAGTTCTGGAAGGTGGAAAGGTCCTCCAGGAAGGTACTCATAATGAATTGATAGAGAAAAAAGGTTACTACAAGGAGCTTTATATCAATCAACTATCGGCGAAAGAAATCTAGAAAAATGTTGTCAGGTACGCTTTTTTTTTTCATTTTTGAATATATTTTAGGTATAAATACTAACTTGATATTTTACAAATGAGCGATAAAGATTTAATGGATCAGGAAGAAATTTTCTCAAAAGTTTTAAGAGCTGGGAGAAGGACATACTTTTTTGATGTTAGAAGTACAAAGGCAGAAGATTATTATCTGACCATTACAGAGAGTAAAAAATTTACACACGATGATGGCTCCTTCCACTATAAAAAACACAAAATATATCTTTACAAAGAGGATTTTGAGTCTTTTAGAGAAATTATGGAAGAAATGATGGACTATATAATTACCGAAAAAGGACAGGAAGTCATCTCGGAAAGACATCAAAAGGACTTCAAAAAGGATGAGCCTAGTGCAAATGGAGAGGCTTCATCCACAGATAATTTTACAGATTTGGATTTTGATGATATCTAAATTCTAATTACACCAACATTCAAACGATCTTTGTATTCAAAGGTCGTTTTTTATTTTTGTACCCTAACTTATACAAACTTCAAAGAAAATGAGAAAAATTATTACATCAGTACTTCTTATCTTCTCTTTTATCGCGGTCGCACAGAATTCGATTAATCTTGACTATTATTTACCACAGAATATCACTTATGATGAAAGCATTCCACGTCCTGCAGAACTAATTGGCCATGAAGTAGGCGAATGGCATGTCACCCATGACAAACTAATGTTTTATATGCAAACATTAGCCGAAAAAAGTGATCGTATACGAATTGAAAATCGCGGATCCACTTTTGAAGGCAGACCTATACTATTACTTACCATCACTTCCCCTAAAAACCATGAAAACCTCGAACAGATACGACAAGATCATATAGCACTTACAGAAAAAGGAGACACCTCAGTTTCCATAGAAAATATGCCAATTATAGTATATCAGGGATTCTCTGTTCACGGCAATGAGCCCAGTGGTGCAAATGCCGGCTTAGCCTATGCATATTATCTGGCGGCCGCCCAGGGGCCGGAGATTGATGAAATACTGGACCACATGGTTATACTTATGGATCCATCTTTTAATCCGGACGGACTTCAGCGCTTTGCTTATTGGGCTAATACCAATAGGAGTATGAACCTGAATTCCGATACCAATGAAAGAGAGTACCATGAAGTTTGGCCCGGTGGCAGAACCAACCATTATTGGTTTGATATTAATCGGGATTGGCTTCCCGTACAATTACCGGAAAGCCGGGCAAGAATAGAAACATTCCATAAATGGCTTCCAAACATCCTCACGGATCACCATGAAATGCGCACCAATTCTACCTTCTTTTTTCAACCGGGCGAGCCTACAAGGGTACATCCTTTAACTCCCTCTGCTAACCAGGAACTAACCGCAGAAATTGGTCGTTACCATGCGAAAGCATTAGATAAAATAGGATCTCTCTATTATTCAGAGCAAGGATATGACGACTACTATTATGGGAAGGGTTCTACATTTCCGGACGTCAACGGGGGAATTGGAATCCTTTTTGAACAAGCCAGTTCCAGGGGTCATATACAAGAGACTGAAAATGGCACTCTTACTTTTCCATTTACAATCAGAAATCAATTTACAACGGCTTTGTCCACTATAGATGCCGCAAAAAACATGCGTGTAAAGATTCTTTCTTATCAGCAGGATTTTTTCCGAAATGCGAGAAGTGAAGCGGCAAAAAGCAAGAATAAATCAATAATTTTCGGTGATAACAAGGATGCGGCCAGGACCTGGCATCTTGCAGAAATACTTAACAGGCACAAAATAGCCTTCCATGAACTTGCAACCGATGTGACTATTGGCGGTAAATCATTCAAAAAAGATTATAGCTACGTGGTTCCAATGAACCAAAAAAATCACAGGTTGATTAAGGCTATGTTCGAAAAGCGAACGACATTCACAGACAGCCTGTTTTATGATATTTCTGCATGGACATTTCCGCTAGCATTTAATGTGGACTATGCGGACCTGGAATCCCTTACAAATGCGGGACCTCAAATAATCGAATTTAAACCTTTAACAGGCGGGGTGAGCCAGCAAAGCAATTATGCGTATTTATTTGAATGGCATGAATACTATACCCCGAGAGCACTAAATCGAATTTTAGCTAAAGGACTCAGGGCTAAAGTTGCCAAAGACCGGTTTACCCTTGACAACAACGAGTATGATTACGGAACAATAATGATTCCCGTTCAAAACCAGGTGCTAAACAGCGATGATTTATATGTATTTCTCAAAGATGTAGCTATAGACAGTAAGATAAAGATTTCTGGAGTAAGTACCGGATTATCTCAGGGAATTGACCTGGGCAGCAACGATTTTGATCCCATTAAAAGACAAAAAGTTGCCATGGTGGTAGGAAGCGGGGTTCGATCTTATGATGCAGGTGAGATATGGCATTTGTTAGACACGCGCTATAACATGAAGATTACCAAAATTGATAAGGAGTATCTAAATACTGTTGACCTGAGTGTTTATACGGATATTATAATGCCAAGGTCATTCGGTAAAGTTTCCTATGACAAAGATGTCTCCAAAAAGTTAAATGACTGGGTGAAAGCCGGGGGTACCCTGATTGGTTATGGCAATATGGCAAATTGGTTTAATGAACATGAACTTATGAGCTCCATTTTTAGAAAAGACACCCTGAAAGCAAAGGATATTTCATTCATACAGAAGGAAGATTACTTTGGAGCTCAGGTTACCGGAGGAGCTATATTCGAGGCTAAACAAGATCGATCTCACCCCATTAATTTCGGATATAAGAACGATAAAATATCCCTTTTTAGAAATACAAACATCTATATTGAACCAGATAAGGATAGTTATAACAATCCAATTCAGTATACGAATAATCCTTTGCAAAGTGGTTATATTTCAGAAGAAAACCTGGAAATGATTAAGGGCAGTGTTCCGTTTAAGGTAAAGACACTAGGTAAAGGCCGAGTGGTTCTTTTTACAGACAACACCAATTTCAGGGCCTTTTGGTATGGCACTAATAAATTGTTGATGAATGCTATATTCTTTGGACAAATAATGTAAATCGTTTTGTTTTTTTAAATTACCTAAGTCTGGACCATCCTTTGGATTAGACTATTAACAGCAGGTGTAATTAGGGTTTATTAAATTACTTTTTTTTAATTTATAACTGCTAACTTTATTGCTGTCTAAAAGAAAAATCCCAAAATATGGCAAATACCCCAAGCAATATGTTGCCCTTAGGCACCATCGCGCCCAATTTTAGCTTACCGGATACGATAACCGATCAAATATATAGCCTAGGTCAAATTAAAGGTGAAAAGGGTACGTTAATTATGTTTATCTGCAATCATTGCCCATTTGTTAAGCACGTAAATCCTATTATAACCCAAATGGCTGAAATTTACCAGGCCAGAGGAATATCTTTTATAGCAATCTCGAGTAACGACGTAATAAAGTATCCTCAGGACGGCCCGGAACTGATGAAGCAAACGGCTTTAGCAGAAGGGTATACATTTCCATATTTATTTGATGAATTACAGGAAGTGGCCAGAGCATATGAGGCCGCATGTACTCCGGATTTTTATCTTTTTGACAGTAACCTAAGACTTGTTTACAGAGGTCAATTGGATGATTCCAGACCTGGCAATGGGATACCCTTAACCGGATTGGATTTAGGCAATGCACTTGAATCAATACTAAATAATAAATCAGTAAATCCAGCACAAAAACCCAGTTTAGGTTGCAATATAAAATGGAAATAAAATTTGAAGCCGTAACCAATGAAAACTGTCATCTGTACTGTAAGCTTGGAATAAGGGCATACAAAGAGCACTATTTGCACCTATGGAAAAATAATGATCCTTCGCCTTATATTAAAAAAAGCTTTAGGCCTGATATAGTCAAATGTGATTTAAAGGATACTACAACATTTCTTTTGATAATTTATGCTGGAAAAAAGGCCGTTGGTATCCTTAAACTAATTAAAGATTTCCCGTTCTCAACCCATACTATAAAGGACTCTGTCTTTCTCGAAAAAATATACCTCATAAATGAATTCTCCGGCAAAGGGATAGGCAGTATTGTTCTGAAGTGGGTAGAAACTTATTGTCTGGACTCCGGGAAAAACATGGTATGGCTGGAAACCATGCAAAAAGGACCCGCATTGAATTTTTACCTTAAAAACGGCTATCATATCATAAAAGAAAAGCAGCTGGAATTTGATCAGGTCCTGGATGAACAAAAACCAATGTATGTGCTTTTAAAAAAAACCTGATAATTTATAATCTTTTTTGTTTTCTAATTGACATACTTCCCCCATCATTTGTCAAATCCAACCCTCTCGTTGCAAAAGGTTTTTGATATGGCTATAATGATGGTTTCCGTGCCATGCATAACGGCCTATATTCTCCTCTAAAGTAGAGATTCGATTGTTCTCAGGATGGATAAAACCCCGTTTTAAATCCGAAGAGGAAAGACCTTTAAGTAAAAACACTAATTTAGCATGTACAGCCTTTATATGGTTCAGTGATAATTCTATAGGTGCCGTCCGCGTATCAAAAAGTTCTGCCCATTTCTTTTCAAAATAGGGCTTAATTACCGGAGTTTGTTCTGTTAAAGCCCACTTGAAACGAATATAACTATGGTGGTGGCTATCCGAAACATGGTGAATAACCTGGCGTACAGTCCACCCGCCAGGTCTGTATGGGGTTTCCAATTGCGATGTGGATAATGACTTTACAAGCAATTCCAATTTACGTGGGTAGTCTTCCAAAATACGTATCCATTCAACAACCTGGTCTTTTGAAATTTCAGGGGGTGCCTCAAATTTTCCTATGGGGTATTGTAGTTTTTCAAGTTTTGTTTTTTCCATAGCTCAAAAATAGTGATTTTGAGATTTTCAGACTATAGCAATATGTAGGTGCTATATTTTTTATCACGGCTGCATGGCCGTTTAATTCCATGAAATTTAATAGATTTTTAACCTTGTATTTCCCAAAATCAGTTCTTTAACTACTATTTTTATAAACATTAAATTTTCAACTTAAAAAATTAAATATGGCAACAATACGATTGGGCGACATAGCCCCTGATTTTACCGCTGAAACTTCTGTAGGAAAAATTAATTTTTATGACTATTTAGGCGATGGATGGGGTATTCTATTCTCCCATCCTGCCGATTTCACTCCGGTTTGCACTACCGAATTAGGAACAGCTTCCAAGTTTAAAGCAGAATTTGACAAACGAAATGTGAAAATGCTGGCACTTAGTGTTGACGGTAAAGAATCACATAATGAATGGATAAAGGATATCAATGAAACCCAGAACACCATAGTTAACTTTCCAATCATCGCCGATGAGGACAAGAAGATATCTTCATTATATGATATGATACATCCCAATGCCGATAATAATCTAACGGTACGTTCGGTGTATATAATTGCCCCTGATAAGACGGTTAAACTGATTATTACCTATCCTGCTTCCACTGGCCGTAATTTTCACGAATTGCTCAGGGTGATTGATTCTCTGCAATTAACGGCTTATCACAAAGTAGCTACTCCTGCAAACTGGAACCATGGAGAGGATGTAGTGGTTAGTCCTTCCATCCCTACTGATGAAGCCCGAGATATGTTTAGCAAAGGGGTAAAAGAAATTAAACCTTACCTCCGAATGACTCCGGATCCAACAGCATAAAAGCCTTAATAAATATACAAGCCTTCTGATATCAGAAGGCTTTTTCATTCTTAATGAGAACAAGATAAATAGCCTTTCCCATTTACTTTTGTCCAGCCTGAATTTTTAACTGGAGAAATAAAGGGTAAAATTTTAAATTTAAGAAGGTTTTAATTTGCTCTTTAAGCCACCCTTTTTTAATTTTACCAATTAATATCAATGCTCTGATATCCCCTCATTTGTAAATAATATCAAGAATTCCTTTTTTAGAGGCACTAGGTAGGGTTTACTGTTACAAAAGTGTTACATAATTAAGAAGCTTCCCCCATTTAACAAATTTAACCTGGTATTATGTCTGTTTTTTTTGTAGTTGTATTTTTTTTGTTGGTCATCAACATTATACTTTTTGTTTTTAGTGCCAACCGATCCAAATAAAAAACTTCTTCCAAATAATTGAAAGAAGTTTTACAATAATTTAATGGGATCTTTTAAGTTCTTCCTTGCTCTTTTAAGTATATATAGCAATCTTCATTTATTTAACCTCCATAAGCTCAACATCAAAAACAAGAGTAGCGTTTGGAGGTATTACACCCCCTGCACCAGCACTCCCATAACCAAGTTCAGAAGGAATTACAAAACGAGCTTTATCGCCAACACTTAGCAAGCTAATCCCTTCGTCCCAACCAGGTATGACCTGTCCCGTCCCTAATTGAAAATCAATAGGTTCATCACGTTTATATGAGGAATCAAAAATTTGCCCGTTGGTCAGTGAACCCTCGTAGTGAACAGAAACTGTGCTACCTTTTTCCGCCTTATTTCCATCTCCCTTTTTAAGAATCTTGTAACGAAGCCCTGTCTTGGTTTTATCAAAACCCGACGCCACTTTATCCAATTCTGCCTCAGCTTTATTCCTTTCCTCCTGCAACCTTTTTTCCCTGGAACTTTCAAAATTTCTAAAAGCTTCTTGCGCATTCCAGGATTCTGCTTTATTTCCAACACGAAGAATATCCACCTTAAGTATTGAATCTCCTTGCGCAATTGTATCTACAATATTTTGCCCTTCAATTACATTGCCAAAAACAGTATGCTTATTATCTAACCATGGAGTTGCAATATGTGTTATAAAGAATTGGCTTCCATTGGTGCCGGGGCCTGCATTGGCCATTGATAATACACCAGGTCCCGAATGTTTAAGGTCTGGGTGAAACTCATCATCAAATTTATAACCGGGATCTCCTGTCCCTGTTCCCAATGGACAACCACCTTGTATCATAAAATCAGGAATAACCCTGTGAAAGCTAAGGCCGTCATAATATGGTGTATTAGGTCTGACACTGTTTTCCAGGTTTCCTTCAGCCAGTGCTACAAAATTACCTACGGTACCCGGGGTCTTTTCATAGGTTAATTTTACTAGTATTTCTCCTTTCGAAGTATTGAATTTTGCGTAAATTCCGTCTTGCATATCTCATTTTTTTGATAAGCTGCAAAGGTAATAAATTTATATTGACAGGCGCCTAATTAATCTCCGTTACAGCACGTATTTGGAACTAATTTAGAAAGATCAGGAAAGAATTATTTCCCTCTTTCCGTGTTTGCAGAACTTGTGCCATATTTATCAAAAAGGTAAACCAAACTGGCCATTGTTGCAGCACCAAGTTCCAGTTCACGTCTGTTGACATGTTCGAAAGTATCTATCTCCGTATGATGATGGTCAAAATAGCGTTGAGAATCGGGGTACAAGCCTGCCAGTACAATATGGTCATTTTTTAAAGGTTCAATATCTGCACCGCTATCACCTTTTTCAAACAAATGAATCTGGTAAGGCTCAAAAAGTGGTTTCCAACTGACTACCTGGGCATAATCAGTTTCCGGGCAATCAAAGGAAAAACCTCTTGGTGTAAATCCGCCTGAATCACTTTCTAATGCAAATACGTGATTCTCCTTTTTACCAAATGCAATCTCCGCATAAGCAGTTGCACCTTTTAAACCATTTTCTTCATTCATAAAAAGTACAGCCCGGATGGTCCGTTTAGGCTTATATCCTGTTAATTTGAGTAACCGAAGAACTTCCATGCTCTGAACGCATCCGGCCCCATCATCATGTGAACCATCACCAAGGTCCCAGGAGTCCAGATGTCCTCCCACCAAAATAATTTCCTCGGGATATGTGCTGCCCTTAATCTCTCCAATAACATTATAAGATTGCACATCCTGAAGTTGCCTGCAATTTTGTTTAAAATAAAATTTTATTTCAGGATTAAGCTTTAAAGTTGTGCTTAACAATTCAGCTCCATTGGTACTAATAGCGGCTGCCGGAATTCGATTATTTAAGGCCGTTTCCCCATAGCTCATTGCACCTGTATGCGGATAATCATCCAGGCGCAGGTTAATGGAGCGGACAATGACCCCTACTGCTCCGTATTTTGCAGCTTCTTCAGCCCCGGAATACCTTTGACCCACAGCTGCTGAATAAGATTCGTTTGTGTTAATATTCGTCGGGTCCATTGGCCCGTTGAAAAATACAATTTTTCCTTCAAGTTTGCCTCGGCCAATTTTTTCTAATTCTTCTAAACTGCCCACCTCAACAACATTCGCCTTGATACCCCCGGAAGGAGTAGCAATAGATCCCCCCAAAGCACAAATGGGTACGTTATTCGTAATCCCGGGTTTACTTTCTATAAAGGCAAATTCCGGTGCCCCTCTGACCCATTTAGGAACCATTACAGGCTGTAACCAAACGCGATCCAGCCCCAAAGAGTCCATTTTTAATTTAGTGTATTCTATAGCCTGTTCAGCCTGCACCGAACCAGAGAGCCGACCCCCAATCTGATTGGATAAATAATTCAACCAGTTATAAGCCCTACCTTCCGTAAGTGATTTGTTATAAATTGCATTTATCTGTTCTCTGTCATCTGTTTGCGACCAGGATGGTCCAACCAAAAGAATAAGTAGTAAACCTAAATATTTCATTGTTCTTTTTCCAATTGGGATTTATACGTTTCAATATTAGCCTTTATTTTATCATCAAGCTCAGGTTCCTTAATATCTTTATATTTTTTTAGCGATTCCAATAAAATAGTGGCCACAATTAATCTGGAAGCATTCTTATTATCTGCAGGTATTATAAACCAGGGCGCATTTGGAGTAGATGTATTATTGATTGCTTCCTCGTAACATTGCTGATAGTTATCCCAAAGGGTGCGTTCTTTTAAGTCACCCGGGGAAAATTTCCAGTTTTTTTGTTGAAGCCGCAGTCTCCTCAACAATCTTTGTCTTTGTTCTTCTTTGGAAATATTCAAAAAGAATTTGAAAACTAGAGTTCCGTTATCAGAAATGTGTCGTTCAAAATTCCTTATCTGTTCATACCGTTTATTCCAGAAATCCTGATCAATATCTGCAACTGAGTTTATATCTGGAATATTCTCATTTAAAATATACTCCGGATGCACCTTCGTTACCAAGACATTCTCATAATGGGTTCTGTTAAACACACCGAATTTTCCTTTTGGAGGCAGAGCAATATAATGTCTCCAAAGATAATCATGATCCAGCTCAATTTCCGTTGGCACCTTAAAACTATAAGTTTCCACCCCCCTGACATTGCAATCTTTAAATACTTCACGCACAAGACTATCCTTACCGGAAGTGTCCATTCCCTGAAGACATATCAAGACGGCGTACTTACCATGCGCGTATAATACATTTTGAAAATCACCTAAGTCTTTTCGTAATTTTTCCAGACTTTTTTTGAGTTCCTTGTCAGTACTATCTAAGTTTTCAGAAGTTTTGAGATCTGTTAATTTAATACTTGGAACTATCTTATACGATGCTGTATCGATTTTCTTCATGGGTTCAATATATAATATTTTGTTGTCCTAAGGTAAGCCCAAATCAAAAAATAACGTTTTATCCTTAATAATATACCTTTCGCCCTTTCAACGGGAAAGACTGGGTAATTAAACGAAAAAATAAGGTGTCAGGCTCTACTCTCATTATCTTTACACTACCTAAATTTTACATAATCAATACTTTACGCTATGAAGGTCTTTAATGCCATTCTAATTTTGCTCGTGCTTTTCTCGATGTCCTCTTTTGACATGAGCAAGGCATGCGAATATGCAGGTTCCAATATAGGGTATATCAGATCACAAACTGAACGCGCATTGGAAGCATCAGATATTAATACTTCGCGATTCTTTACGTATAAAGCACTTAACGCCATTGAAAAATCCAAAGAACAAATTGAAGCTTGCGGTTGCGATTATGCTAAAGAGAGCATATATGAAGGCCTGGATAACCTAAAGAAAGCCACCAGAGTTTCATCGCTGAACGGAGCTAAAATACTTCTAACGCGAGCATTGGACAACTCATCAGGAAGCCTTGAAGCAATAAAAGAACATGAGGAACACAAGGGAAGTTTGTACGCCAATGACAAACTGGTGATGAATACAAAAATGGTTGAAAAGGAAAATTTAGGCATGCTAATGCCCGTTGGCAAAGAACTGGAACGAAAAATTGATCTGTCACTAATAAATTATCAGAATTCTCTGGACGAAGTTGTCAATAGTGTGGAATGCAAAGAGGCTTATGAGTTTGCAAACAGAATTTATGCCCATTGTGAAGAGGAGCTATTAAAGCCAAAACTTAGCGAGGCTAAAAAATATTACAATTTGAGGACAAAAGAAATTACAGCAATCGCCTTGGCTAAATTAAAGGATTGCAACAAATAAGGTAAATGGAATTTCTGTAAAATTACTTTATGGCGTATGCGTTTTCAGAGCTCATTTATTTATTTACCCGCAAACAAGGTAACGTCTTCTTCGCTAATCTCTGTACCTCCCAAAATAATAAGACGTTCCACCACATTCCTCAATTCGCGAATATTCCCTGTCCAGTTGTATTTTTTTAATTGCTCAAGTGCCTTTTTTGTAAACTTCTTGGTAACTGAGCCGTGCTCAGAAGCAATTTTGGCGGCAAAATGTTCCACCAAAAGAGGAATATCCTCCCTTCTGTCATTCAATGAGGGTACATTAATGAGTATTACGGCCAAACGATGGTAAAGATCTTCCCTGAATCTTCCTTCTGCAATTTCAAGTTGAAGGTCCTTATTGGTTGCAGCTATTACGCGCACATCTACTTTAATATCCTTGTCAGTACCAACCCTGGAGATTTTACTCTCTTGCAAGGCCCTTAATACTTTAGCCTGGGCAGAAAGACTCATATCTCCTATCTCATCCAAAAAAATAGTCCCCTTGTTGGCAGCTTCAAATTTACCTGCTCTATCCCTGACCGCCGAAGTAAAAGCTCCTTTTACATGCCCGAATAGTTCGCTTTCTATTAACTCTGAAGGGATTGCGGCACAATTTACCTCAATAAAAGGTGCTCCCTTACGATCACTTTTCTCGTGTAACCAATGAGCCACAAGTTCTTTTCCGGTACCATTCGACCCCGTAATTAAGACTCTGGCATCTGTTGGAGCAACCTTATCTATAATTTCTTTTATGTTAGAAATCTCCTTGCTTTGCCCAATCATTTGATAGTCTCTGCTAACCATTTTTTTGAGGACCTTGTTTTCCTGAACAAGTTCTTTTTTATCCAACGCATTCCGAACTGTCGTGAGCAGTCTGTTCAAATCAGGCGGCTTGGATATATAGTCAAATGCACCTAACCTCATGGTATTAACTGCAGTATCTAAATCACCGTGCCCAGATATCATAATAAAAGGTATCTCCGGTCTTATTTTTTTCGCTGCCTGTAAGACTTCAACACCATCCATCTTGGGCATTTTTATATCACAAAGAGCAAGGTCATATTCAGTTTTCTTAATCATCTCCAGGCCTATTGAACCATCTTGAGCCTCATCCACTTCGTACAATTCGCTTTCTTCGGATAAAATCTTTATTAGAACCCTGCGTATAGCCGCTTCATCTTCTATTACAAGTATTTTTGACATGCTTTTTTTTATTAAAAAATTGAAACTTTGAATCCTGCTTTCCAGTAAACACCTCCTGATTTGTCAACATTCAAGGTATATACTTTTTCTCTTTTGTCATTTCGCAACAGTCCTTGCTGACTTAATGTGTACCCGAAGATACCGTAAAAAGACATACGTTTGGATATGTTGTATTGGTAGCCTATGGCCGAAACAACAGCCGAAAGTGACAAAGAGGATCCCAATTCACCATCTGGCAAAAGGATATCATTTTGAACATTTACAAAGTAACCGTCCAAAAATAGTGCCATTTGTAAAGTGTGCTTATCTGAAATGTGATATCTTAAATCTGTTCTTGGGATGCCTAATGAGAAAGACCAGTTACGATGAAACCGTTTATAATAATTAATCAGGGGCAAAGGAACCGGAAGACCGGTTGTACTGTTATATGTAAGGCCTACTATTAGTCTGTAAGGCTTATCAGCGTCCTTTTTTTCCTTCCACAAAGTTGCCGTTAGGTTTAACTTGAAGTCTTCTCCTTCAATACCATTCACAAAATTCGATGCCAATCTGGGCGTTACAATTCCCACAAATCGCCAGTCCTCATTCAATTTTACTATATATCCCACATTGAGATCAATAATATAAAGCTTTTTCAGCTCGCTATCATCAAACGGATATTCTTTTGTGCTTTCAAAATCAATAAGACTAAAATCACCTCCCAGCACCATATAATTTTCCAATCCTACTTTTATAGGAACATTTAACAATACCCGATAGCGTGAAGTGTTAGTTCCGGAATCCGAGTTTGGCAGAGAAGAATATTCAATCTTAAAAATTTCCGAACTCTGTGCAATAGAAATTCCATTTACAAAAAACAATAAGTAAAATAGCCCAAAACGCCTAATCATACTATCGGTAAAGCTACTTCCATCTTATCATTTTGCATTTGACCAGGAATTAATAATAATAATTGAAATTAAGAATGTCTCGCTGCGGAAATGGGATTGCAGTTTTGTTTTCCAGAAGCTTTGCAACGATAACACAGTGGATTTGATTTTCACACTCACCTCCCAGATGAAATACCCAATTTAAAAACTCTTTAATTGAGTCCGGCAAATCTTTGCGAATATACATACTTACCGCGTCTGGTAGTTGATCCTGCAAGATTAGTATTTTAGCCATTTAAACAATTCTTTATAGGTTGGCTTTTTACCATACATTAAAATTCCCACCCGATAGATTTTGGCAGCGAGCCATACGATTCCAATAAAAGTTACTATTAGAAATACAATAGATATAATAACCTGCCACAAAGGAACCCCACCCTCTCCTATTCCACCTGGTAAACGCATAAGCATAACTATGGGAGAGGTTAATGGAAACAGAGAAAACGCCACGGCAATAGGGCCGTGAGGGTTGTTAAATACAGAAAAGAATCCGACATAAATCGCCAACATCAAAGGCAGTATGATTGGGAAAATAAATTGCTGCGTATCTGTCTCATTGTCCACTGCTGCGCCAATAGCGGCATAAATAGAACTATAAATTAAATACCCAAGAACAAAATATACCAAAAACAAAGAAATAAGCAATACCCAAGGTATTTGCAGCAATTCCAGTGCGTATAATTGCATGGTATCTGTTGTGGCAGGTAATGGAGAAATTCCACTCATTGGATTCGACGCCATAACAGATTGCTCACTATAGCCTGTAAGGTCTATTCCAAAAACTAAAAATACAACGAACAGGAGCAGGGATGCAGAAATTATCCAGATAGCAAATTGCGTTATACCTGCTAAGGAGGTCCCGATAATTTTACCCAACATTAGCTGAAATGGTTTTACGGAAGATATAATCACTTCAATAATACGACTCGTTTTTTCTTCAATAACGCTACGCATCACAAAACCACCATAAATTATAATAAACATCATAATCAGGTATCCAAAACCACCGCCTATGAAGGCTTTCATTTCATTTATTCCTTTTAAATTCTGCTCCCCGGTAAAATTGGCAATATTAATTTCGAACTTATTATTTATTGCTGCAAATTGCTCTGTTGAAACTCCAATATCCAGCAGTTTTCCTTGTCTTAAACGTTCCTCAAATATGTCTTCCAGCAAATCAAGCACCAGTGTATTAGGTGGCTCCTTTGAATAAAAGAAAGTGTTTTCAGCGACTTCTTCAAGACTACTGCGGTCAGGAATATGCAACAGGCCAAAAATTCCTAGGCTTAAAGTTGAATCCTTGGCCGCCTGCAAGGAGATATCTTTAAAAAATATATATGAGGTGCGTTCATTTGTATTGAAGTCGGTAGAGAAATAATTGCTTTCATTAAAGACGCCAATTATTCTTTTCTGACTATCATTCACTTTGGTGAGATAAGCAATAAGTACGATCATGCCCACCATCAGAATGGGACTAAGAAAAGTCATGATCACAAATGATTTATTTCGCACTTTGGCAAGATATTCCCGCTTTATTATAAGTGATAATTTATTCATTGTCATTTTTGCGTTGCACCGTTTGAATAAAAATATCATTGGCGGAAGGGATAGTCTCAATAAAATTATTTATACTCGCCTCAGCAGAAACTAATGCCAAAAAAGCTCTTGTGTCATCGGTGGGCAATTGAACCGTAAAATCTAATTGCTTTCTATTGTAATCATAGTTTGAAGAGGAAATATCGAATTTATCTGAAATCAGTTTTAAAAAATTTTCTCCATTTTCCATTTCCAGGCCCACTCTAAACATATTGTTTTTGTACTCTTTTTTGATATCCTCCAATCTGCCGTCCAATATCTTTTCCGCATTGTGCAACAACGCAATGTATTCACATAATTCTTCAACAGATTCCATTCTGTGTGTTGAAAAAATAATTGAAGTCCCTTTTTCCTTAAGCTTAATAATTTCGTCCTTTATGATATTCGCATTTATTGGATCGAAACCACTGAATGGTTCATCAAAAATCAGGAGTTTAGGTTCGTGCAAAACAGTTACAATAAACTGAATTTTTTGGGCCATACCCTTTGAGAGTTCCTGAACTTTCCTATTCCACCAATCCCCAATCTCCAGTTTATCAAACCAATATTTGAGCTTCTGATTTGCGTCTGCTTTGCTTAAACCTTTCAGCTGGGCTAAATAAAGTGCCTGCTCCCCTACTTTCATGCTTTTATAAAGACCTCTCTCTTCCGGAAGATAACCAATAAGTGCTATATGACGGGGCTTCAATAATTCTCCATCAAAAATTACCTCACCGGAATCCGGGTAGGTAATTTGATTTATTATCCTTATCAAGGTAGTCTTACCTGCCCCATTGGGTCCCAAAAGCCCGTATATACTATTCTTTGGTATTACCAGTGAAACATTATTCAACGCCATTTGATTGCCATATTTCTTAGTGACATTTTTGGCAACGAGGATATTATTCATGCAGGTAACATTTTGATATTTTGATTGTATCTGTAATATGTTCGTATTTAACTTTGAATTAAGTAAGGACAATAGACAAATGACCATTACAGCCAATATTGAATTATTATACCTGGGATTCAGGACCTATTGCCATACTTCTTACAATAGGATTCAAAGATATAGAAATGCTTTAAAATGGATTTGTAATTCATAGTATTTTGTTTTTAGACCCCCAACCGATATATAACGAAAACCTATTTTATGCAATCCGAATAGGCCTTCTTTTTGAAAAAAATCAAATAAAAAATCAAACAGTTCTAAAATATCCTTTTGGACCAAAGATCATCAATCCAATTTTACGGGATTTAATAGATTTCAAATCATTAGTATTAATAAAAAATAACGGTATTTTACCCTGTAACCCCTTTAAAAACAAAACCCACCCTTAAAAGGATTAAGGATGGGAAAAAAATTGCTATGAAAAAGAAAATTAATATTGGTTTCCCAATATTGAACCAAATATACGTTTTTTATTTAAAAAGAAAACTTTAATTCGTTAAGAGAACATATCTTTTACTTTTTCAAAAAAGGATTTATCCGATTTTTCTGGCTTAGGTTGAAAGTTGTCATTATTCTGCATCTTCTCAAAAAATTCCCGTTGTTCTTTATTCAATTCCTTGGGTGTCCAGACATTTACATGCACCAAGAGGTCGCCTGTACCATAACCATTAATACTGGTAATTCCTTTTCCCCTTAATCGAAGAATCTTGCCAGATTGAATCCCGGCTTCCAACTTAATACGGACCTGTCCTGATACGGTATCAATTTCTTTTGTCGTGCCCAAAACGGCATCGGAAATACTTATGTACAGGTCATAATGCAAATTATCACCCTCTCGTTTTAAAGTATCATGTTCTTTGGTCTCTATAGCAACCAGCAAATCCCCAGATATTCCATCCCCAGGTGCTTCGTTACCTTTTCCGGAAACCTTTAACTGCATCCCCTGCTCCACTCCCGGCGGGATTTTTATGGAAACCGTCTCCTCAACTATTTTCAGGCCCTGAGCGTCTGCATCTTGTGGTCTTTTGTCTATTACCTGACCACTTCCGCCACAACTGGAACAGGCAGAAGCAGTTTGCATTCTTCCCAGAATTGTATTGGTGATTTTTGTTACCTGGCCAGCACCATTACATGTAGAACATGTTTTATAAGTAACACCAGCCGCCTGCTTTTTGCGCTTTACTTTTACTTTTTTCTCAACTCCATGAGCAATTTCTTCAAGAGTCAGGCTTACGCGAATTCTCAAATTGCTGCCTTTCATCCTTCGCTGACCACCGCTGAAACCTCCAAATCCACCAAATCCACCGCCAAATGCACTTCCAAAAATATCTCCAAATTGGCTAAAAATATCTTCCATGTTCATACCGCCGCCGCCAAAACCACCACCTTCAAATGCAGCATGACCATATTGATCATATCTAGCCTTCTTGTCCGGATCACTCAAAACTTCATAAGCCTCAGCAGCCTTTTTAAACATTTCCTCGGCTCCGGTATCTCCCGGATTTTTATCGGGGTGATATTCTATTGCCTTCTTGCGATATGCCTTTTTAATCTCAGTTGCCGTGGCATTTTTGGAAATACCCAATATTTCGTAGAAATCCTGCTTCATATTTCTTTAGTAAGTTTAATTTCCAACAACCACTTTTGGATGCCGGATTATTTTATCCCCAAGTCTAAAACCCTTCTCAACCACATCAATGATTTTACCTTTCAGCTTTTTGTCCGGGGCAGGAATCTGGGTAATTGCATCGTGCACTTCGGCATCAAAAACGTCGCCTTTTTTGGTTGTTATCTCCTGTAAGCCTTTCGATTTAAGCGTTTCTTTAAATTTATTGCTAATCAGGTCCACACCCTTAAACAATTCTTTATCAGTTGAAGACTTGGAAATCTCCTTTAAAGCCCGGTCAAAATCATCCATGATAGGCAACAAGGCCACTATAACCTCCTGTCCGGCAGTTCTAAAAAGGTCTATACGTTCTTTCGAAGTCCGTTTTTTATAATTTTCAAACTCCGCAAAAAGTCTCAAAAACTTATCCTTTTCTTTATTTAGATCTTCCTGTAATTGTTCCTCTATAGATATAAGCTCCTCCTCTGCTTCATTCGTTTCTGATTCCAGGTCCAGTTCATCCCTTATTTCTTGTTCATCCGGACTCATTTCATTTATTTCTTCTGACATATCTTTTTTGTTCATTTGGTATAGCTTTAAATAAACCTCAAATTAGGATGGCAAAAGTACTGCCAATTCTTGAAAAATGTCAAAATGTCACAAAAAAAAACATCCCAATAACAGGATGTCCAAAAGCAGGGCATTTAAATCTTTATAAAAATCTAGACATATTCCCTGGCTGGAACATCATCCATGTTGTCCTTATTGATTTCTTCCAGGTATATATTTTCCAGTGCTCTGCAAATATTATTATAATCAAAATTAAAGCCTTCTTTTTCAATTTTTTTACTGCTTACGCGCTGACTAACAAACAATAGATAGGACATTTCACCCAGGGCCAGTCTCATTAAAAATTGTGGTATATTGGGCATAAACAAAGGTTTATCAAGGATTTTGGCCAATTCTTTAAGCATTTTTGTATTTGTTACCGGGTTTGGCGCAACGCCATTATAGACCCCAGACAGATTATTTTCCATAATAAATAAGAACATTCGGGCCAGATCATTCACATGGATCCATGATTGCCATTGTCTGCCCGAACCAAATGAAGCCCCTAAATACCTCGTTACTGCCTGTGTTATATTTGGTAGGGCTCCTCCCTCCGAAGAAAGGACAAGACCAATCCGTATTTTGGTTACGGGGCAATTGATTTCCTTAAATTTATCCATTTCCTTTTCCCAAAGCTCCGTTACTTCCCCTAAAAAACTTGCATCCTTTTTGGTTTCATCTTCAGTATAAAAATTAGATAAGGAATTTGGGTAGATACCTATTGCTGATGCTGAAATGAGGGCTATTTTTTTTTCCGGCTTCAGGCTTTCAAGGGCTATATAAAGGGTATTTAAGCTATTAATTCTGCTCGTTAAAATTTCCTTTTTATATGATTTGGTCCATCTTTTTGCAATACTTGCTCCAGCCAGATTTATGATTGCCGTAACTCCTTCAAAACATTTGGGATCAATCTTATTCGTACTTGGTTCCCAATAAAATCCCTGGTAATTTAATTCATTTTTAATTTTTGCCTTTTTGGTGGTAAGATAATTAACCGAAATCCCCTCTTTAAGAAATAAATGAGTTATAGCCTTCCCAATTAAACCCGTTGCCCCGGTAATTAAAATTTTCATCACCTACTTTTCAGTAAAGATATTGGTTTTTGTAGCCGTCGCAATCAGGTTTAATTTGGATTTAACAGTATCCCTTACAGATTACCGTGAAAATTCGTTTTCCCTAATACTTTTCGCGCCCTCAGCATTTCCCTTTTACCGGGGGGCCCGGGTAACCGTTCAACAACAAATCCAACTGCTTCCATAGCCCTTCTGACGCTACCTTTAGCGGCATATGTAACCAAAACTCCATTATTGGTAAGCGCTTTGTACATTTTATCAAAAATGACCTCCGTCCAAAGTTCGGGCTGCACCCTTGCTCCAAAGGCATCAAAATAAACAAGGTCATACAGATTAATATCAGAAATTCCCCGGAAATCCTTTTTTTGTTTCTTAAATGAAAAATGAGGCGTAAGCGTTATTTTATTTCCCCAGGCGCTTTTATGCATTTTAGCGAAGACCTCCTTAAAAGAAGCGGCATTTAATGTTTCAATATAGTCCAATGCTAACATTTCTTCTATAGTTATGGGATATGCCTCAACGCCTGTATAATCAATTTGTCTTTTACTCTTTTCAGCCTCAATTAAAGTAATGAGGGCGTTAAGACCTGTGCCAAAACCAATCTCCAAAATACGAAGGGATTTGCCTGTCAAATAGGCAAAACCTTTATCAATAAAAACGTGATAAGCCTCATTAACAGCTCCGTGAACGGAATGATACTGCTCATTCCAATCCTGAATTTGGATGGTTTTAGAACCATCACCTGTGGTAATGATCTTTCGTATCAAACTATTGCTTTATTAGCACCCCATCCGCCTCAAATTCATAAGTTCTTTTTGACTCTTTAATCAGGTCAATATCTTCCTGGGATTCACCTGCATCTTTGGCATAATGTTTTTGATCTTCAATACTCATAATGTCAATAAAAGCGACTCCATTTACTATAACCTCCATACCCTCGATATCCTTAGGTACAAAAAATCCATAATCTTTAAACTTTACCATTACCTCCTCCCCATTATTCAAATTCAGTTTCATCCAGCAGCCTTTGGATTTACAAACATCGGTTACTTTTGCTGAAAACTTTGTAAGCAGAGTATCTGTATCCTCAAGAGACTTAAATTTTTCCAATATATCTTCGCCTGCGATTGCTCCTCTGAAGTCAATTACTTTGCCAAAAGATGCATAATTCTTATCAATACCGCCAATTTCATTTTGCTTAGAAGGCTTTTGCTGATTCTTACAGCCTACTAATAATACTAAAAAGACAAGTAAAATGTTAAAACTTTTCATTATTAATAATATTTATGACACAACTGCAAAACTGGTGATTTTTCCTAACAAAAAGAAGTCATTGATGGTGATAATTGTTTAATTTTAAACTTTAGAAAACGTGATTTAAATGGATACAGCAGTAAAAAACCTGATAGTGGAAAAGGCAAAATCGTCTAAGATTAATCAGGTTAATTTTGATCATCTTCCTTTTGGAGCATATTTCACAGATCATATGTTCGTCTGCGATTACAGGAATGGCGCATGGGAAACACCAAAAATAATTCCTTACCAACCTTTACAAATGGAACCTTCTGCAAGGGTATTTCATTATGGTCAGGCAGTATTTGAAGGGATGAAAGCATACAGGGATGACCAGGGAGGTGTTTGGTTATTTAGACCGGATGAAAACTTTAAGCGCATAAACAAGTCCAGTGTTCGACTTGCAATGCCTGAATTTCCTGAAGAGTATTTTTTTGATGGACTTAAGAGGCTTATACAATTAGATGAGAAGTGGATAAAATCCGGAGAAGGTAATTCCTTATATATTCGTCCTTTTGTTATTGCATCTCAACCGGGTATAATCGCTTCTCCTTCTGAAGAATTTAAATTTATTATTATTTGCTCTCCTGCCCAATCCTATTACGGCGGAGAAGTACGAGTTAAGATTGCAGAAAAATATAGCCGGGCCGCTGATGGTGGATTCGGGTTTACCAAAGCCGCGGGTAATTATGCAGGTCAATTTTATCCAACCAACCTGGCTAAGGAAGAGGGGTTTCAACAGGTAGTTTGGACAGATGCAAATACACATGAGTTCATAGAAGAGGCGGGCACAATGAATATATTTGTCAGGTTAGATAACAAACTCATTACCTGTCCCACAGGAGACAGGATTTTGGACGGTGTTACCAGAAAAAGCATCATTGACCTGGCAAAAGAACGGGGAATTGATGTAGAGATAAGGCCTATTAAAGTTTCCGAACTGGTTGATGGCATCAAGAATAATTCTCTAAAAGAAATGTTTGGAAGCGGAACGGCTGCGGTTATTAATCCAATTTTGGGTTTTGGATATAAAGGAAAACGATATGAGTTGCCAAAAGTTGAAAATTCATATGCATCAATTCTTAAGCAACAGTTATTGGATATACAGTACAATAAGATTGAGGATAAATTTGGATGGAGATATAAGGTACTTTAAAACAAAATAAAATGGGCACTAAGAAAAAACGTCCATTTTATTTATCAAGAATGGCCTGAATATTTGGTTTAAAGTATTCAGGTCCTTTTAATACTTTTCCATCTTCCCTGTATATTGGTTTACCATCTTTTCCCAATTTACTCATATTGCTACGCTGTATTTCTTCAAACACTTCTTCTATTTTATATTGCATACCATGTTCAAGAATAGTCCCGCACAGAATATAAAGCATATCACCTAAAGCATCCGCTACTTCTGCTAAATCATTATTTTGGGCTGCCTCAAGGTACTCTTTGTTTTCTTCATCCATAAGGTTAAATCGCAACTGGTTTTTTGCGGCTCCCAGATCTGCCTTCATAGAATGGGACACTCCAAGACCAAAAGATTTGTGAAAGAGTTCAACCGAAGCTATTTTCCTTTTCATGGGTTTTTTGTTTTAGTTTTGCATAAAATTAATGAATATGTTCAGCACGGGCCAAGTAGTATTTACAGTATTTTTTATTTTGTTATTCACAATAAGCCTGATATTTGCTTATCGAAAAGACAAAAAACTGCACACTAAAAATTACAAAGGAGTAAAATGGGTAGGGATTGTGTTTATTATATTCGTAATATTCTTATTTGCAATTAAATACATCCTCAAAAATTAACATAATTAATGCCAATACTACAAAAATTAAGGATTTCACAACAATTGTGGCGTTTCTTTCGTATAATATAAGAAAATAAGTAATTTTGCGTTAACCAATTATAGTATTCCATAAAATGACCACTTTTTTAATAATTGTTTTTGTACTAGTTGTTTTAAATGCTGGGCTTTTGATTTTTAGTATTACCAACACCGGTGTTAAAGTCAGTAATTTAAAGAAAAGTATTTCAGATCAAGCTCTTCCTAAAATTTATCCTCTGGAATTAAATCCGGACAGCTACAAAAAAGCCATTTAGTTTTTTACCTTTAGGGTATGAAACAGTTCTTACTTGTTTTTGTTGGTGGAGGATTTGGCAGCTTTCTTCGTTTTATTGTTAGCAAGACATTCAACCTTTATTTTCCCAATTTTTTCCTCGGAACTTTTATAGTAAATATTATTGGCTGCCTGGTTATTGGTTTTATATTAGGCGTATCTACCAAAGGAAATCTTCTTTCAAAAGATCAGATCCTGTTTCTAGCCACCGGTTTTTGCGGTGGGTTTACCACTTTTTCTGCATTTACATTGGAAAACCACGGATTACTTCAATCCGGCGAGTTACTGCACTTTTCCTTTTATACGCTTAGCAGCATTGCAATAGGTGTTCTGGCAGTAACCCTAGGACTATGGCTTTCCAGGTTGCTATAAATACTACATCTGTTTAAACACTATTTTTCATTAGAATAGTGATCTAAAAACCTCGTTTTTGACATAAAAACGGATAGGTTTCTTTCTTTTCCTACAAGTATCGTTAAGACCCCCTCACAAAATCATGAAATACATAAATATTTAATATTTAAATGTCATACCCTCAAAATTAATAGGGTCATATTGTAGTAAACATAAAAATCTGATATCTACCCCTTCCTTTTAGGGGGTATTAATTTATTTAATATATATTTGCCGCGATCAACAATAAAATTTAAAAATGAAAAAAGTTGAAGCAATTATTAGAAAATCCAAATTTGATGAGGTGAAAAAAGCACTTCATGCAATTGAGGTAAATTTCTTTAGTTACTGGGACGTAACTGGAGTTGGAAATGAAAAACAAGGGCATGTTTATCGTGGTATATCTTACAGTACCACAGACATCCAAAGAAGGTATCTGGAAATCGTGGTATCTGACGAGTTTCTTGAAAGAACCGTAAATACGGTGCTGGAAGCCGCTTACACAGGAAATGTAGGCGATGGTAAAATCTTTGTTTCCGATGTATTGGAGGCTTATAGAATAAGAACCAAAGAAAACGGCCACGCCGGAATCAACTAAAAAGTCACTAACTAATACTTAAAAGAAATGGAAGCAGGATTATTTACAGCTAACAATGTCTGGATGATGGTATGTACCGCACTTGTATTTTTTATGCATACGGGATTTGCCTTTTTGGAAATTGGCCTTACCAGACAAAAAAACACAATTAATATACTCTTTAAAAATATCTTTATAATTACAGTAGGACTCTTATTGTATTATATAGGTGGCTTTAATTTAATGTACCCCGGGTTTGAAGAAGGTTCGATGGGTATACTCGATTTTGCAGGTTTTGGTATTGCTGCGCCAGAAGGTGGGATGACAGCAGAATACGCCTCTGGAGGTTATACCTGGTGGACAGATTTTTTATTCCAGGGAATGTTTGCGGCCACTGCGGCTACTATTGTTTCAGGTGCGGTTGCCGAGCGTATTAAAATAGGCCCTTTTATGATTTTTACTATCATATATGTCGGCCTTATCTATCCAATAGCCGGTTCCTGGCAATGGGGTGGCGGATTCCTTTCTACATTAGGGGGAGAAGAAGGAGGCTTTTATGATTTTGCAGGATCAACTTTGGTACATTCAGTTGGTGGATGGGGTGCATTGATTGCTATCTACCTTTTAGGAGCCAGAATAGGCAAATTTGATAAGGACGGGAAGGCAAATGCCATCCCGGGTCATAACATTCCTTTGGCTACGGCGGGGGTATTAATTCTTTGGCTGGGCTGGTTTGGTTTTAACGGAGGTTCTGTATTATCTGCAGATCCTGCTGCTACATCACTTGTTCTTGTAACTACCTGTTTGGCAGCTGCAGCCGGCGGAATTGGAGCCATAGCATTATCTACTATTATGTATAAGAATATGGACCTTACCATGTTCCTGAACGGTATTTTAGGAGGTTTGGTAGGTATCACAGCCGGAGCAGATCTGATGTCTCCTAACGAGGCAGTGGTCATCGGCCTTATAGCTGGTGTAATAATTGTACTTGGAGTTGCCTTGGTAGACAAGATTCGATTGGATGACCCTGTTGGAGCAGTTACGGTTCACCTTATATGTGGAATCTGGGGAACTCTGGCGGTAGGCCTGTTTGGTGCCAAAGCCGGAGGGCAACAGTTAATTTATCAATTAACGGGAATAGCTTCAGTGGGAGTCTTCTGTTGCATATCCGCCTTTATAATCATTTTTGCCCTCAAGAAAACAGTAGGAATCAGAGTTCCTGAGGAGGAAGAAATCGACGGGCTGGACCTTGCTGAACATGGCATGGACGCTTATCCCGACTTTAGAATGGATTAAATACATATTACAAAAAACCAACGGAGCGTTTGGCAGAACGCTCCGTTATGTAAACTTTCAATAAAATCAATTTAAAAAATTAACGCATTCCCAAGACAGGAATCTCAAAAACATTGAATTATGAAATTATTTACAAATACAAGTTACATAAAAAATTTATTTCTTTTAGCATTGTTATTGCTGGGATCAGCTGCATTTGCGCAGGAAGAAGAGGAAGAAGAAAAAAAGAAAATCTCATTTAGCGGTTCGGTAGATGCCTATTATCGTACAAATTTCAACGGATTAAACAGCGTAGTGCCAATTGTAGAAGGTGGTGAGGAAATAGGCGAAATATCTCCAAGCGCACCGGGTTCATCATTCGCCAATAATAGCGGTTTTGCACTTGGTATGGTTAATCTAATAGCAGGATACGAGGGCAAAAAAGTAGGTTTTGTAGCTGATCTGGTATTTGGACCCAGAGGTGAAGATGCTGTATTTAACGATTCAGGACCTACAAGCATCATTAACCAGTTATATGTCTATTGGAATGTCAGCGATAAGGTGACACTTACCTTTGGAAATTGGAACACATTTTTGGGTTATGAGGTAATCTCACCGGTTGCAAACTTTAACTATAGTACTTCTTATATGTTCTCTTACGGACCGTTTTCCCACAATGGTCTGAAAGCAGATTTTGATTTAGGAAATGACTGGTCGGCAATGGTAGCCATAATGAATCAAACCGATTTTACATCTGCTTCCCGGCAAAGCGATTTTAGTTTTGGAGCCCAGATAGGCTATGCGGGTCAATTCCTTAACTTCTTGTACGGAAAACAAGGGGCTGACAAAATTGTCAACGATGGAGTCATAGAGGAACCAAACATCCAGGGACTCTTCCAGGTAGATTATACTGGTGGATTTAATATTGGGGAAGACTTCTTTTTGGGAATTAATGCCACATACCAGGATACGGGCGATGTCGGGTTTGATGAAAATACACCAAGTGATCTTGGATTTTGGGGGGCAGCTTTATATCCGCAATACACATTTTCTGAGACCTTTACCCTTGGTTTAAGGGGTGAATATTTTCAAGAAGTTGGCGATTTTGGAGCTATTGGAACCGGAGTAGAAGATTCTAACGTACTGGCCGTCACACTTTCAGGAAATGTGACCATAGGCAAATTCCTTACCATTATTCCAGAAATAAGATTTGACAACGCTTCAGATGACTCGTTTTTATTTTTAAACAAAGATTTGGAAACGTCTAAAAACCTATCTTCATTCCTATTAGCCGCTGTATTTGCGTTCTAGATAAAAAATTAGTTTGGTTTTGTTTAGTTAAATTAATGCCGGCCCTGATGGTAACACATCGGGGCCTATTTAATGGATTTCGGTCTAAAGCTTTTCACCCCTGCACTGATTTTGGTGTTCAGGTAATTTACTTTCGGGACAATAGGACAACTATACTTTTTGTTATAAGCACAATAAGGATTATAGGCCCTGTTAAAATCAAGAACAATTGTATCCCCTTCCGGAATTGACAAATCCAGATAGCGACCACCGGCATACGTCTCTTCCCCGTTGGTGTCATCCAAAAAAGGCAGAAAGAGGTAATTTTCATATTCTGCAGTTTTCATTAATTCCAGGTTTTGATAAATTTCGAGCCTATAATTTTTCCCATTTAAAGCAAAATTTGCTACCCCGTAAACTACTTCCTCAGAAAGACGTTCTGTGGTGGTAGGCATCATAAAAGGAGTTGCATCTATCGTCCTGGTCAATGAAGCTATTACCCTGAAGGAAGTATCCGGTTTAAAAAAATCCAATCCCTGAAAATCTTTGCGGTACCTGTCCGGCAAGGGAGAAGTCTCCGGGTTTTTAAATTCTTCATTGAGTGCATTTTGAAATAACAAAATCTCCTTAGCGAGCTCTGAATTTACTAAAGCTGCATCGGATTTTATAGCATCGTGATATTTACGTTTATCCGCACATCCCAAAACAAACATATACAGACAAACAATTCCAAATATTAGTTTTATTTTCATAGACACA
>Ga0316195_10000037_pt1 | contig 34772 bp, 31 predicted proteins | sample Phised1_MG_FD_204937 | JGI IMG/M metagenome (GOLD analysis project Ga0316195, IMG submission 204937) | Coastal sediment microbial communities from Maine, United States - Phippsburg sediment 1 | ecosystem: Environmental > Aquatic > Marine > Coastal > Sediment | place: USA: Maine | collected...
GGAAAAAGGCGGTTTCAGAGCTATTGAATTCAAAATTTAAGACACATAGTATCTATACTGTTGATAAGGAATTCAAGACCGACGGGAAGACCGAAGTTTACTATATATCGGAACAAGATTTGTCCAGAATAAGTTCTCACAAAAGTCCTAACAAAATACTTGGAATCTTTGAAATTCCAGCACTAGTGGCTGTAGATTATTCGGATTGGGTGGTTGTGTTGGATGGGATACAGGATCCGGGAAATTTAGGGACTATTATAAGGTTATGCGACTGGTTTGGCATAAGACATTTGATTTGTTCTCCAGATACTGTAGATTGTTATAACCCCAAAGTCCTGCATGCAACCATGGGTTCAATCGCCAGGGTGAATATTTTGTACGCCGATATCGCGGAACTTCTTGACAAAAACAAGAATACGGTTATTGGGACTTACATGAATGGGAAATCAGTTTATTCAGTAAAACTCCCTGAAAAAGGACTTTTGGTTTTAGGAAATGAAGGCAGTGGCATATCTGAAAAAATAGGGCTTCTCATAGATGATAAAAACAGAATTGGTATCCCACAATACGGTAAGAAGACAACTGAAAGTTTAAATGTGGCAACGGCTGCGGCTATATTTTTAAGTGAAATCAGAAGATACGGTGGCTAGGTATTAAAAGAGATATTATTTTAAAGAAGAAAGGTTTAAATATGTCCAAATTAATTTTACTTATTCAAAGGTAAAATTCACGAAAACTCCCCTCGTTTTCATGGCATCTATATTTCCGGTCCACGGACTATTAGGATCATTATCAGGGACTAATTCATTGCTTAGCGCAAAGATTCCCCTTACAGAAGGTGAAAATTTAAAATATTCTGTATAGAAATCAATGCCAAATCCAATTTCCCAATTATAAAGTTTTTTGGTCATTCGAAAAGTCCCACTGCTGTTATCGTCGGGACTATTTTCATTGCTGCCCAAATTTAAAGAGGCAGACACCCCGCCAATAACAAAAGGTTTCCAGTTACCCAATCTTCGCGCACTTACTTTTAAAAGTAAAGGAAAATTAATGTAGGTAGATTTCACATCCCTTATGGCATCATTTTCATCAGTAAACCCGCTATAGCCAAGTGTTCTTTTAGTGTAAAACAATCCGGGTTCAAAGCGAAGGTCTAAAAATTCGTTAATCCGCATTTCACCAATCAATCCAACATTAAAGCCAATAGATTTAGCAACAAGGACATCATCAAGGTCGTTTTTGTACTCAAATTTGAAGTCAAATTGATTAAATCCGAGAAAATATCCCCAATTTAAAAATGCCTTATCTTCATTTTCAAGATTGATGACAGGTTTTTCTTTAAATTGAGCACGCACGGGACCTGTTACTATTAAAAAGAAACCTATTAGAAAAACCAAGCTATATTTCATTCTTCTATTTTGTAGCTATATATATAGATGCCACACCAAATGTCTGTGGCCTATTCTCCATAGCTATAAACCCAATTTTCCCTAAAATATTGTTGAACGCCTGTCCGTGAGGAAAAACCGCAGCAGATTCCGATAGATAGGTATAGGCGGAACGGTCTTTGGAGAATAGTTTTCCAATTAATGGGAGGATGTTTTTTGTATAAAACCAATACCCTTGCTTATACGGAGATTTGGCTGGCACGGAAGTTTCAAGGACTACGAAAGTCCCTGAAGGTTTTAAAACGCGGTATATCTCCGACAAACCTTTTTCCAGGTTTTCAAAATTTCTTACCCCAAATGCCACCGTAACGGCATCAAAGCTTTGGTCTTTGAATGGGAGGCTTTCACTGTCGCCAACCATCATTTCAATGGTGGAATTTAAACCCTTGTCCGCCACTTTCTTTTTACCGACCTCCAGCATACCGCTGGATATATCCAAACCTATTATTTGTTCTGCCCCTGTATTGATCAGGTTTATAGCCAAATCCCCTGTTCCGGTCGCTATATCCAATATATTTTTAGGTTTTTTCTTTTTTAAAATTTCAACTACCCTGTTTCTCCATTTAATATCAATACCAAATGAAATTACCCGATTTAACCCATCATAACTTCCGGAAATTGTGTCGAACATTTGAGTGACCTGTTCTTTCTTTCCCAGCTCAGATTCTTTATAGGGTTTGATTTTTTTGGACATAGTTTAAATTTTCGGGCAAAGATAGCATAAAGCCTTCTTTACGGATGAGTCTGAATACAGATAATCTAAATTGATTTAATATCTATTTTGCCAGTCAAGTTGGATATATATCAAAATAAATTTATGTAGTTTTGCTATGGCAAACTTTGCAAATTCATGCTTCATGGGCTTTTATGGCTTCTATTTTTTAAAATTAACTCCTTTACATAACATTCGTACTCTTATAATTAATAAATACTAATAATGAGGATTATTATTGCTGGGGCAGGCGAAGTAGGTTTTCATTTGGCGAAACTTTTGTCCTATGAATCCCAGAACATTACCTTGATTGATTCCAATAAGGAAAGTCTGACTTACGCAGACAATCATTTGGATATTAAAGTGCTAAAAGGTGATGCCACCTCTATTTCCATTCTGAGGGATGCCAAAGTGGAAAGTTCCGACCTTGTAATTGGTGTAACTTCTTCTGAAACCACCAATATTACACTCTGTTTACTCGCTAAACAAATGGGGTGCAAAAAAACGATTGCCAGGATTTCAAATATAGAATTTATTGATAACAAGGAGCTGATAAATTTTTCTGAAATGGGAATTGATGAGCTGATCTCACCGGAAGAGCTTGCGGCTACCGAAATTCAACTTCTGTTAAATCAGTCAGCTTTTTTTGACACCTATGAATTTGAGGAAGGAGTCTTAAGGATGGTTGGTGTTTCCTTACCTCCGGGCGCTCCCTTCATTGGTCTATCTGTCAAAGAAGCGGCGGGAATATTTCCCGGAATACATTTTATGCCTATTGCCATGCAAAGGGTTGGTACTCAATTTACACTTATACCAAGAGGGGATACGATTTTTAAAGACAATGACCAGGTATATTTTGTGACCGACAAGGAAGGAGTAGATGAGCTTTACAAGTTAGCAGGCAAGAAAAAGGAAGAGATAAAAAATGTAATGATTTTAGGAGGAAGCAAAGTTGGTTTTAATACGGCCAGGGATCTTTGCGCCAAAGATTTTAATGTTAAGCTAATAGAAAAAAACAAGGAAAAAGCCTTTGACATCTCTGATAGTCTGCCGAATGTACTTGTAATAAATGGAGATGGAAGGAATGTGGAGTTATTGCAGGAAGAAAGTTTGGAATCAATGGATGCTTTTATAGCGGTTACCGGAAATTCTGAAACTAATATTATGTCTTGTCTGATGGCAAGATCAAAGAACATAAAAAAAACGATCGCCCTGGTCGAAAATGTGGACTACTTTCAACTCTCGCAGTCCATTGGTGTTGATACATTGATTAATAAGAAATTACTTGCTGCCAATAATATCTTCCGCTATATACGAAGGGGTGAAGTAGTTGCTTTAACGCGGTTAAATAACCTGAATGCTGAAATCCTGGAATTTGAAGTAAAAGCCACCTCCAAGGTAAATGGCCAGATAATACGTGAATTAGACTTTCCCAGGGCAGCAATTATTGGCGGAATTGTAAGAGATGGTGCGGGACAAATAGCCCTTGGGGATTTCAAGATTCAGGAGGGGGACAGGGTAGTGGTTTGTTGTCTGCCTGATGCTATTTCAAAAATTGAAAGGCTCTTTTTATAATGACAGGGTTAAATTACAGAATAATTATTCACCTCATGGGTTTGCTGTTATTATTTAATGGCGGATTTATGCTTTTTGCTGCTTTGGTTAGTGGGATTTATGATGATGGTGCCACCCTTGATATTACTTTGGCAGCCATACTTACCTTACTGCTCGGAACTTTGGCCATGTTTTATACCAGGGGCCATGATAAAGAAGTAAAAAAGAAGGAAGGTTATATAATAGTTACACTTGGCTGGATTGTAATGTCTGCTTCCGGAGTAATGCCCTATATTTTTTCCGGAGCCATACCTGATATAACGAATGCTTTTTTTGAAACTATTTCAGGATATACAACCACTGGGGCCTCAATTCTGGATGACATAGAATCTATTCCAAAAGGGATTCTATTTTGGCGCAGCCTTACACACTGGATAGGCGGTATGGGTATAATTGTCCTGGCCATAGCTATTCTACCCTTATTAGGAATAGGAGGAATGCAATTATTTTCAGCTGAAGCCCCGGGTCCGAATGCGGACAAATTACATCCAAGAATTACAGATACAGCAAAAAGACTTTGGTTGATTTATGTGGGATATACTGCTGCAGAAACTCTTTTACTTCAGGCAGCCGGGATGTCTTTTTTTGATGCAATAAACCATTCAATGGCTACCTTATCCACGGGTGGATTTTCAACTAAAAATGCCAGTCTTGCTTATTGGAGCAACCAACCACTAATCCAATATATCGTTATTTTATTCATGTTTTTGGCCGGCAGCAATTTTGTCTTAAGTTATTTTGCCTTTAAAGGCAAAATTCAAAAAATGCTGAGAGATGAAGAGTTTAAATTCTATGGTATTTTGGTTCTGATATTTACAATAATTTCTGCTTTGGTAATATACTTTATGGCAAATGTTGAGGCTTCCGATTATTATCCTATGCCATTTGGAGAAGCTGAGAGTTCTTTCAGGCACGCATTATTTCAGGTAATTGCGGTTATTACCACTACAGGTTTTGTAACAGCTGATTTTACGGCCTGGACACCCTTTTTAACTGTTTTATTTTTTGGATTGATGTTCATGGGTGGTTCAGCAGGATCCACTGCCGGAGGTATTAAAGTGATGAGGCATATTCTGATTATTAAGAACGGGCTTCTGGAATTTAAAAGAACCTTGCATCCAAATGCCGTTATTCCTGTAAGATTTAATAATAGAACCGTTACTGAACATATAGTATATAATGTAATCGCCTTCTTTGTCCTTTACATGTTATTGTTTATAATTGGCGCGCTGGTACTTAGTTTTTTGGGCCTTGATTTTATTTCTGCAATTGGTGGTGCGGCATCCTCTCTTGGAAATGTTGGACCGGCATTTGGCAGCCTGAACCCAGTGAGCAATTATAATAGTATCCCAGCGCTGGGAAAATGGTGGTGTGGATTTCTTATGCTTGCCGGCAGGTTAGAACTGTTTACAGTGTTAATACTTTTGAATCCTTATTTTTGGAGAAGGGTATGATATTGCAAAAATACGGTTAGGTCATATTCGAGTCTAGACTACTGCTTTTATTCTTTTTACAGCTTCCCTTAATTCATCTTCCGAGGCAGCATAGGAAATTCGAATGCAGTTGGGATTGCCAAAAGCTTCTCCGGTTACGGTTGCCACATTGGCCTTTTCAAGCAGATATAAGGCAAAATCAGATGCATTATTGATAGTGGTGCCATGGAGCGTCTTTCCAAAGAAACTGGAAATATCTGGAAATACATAAAAGGCGCCTTCCGGTACATTTAAACTGAATCCCTTTATTTCCCCCAGAAGCTGTAATAAGATATCCCGCCTCTTATGAAATTCATCAATCATGAATTGAATTTTACTAACAGGTGCATTAAGAGCTTCAATAGTTGCGCGCTGCGCAATAGCATTTGCACCGCTTGTAATTTGTCCCTGAAATTTAGTACAGGCCTTGGCTATCCATTCAGGCGCACCGATATAGCCAATTCGCCATCCAGTCATCGCAAATGCCTTAGAAACGCCATTTACGGTTATGGTTCTGTCATACATCCCATCGATAGTAGCAATACTCGCATGTTTACCTCTGAAATTAATATGCTCGTAAATCTCATCTGATACAACCAGGATATCGGGATAATTTCTCAATATACCGGCTATACCTTCCAATTCTTCCTGGCTATAAACAGATCCACTTGGATTACAAGGCGAACTGAACCAAATCATTTTTGTTTTAGGGGTAATGGCCGCCTCCAATTGTTGCGGGGTCATTTTAAAATCTGTTTCTATACTGGTAGAAACCTCAACCGGAACACCTTCTGCAAGTTTTACTATATCACTATAGCTAACCCAATAAGGAGCAGGTAAAATAACTTCATCTCCTTTATTGATTATCACCATTGCCACATTGGCAAGAGATTGTTTTGCCCCTGTTGATACCACAATTTGGTTTAATCCGTAGTGCAGGTTATTATCTCTTTTAAATTTATTAGCTATGGCCTGTTTAAGATCTGCATATCCATCTACCGGAGAGTAGCTACTGTAGTTCTCATCAACTGCTTTTTTTGCTGCTTCTTTTATAAATTCGGGTATATTGAAATCCGGTTCACCCAGGCTTAGCCCGATAATATCTTTTCCCTCGTTTCTTAATTCTCTCGCTTTTGCGGCCATAGCCAGAGTGGCCGAAGTAGACATGTTTTTTATTCTATCGGATAAAAGGTTGCTCATTCTTAGGATAAATTTACTGGTATTGTAATACAGGCTTTTTGCCTAATTCTTTTAAGTGTCTGAAATGCGAAATTATGGCTTTTCTTGTAGTTTTATACTCGTTATAGGGTAAATTAAACTCCTTTGCCGTTTGTTTAACAATTTTGGAAATTTTTGTGTAATGAATATGGCTGATATTTGGAAATATATGATGTTCTACCTGATGATTTAAACCTCCTGTAAACCAATTTACGATCTTGTTTTTAGTGCCAAAGTTTACAGTCGTCAGCAATTGATGTATAGCCCAGGAATTTTTCATGGTACCATCTTTTTCGGGTAAAGGTGTTTCAGCCTCATCTACAACGTGCGCCAATTGAAAAACCACACTTAGAATTACACCTGCCACATAATGCATTATAAAAAAGCCGATTAAAATTTTCCACCACGCTATATCTAAAATCAGCATTGGCAGGAGTATCCATATAGTTATATAAATCATCTTGGTAGCAACTAAAAGACTCCAGTTCAAGAAAGGATTCGGGAACTTGCCATAGGACAATTTGCGTTTTGTATAGCGGTACATTTGCATAAAATCTGTGGTTATTGCCCAATTGAAGGTTAACAATCCATAAAGGAATAAGGAATAATAATGCTGAAACTTATGAAACCGGTGCCATTTGGCGTGTTCTGAAAAGCGCAATATTCTTCCCGCCTCAAGATCTTCGTCGTGACTGTGAATATTGGTATAGGTATGATGCAGCACATTATGTTGTACCTGCCAGTTATATACATTTCCTGCTAAAATATAAATACTGCTCCCCATCAGTTTATTTACCCATTTTTTAGTGGAGTAGGAGCCGTGATTTCCATCGTGCATAACATTCATGCCCACGCCTGCCATACCAACTCCCATGGTTATGGTTAATAAAAGATTGGCCCAGTTAGGTAAATTCAAAGTCAAAATTATAAAATAAGGAGCCAGAAAAAGACCAAACATAATAGCTGTTTTCAAATACAATCGCCAATTTCCGGTTTTCTTTATTTTATTTTCCTTAAAATAATCATTGACCCTTTTATTCAAGGTTTTGAAGAACTGTGCAGAATCTTTTCGGGAGAACTTAATCGTATTTGAATCCATATATAGAAATCATTTATGTAAATATAACGTAATATCTTGCTTTTTAATACTCTCTTATTGCCATAATTAAAAAATTGGGTTGTTGGCGAATGTATTATTTTTGGCAAAATACAAAGGTACATATGCAAGCTGAAATAATATTCAAATATTTTCCCAATTTATCAGAAATTCAGAAAGAGCAGTTTATACGCTTGGAGCTGTTATACAAAGACTGGAATAAAAAAATAAATGTGGTGTCTCGAAAGGATATAGATGAACTCTATTTACGTCACGTGCTACATTCTTTGGCAATAGCTAAAATTCAGTCTTTTAAAAAAGGGGCCGCTATTTTGGATGTGGGAACCGGAGGTGGTTTTCCGGGTATTCCCCTGGCTATACTTTTTCCAGAATCCCGGTTTACTTTAGTGGATGCTATCGGAAAAAAAATTAAAGTTGTGGAAGAAGTGGTTAATGGCCTGGAACTGGAAAATGTTTCTACTTTGCACAGCAGGGTGGAGGACCTGGATGACCAGTTCGATTTTATTGTTAGCAGGGCGGTAGCAGCCATGCCTACCTTTGTCAGATGGGTTCAGGGGAGAATCAAGAAAAAATCAGTACATGAACTTAAAAACGGGATCCTTTATTTAAAAGGGGGCGACTTATCGGAAGAGTTGAAAGATTATAAAAATGTAATAGTATTTGAGCTGTCCAAATTCTTCGAAGAGGAGTTTTTTAAAACCAAAAAAGTGGTCTACTTACCAATGAAGTTTAAAGGCAAGGATTAAAGCATCAACATCATGTTAAATGAATACCTGCAATTTTCTGCATAGGTTCTAATGTATTTATTTAATTTTTTAAAACTTATTTTTTTTGACTTAGCATTCACTTTCGCTTCCATAATCTTGATTTAGAGTATTATAAAATTCATTATTTTAAAATTAATTTACAATTAATTAACGTTAAATTTACATTAAAATTATAAAACCACAAATCTAAAGTAACTAAAATACTGAAAATGAATTATTTAAAATAAGATTGTAAGTAAACTATAATTACAGTATCGAAGCCTAGAATAGATGTTTCGACTAACAATCAATTTTCATGAAGATTTGTTAAAGCCAGCATTCAGTTTAAGTTCTTAAGTGACATTTTATTGGACAAAATAAAACTCAGGCTGCTTCGAGTTGGTTTTGTGGAATGCCTTTCAGAACTTGAAATGACCAGTTATTGCAGCGTATAGTTTTAGAATTTTAATTTCAAGCCTGATGCAGTGGTAGTATTTATACTGGCCCCCTTAAGAAGGTCTGTCTTATATTTCGCAGGAACACGCTGCCAGCCATCATAGACTTTACCATCTATATAATACCTGTTAGCATCCTCAGTCATGCTGGTTGCACTCATCAATTTATAGTAAGATACGGGTGCATTTTTTCCTGCGCTATCTCCATGTAGAACGAGTTCAAGAACCCCATCACCGTCAATATCAGACTGGATCCAATTTAATTCCAGGATTTTATTATAGGTACCATCAGACATCATAGCGCTGATGTTGTTGTTAAAGTCATCAATTATTTTTTGCGCATCAGGAAGGTTCTTTAATATGGCTAGATGAAGGGGCTGTACCAAAAAAGCTTCTTTCCCTATCTCCAGAAACCTGCTAATATCATTCAGTTGATAGGTAAGTAAATAGGATATAAGCAACTCATCCACCAACATATAATCAGTCTTGAAAGTCAGGAGTTTCTCCAGATTTTCCTGATCATTTTTACCCGGAATAAGTATGGCATCCAGAGTGCTGTATACAGAAGCGCCATAAGCGTAGCCCGAAATTATGGCAATTCTTTTATCTTTTAATTCTTTTAAGGATTTGGCACTTACATCACTGCCTTTTCTGCCCACTAAAATCAATCGGTTTTCAAGATAGGGCTCTGAATAAAGCAAATAATTTTCCCGGTCAGCTGTTTTCCATAAAGTCGGACTTCCCTGATAAGTATGGGAGTTAATCCCATCCATTACTGCATCAAATTCTATAATGGTGAGCTTCATCTCCACACCCCCACGTAATAGTCCCTCCCGAACTATTTCGAGAGCGAAACCTTTTTCGCCTTTCACATTAGAAAAGGGAGGCCATATTTCGGCGGCCAGTTTTAAATTTTGATCCTGGGAATACAGGAATAAAACAGGAAGGGTGAAGAAAAGCAGCAGCAATTTTTTCATGGTTGCTTGTGTGTCGTTAATTGATAAAAGCACCTAAATATAAATCAATCAGGACACAAATTATGCTAAAAAAAAGTAACAATAGGTATTCCCCCCAAATTTTTAAACATCAACCCGTTAGGTTCTTATATTTCAATATAAGAGCCTTGAACGTAATTGAAAAAACAAAATATTCCTTCAATTTTTACCCCAAAAACGGATAGCGATAATCCTCTGGGGTTACAAAAGTTTCCTTAATCAATCTTGGGGAAACCCAGCGCAACAAATTTTGAGCGGAACCTGCTTTGTCATTTGTCCCCGAAGCCCTGGCCCCACCAAAAGGTTGTTGCCCAACAACAGCCCCTGTAGGTTTGTCATTTATATAGAAATTTCCGGCACAATTCTGCAGTGTTTTTGTAGCTTCATCTATGGCATATCGATCTTTTGCCAATACAGCACCGGTAAGTGCGTATTCAGATGTAGTATCCACAAGTTTAAGCGTTTTGGACCAATCCTTATCTTCATAAACATAAACTGTAACTACCGGCCCAAACAGTTCGGTTTCCATGGTTGAATAATGGGGATTGGTAGTCAGTATTACCGTAGGTTCTATAAAATACCCCTTGGATTTATCATAGCTGCCGCCCACAACAATGGTGGCATCCTTATCCTTTTTAGCCTGCTCAATATATGAAGCCAATTTGTCAAATGAACCTTCATGGATTACCGCTGTAATAAAGTTGCTCATGTCTTCAGGAGATCCCGGCGGATTGAATGATTCCACATCCTTCTTAACTAAAGCCAGTATTTCGGCGGAAGTTGACTTTGGCAAATATACTCGTGAGGCAGCACTGCATTTTTGACCCTGGAACTCAAATGCACCTCGGGTAATTGCAGTGGCCACCTGTTGTGGTTTTGCTGTTGGGTGTGCAATTATAAAGTCCTTTCCTCCGGTTTCGCCCACAATTCTTGGATAGGTTTTATAGCGGTCAATATTATTTCCTATTTGTTTCCATAACGATTTAAAAACATGGGTACTGCCTGTAAAATGAATTCCCGAAAAGTCAGCACTGGCCAAAACAGTTTCAGTAATCATCACGGGATCACCATAAACTACATTGATTACTCCATCGGGCAGACCGGCTTCCTTGAAAATGTCCACAATTACTTTGGCAGAAAAGATCTGGCTGTCACTGGGTTTCCATACCACAACATTGCCCATCATTGCTGCGCTTGCAGGAAGATTACCGGCTATTGCTGTAAAATTAAAAGGGGTAATGGCATAAACAAAACCCTCCAGGGGCCTGTACTCCACCCTATTCCAGATTCCCTCTGAGGATTCCGGTTGTTCGGCATAAATCTGGGCCATATAGGACACATTAAACCTGAGGAAGTCTATAAACTCACAAGCGGCGTCAATTTCCGCCTGATGTATGGTTTTTGACTGTGCGAGCATGGTAGCTGCATTGATTTTAGCCCTGTAAGGCCCGGCAAGAAGATCTGCGGCTTTCAGGAAAATACTTGCCCTTTGTTCCCAGGGCAAAGATGCCCAGGCAGCTCTTGATTTAAGTGCATTTTCAATAGCTAAACTGACATGGCTTTTTTCTGCAAGATGATATTTACCCAATAAGTGTTTATGGTCATGCGGCGGCGACATGGTTCGGGTATTTGATGTTTTTATTTCATCACTTCCAATATATAAAGGCACTTCAATGCTCCCATTGAAGTATTCCTTATATTGCTTTAAAACCTCATCTCTTTCCGGAGTTCCGGGAGCATAACTCTTTATTGGTTCATTAATTGCCAGTGGGACCTCAAAAAAACCTTTACCCATAATAACTTTTGTTAGTTAAATTTACAGGTCAAAGGTACTAAAACCGCAGACGTTTATAAAATTAAAACAAGGTAAAAGGATAGATTAATTCAGAGCGAAAGGAGCGCTGAATTTAAAAGAAGGGATATAAACTCTGAATTTTTCTGTAGTGGTGAAATTCACCATATTATAATGCCCTTTCATAGCTCCAAGAGGGGATGCAAGCAGGCAACCGGAACTGTACGTATGAGATTCTCCGGGTCGAATTACCGGTTTTTTCCCGATAACTCCTTCGCCGTCTAAAACTTCAAAATCATTTAAAGCATCATATATTTGCCAGTGCCTTGAGGTTAGCTGAACAGAATCCTTACTTTGGTTTTCAATAGTAATAGTATAACCAAAAGCAAAATGCATTTTATAGTTTTTAAAGAAGGTTCCTTCAAAACTGGTATTTACTGAAATTTTTATGCCTTTTGTTACTTGTGTAATCATCTTTTTCATGCTAATAAATAACGGGATTTCTCCATAGGAGTAGCATTTCCGTTATATCTGCTAAAATAAAAAAAATCGCTTTAAGCCGGCTTTATTTAACAATAGTTTTAATAATAGGCTCAAATGCAAAATTTCCAATAAATAATTTTTCAAGTAGGGAGAAAAACCAAATTTTTATCAATTGTCCTAAAATAAAAAATCAAGTTTTAAGCAAAGCTAGGAGGCCAAGATAGATAATAGAAACTAATTATGAAAACTTCGGATTATTTTATCGGTGTATGTGTAATTTTTTCTGATGTATTTCTATGCGACGAAGCTTTTAAACACGACGAAGCGGTGGATTTTAGCATTAAGTAAAGTTGCAAATTCAGATTCAGGACAGAAGGAAAACTCTAAGCTTAATTAATATAACGGCTTATTAATTCAATATTTTAAATTAATGCAGGCTAATGACCTTTGATAATTTCCACAAACCATTATCATTTTGCCATACAATGATGAATTTACTTGGTGATGCTATTGCCTCAGGTTCTTGATTATTATAAAATTTATGATACCCAATTTCAACTGCCCCATAATTGTGAATGGGATATACTTCAATACTGTTGTCTACTAATTCTCTGGTTACTTTTCCACAAATGTTTTTTTCAATGGCATCTATTACCTCCTGTTTGGATGTGGTTAGTCCCCCTTTATCATGAAAGAACTCTAAATTATCTGAGTATAAAAAGGCTTGTTTGTCCAAATCACATTGGTTATAGGCATCGAAATATTCTTTGTCCATAGAAACTATAGTCGCATATAATTCCTTATCAGCTGGAATATATTCTTTAATAAGTGAATCATTCACCACTTTTTGCGCTGAACTTGTCGAATGATAAACTGAGATGAATGCAATGCTGAAAATTAGAATAAAGTTATATCTCATTTAGAAATTTAAATTTTCAATTAGGAATAATTAGCAGATTGGTTGCTTCCAGGCAAAAGTTCTGCAGGATTGGGGCCATACTGATCATCGTCTCGGTTTAAGTTATGGTCAGACATATGTTCAAAGGATTATTTCTGTTACAATTTAATAAAATAAACCTGAAATGATTTTCATTCTCTTTGATATTGGTAAACTTCGAAATATTTATGTTTCGATAACTTTAAGGGATAGTTTTTTAGTTATCAGCCTATTAAAAACTGGCTGCCAATCTAATGGATTTGAGTTCTTCTAATTTTTCAGATTTTATTTTATTACGATTTTTTTTAGCCCATTCGGTATGAAAATTATGATTTTCCAAAAACGAAATCTGCAGGTCTAACCATTTTTTTTCATTGGTGACGACATTAAAATGTAAAAACTCCTTGAATAAATGCGCACTTAACTTATCATAGTCTTTTCTTCCCAGATAGTCCAGATCCGCATCCGCTACAATTTGTTCATACAAGGTCTTTGGTTTTTGAGGTATTTTGGTTGCCCTTATCATGCCATTTATAACTTCTATTTCTTCAGGTGTAAGAACGGGAGATAATAATGGCTGAAGTTCAACAATGCCCAATTCTTCATGGTCAAATGCAGATTCAATATAACCATAGTCATGACCAATAGCAGCAATTCTTATGAGGTTAGCCATCTTTTTGGGGATATCATAATATTTAATATAATCCTCACATATGTTGGCCACATCAATAATATGGTCAATACAATGATATGCCAGATAATCGGGGAGCTTTTCTGTTAACACCTCAATGATCTTAAAACAAATTTTTGGATAAGCATTTTTGTTACGAAGAATCATATCTCCTAATCCTCAGAATTATAAGTACTTAGATTTAAACCCAATGTTATAAAAATTATTGTAAAAAGTCGCCTTTAATATCAGTAAAATTTCACACTGATATCCTAAAATAAAATAAATTACAAGGTTTTAAAAGTGTTTTTTTTACGGGTAGGTAGCGTTTAATGGTAAAATAACAGCTGATTTTTTTCCTTATGAAAATTAAATTTTAAATGTTCTGAATCCTCAGTTTCTTTTAAAGGTTAAAATATAAAAACTCCCGGCTTTAATTTTTTTTAAATGCTTTCAGTTAGTGATGTTTTCCGAATTGGCGGAGCCAATACCAATTATACTATCATACAAATCTCCAAAATTTCTGTAATAAACCAGGACTAAATAATGGTTCTCCGTAAAATTAAAGTTGCCGCAGACCTTGTTCAGGTCAATAGAGCCTTCTTCATTTTTCAGGACATATTTATAATTGTAAAACCCTTGTTTTAATTTAATTGCAGCCTCCACATTTCCTGTTTTGGAGTTGTATTCCATTTTATTTTGCTCCTCGAGGGCGTAATTGTTGAATTTACCATAAACATAGACCTCATTTAATCCAATATCGGTGGTATAGGGAAGGCTAAAATGAATCATGGTGTATTCTGATTCTCTGGATGGATCGGTACCTTGTAATGTGCGTATGACAAAATCGCCATTAATATCGGGATAATAAGTATATGCTTTATCGTATCTATAGGAATCAGTAAAAAGATAATGATGATAAAGCTCCTGGTAGTCGATCCTGGAAATCGCGGAAGTAGGTGCTCTTAAATCGCTGGTATCAAAATTGAGGAATTCATTCCCTCCAAAAAAACTGGTTTCAATATCGTATTTATATCCCAGTGAATTTCCCAAAGTAAATTGTGGCGGCACATTTGTGATAGCATTAGACCATTGATAGTTTTGGATTATAGCCACTTTTACCTCCTGTACGGGATTTATAAGTTGAATTGTTTTTGGTGAAATGGTAAACTGTACAGATTGTTTCTGATTAAGAAAATCAAAATTTCGGGAATTCTTGATTGTTACACCAACTTCTGCCAAATCATCATAAACTACAAATCGCCTGGAAAATTGAAGTTCGTAATTTGAGTTATAAATTTCAAGTACATAATTGCCGCTGACCTTTAAGCTCACAACTTTATTGGGTATAGTCAAATTGTAGTTAGAATAGGATTCAAGAGTATTGAAACTATTACTGTAATTAATAATCCTTTGGTTGTCTGTCCCCCTAAGGTATTGTGATTTCAGCAGATCAGAAGGGGTCCAGTCATAATCGCAATGGACTAATTTAAAATAGTAGTCTTGCTCACTTGCCGTCAAATCATCAAATTCGAGATAAATCCGATCCCCTAGTTTTATAATTGGAAACTGGTCTGCAGTTGGCCCCTTAAAGATAATTGTCTTAATGTTTTCAGGGGGATTCACCTCTTCCTGAATTTGTGAATATAACTGGCTGGAAAGGAAAAGGAAGAATAATTGTTTAAGAATTATACGCATTTTTAGCCCGTTTTTCAGGTAAAGGTAAACAAAATGCATGCCCAAAAAAGCTATATCGGTGTATTGTCTAAAATTATAGATAATAATTATGAAAACAGTGTCATAAGTACTATTTTTACGCGAAATTTTGATAAACTAAAGGTTTACAATTTATGTCTAAAGACATCCGCATAAAAAAAGGCTTGAACATTGAACTTGTCGGTGCCGCAGAACAAAATACATCTAAAGCAGTCTTAAGTAATGTTTATGCCATCAATCTCCTTGATTTTTATGGTATAATGCCCAAAATGTTGGTTAAACAAGGGGCAGAGGTTAAAGCAGGTGAACCCTTGTTTTATAGCAAAGATAATCCCGATATGCTTTTCGTTTCTCCCGTGAGTGGGGAATTAATTGAAATAATTAGAGGAGCTCGAAGAAAGATACTGACTTTAAAAATCCTTGCGGATAAGGCTCAGGACTACCTGGAGCATTCCAAAGTAAAACAAGGCGCGAGCTCGGATGAAATAAGGTCGCTCCTTCTAAAATCGGGGTGCTGGCCATTTATCCGACAACGCCCATATGACTGTATTGCAGACCCGGTGGTTACCCCCAAGGCAATTTTTATATCGGCCTACGTAACCGCGCCTTTGGCTGCGGATTTGGATTATACCTTAAGGGGAAAAGAAGCAGAATTACAAGCGGCAGTAACCGCTCTTGGAAAACTTACTCCGGGGAAGGTTCATGTTTCTATTGGTAAGGGGTCAAATTCTCCCTTATCTAAACTCGAAGGAATAGAATTGCACAAAGTTTCCGGACCTCATCCAGCAGGATTGGTGGGTACGCAGATAAATAAATTAGATCCAATTAATAAAGGAGAAGTAGTTTGGACCGTTTCACCTCAAGATCTTGTCATAATGGGCGAGTTACTTTTAACGGGTAAATTTAATGCCCAGCGCACAATAGCACTTGCCGGGTCATCTGTAAAATCTCCAAAATACTTTACAACAATAATCGGCGCGGAAATAGCTACATTTTTATATTCCAGTGGCGTGAAAGACAAAAGGTTCAGGGTGATTAACGGAGATGTGCTTACAGGAAAAAAAACAAGCCCCGATGGATATCTTGGTTTTTATAACAATACGGTAACTGTAATTCCGGAAGGGGATGATTACGAATTTTTTGGATGGAGCAAACCAGTTTTCGATAAGGTTTCTACTACCAGGGCACTTACATTTTCATGGCTGCAGCCCAAGAAGAAATACGACCTTGACACAAACACCAATGGTGAACACAGGGCGTTTGTAGTCACAGGCATGTATGAGGAAGTATTCCCGTTTGACATTTACCCGCTACAACTATTAAAGGCATGTATGGTTAAGGATCTGGACGAGATGGAACAACTCGGCTTATATGAGGTTATTCCAGAGGACTTTTCATTGACTGAGTTTATTTGCATTTCCAAGCAACCACATCAGCAGATAATTCGGGAAGGATTGGATTTATTACAAAAAGAAATAGGATAAATATGAGCGATAAACGATTGACTCCTAAGAAAAGACTACATATTCTAAAGCATAGGTATAGGGGTAAAAAGATGGCCCCCGCCTTTAATGCGTTGCATACTTTTTTGTTTACACCTGATGAAACTACACATTCTGGTTCTCATATTAGAGCTGCGGACGATTTGAAGCGTACGATGAATACCGTAATTATGGCGCTTATTCCTGTATTGGTATTTTCTTTTTTCAATACCGGCTATCAACATTATTCCGCTATCAATGGTTTTCCGGATAGTTTTTCACTTATGGATCATTTTCTAACCTGGGATAATTTCTGGTTGGGCTTTGTACAGGTCATGCCGCTGGTTATTGTTTCTTATGGTGTAGGATTATTGATTGAATTTATTTTTGCAATTATTAAAGGGCATGAAGTAGAGGAAGGTTATCTGGTAACCGGAATGCTGGTACCACTGATTGTCCCTGTCGACACCCCTCTTTGGATGTTAGCGGTTGCTGTTGTTTTTGGAGTAATAATTGGTAAAGAAGTTTTTGGAGGTACAGGAATGAATATTCTGAATCCGGCTCTTACCATAAGAGCTTTTTTGTTTTTTGCATATCCTACATGGATGAGCGGAGATAAAGTTTGGGTTCACGGTGCTGTTGAAAGGGCAGGTACTGCAGACGCGATATCAGGAGAGACTATTCTTGGTTACCTGGCTCAGAACAATGCCAGTGAGTTTTCTTATTCAGTATCAGATATGTTTTTTGGGTTTATTCCCGGTTCGGTAGGGGAGACCTCGGCTTTTTTAATATTACTCGGTGGGCTTTTCCTTATTTTCAGTAAAATAGCAAGCTGGCGAATTATGGTAAGCGCTGTTGCCGGAGCTCTGGTTATGGGCCTTATCTTTAATGGGGTAGTAGATGCAGGTTGGATTTCCCAGGGAAGTAACTTTTATGGCTTGATGAGTTTTGATTTTTGGAAACATCTTCTTGTAGGTGGCCTGGCATTTGGTATTGTATATATGGCAACGGACCCGGTAACAGGATCTCAAACCAATAAGGGCAAATGGATTTACGGATTTCTGATCGGGTTTATCTCGGTAATGATACGTGTATTTAACCCGGCATACCCTGAAGGTGTATTCCTTGCAATTCTTTTAATGAATGTCTTTGCACCAACTATTGATCATTATGTAATTAGGGGTAATATCAGGAGAAGGATGAAACGATTGAAGCAATCAACAATTTTCCCAAAAACCACAGATGGGAAAGCTGAAGAACTTAAGGTAGAAACAATATAATTATGGCATTTAACAAGGAAAAAAATAGCTATACCGTAATCTTTGCAGCTATCATGGTCATTGTTGTTGGATCAATCCTGGCATATGTTGCCTCGGCATTGAGTGACAAAATTAAGGAGAATGAGAGATTTGAAAAGCAGCAGAACATTCTCTATGCTATGGGCGTCAATGAAAACAAAGATGAAGGCAGTGTGAATTTCGTGCCGACTGATAAAGTTGAGGCAGAGTTTTCTAAGTATATCACAGAACAACTCGTAATAAGTGGAGATCAAATCACAAAGAATGATGAAGCCTACCTTATCGATCTTAAAAAACAAATTACAGCTATTAAAAAAGGCGAAACCGGAGAACTTCCGCTTTTTATCGGAGAAAAAGACGGAGAGAAATATTATATCATACCCATGTATGGAAAAGGACTATGGGATGCTATTTGGGGTTTTATAGCCCTGGATGAAAATATGGTGGTCCAGGGGGTTTATTTTGATCATAAAGGAGAAACGCCAGGACTAGGGGCAAATATCAAACAGCGTTATTTTATGGATGATTTTACAGGGGAATCCGTATTAAATAATAGCCAGTTCAAAGGAATTACAGTAGCTAAAGGCAATAATGATCCTGTGAACAGCAGAAAAGATGACAATGCGGTAGATGCCCTGGCAGGAGCTACCATTACCGGAAATGGTGTTTCGGCCATGATTAGGGAAAGCGTAAATTTATACAAGGACTATTTAGAAACTATTAGAGTTAAATAAAATGGCACTACTTTCAAAGAAAGACACTAACCTCATATTAGACCCGCTTGCGGATAATAACCCTATTACCATTCAGGTTCTTGGCATCTGTTCTGCACTTGCTATTACTGCAGAACTACAGGCATCTGTCGTTATGGCTATTTCGGTTCTTTTTGTTTTAAGTGTGGGAAATGTGGTTATTTCGCTATTGCGTAACATCATACCTTCCAAAATCAGGATAATAGTTCAGTTAATAGTTGTTGCCGCATTGGTAATCATAGTTGATCAGGTCCTGAAAGCATTTGCTTATGAACTTAGTAAAACACTCTCGGTTTTTGTTGGGTTAATTATAACGAACTGTATAATAATGGGTAGATTTGAGGCCTTCGCATTAGGGAATGGACCATGGCGTGCTTTTTTGGACGGTATTGGCAATGCCCTGGGTTATGGAATAATCCTCGTTATTGTAGGTTTTTTTAGAGAATTACTGGGATCTGGAACATTATTCGGATTTAAGGTTCTCGGTAATCCGGTAACCAAAACGGGCTTATACGCCACTGGATACGAAAACAACGGATTTATGATTATTCCCCCGGCAGCATTAATAGTTGTAGGGATTATTATCTGGGTACAACGTTCCAGAAACAGAGAACTTATAGAGGAAAACTAATTTACCTTTTAAGAGAAGATTATGTTAGAACATATTGAATTATTTTTTAAATCCATCTTTATAGACAACATGGTTTTTGCCGTGTTTTTAGGGATGTGTTCCTATTTGGCGGTATCTAAAAAAGTGGCCACCGCAGTTGGATTGGGAGCAGCAGTTATTTTTGTACTTGCGGTAACAGTACCCCTCAATTGGTTGCTGGACCAATACCTTTTGAGAGATGGTGCTTTGGAATGGCTTGGCCCTGAATATGCCGACTATAATTTAAGTTTTTTGTCATTTATTCTATTTATAGCAACTATTGCCACAATGGTGCAGTTGGTAGAAATTGTAGTAGAAAAATTTTCACCCTCTTTATATAATTCCCTGGGGATATTTTTACCATTGATAGCAGTAAACTGCGCTATCCTGGGAGGGTCCTTATTTATGCAATCCCGGGAGATTGAAACCTTGGGTTTAGCCTTTAATTACGGAATTAGTTCCGGAATAGGTTGGTTTTTGGCCATTTTGGCGATTGCCGCTATTCGTGAAAAAATAAGATACTCTAATGTTCCAGCTCCTTTAAGAGGCCTTGGAATTACTTTTATTATCACCGGTTTAATGGGGATTGGGTTTCAAAGTTTTGGAGGGATGCTTACCGGCGGAGATGAATCCCCTGTTGAGGCAGTGGAAACCACCGCTGAAAAGATTGATGAAAAAGAGGCAAAAGTTGATAAAGAATTAGATGAAAAGGAGATTTCCTATAACGACTTAATAAAGGAACAGGAATGATTTTAGCTACAAGCACCCTTGGTACCATAACAATTACGGTTGTTGCTTTTATGATATTGTTATTATTACTGGTGGCACTTTTGCTGTTTGCCAAAGAAAGGCTTTCTCCATCAGGTCCGGTTACCATAACAATAAATGGAGAAAAAAAGATTCAAGTTGCCTCAGGAAGTTCCTTGCTTTCTACATTAGGGAATCAAAAAGTATTTCTTCCATCAGCATGTGGTGGTGGCGGTACCTGTATTCAATGTGAATGTCATGTCTTATCGGGCGGTGGAGAGGCATTACCTACCGAAACACCCCATTTTTCAAAGAGGGAATTGACCGAAGGTGCCAGATTGGCTTGTCAGGTCAAGGTAAAACAGGATATGGAAATAACCATCCCTGAAGAAGTATTTGGTATTAAAAAATGGGAAGGCACAGTAGTGCGCAATTATAATGTAGCATCTTTTATCAAGGAATTTGTGGTAGAAATTCCTGAAGATATGGGTTATAAGGCCGGCGGATATATTCAAATTGAGATTCCACCCTGTGAAATTAAATATTCCGATATAGATATTACAGCGCACCCGGAAGAACACGAAACACCGGATAAGTTTAAAAATGAGTGGGATAAATTTAATCTTTGGCCTTTGGTAATGAGAAATACTGAGGTGGTTGAACGCGCCTATTCCATGGCTTCTTATCCGGCAGAAGGCAGAGAAATTATGTTGAATGTAAGAATTGCTACTCCACCCTGGGACAGGTCTACCAATGGTTGGATGAATGTAAATCCTGGCGTTGCTTCCTCATACATATTTGCCCAAAAACCGGGTGATAAGGTAACAATCTCGGGACCTTACGGTGAGTTTTTTATCAATGAGTCGGATTCGGAAATGTTATATGTGGGTGGGGGTGCCGGAATGGCTCCTATGAGATCTCATTTATACCACCTTTTTAAAACCCTGAAGACAAATCGTAAAGTAACTTATTGGTATGGGGGTCGTTCCAAAAGGGAACTATTTTATATAGACCATTTTAAAGCGCTGGAAAAGGAGTTTCCCAATTTTAAATTTTATCTGGCACTTTCCGAACCTATGAAAGAGGATAATTGGAAAGTAAAGGAAAATTTGGATGCTCCGGGGGATGGGTTTATTGGGTTTATTCATAACTGTGTCATAGACAATTACTTAAGTAAACACGAATCTCCTGAAGATATAGAATTGTATTTTTGTGGCCCGCCACTTATGAACAAAGCAGTTCAAAAAATGGGAGAAGATTTTGGTATTCCTGATGAGCATATCCGTTTTGATGACTTTGGAGGCTAATGACTTAAACGGCATAAATTTAAAACCGATATTGTTCAATATCGGTTTTTTTGATAAATGAATAAGAGACAGGTACTTACAGCACAGGAATTGCATAACCTTGCAATGAACATTGTGGGGAGGCAGCTGGAATCTGAGGGATACGAATTCATGGGTATAAACAGCAAACCATTCAAGAATCCCCAATTTGTCTGCCTTAAGGAAAAGCAGTTGTATTTTATTGTTGTAAGGAATGTGGTTTATCCCAATAACCCTAAAATGTTTGAAAAGAGTCAAATATTGAAAGTAAAGGAACAGGCATCCAAATTTGAGGCCAGGACTTATTATGCCGGGGTTGGTTTGTCCAATGCTGAGGATCAAAACCTTCCTGTTTATTTGAATGAACCATATATTGTGGACTATGAAGGTCTTGTTGAAGTTTAGAATCGGGTTGTTCGTTCTTATAGGACCTGGGTTATTTATGGTCTCCTGTAGACAGGATGCTACGGCTTTTGTCAAAAACACGGCATTTGGAGGTGCTCTGGGAACCTCATACAGTATTACTTACCTTACCCGGGAAGAACTCAATTTACAAAGGGAAATAGATTCGGTATTTGAGGTAATTAATAATTCTATGTCTACCTATATCCCCGATTCTGATATATCTAAAATTAATCGGGGAGATTCGAGTATAGTGGTAGATAAGATGTTTCAGGAAGTGTTTGAGCTTTCTAAAGAAGTATATACGAACACTGACGGTTTTTTTGACCCTACGGTAGGCGCTTTGGTCAATGCATGGGGATTTGGGCCTGGAAAACAGGTGGAACTTGATAGTTCCAAAGTGGATAGTATTCTGCAATTCGTAGGCTTTGATAAAGTCCGATTGACTAATACGGGAACCGTAATAAAAAATGATCCCAGAATTTTCTTTGACTTCAATGCCATTGCCAAAGGATATGCCATAGACCGGTTGGCGGAAATTATGGATCAAAAAGATATTGAAAATTATTTAATTGAAGTTGGAGGTGAGATCATTGCCAAGGGGGAAAATAAATTAAAACAAAAATCCTGGATTGTTGGCATAGATGATCCCCAGATTGAGGAAGGAAGAAGATTAAAAATCACTCTTCAACTTAGTGATAAGGCCATGGCCTCATCCGGTAATTATAGAAAATTCAGGGTTGATTCTATCACTGGTAAAAAATATGTACATACAATTGATCCTAAAACCGGTTACACAAAAAATGCTAATATTCTTGCCGTCAGTGTAATTGCAAATAATTGTGCCAAAGCCGATGCATATGCGACGGCGTTTATGGCTATGGAGCTGTCAGAATCCATAAAATTACTGGATGCTCACAAAGAATTAAATGCATATATCATTTATTTGAATGAAGATGGAGAAGTAACAGAATTTATGACACCAGAATTTAAAAAGCTTGTGGTGTACTGATCATTTGGTAACCAGAGGAATAATTTCTCCTTTTGCCAATCTGTATTTTTCTACATCGGCATCAGACATATTTGAAGTGTAATCTACTTCATTTACAATAAAACCTACTTCTCTTAATCTATCAAAATAGTCTCGCCCATAAATGCGAACATGATCATATTGCCCAAAAATTTGAGCCCTCTCTTTTTTATCTGTTATAGAATCATCCTCAAAAGTAACATCTCTTGTCAGATCCTGCGGAATTTGAAAAATACCCCAACCGGAAGGCCTTAATATGCGGTAAAGTTCGCTCATAGCTTTTTTATCATCGGCTATGTGCTCCAATACGTGATTGCATAAAATTATGTCGAATGAATTATCCTGAAAGGGGAGCGCACAAATATCCGCTTTTATATCAGCCAAAGGTGAGTTTAAATCCGTAGTGGTATATTCCAATAGTTTTAAATTCTTAAATTTCTTATAGAATGCCTGTTCCGGAGCAAAATGCAATACTTTATGAGGTGCTGTAAAAAAATCTGTTTCATTCTTCAGATACAGCCATAAAAGCCTATGTCTTTCCAGAGATAGGGTAGAAGGCGAGAGGACATTTTCCCTTGGGTTTTCATATCCATAGGGAAGGAAACTTTTGAATTGCCTTCCGTCAATGGGATCCGTATACTTATCGCCTTTAAGAGCGATAGTGAGGAAGGGCCTCGCCAGGTAACTCAGTTGAATTAATAAAGGCCTGGGTACTCTATTGAGCACATATTTGAATAGTTTTTTCAAAATGCTTTAATGATTAGAGTTGAAGCTTCTTAACCCTAAACTCTTCTTCCTCGTCACTTTTTATTCCAAGGGCGTCATAGATATATCGAAACGTAGAAAGTAATTCCGGTTTGCCATTTATTAAGGCTACGTTATGTTCAAAATGTGCACTGGGTTTGCCATCTGCCGTGAGGATGGTCCATCCGTCTCGGAGCTGCTTTATCCGCCTGGTGCCCATATTAATCATGGGTTCAATAGCCACTACCATACCATCTGCAAATTTCTTGCCTCTTCCCCGCTTACCATAATTAGGCATCTCCGGTCCTTCATGAAGTTTTTTACCCAGGCCATGACCAACTAGTTCCCTTACCACTCCATAACCATGGCTTTCACAGTAATTTTGAATGGCGAAACCAACATCACCAACGCGGTTTCCTGCCTTGAATTCCCTGATTCCTTTATAAAGTGATTCCTTGGTGACCCTTAGAAGTTTTCTGGTTTCTTCTTCTACATTACCTACTTCAAATGTATAGGCATGGTCACCGTAAAATCCGTTTTTTAATGCACCACAATCTACTGAAATGATATCCCCGTCCTTTAATGGTTCTTTGTTTGGGATACCGTGGACGACCTGTGCATTAGGACTCAGGTTTAAGGTGTTTGGAAAATCGTACATTCCCAGAAAGCCCGGTTCGGCATCATGATCACGAATAAATTCCTCGGCTAGTTTATCCAGAAATAGCCCGTCTACACCCGGCTTAATTTCTGAGGCCAGCATGCCTAAAGTTTTAGAAACCACTAAGGCACTTTCTCTAAGAAGTTCAATCTCCTCTAATGTCTTAATCACTATCATGGTGCAAATTTAGTATATTCCGGCTATATCAAAGAGTGTTGTGTCATTAAAGCCGGCTGTGGAATCCCCATAAGTTTAAGAATTGTTGGAGCAATATCACCAAGTACGCCATCTTTAATCTCTTTTAAATCCTTGTCAACAAGAATCAGCGGTACCGGGTTGGTAGTATGGGCAGTATTTGGGGTGCCATCGGGGTTAATCATTGTTTCGCAATTCCCGTGATCTGCTATAACCAGTGTTGTATATCCATTTTGCAACCCCGCATTGATAACCGCCTCCGCGCATGCATCTACGGTTTCACAAGCTTTTATAGCCGCATTCATATCCCCTGTGTGTCCCACCATATCGGGATTCGCGAAATTAAGACATACAAAATCTACTTCACCCTTATTCAACTCCGGAATTATGGCATCTCTGATTTCATAGGCACTCATTTCAGGTTTCAGGTCATAAGTCGCTACCTTGGGAGAAGGGCATAATATGCGTTTTTCACCTTCAAAAGGGACTTCTCTGCCACCGTTAAAGAAAAAAGTAACATGAGGGTACTTCTCTGTTTCTGCTATGCGAATCTGTTTTTTACCTTTATTGGCAAGGACTTCACCTAAAGTCTCCTTAATATTTTCCTTGTCATATACGACATGTACTCCTTTAAAGGAATCATCATAGTTAGTGAGGGTCACATAATAGAGATCCAGTTTATGCATGTTTTGTTCATGAAAATCTTTTTGACTCAACACCTCTGTTAATTCTCTGCCTCTGTCAGTTCTGAAGTTGAAAAATATAACTACGTCTCCCTCTTTAATTTTAGCAAGTGGAACACCGGCTTCATTGACTATAGAAATTGGTTTTATAAATTCATCAGTTATACCTTCATCATAACTTTTCTGCATGGCTACAGATGCATCCTTATATGGGTCACCTTTTCCATTAACCAATAAATCGTAGGCTATTTTAACACGTTCCCATCTTTTATCTCTATCCATGGCGTAATATCTGCCAACCACAGAAGCCAGTTTTGCATTTTTACCTGAACAAAAATCAGTCAGGTCCTTTAAAAAAGTTATCCCGCTTTTAGGGTCCACATCCCTTCCGTCTGTAAAAGCATGGATAAATGCATTTTTTACACCATAATTTTCACTTACCTCAATAAGGCCTTTTAAGTGGTCAATATGACTGTGAACTCCTCCATTACTCAATAGACCCAGAAAATGGACATCCTTGTTATGGCTTTTAGCATAATTAAAGGCATCTATGAGTTCTTTTTCTTCCTTTAACGTATTTTTTTTAACAGCCAGATTAATTTTTGCCAAATCCTGGTAAACAATTCTCCCGGCTCCTAAATTCATATGCCCCACTTCACTATTGCCCATTTGCCCGGTCGGGAGTCCAACATTCATTCCATCCGTCAAAAGGTTAGCGTTCGGATAATTTTTATAGAGCGAATCCACAAAGGGTGTATCAGCGTTATCAATAGCTGAAACTTTAGGATCCGGAGATTTTCCCCATCCATCCAGGATCATTAGGATTACCTTTTTGTTCATGGCCTTTTATTTAATGAGTTAGCTAAAATACAGTGATTTAGCATGGATTACCAGTATTCTTCAAAGCTTTTTTATAAAATTTTCAGAGAAGGGAAATCATGTTAAATTATTACCCGAAAGATCAGTCAGATGTTAAAATTAAGTTATATAACTGTTAATAGTGAAACAATTATCAATAAGAAGCGTCTATAATTATATAATCAAAATCTATTCATCAATTAAAATCAATTCATCATGAAAAAAACAATCTTCATTGTGGCCACGGCTTGTCTGCTAGTGGTTTCCGGCGTTTATGCAGAGAGCAGAACATCTAATGACTTTATCCCAACAACTACTAATGTAAAGGATCTTGAGATCAGTTCCTTTTGTAAAGCCATTCTTAAGGGGGATATCGATACGGTTAAAAAATTAATTGAACTTGGAGAAGACGTTAATCAAAAATCCTTGGACATGACTCCAGCGATGTTCGCCGCCAGGTATAACAAAGCTGAAATATTAGAGTTGTTAATTGAAAACGGTGCCGACTTATCTATTAAAAATGATAAAGGGTATACAGCTAAGAAATTGGCAAAATTATCTCATGCCTCCGAAGCTCTTGCCGTTTTAGAAGGTCACAATATCTAGAAAAAAGTTTATTCATCAATCAAAAAAACCCTGGCAATAATGCCAGGGTTTTTTTGATAAAGTTGGTTTACAACTAATAGTGTTCTGGTAAAAGAGTAAACAACAAAAAATAAATAAACTAAAATTCAAATCCTGTGAAAGCCCTAAACAAAAATGCATAGATGGCCATGGACAGCATTAATACGCAGAAAAAGGAATAAATTTTTAAAAGTATTACTACAAATTCTGGTTTACAGTTCTCAAATGCTTCTAAATAAAGACTTTTAAAGTGCAATAGTGTTCCCATATAGTTTCGTTTAAAATAATAATCAAAGCTATAAGGGTTAAATTAGGGGCGCAAAATAGATTGGGAGTAAAGTCAAATATACGAAAAAAAGATTAACAGCCTAGAAATAGACTTAAAATCCTATCCTTTTTGTCCCTCGTATTTATCAATAGATTCTTTAATTTTTTCAATTCTATTATCCGGATCGGGGTGCGTGCTTTGAAATTCAGGAACCCGGTTTGACCCTGCGGAGGCTTTTAATACCTCCATAACATTGATCATTTCTTCCGGATCATAACCACTTTGTATCATAAATAATACGCCCAGATCATCGCTTTCCAATTCGTCTCCCCGTCCATTTGTCAACAGGGTTTTTTGTCCAATACTACCCACAATGCCACCGGCATCTGCTCCTACACTGGCACCCATTGTTACGTTCTTCCAAAAATTACTTTCTGCAATGCGTTCTGCGGAATGCCTGCCTATAACATGACCAATTTCATGTCCAAGTACACCCGCCAACTGTGATTCATTAAGCTGACTGAATAATGCATAAGTTATGAAAACCTGACCCCCGGGTAACGCAAAGGCATTAACAGTCTGGTTATCTGCCAATAAATGGAATTCATATTTATAGGGGGTTTCCCTGGCAATACTGTTTTGAATAAGCCTGTTGCCAACGGCGTCCACCAGGGTTTGAAGACGTTCATCAGGATATAAACCTCCGTATTGCTGTGCTATATCAGGAGCACTCTGAAGGCCAATGGCAATTTCTTGTTCAGAGGTCATATTAATATTTTGAACCCTTCCGGTATAGGGGTTTTCTTCCCTGTTGTTACAGCGCTGGATGACGGCAAACCCAACAATAACCAAACCAATAATTATTCGGATTTTCCAACTTCCTCTTCTCATAGTAAGCTAATTGTCTCTTTATTTTGAAGTACTGAAATGCTCATAAAAGATCAGGATTTATATCCAGTATATTGTCTTCAATATAGGTCTTCACATATTCTGTAGTCAAATGATCACTCCCCAGGAAATCTTCTTTTTCCAACTGTTTCAAAATATTTTTTAGCCTGAAAGATTTAAGCATAGGAATGGATAAGGGAGCGTAGCTGTAGTGCCAGGGTTCATATTTAAATCCTCTCCTTTTGACGTTATTTGTATAAACCAGGTAATAACCATACTTTTCAGAATTTTCGTCCATCCAGAGTTTGAATTTTTCAAAGGGCCCGCCCGTTTCAAATTTTTCTGGTACAAGGACATCCCCATCCACCTTGGGATTCCCGTCAATAAGATCAATATCGGTTCCCCAATGATGCCTGCTAGTCCCTGGAATAGTAGAATACTCAATTATCTTGTCAATCGCTGTCAGAGGCTCCATGTCTTCCTCCTCCGTATATTTCAAATATTTACTTTCATAAATGGCCAGCTGCCTGTCAAAACTGCGATAACTTGAGACTATTTTGAACTCAATACCGTCATTTTGGGCTGCCTTTCGCATTTCAATATAGGCGTCATAAGCTTCCTTCCTCAAGTTGATGTCATCACCGAATAACTCAATATCCTCTTTTCCCATTAGTTCCTCAATGGAATATTTGTCATCCTGAAGTAATGTGATACCAGGGGCCATGGTCAAGGCGAGACCACAAACACCGCTCTTTTTTATAAATAACCTTCTTTCCATAATTTTTGGTTTAATCCGGGACATCAAATGATTTCTAATTTCAAATCAAAAAAGATACCATTTATTTAAATCATATTATTTAATATGGCGAAATAACCATTTACTGATGGCCGATATGCAATACCTCATCACCACTTACTTCAAAGTTAGTAAGTATTTTGAAAAAATAGGTATCCTTTAAAGTGTTTAAGGTAAATTAGGTAAAACTTTATATTGCGGCTAATGAAGGATTTTACCCGTTTGAGTTGTGGTAAGCATGCTAATTGGAAATATAAAGATAGCCCTGGTGTTTTCTTCTCAAATCATTAAGGGTAATAATATAAAAGTAGATACCAGTTTCTAATCCGGAATCCCTTTCAATTGCATTTTCCATGTTTGAATACCCGTTAAACTGACCATTGTAGTTATCCATGGTATATACCAAAACACCATATCTGTTGAAAATCTGAAGGGAATTATTTGGCGATTTTTCAATACCTTCAATGGTTAAAACATCATTTTGACCATCGCCGTTAGGAGTCATATAATAGTTATCCAACTCTATTGTATCAAAGGTTTCCAGCATGTCATCGTTGCCTCCAATTGTAATAATATCATAATCATTGGGAATAAAGAGACCTGAAGTCACTGAACCATAATCCAAACCTCCTTCTACGGCAGTGTTCCCTAAATTTACCCATTGGTTTTCAGATTTGTTCCACCCTACTACTTTGAGGTCGCTAACAAATTCCCCCAATGCTCCGACATTACTATAACCATCCCAACTAAGAGTTACATAGGAGGGAACATCTCCTTCAAGGCGCCAAAATTCTTTATTACTTACTGACATATATTCCGAGGATTTTTTACCTGTGTTGTATATGGCGTTCAAAGTTTTTGAATTATTGGGATCCTCAAAAAAGTAAGCGCATTTTGCCAAAGAATTTATCGTAGTAGATTGTATGGTCAAAGGTCTTAACCTTTGGTCATCTCCTACTGGAAATACGAAAGAGTCTTTATTGGTCATCGCCGCATAGCCATATACTTTTGAAACACCGCTTTCACCTGTATAAAAGGAATTGTCGAAGAAGTTAGAATAAATACCTGATTGTGATCTGGGTGTTATGATATCCCCTGTTATTAAATTTCCATTGTTATTTACCCCCAAAGAAGTCTGAAGCACCAGCCCGTTTTCTACAGCAATTTCAGTATCGAAAAAAATCGGGGTAAAGGCCCCTGAGACGGTTAACTGGCCAAGATCACTATAAAAACCAACAAGACCCATATTCCGGTCAAAAGTACCGTCATTGACGAGATCCAGATGAAACCCAACCATTGCGGTTTCATGGATCTGTATGTTGCCATAATTATGCAAAGCCTCCTGACTAAAAAGCTGAAAGCTCCAGTTTAAGAACAATAATAATATGGTGATAAGGCATCTCATGTACTATCTTAGTTTGTTTATAACAAAACTGGATTCGCCGGATCCACTAAATCGAACCGTTCCTGAATTAGCTTCACGGTAGGTGATAATTGTAATAATATCATCAGCATTGAGCTGCAATATTTCGTTTAGGTGTAAACTGGATTGTTCCTGACCAGAAGCAAATCTGATATATCCCGAGGCGGCAATTGCCCCAACGGCTATTGTATTTACCGCAATTCGGGCATTTACATTTGTTCTTTGATGTGTATTTCCTCCCGATGTTATTCCTACCAAAGACAGATTTGCCCTTATGTCATACCTGCCTGATTCTTTAACAGTTAGACTTGTAGTTGTTGTGACATATAAATTGTTGCCATCGTCTTTGTAATCCTCACTCCCAAATATTGGGACAATGGTATTATTACTATTTAAATTGGTGGAAGTGTTTGTATTTGTCCATCGGGCACCATAATTCACTTTGGATTTTTGGAGGACACCTGATGCGTTTACTGCCAAAATATTATCTGTTTCACTTGCATTACTTATCGTCCGGATTCTGACATTGCCATTTATATCTAATTGTTCTGTCGGATCGTTGGTATTCACACCAACATTTCCCCCATTCTTTAAAAATAATCGATAATCAGCGACATTTGATTCCACAAAGTTTAAGCCTCCAGACAAAAGATTCCAGTGCCATTTTGAAGTTCCGGTATTGTCCTGAAAAGCAAGGACGTCAACACCATTGGCCCTGATTACCAAGGGATGACTGTTAAATACCGTTGCCTGATTTACCAGAAGCTGTCCTCTATCCTGGACTAACCTGAGTTTTTCAGAATTGTTGGACTTCAGAATAAAATCCTGGGCATCAGCAGTACCAATAAAATTGGTTGTTGATGTTGTGCCTGTATTGCCGGTTGTGTTCCATCCTCCGGTTGAGCTTCCTATAACAGCCCAGTTGGTGCCATTATACTGATATATATTCTTATCAGTAGTGTTAAATAATATTGATCCCGTAATTGGTCCAGAAATAGTATTCATTTCTGTAGTAGTTGCATTGGTTAAAGCAACCAGCAGTCCGGCATCTATTTGTGAATATAGACCAGTATGAACCAGGAGTATGAAGCAAATATGTTTATAAAATCTCATCAACTTATGCTTTGTTTATCAGATGCCAGTCAGTGCCATCACTTTGCAGCCAAAATATTTTTTGTTTACCTAACTTATCATCAGCAGAACCATCTTCTGTTATATAGTTTATGCTTGTAAAATTATTTCCGTTAGCAATGTTTTTTAAAATGTAAATTCTGCCTCTGCAGCCACTTGCGGCGGGAAGAACAATTGTAAGATTCTTTTCGGTCATAATTAAAGTAAAATCACTTACTTCTAATGAGGTGTTTACCGATGTACTGCGAATAGGTGAAGAAAAAGAACCGGTAATTTCCAACGTTGAGTTAGGTGATGATGTGCCAATACCTACATTGCCATTTATAAATCCAAGATTTTGGGCATTTATATCATAGATTCTTGTTTCCGGATCCTGTGTTAAATTTTCAGTTCCAAAATTGGCCCCATTGACGGTTGTATTAACCCAGGCACTACCATTATATTGGAATATTACATTTTCTGTGGTGTTGAACAACAAAGATCCTGAAGTGGCTCCTGAAATGGCATTCATTTCCGCAGTAGTCGCATTTGTTAAAGCAACCAGCAGATCGGCCTCTATTTGAGCAGTACAACTCAAGGAAACAAGCAATGCAATAATCGTAAGTTTAACTTTTTTCATGGTCTTAAAGATCAAGTATGGTAAACATAAACTCAGAATTAAACCTGCTTCTGTCAGTTCCTCCATTGTCATTATCCCCTATTATCACCTCAAAACTGGTACTGGTTTGGTTTTCATATGAAATACCAGGATCATCATTTCCTGCTCCCCCTCTTCCGGGTTGAGTTAATTGAATGATATAATTGGCGTCTGCTACAAGTCCCGAAGGAAGATTTACCCTATAATGACCACTTCCTGATAGCTGAGTTACACTAATTCCTGAAGTGGCTCTTATCACATTTCCATTGGAAGCAATTTTCCCGAATGCCTTTATGGGACTTTCGTAAAATGCCCCGCCATTTGATCCTACTGAAATGCTGTTATTGCTTTCAGATCCGACTACATTTGCGGTCTGGTCAGTTGCGATTTCATTGGTGTATGTAATTATTCCTGTTGTGGTATTCTGACTTAAATTGGTCGTAATATCATTTCCGGGATCTCCTTGAGGGCCTTGAAGGCCTATCGGACCCTGTGGACCTATTGGACCTTGATTTCCGTCCGGTCCCTGGTTTCCATCAGGACCTTGGTTGCCATCAGGGCCTTGATTACCGTCAGGGCCTTGATTCCCATCAGGACCTTGGTTCCCATCAGGACCTTGGTTGCCATCGGGACCTTGTGGGCCTTGATTTCCATCGGGGCCTTGATTCCCGTCAGGACCTTGCGGGCCTTGATTTCCATCAGGACCTTGATTTCCATCGGGACCTTGGTTCCCGTCAGGACCTTGCGGGCCTATTGGACCTTGATTACCGTCAGGACCTATTGGACCTTGATTTCCATCGGGGCCTTGATTCCCGTCAGGACCTTGGTTCCCGTCAGGACCTTGATTACCGTCAGGGCCTTGATTCCCGTCAGGACCTTGATTCCCATCTATACCTTGTGGGCCTTGATTCCCGTCAGGACCTTGATTTCCATCCGGGCCTTGATTTCCATCGGGGCCTTGGTTCCCGTCAGGACCTTGATTTCCATCAGGACCTTGTGGGCCCTGGTTTCCATCTGGTCCCTGATTTCCATCCGGTCCCTGGTTTCCATCCGGTCCCTGGTTTCCATCCGGTCCCTGGTTTCCGTCAGGTCCCTGGTTTCCATCCGGACCTTGATTTCCATCGGGGCCTTGATTCCCGTCAGGACCTTGCGGGCCTTGATTTCCATCAGGACCTTGATTTCCGTCCGGTCCCTGGTTTCCGTCAGGACCTTGAGGGCCTATTGGACCTTGGTTTCCGTCTATACCTTGTGGACCTTGATTTCCATCGGGGCCTTGATTCCCGTCAGGACCTTGTGGACCTTGATTTCCATCAGGACCTTGTGGACCTTGGTTTCCATCGGGACCTTGCGGGCCTTGATTCCCGTCAGGACCTTGATTTCCGTCAGGGCCTTGATTCCCGTCAGGACCTTGTGGACCTTGTGGACCTTGGTTACCATCAGGACCTTGATTTCCATCCGGGCCTTGGTTCCCATCAGGGCCTTGGTTTCCATCGGGACCTTGGTTTCCGTCAGGACCTTGCGGGCCTTGATTCCCGTCAGGACCTTGTGGGCCTTGATTTCCATCAGGACCTTGCGGGCCTTGGTTTCCATCAGGACCTTGGTTTCCATCTATACCTTGATTTCCGTCCGGGCCTTGGTTACCATCCGGACCTTGATTTCCATCCGGGCCTTGATTTCCGTCAGGACCCTGGTTCCCATCAGGACCTATTGGACCTTGATTCCCATCAGGACCTTGTGGACCTATTGGACCTTGATTTCCATCAGGACCCTGGTTGCCATCAGGACCTTGTGGGCCTTGATTCCCGTCAGGACCCTGGTTCCCATCAGGACCTTGCGGGCCTTGATTCCCGTCAGGACCTTGCGGGCCTTGATTCCCATCGGGGCCTTGGTTCCCGTCAGGACCTTGGTTTCCGTCTATACCTTGAGGGCCTTGATTTCCGTCAGGACCTTGATTTCCGTCAGGACCTTGTGGACCTTGATTCCCATCAGGACCTTGATTTCCGTCAGGACCTTGATTCCCGTCAGGACCTTGATTCCCATCTATACCTTGTGGGCCTTGATTCCCGTCAGGACCTTGATTTCCGTCAGGACCTTGCGGGCCTTGGTTTCCATCAGGGCCTTGGTTCCCATCCGGACCCTGGTTTCCATCAGGACCTTGGTTTCCATCGGGACCCTGGTTTCCGTCTATACCTTGTGGACCTTGATTTCCATCCGGGCCTTGAGGGCCTTGATTTCCATCCGGTCCCTGGTTTCCATCGGGACCTTGTGGGCCTATTGGACCTTGATTGCCGTCAGGTCCCTGGTTTCCATCAGGACCTTGATTCCCGTCAGGACCTTGTGGACCTTGATTTCCATCGGGGCCTTGATTTCCGTCAGGACCCTGGTTCCCATCAGGACCTATTGGACCTTGATTCCCGTCAGGACCTTGCGGGCCTTGATTCCCATCGGGGCCTTGGTTCCCGTCAGGACCTTGGTTTCCGTCTATACCTTGAGGGCCTTGATTCCCGTCAGGACCTTGATTTCCGTCAGGACCTTGTGGACCCTGGTTTCCATCAGGACCTTGTGGGCCTTGATTTCCATCTGGTCCCTGATTTCCGTCAGGGCCTTGATTCCCGTCAGGACCTTGTGGACCTTGATTTCCATCAGGACCCTGTGGACCTATTGGACCTTGGTTTCCATCGGGACCCTGGTTTCCGTCTATACCTTGCGGGCCTTGATTTCCATCAGGACCTTGATTTCCATCGGGACCTTGGTTCCCGTCAGGACCTTGCGGGCCTATTGGACCTTGGTTGCCGTCAGGACCTTGAT
>Ga0316195_10000038_pt1 | contig 34766 bp, 27 predicted proteins | sample Phised1_MG_FD_204937 | JGI IMG/M metagenome (GOLD analysis project Ga0316195, IMG submission 204937) | Coastal sediment microbial communities from Maine, United States - Phippsburg sediment 1 | ecosystem: Environmental > Aquatic > Marine > Coastal > Sediment | place: USA: Maine | collected...
TCGGCGTCAACTGGGGCAGTCTCGACCAGCAACTGCTGGCGGGAATGCTGACGCGCAACGCCAACCTGGCGGATCCGCAGTCCCTGCAGGCAATAACCCGCCTGGCTGTGGTCGAGTCGGCGCTGTCGAGCGCAGCCTTCGCCGAGGACATCGGCCTCGGCGCGGACCGTATCGTCATCAGTTGCAAGATGAGTCGCGTGCCGGACCTGGTCGAGGTCTACCAGACCCTGGCGCAACGCTGCCAATACGCCCTGCACCTCGGTTTGACCGAGGCGGGCATGGGCGACCCCGGCATCATCGCCTCCAGCGCGGCGCTGGCGATTCTGCTGAACCAGGGTATCGGCGACACCATTCGCGTATCCCTGACGCCCGAACCCGGCGCCACTCGTGAACGCGAGGTCAAGGTCGCCCAGCAGTTGCTGCAGTCACTGGATTTGCGCGCTTTCACACCGAGCGTCACTGCCTGCCCCGGCTGCGGACGCACGACCAGTGAATATTTCCAGGTGCTCGCAAAACGGATACAGCAGGAGCTGGACGCTTCGATGCCGGACTGGAAACATCGCTACCCCGGAGTCGAGTCGATGAAGGTCGCGGTAATGGGTTGTGTCGTCAACGGCCCCGGCGAGAGCAAGCACGCCAACATCGGTATCAGCCTGCCCGGCACCGGCGAACAGCCGGTCGCACCGGTTTACCAGGATGGTGAAAAAACGGTGACGCTGAAAGGCGATAATATCGCGCAGGAATTCATCGGCCTGGTCAAGGACTACGTCAAGACGCACTACGCTGGCAATTAGCGCCCTGCCGGTCAGGCTTCTATCTGCCTTATCTCGCAGGCTACTTCGTAGAGGACGCGGTTACTGGTGACTCGCATCACCTCGGCCGTGGCATGCATCGGCGGTGTATCCACATGACTGGCGGTGAGTACGACGTTGAGCATGCTACCGACTTCCAGTCGTTGCCGTGAAGTAAACAGTATCCCCTTGCTGCTCAGGTTCACCACCTTGGCGTTATGCTGACGATCGTCATCCTGCACGGTGAAGACCATGCTGCAGTCAATGGGCATGCGCAGAAAATCGCGCTTTTCGTGGTCTATATACATCTTCGAACCTTTTAGAGCTTGAACAATCTGGAAAAGTTGGCGACATCGAGGAGCCTGCGTACTTCGACAGACGCTCCCCGGATCTCGACCTTCGACGCGTTTCCGCCCGCGTGTTCGCGCAGCAGCAACAGCATACCGAGCGCCGAACTGTCGAGATGTTCGGTTGCTGACAGGTCAACGACATAGGTCACGCCATTGCCCGCGGTGTTGGCGTAGGCAGCACGAAACTGATCATAGAGTTCAAAATCGAAATTACCGGTAACGGCGATAGTAACCTTATCGCCGCCTGCGGCGAGCGTCATACTGATCCCCATTAATTTTCCCCATGTCAGCGCTGTCACTTGCGGCGATTAAAACATTCCCGAGCGGGCGTGGTCCAGCGTGAATTAATCGACCCGCCCAACCGCTCGAATCGACGCGAGCGCCGTGCGGCCATGACACCAGCAAGGCATACTTCCTAGCCGCGGATTTCAACCTCCAGCCCGGCAGCACGCAACCCAAGCATCAATTGCTCGATTAGCTCCGGCGGTAAACCGCGTGCGCGAAACGGCGCACGTGGGTCAGCCGCGAAATCGGGGCGCAGTTCCAGTACTCGGGACAGCGTTTCCTCGGCCTTTTGCTGTTCACCGTTCATCGCGTATGCTGCCGCCAGGCTGGCCTGCACCATGAAGTTACCGGGCAGGTTCATTTTCAGCGCGGCGTCGCGAGACTCCTGGTATTGCTGCTGACGATAGTAATCAAGGTGCCAGATCTGGTAAAGCCAGCTCTGGTGCCTGGGGTTTAACTGCATGGCCCGGGCCACCCATTCCTTGCCGCGTTCCCACAGACCGGAATAACCCATCCAGGTGCCCAGGTCAGCCAGCACGAACGCATCGTTGGGATTGAGGCTGACGGCCCGGTCCGCAAACTGTGTGAATTCCGCGGTATCCTGGCTGGTCATCTGCGTGCGTATTGCCAGTACATAATAGGCATTCGCGTTGTCCGGATCGAGTTCGAGCGCGCGGGTCGCCGCCGCCAGGCTCAAGGCTTCCCAGTTCGGCGGAGTATCGATGTCGTATTTCCTGGTTTCCAGGTAAACGGAAGCCAAACGCGACCAGCCGAGCGAATAGTCCGGATCCGTTTGCAGCGAATTTTCCAGGCAGGAACGAGCCCTGCGCAAACGCTCCGGTTCGAAATTCTCGTAAAACCAGTAAGACAACAACACGCATTCATAGGCCGCGAGGCTGTCGGGTGCCTTGTCGCGAATCGCCGATTGCACCTTGGCGTTGAACAGCGGCGCATCCGCCGAGCCTATCTGGGCGACTACCTTGGTCGCAATTTCGAGCTGGATATCAAGCAGGTTGGCGACATTTAAATCGCGATCGAAAGGACCGGGAGATTCGATTCGCTGACAACTGCCGGCATCGATAAGGCTGGTGGTAACACGCAGGCTGTCTTCGGATCGACGCACGCTACCTTCGAGAATGTAATCGGCCTGCAAGTCGTCACGGATGGTGATGCAATCACTGCCGTTGCGGTACTCCGCCAGCGAACTCGAGGCGATCAGGAATAAATTCGAAAACCGGGAAAGCTGGGTACTGATGTCGTGGGTCAGACCTTCGCTGAAATAGGCATCCTCGGGATCGCTGGACAGGTTCTTGAATGGAATCACTGCCAGCCTCGGGCCGCTCGCCAGTTCGATTTCGGACTTTGGCAACAGCGTATACACCCAGCCCGCAATCAGCAGCGCGACTAATCCGGCCACGGCTGCGAGCCGCTTTCCATTCAGTAAGCGCTTACCCCGGGCAAGCTGCCGCGCCGATGCTTCCGGCCAACACCACACGACAATATCCCGCTCGATGTTCTTCAACCGGTGCCGGCCTGCATCGACAAAGCGATTCTGCAGCTTGCCGGCAACCTGCTCCGCGACCTGGCCAGAGATACAGACGCTGCCGGGCGGCGCCAGGGCTTCCAGGCGCGCCGCCACATTGACGCCATCACCATAGATCTCGCCACGATCCTCGATTACTTCGCCCAGATTAATACCGACGCGGATCTGCACCTGCTGATCCGCAGGTATATCCCGGTTCCGTTGCGCCAGCGCGGTCTGCAAACCGACCGCCGTATCGACACAGCTAACGACGCTGTCGAATTCCGCGAGAATTGCATCACCGGCGTAGCGCAACACTCGGCCACCAGCTGTGACGATGGCAGTGTTGGCGAGGTCCAGCGTTTCCATGACAGCACGATGTGTGCCGATTTCATCCGCGCCGGTAAGACGGCTGTAGCCAACCACGTCGGCAAACAGAATCGTCGTCAATTTTCGTTTAGGGGGTTTCGCTGCCATTCAACTGGAGATAAACCCAATCTATCAAGGTTACGCTAGGGTACACACATGCAACAGCACATGCCAGCCGCGCCGGGCCATAGATCGCTGGGCAGTCAACCGCCGCACGGCAACATCCGAACCGGGTTACGCGGGCTGCGTGCAAGCGCGCTGACTCAGGCGGATTGGCCGCGCGGACAAGTTACCGGCTAGCTGCATCGTTTCCAGACTGTCGATGCGCCGCCGACGCTCGCGGGTCGATCGCAATCGCCCTCGCCGTGCCGTCGGCGCGGGAATCGCCCATCGTTCAAAGATGACCGCTGTGGACGCTCGGGATCAGTCGACTCGTTCGATATCGTACTTGCGCATTTTCTCGACCAGAGTGGTGCGGCGCATGTTGAGCATGGCCGCTGCGCGCGCCACGACGTTATTGCTCTTCGAAAGGGCTTGCTCGATGAGCGTGATTTCGATATCGGTCAGGTACTTTTTCATATCGATACCGTCGACCGGCAACTGCCCGATTGACCCAACCGCGGCCCTGGCAGCGTTCGCCTTCTCGGCACCCTTCAAACTCGCCGTAAAGCCGACATGGTACCTGGCAGGCAGATCCTTGGTATCGACGACGCCGTGGGGGAACTGGATGGCCAGGCGTTCGATAAGATTCGCCAGCTCGCGCACGTTACCGGGCCAGTCCCAGGCTTGCAGCATGACAGTGGCTTTCTTGCTGAGGCGCACCGACCCGCGGTTTTCATGTTCGATGCGCGAAATCAGTTCGTCGATCAGCAGCGGGATATCAGACTTGCGCTTGCGTAAGGGTGGCACTTCGATCGGGAACACGTTGAGCCGGTAAAACAGGTCCTCGCGAAAACGCCCCACCGCTATCAGTTCTTCAAGCCGGTGATGCGTGGCGGCGATGACGCGTACGTCGGTCTTGATCGACTCGTTGCTGCCGACCTTTTCGTAACAGCGCTCCTGCAGGACGCGTAGTAACCTGACCTGCACAGAGAGCGACATATCGCCGACTTCGTCGAGGAATAACACACCACCCTCAGCCAGTTCGAAACGGCCCTGGCGGGCACTGGTTGCCCCGGACATGCTGTCGGTTTCATGGCCGAAAAGTTCGCTCGCGAGCAATTCGGGCGAGCCGGCGCCACAGTTAATCGGCACGAAGGGTTTTGCGCTGCGCGAGGACTGCGCGTGAATATTGCGCGCGACGACTTCCTTGCCGCTGCCGGGTTCGCCCAGGATCAACACCGCGGCATTGGTATCGGCGACCTGGTCGATCATCAGGTTGATGCGCGCGATCGCGTTGCTACTGCCGATCAGCGGCTGGCACTCACGTGTTTGCATGCGGCGCTCGCGCTTGTTATGCATGCGCGCCTGGTCGAGCACCTGTTTCAGCGAATAATAGTCAGACTGGAAACAGAGCCCGGAAATAAAGGGAGACTGGACCACGATTTCGATCTGGTTGAAATCCGACTTGTCAACCAGCAGCACGAGAGGGTACTTGCAGTTATCCTGCTGGTTACGCTGGCGAAAATAGTGCGCAATTTCGTCTCCGCCGATGCTGAATATGGCGAGGTAGCGATACAGTTCCCGACGCGGAATGGCAGCCAGTTGTTCAGGATTGACCAACCTGGCTTCGACCTTGATAAACCCGAGGACCGCGAGAAAAGAACGCCCGCGCGTGTAGTTGGAATCGACTACAAGAACCTCGTTATTATCCAGGGCCGCGACAACTTCAAGCACTAGCAATCACCGCCGGTTCGAAGCCTGACATGGCCATCGGCGCAAAGATCCCGAGGGTAGTGGGAACGGCCGATTTTCGACCCGCAGGCAATGCTATGGTGAGCTGGATACATACCTTGTCAGTTCTATCACAGAGTTGCATTCTGCCTCAAGTGAGGTAATGCTCCCCTGCCACCGATTTCGGTAGTCCGCGACAGCGACCCGGGCGCAGCCACCGCTATTCGAAGGGTATGCCAGGGCGGCTAGATCGGTTCCAGCGGCGGGTCGAGCAGGTTGAGCAGATGCTCCAGGTGTTCGATTGCCTGGCGTCCGCTGTCGGTGAGTTCGCCACCATCTGCAGCGGTGATAAGGCCTTTTTCGAACATGCGCCCGGCAGCGGCGATTACCGCGGGATCCGGGTTATCGTGCAGTTCCATGGCCATCGGCCCGCGCATGCTGAAGCGGCGCAACAGGTTCAATTCATCAATCAGTTCAGGATCCAGGTGCATATCTGTCTCGGTATCAGGGCCGCGCCATCTCTTCGCCTTCCTTATCGGGAAGCAACAGATCGTTACGGCTGATGCCAAGCAGCAACGCCGAGGTCGTGGCGACATAAATCGAGGAATAGGTTCCGACCACCACGCCGATGATCAGGGCCGTCGAAAACGCGTGGATGGCTTCGCCACCCAGGAAAGACAACGACAGCAATACCAGCAAGGTCGTGAAAGAAGTCATCAAGGTGCGCGAAATGGTCTGGTTGATCGAAAGGTTGATCACTTCCAGTGAGCTCTTTTTGCGGATCTTGCGAAAATTTTCACGCACCCGGTCGAACACGACGATGGTATCGTTGAGCGAGTAGCCAATAACCGCGAGGATAGCGGCCAGCACGCTCAGGTCGAAATCAAGCTGCAGCACCGAAAACAGACCAAGCGTAATCACCACGTCGTGCACCAGTGCGGCCACGGCGCCGAGCGAAAACCGGTACTCGAAGCGAAAAGCGACGTAGATCAGGATGGCAATCAACGCGTACAGCACCGCCAGGCCACCGTCCTCGGTCAATTCTTCACCGACCTGCGGGCCGACGTAATCGACACGGCGCACGTCGATCGGGGTGTCGCTGACGTTCTGTAACAGTCCGATGATCTGCGAACTCAGCTCCGCCTTGTCCTTGTCTGCGTCGGGCACCAGTCGAATCAGCACTTCGCTGGCGCTGCCGAAATGCTGCACGATGGCGTCAGCGAATCCCTGCGCTTCAAGGGCGTCACGAATCGGCTGTAATTCGACCGCCTGTTGATAGCCGACCTCGATAATACTGCCGCCGGTAAAGTCGATGCCAACGTTCAGCTTCAAGGTGGCCAGGCTGACGATCGAGGCCAGCATCAGGAACACTGAAATCACCATGGCCGGCTTGCGCAGCGCCATGAAATCGATATTTTTGAGAGTGAATCCTGTCATGATCAAATTGCCAGCCGGGTGACCTGTTTACCGCCGTAAATCAGGTTGATGATGGCGCGCGTGCCGAAGATTGCGGTAAACATCGACGAGACGATGCCGATCATCAGGGTAACGGCAAATCCCTGGATCGGACCCGTACCGAATCCAAACAACACGATGGCGGCGATAAATGTCGTGATATTGGCGTCGGCAATGGTGCCGAATGCCTTGCTGTAGCCGGCGAAAATTGCCGCCTGCGGCGTATTGCCGACACGAATTTCTTCACGAATACGCTCGAAAATCAGTACGTTGGCATCGACCGCCATGCCTACCGTGAGTACGATACCGGCGATACCGGGCAAGGTTAGCGTCGCCTGGAAAATTGACAGTATCGCTACCATGAGCACCAGGTTTAGCGCCAGCGCCAGGTTCGCAACCAGGCCGAATACCTTGTAGTAAACCGCCATGAATACCAGTACCAGCGCGAAGCCAACCATCACCGAGAGAAAACCGCGATCGATGTTCTCCTGACCAAGACTCGGACCAACGGTACGTTCCTCGACGATCACCATCGGCGCGCGCAATGCGCCGGCGCGCAACAACAGCGCCAGGTCCCGCGCTTCGCGAGTACTGTCGAGACCGGTGATATGAAAACGCTTGCTCAGCTGATCCTGAATGGTGGCGACGTTGATGACCTGCGTTTCGGTGGTACGGAATCGAGTACGCTCGCCGGCGACATCGCGAAACTCGAACTTGTCTTCGATAAACACGACCGCCATCGGTTTGCCGATGTTGTCACGAGTCACCTTCGCCATGCGGTCCGCACCGCTGGAATTCATCGTGATGGTGACATCGGGCGTACCGCTTTGCTGGTCGATACCCGATGCCGCACCCACGATCTGGTCGCCGGTGACAATCACGCTGCGCTTGAGCAAGACTGGCGAACCGTCACTGCGAGTGTAGAGTCGGCTGCCGATCGGCGCTTTGCCGCTGGCGGCCGCGGCCGACCAGTCGGTCAAACTGCCGTGCACCAGGCGAAATTCAAGCGTCGCCGTGGCGCCCAGAATCTCCTTGGCACGTACCGTATCCTGCACACCCGGCAACTGCACGACGACACGTTCATCGCCCTGGCGCTGGATTACCGGCTCGGCCACGCCCAACTCGTTGACACGATTCTTTAGCGTGGAAATGTTTTGTTCGATGGCGGAACGGCGTTCTTCGACGAGCGCAGCCTGGTTGAACTTGATCTCGACAAACCAGTTGCGGCCGTCATCACTGTCGCTGAACTCGAAATCACGATACTCGTCTTCAAGCAACAGGCGCGCACTGTCGCGGGCCTCGGCGCTGCCAAACCGAATGCTGATATTGTCACTGCTGGCCTGCACGCCCTGGTAGCGAACCTTCTGCTCGCGCAGGAAAATCCGCATTTCGCCGCCGGCGCGCTCCAGTGATTTTTCGATCGCCGACTCCATGTCCACTTCCATCAGGAAGTGCACACCGCCACGTAAATCCAGACCCAGGTACATCGGCAAGGCGTTCATGGCGGTGAGCCAGTCGGGCGTTGCCGGCGCCAGGTTGAGCGCAACGCTGTAGCGCTTGTCGGCGGCGTCCAGAGCATCGCGAACCTGCGAGGCCGCGCGCAACTGCTTTTCCTCGGAATCGAAACGTACCAGCACATTGTTGCCGTCGAGTTCCATCGAGCGGTAGTCGATACCCTCGGTTTCCAGCAGGCTGCGGATATTATTCAGCTCGCCTTCGTCCACAATGTTGACGCGGTGCGTAATCTGCAGCGCCGGATCCTCTCCGTAAAGGTTGGGGGCGGCGTAGATTGCGCCGATTGCAATAATCAGCAGCAGGAGCAGATATCTCCAGGGAGCGTAGCGATTGACCATGACGGCTACAGTGACTTGATAGTGCCCTTGGGCAATACCGAGGTAACCGCGAAGCGCTGTATTTTGACCTCGACGTTGGCAGAGATCTTGCAGGTCAGGAAATTCTCGTCGACGTCGGTGATCTTGGCGAGCAGGCCGCCGCTGGTGACGATTTCATCGCCCTTGTTAAGGGCCTCTACCATGCCTTTGTGTTCCTTGGCTTTTTTCTGCTGCGGACGGATCAGCAAAAAATAGAATATTGCGAACATCAGCAACAGCGGCAGTATCAGCTCCAATGGACCCGCTGCCTGGCCCGCGTCTTGCGCGTGCGCATCACTAATAAAAAAACTCATGTTTTGGTCAACCTGTGGTTAGCGATTCGTGAGGAGCCATGCGCCCCCGGTTCTCGAGCGGCGCGTATTATTGCATCCGGATGGGCGTACGACAAGGCGGAAACAGCAGAATCGAACTTAATTATCGGACTGCAGGCGCCGGTAAAAGATTTCGCAAAAGTCATCGTAGCGGCCCGCCTCGATGGCTTCACGAATCCAGCGCATCAATTCCTGGAAGTAATACAGGTTATGAATGGTGTTCAGCCGCGTGCCGAGAATCTCGCCGCACTTGTCCAGATGGCGCAGGTAGGCGCGCGAATAATGCTGGCAGCAATAGCAGCCGCAGTTTTCATCGATCGGCCGGATATCGTCGGTATAACGACTGTTACGAATGCGCACAATACCGTCATGGGTGTACAAAAACCCGGTGCGAGCGTTGCGCGTCGGAATCACGCAATCGAACATGTCGATGCCGCGGCGCACGCCCTCGACCAGGTCCTCGGGTTTACCTACGCCCATCAGGTAGCGCGGTTTGTCTGCGGGTAACAGCGGCAGCACGCCATCGAGGGTGCGGTTACGCAGGTCTGGCGCCTCCCCTACCGACAGGCCGCCGATGGCATAGCCGTCGAAGCCGATTTCGACCAGGCCGCGGGCCGACTCGGCGCGCAATTCATCGAATATGCCACCCTGCACGATGCCGAACAACGCGTTCGGGTTATCGGCAAAAGCCGCCTTACTGCGTTCCGCCCAGCGCAGCGATAGCTCCATCGAGGTACGCACGACGTCCTCTGCAGCCGGGTATGGCGTGCATTCGTCGAAGCACATGACGATATCCGAGCCGAGATCGCGCTGGACCTGCATCGACACTTCCGGGCTCAGGAACACCCTGGCGCCATCAACCGGCGAGGCAAAGGTAACGCCCTCCTCGGTGATCTTGCGCATCTTCGCCAGGCTGAACACCTGGAAGCCACCGGAGTCGGTCAGTATCGGCCCCTGCCAGTGTGTCAGGTCGTGCAGATCGCCGTGCAGTTTGACGATCTCCGTACCGGGCCGCAGCATCAGGTGGAAGGTATTGCCGAGAATGATCTGTGCGCCGCTGTCGACCAGCTCTTCTGGCGTCATTGCCTTGACCGTGCCATAGGTGCCTACCGGCATGAAGGCCGGCGTCTCCACGCGGCCGCGATCGAATTCCAGGTAACCGCGCCGCGCCAGCCCGTCGCAAGTATCGAGTGTGAATTTCATAAATCTTCCGGGGCCGCACGCGCGGCGATAAACATTGCGTCACCATAACTGAAGAAGCGGTATTGCTGCTCGACCGCGTGCAGGTAAGCCTGCCGCATCAATGCGCTGCCGGCAAACGCGCTAACCAGCATCAACAGGGTGGATCGCGGCAGGTGAAAGTTGGTCAGCAGCGCGTCGACGACCTGAAATCGATAGCCTGGTTTGATGAACAACCGCGATTCGCCTTCAAATTCGACCAGTTGACCCGTCGCCGCAGCCGTTTCCAGGCTGCGTACCACGGTTGTGCCGACCGCGACCACGCGACCGCCGCGACGCCGTGCCGCCGCAATGGCGTCGACGGTGGGCCCTGGCACTTCGACACGCTCGCTATGCATAACGTGGCTATCAATGTCTTCGCCACGCACCGGCTGGAAGGTGCCGGCGCCAACGTGCAGCGTCAGGCGCGCCGTTTCGACGCCCTGTCGCTGCAGCAGGTCCAACATCGCCTCGTCGAAATGCAGGCCGGCGGTGGGCGCGGCGACGGCGCCCGGACTGCGCGCGTACACGGTCTGATAGCGCTGCCGATCGGCGGCGGCATCCGCGCGCTGAATATAGGGCGGCAACGGCACATGGCCGTAACGTTCCAGCAACTCCAGCCAGCGCCCCTGCTGTTGTTGCAACAGGAACAGATCCTGGCGCCGCTCCAGCATGGTACATTCGATTGCATCTTCCAGCAGCAGCACGCCTCCCGGCTTCGGCGCCTTGCTGGCGCGCACATGCGCGAGCAACTGATGATCGTCCAGCACTCGCTCGACCATCACCTCGACCTTGCCGCCACTGGCCTTGCGGCCGTGTAAACGCGCTGGAATGACGCGGGTATCGTTGAACACCAGCAAATCCCCGGCGCGCAGAAAATCAGCCAGGTTGACGAACTCACGATCCGATAGCGCCTGCTGAATCGGATCGACCACGAGCAGGCGCGAAGCGCTGCGCTCCGCCAGCGGCGTTTGCGCGATCAATCGCTCGGGCAGGTCAAAATCGAAATCGCTGAGTTGCATGGTCCGGGGTAAGGCGAAAAACGGCGTATCATACCGTCTGGGCTACCACTTGAATATATTTTGAATTAGAATGCGCGCTCTTTGGCGGGATGGTGGAATTGGTAGACACGCTGGATTCAAAATGCTCAGCGTGTACACTAAACCGCTGATATAGGTGGATTTTAAACAAATTACCGTTTGTAAGGTTTTGTAAGCTCTGACAATGGCGGTGTGATGGAACTGGTAGACATGCGTGACTCAAAATCACGTGCCTTCGGGCGTGGCGGTTCGACTCCGCCCACCGCTACCAACTTTAGCTAAGGGAATTGTCCCTTAGCTACATTTTTAAGTATCTTTTCAACTCTGCCCTATAGCGCGACACCCTTCTGTAAGCTGCTTCATATTGCCCTGCTACATACAAGTCCTTCAGCCCTTCTTCCTTCCTTTGCTTAATCACATCGTTACGGGAAATCTAGTTTTCATCTTCGCGGTTGCATGTCAAATTGTACTCGAACCAAAACCCCGACATGAGGGCAATACCAGCAAGCCGCTAGCGATCGTTTTGAATTGACTCACTTCTCGACGCCTGACACTATTCAGAGGGAATAAGTCAAGAGACAAAAAATAGACACTATTCAACACATTCTTCCTGCTCTGGGGCTGTTCGGGGTATTAGCCTGTGCCGCCTTCTTGGTAGTGCGAATAGCCACTGTCTATGTGTCCGGGCGGGTGCACCGCGTACGTGCCTCCATGGAGCTGCTGGGCTTCCTGGTCATCATCTATTTTCTGATTGCTCCCGGCCTGTCTTTCGTCGGCGCCGGGCAGTTCACCGGGTCACTGGAGAGCACGGTTTTATCGGCTGCAGCCTTGTGCGTCGCGTTTTTCTTGAACGGCGTGGTTGGCGTCGTTCTCTGGGACGGGTTGCTTTCCGATCACGGGCAGCGAAAAGTACCCATCATCGTGACCGAGGGGGTCGGTCTGACGATCTATCTGATCGCGATCCTGCTGGTGATGCACTTCGTCTACGACGAGTCGATTGGAGGGCTCCTCGCGACGTCAGGTGTGGCCGCGCTCGTACTTGGTTTCGCCGCTCAATCGACTTTGAAAGAGGTGTTCTCAGGGGTCGCATTGAATGCCACGCAGGCTCTGCGCATCGGCGACTTTGTCGAGATCGATGGTATCTATGGTCAGGTCTACGAGATCAACTGGCGCTCGATCTCGATCAAGAATCCGCATACGGATTCGCTTTACATATTTCCCAATAGCGGAGTTGCCGATCGAACCATCCTCAACTTCAGCGAACCAACGGGGCGTTTCAAGTATTTCGTGCACTTCACTGTCGAACTGTCCGCGCCACCGGAGCTGGTTATCCGCGCGATCTCGGAAGAGCTCGAACATTCGAGGTTCGTGCGCCGCGATCCAAGGCCGGATTTCAATATGCTCGGTTACACCAGGGAGGGTATCGAAATCCGTATTCGTTATTTCTTCGACGGTGACGATCCCTGGTGGGACGCTCAGAACGAGGTCATCATGGCGATCTGGACCGCAATGCGTAAACATCGTCTGCGTGTTGCCGTGAACCGGCACTTGCTAGGTTCCGGAGACGAATGGCTTGAACTCGACCAGCGCCAGGACGCGTGTTTTGGGACCGAGAGTATTTTGCAACGACTCAAGTCCTGCGCAATCTTTGCCGGTTGCGACGGTGACACGCTGTCCGAACTAGCCGGCTCGGCAAGTGTTCTATCGTTAAATCCTCCAGGTTGTTTCTATAACCCTGGTGAAGCCTCGGACGGCCTTTATCTCGTGCTCGAAGGCAATGTCGCGCTCTACGAGCGCATAAACGGCGAAGAGGGGCATGAGGTCAAGGTCGAAAGCTGCCCCCCCGGCGAGCTCTTTGGTTTGCAGAGCTTCGTCGACGGAACAGCCAGAAAATACCTGGCGCAGGCCGAACAGTATTCTGTCGTGGCTCATCTGACCGAAGCAGCAATGCGTCGGCTCATTTCCGATCATCCCCGAGTAGAGATAAGACTGAACGAGTCGCTGGAGGCGCGTTCCCGGCAGCGCGAAAAGGATGCGCGGGTCGCGCACAAGGAACTGATGGCGGCCCTGCATGCCAGGGATCGGCTCAAGCTCTCGGAAGAGCTCCGTCAGAATGTTAGCGAGTATTTGCAGCGACCGGCGCTGCACCACATTGTCAGCCTCCTCTCATCGAGGGTTCGCCACGAGGATATTCTGCGCGCGACCATGGCCGGGGCCGCGATCATTGCTGCTTGCCGAGGCGAGGTTGACGAGGCGGAGGAGAGGTTTCTGCGGCATACAATGGCAGAGGCCGATCTACTGAGGCACCTGGACCTCAAGCACGGGTTGGAGCTGTTCCGAAAATATGCTTCTTTCGACGACGTCCTGAGCGGTGAAGGTCACGTCTTCGCCATGCTGGACCGTACCGGGGAGATGAAAGGTGGCCGGCAGATTGTGCACGCGATTGCGGTTGGCATGACCGGTGTTCATGGTACTCCGACAGACAAGGAACGCGATATGCTGACCATGATCTCCGACCGGCTTGGTGTTGAGCCGCCTCATTGGGCGCGAGCAAAACAGGAGCAACCGCATGAGTAGCAGGGAACCGAAAACGGGATTTCTGTTCACCGTCGGACTCACCGGGCACCGGGATATTAGTGCTGCCGCGATGGCCGATGTGCGTGCGGCGCTCCGGACCGAGCTCGAGACTCTAAACCGGCGGTTTGAATCGCTGCCGGTGGAGCTCGTTACCGGGCTTGCAGAGGGAGCCGATACCCTGGCAACGGAGATCGCGCTTGAGCTCGGCATGCCTGTGCGCGCCGTGCTGCCCATGCCGCGGTCGCTTTTCGAAGCCGATTTCGAGGGCGCGGCGCTCGAGCATTTTAGGCGGCTTGCCGATGACGATCGCGTTATTGTCGAAGAGCTCCCGCTGCCTGCGGGCGAAGGTGACGAGGATTTTTCCGATGGGCCCGCGCGCGACGGGCTGTATGGTCGGCTTATGGACTACCTGGTGCGGCGCTCTAATGTACTCATCGCGCTTTGGGACGGTGAAGTGACCGGACTGGTCGGCGGTTCCTCCGATGTGGTTATTCGTTATCTCTCGACTCCCGGGACAAGCACGGACCGGACCCGGACATTTGAAACGACGGATGACCTGGAATTGGCCGAGGACCAGTCGGATCTTGTCGTCTGGATTAAAACGCCACGGCAATCTGATAGCTCGGAGACTGAAGGCGGCCGGACAAGCTATCTCGTGCAGGCGGGAACAGCGGGGCTTCTGTGCCAGTCATCGAAGTTACCGGAATTCGTCTTCGAACGCTGGAACCAGTTCGACCAACATGCGGCCGAACTGGGATCTGCGGTCGACGCCGATTTGACGGCATATCCACTATCGGCCGAGGGCGATGCCGGCATCGCGGAAATCGCTCCCTTCATCGATCTCGGTTTTGTCAGGGCGGACCAGCTCGCGATGGCCAATCAGTTGCAGTCCGATCGCCTGTTCAAACTCTTCGGCCTGATGGCGGCGCTGATGGGACTGATGTTTTTGCTGTATGCAAAAATTGCCGCATTTAAATGGTTCCTGATCACCTATGTGGTTCTGTTCGCCGCCGGCTACGCACTTTTTTCCGTCAGTGCTCGGCGCGGCTGGTTCGGCCGTCATCTCGCCTACCGCGTTCTGGCCGAAGTCCTTCGCATCCGCTTTTTCCTGGTCCTGTCCGGAAGCAGGAGCGAGGTTTCGACCAGGCGGCTATTGCGGCTAACCAGCATCGAACGTTTCCGGGGGTTTGAATGGATAGGCGATGCAATTCGTTGCAGCGAACCCCTGACCTACGAGAGCAATGTGCCCGCGCAAGAGCGTGTCGCAGCCACGGCAGTGAGGTGGGTAAAGGATCAGTCCGCCTATTTCAGGAAAAAACATCACCAGCTTCACGCTCAACACGAGCGCCTCGAATCCGTAAAAAGAGTTCTTTTTCTCGCATCCTTTCTCGGTGCTGTTTCCCTGCTGTTGTTCAAGAAAATCCTGTACGGGTTGCATGTCGGCGATCTCGACAGCAAGACGCTCCTCGTCTTTTTGATGGGTCTTCTTCCCCTGTGGCTGGCCATCTGGGAAATCTATCAGACCAAGATGGCGACGCGGGAACTGCTGTGGCAATACACCAACCAGGGTGCGCTCTTCGACCTCGCAGAAAAACGACTGGCGGCAACTTCGGATCCGGACCTCGCAAGAAATGTGATCGCCGATTTAGCGGAGCGCTCTTTCATGGATGTCATTCTGTGGAGCACCCATCGCTATCACCGTGAGCACGAACCGCCCGCGGCTGGATGACGATGGAGGCCGGGCAAGACAAGGATTTTGCGGCGCAGCTGTCAACCTTGCGCCACGATCTTCGCACGCCGGTCGGTCATGTCATTGGCTATGCGGAGATGATCGAGGAAGATTTACCTGCCGAAGTTTTGAAGAATTTTTCCGGCGACCTGCAGGCAATTCAGAATGCCGGCCACAAGATGCTGGCGCTCATCGAGGACCATCTGGGGCCGACGAAGACCTCCTATGACGAAATCAACGTTTCCGACGCCCAGTTCCAGTTTCGCCTGCAGCTCAATCATATCAGCGGGTATGCAGAGATCCTGTTCGAGGAGGCGATGGACCTCGACGACGAGGAACTCATTTCCGACCTGCGGCATATCGCCGACGCGGGCAAACAGGCGCTGCAGTTAATCGATGCGATACCCGGCAGATTTCTGCAAAAGGCTGCGTCGGAGGCCGTTGATTCAGTCGCCGCCGAGCGGGCCGCCGAAAAGCCGGAACCGGCCCTGGTCACCAGTCAAATCGGACAGGGTGGCGAGCTTCTCATCGTCGACGACGATCCTTCGAACCGCGAGCTGCTCGCGCGGCGGGTGAAGCGCATGGGATATTCGGCGCGCACGCTCGAGAGCGGTGAGGAGGCACTCGAGATACTTGAATCCGAGCGCTTCGATCTCGTTCTTCTCGACTACATGATGCCTGGGCTGTCGGGCCTCGAAACGCTGCAGAAACTGAAGGATTCCGCGCGCCTTAGAACGATACCGGTGATCATGCTGTCCGCATCTGACGATGTCGGCACCATGGTCGACTGCATATTGCATGGCGCCGAGGACTATATATTCAAGCCGTTCAACCCGATCTTGCTGCAGGCGCGCATCAGCGCCTGTCTCGAAAAAGTACGCCTGCGCCAGAATATTTCCAGGCAGTTTCGAATTTTTATCTCCTCGCCGGGCGACGTCATTCCCGAGCGCCGGGTTGCCAAGGCGGTGATCGGTCGGCTCAATGAGGAGTTCTTCGGACGCGCCTATCTGATACCCATCCTGTGGGAGGAGGAGCCGATGCTGGCCTCGGAAACCTTTCAGGCGCAAATACATCCTCCGCGAGAAACCGAGATCTACGTCGGCATTTTGTGGTCTCGTATCGGTTCGCCGCTTCCGGACACGATATTACGGCCGGATGGCACGCGCTACGAGTCGGGCACTGCATTCGAATTCGAGGACGCCCTCGACGGCTTCAAACAACACGCTACGCCGGACATGCTTCTGTACCGCAAACAGGGGGCACCGACTCTCTCGCTGGAAGACCCCGGCCTGGTCCTGGACCGGCTCGACCAGATCGACAAGCTGAATCGATATCTCGATCGCTGGCTGATTGGCGAGGACGGGTCCTATATCGGAGCCTTCCATATGTTTGATACCGAGGATCAACTCGATACAATGCTCGAGACCCATCTGCGCAAACTTGTGGAAGCGAGACTGTCCGACGGACAGCCGGCCAGAACAGATGCTGCCTGAATCAATCTTCACAGGCATGAAATTATTGAACTGAGGTGAGAGACGAACAATGACGAAAATTCTTCTGGTAGAAGACAACGAGATGAACCGGGACATGCTGTCCCGGAGGCTGAAGAAGAAAGGTTACGATGTCGTAATGGCATTTGACGGCCAACGGGGTGTTGAGATGGCAACAGAGGAGAGCCCCGACATCATCCTGCTGGATATGAGTTTGCCGGTGATGGATGGCTGGGATGCAGCCAGGCATCTCAAATCCGATGAAACGACCAAACCGATTCCCATTATTGCGCTCACGGCTCATGCCATGGCGGGCGACCGGGACAAGGCGCTGGGCGCCGGGTGCGACGACTACGATACCAAACCCGTCGATATCAAGCGGCTGCTGGAAAAGATCGAAAAGTGGTCGAACGCTTGAGCGCTTCCGGGTTTGCCGTGGACGAGATCGGACGGACCCGGTAATGGAAGGCGTCGACCTTCTGTGGATCATATTTGCAAGTGCGCTGGTGTTTGTGATGCAAGCCGGCTTCCTGTGCCTGGAGAGCGGTATGACCCGCTCCAAAAACAGTATCAATGTCGCCATCAAGAACCTCGCCGACTTCTGCCTTTCCACGCTGGTGTTCTGGGCTGTCGGTTTCGGCCTGATGTTCGGGCTTAGCTATCAGGGCTGGATCGGGCTGGATCTGTTTGTCCTGGACTTTACGACAACCACGCCGTCTCTGGCTGTTTTCTTTCTGTTTCAGGTGATGTTTTGCGGCGCTGCCGTGACAATCCTGTCGGGTATCGTCGCCGAGCGAATGAAGTTCGGCGCCTATCTTTTCGTGGCCTTCGTCGTCGCCGGCATCCTGTATCCGATTGCGGGTCACTGGAGCTGGGCCGGTATCGGGGGCTCGGCCGGTTCGGGCTGGCTCGCGCAGCTGGGATTCGTCGATTTTGCCGGATCGACGGTAGTGCACAGCGTCGGGGGCTGGGCGGGCCTCGCCCTGGTGTTGATCGTGGGCCCCCGCCTGGGGCGTTTTGGCGGCGAATCCGGAATGCGCGCGATCACGCCTTCCAATATGCCGACTGCCACACTGGGCGCGATCCTGCTGTTTATCGGCTGGCTTGGATTTAACGGCGGCAGTACGCTGGCGCTGGACGATAGCGTGCCGTCCATCCTGGTCAATACGGTCATCGGCGGTTGTATCGGCGCTATCTCGGCGGGCGGATTGAGCTATGCCGTCAACCAGCGACTCGATGTGGATCAATTCATCAATGGCGCGTTGGGCGGACTGGTCGCGGTGACCGCGAACTGCTTCGCCGTGTCGACGGGCTCAGCGGCCCTGATCGGGCTGGTCGGCGGCATGATCGTGGTGTTTTTCAGCCAGATCCTCGAGTCGCTGGAGATCGACGATGCGGTGGGCGCGATTCCGGTCCACCTAGGGGCGGGCATATGGGGTACGCTGGCAACCGGGCTTTACGGCGACCTCGAGACGCTGGGTACGGGGCTGGGCCGCCTGGAACAGGTTGCGGTGCAGGCCCTCGGCGTAATCGTCTACGGCCTCTGGGCGTTCGGGCTGGCCTTCCTGGTGTTTTACGCGGGCAACGCGTTTCTCCACTTCAGGGTGAGCGAGGAGGAGGAGATTGCAGGGCTCAACATCTCCGAGCACGGATTGCAGCACGAGAGCGAGATACAGTCGCCGGCAGAATTGATCAAGCAGGAGATGGGATGATTTGCCGGGACTCCACCAACAGGGCGAGCGCCCGATATGCAGGAAAAGCAAGCGTCAGACGGATGAGAAATGCGGTGTCGTCAGGAAATACGCTTGAATCCAATCGCGGAGATCAAGGTTCGAAACAATGATTGAGGGTATCGATCTTCTTTGGGTTGTGATCGCGAGCGCGCTGGTGTTTTTGATGCAGGCCGGATTTCTGTGCCTGGAAACCGGAATGACGCGTTCGAAAAACAACATCAACGTCGCCATCAAGAATTTCTGCGACTTCTGTATTGCCGTACTGGCTTTCTGGGCGGTCGGCTTCGGGCTGATGTTCGGGCTTAGCTATCAGGGCTGGGTCGGGCTGGACCTGTTCGCCCTGGACTTCGCGGCAACCACGTCTTCTCTGGCCGTGTTCTTTCTCTTTCAGGTGATGTTCTGTGTCACCTCGGTGACCATATTATCGGGTATTGTCGCCGAGCGAATGAAGTTCGGCGCCTATCTCTTCGTGGCCTTCGTTGTCGCCGGCATCCTGTATCCCGTCGCGGGGCACTGGAGCTGGTCCGGGCGCTGGGAGGTGGCCGGATCGGGCTGGCTCGCGGAGCTGGGATTTGTCGATTTTGCCGGCTCGACGGTGGTGCACAGCGTCGGGGGCTGGGCGGGCCTCGCCCTGGTGTTGATCGTGGGTCCCCGCCTGGGGCGTTTCAACCAGGAATCCGGAAACCGCGCGATCACGCCTTCCAATATGCCCACTGCCGCGCTGGGCGCGATCTTGCTGTTTATCGGCTGGCTTGGTTTCAACGGCGGTAATACGCTGGCGCTGGACGATACCGTGCCGGCGATTCTGATCAATACGGTTGTCGGTGGTTGCATCGGCGCCATTTCGGCGGGTGGATTGAGCTATGCCGTCAACCAGCGACTCGATGCGGATCAATTCATCAATGGCGCACTCGGCGGGCTGGTCGCGGTGACCGCGAACTGCTTCGCCGTGTCGACGGGCTCGGCGGCCCTGATCGGGCTGGTCGGCGGAATGATCGTGGTGTTTCTCGGCCGAATCCTCGAGGCGCTGGAAATCGACGATGCGGTGGGGGCGATTCCGGTCCACCTCGGGGCGGGGATATGGGGCACGCTGGCAACCGGGCTTTACGGCGACCTCGAGAGGCTGGGCACCGGGCTGAGCCGCCTGGAACAAGTAGCGGTGCAGGGCCTCGGCGTTGTCGTCTACGGCATCTGGGCGTTTGGGCTGGCCTTCCTGGTGTTCTACGCGGGTAACGCGGTCGTGCGCTTCAGGGTAAGCGAGAAAGCGGAGATTGCGGGTCTAAACATTTCCGAACTCGGGTTGCAGCACGAGAGCGAGTTACAGGCTTCAACCACATTGTCGAAAGGTCCGTCCGGATGATGCAGTACCTCTCTTTTTTGCAGGAAGCTTGCTCAAGGCCGGCTGGCAAGCACTTCGAAGAGCGCCGCAAACTGGTTTTGGGCGGAGGCGCTCTGTCAATTGCTGCGCTGGTCTGCCCGGTGATTGCTGTCGCACAGGCCCAACCTTCTGATGGGCCGCGCAAGATCAACTTTGCTGGTCGCCAGCGCATGTTGATCCAACGCGCGGGAAAATTCGTCTGTCTTGCAGGTTTATCGCCAGATCCGCTTCCGCTGCTTGCTGCTGCCGAAGAAACGCTCGAGCTTCATCATCGGACAGAAATCGGTCTTCGGAACGGGGACGAAGGCCTTGGGCTTGAACCAGAAACCAATGCGCTCGTTTTAAATGCACTGATGCATGCGAGCGACGCCTTCGCCCCGTTTGGCGAAGTTATCTATGACGCAATCGAACACCATGCTGTTGGGCCGGGAGATCTTCAAAAAATCGCACTACTGAATGGTTCTGCCCTGAATGCGATGGACGCCGCGGTCAGCATTATCGAGAGAGTTTACAACAGCGACGAACTTTCTGAGCGACTAGCCATGCTAATTAATATTTCTGGTCGGCTGAGAATGTTCACGCAAAGAATGGTTTTGCAACTGTGCCTGTATCGCAGTGGCAACAGATCAGACGGCTCGCTCCAGGATTTTTTCACGACGATGAACAGGTTCAGCATATCATTGAACATATTGCGTCGTGTCACACCCGCGGCAGTCTCGGGTGAGAAGCGTGCCCCCATAATCGAGGCTCTGGACATGGCGCGGCGTGATTGGGAAACACTCGGAGCGCTCATGTCGAGAGCGATCCGGCCTGCATCTATTCATTCCTTCGACGACATGCGGGATATCGACAGGCGGGCTGAGAATCAGCTCGGAAAATTGAACGAGATAGTGCTGCTTTATGAAGGAGTAGCTGCTTGATGGAGACGAAACAATGACAGTCAAAACCAATGCTCCATCGCCAGGCTTTAAGATCGGAACCAAGCTGGCTGTTATCAGCATCCTGATCTCAATGGCTGCTGTAAGCGCAGCGGCCATTTTGGCTGGATACTCCTCCAATGAAGCCCTGAAGCGTGCTGCATTCGAAAGACTGACCGCTGTTCGGGAGCTGAAAGCCCAGCAAATTGAGAATTATTTCGCGCAAGTCCGCGATGAGGTGACTTTCATCTCAGAAGACGTGAATTTGAAGGATTTGCTACAAAAGCTTCGGCGGGGCGTGGTTTATCTTCAAACGTCCAACGAGCTTGTTGATCCAGAATCTCGGGAGAGATTGTCGCAATTCTATATACAGGAATTTTTCCCCCGGTACGAGGAGACAACAGGATCACGGGTAGATGAAACTGTCGTTGGCTCTGTCGTGCCTGAAGACCCTTTGGCAATCTTTTTGCAGGATCGCTACATTTCGAATCCGCGCGATCTCAATGACCTCCGATTCGATAATTTTTTCGGGTCCGCGTTCTCGGAAGTGGAACGCTCTTTGAGCGAGTTCAAGTCTCGCTTCGACTTTTATGATGTTTTTCTGATTGAACCTGACGATGGTCGTATCGTTTATTCCGTCGAACGGGAGATCGATTTTGGCACAAGCCTTCTAGACGGGCCACATTCGAATACGAATCTTGCACGTGCAGTTATTTCGGCGATGGCCGCGCAACCGGGACAAGTCATCTTTGCTGATTTTGAGCCCTATGTTCCCTCTTTGGATGCGCCCGCTGCCTTCGCCGCAATTCCAATCTATGACGGCTCAACCCTCATTGGAGTGCTCGCGATTCAGCTGCCCCTGAGCGGGATCAACGCCATCATGACTTCAAATGAAGCCTGGAGCGAGGTCGGTCTCGGGGCCAGCGGCGAAACCTACCTCGTCGGCCGCGACAAACTCCTGCGCAACCAGTCGCGTTTCCTGATCGAGGATCGCGAAAGGTATCTGGAAATGATCGCGGCGGTCGGGCTTGCCCCATCGTCAATCGAACAAATAAAGCGGACCGGCAGCTCGGTCGGCCTTCAGGAGGTCGACACCATTGGCACTCGCGCCGCGCTCGCAGGCAGGACCGGAACCGAAATCTTTCCCGACTATCGCGATGTCGAGGTGCTCTCGTCCTACCGCCCTCTCGACTTGCCCGGGCTCGACTGGGTCATCATGAGCGAGATCGATCGCGCCGAGGCTCTGCGCGATGCTGACAAGCTGATCGACCGGCTGATACTGGTCGCTTCGTTAATCCTGGCGATCTCGATATATGCTTCCTACCTGTTCTCTATTTCGCTAACCCGGCCACTTAGATCGCTCTCGTCGAGCGCTACAAAGCTGAGCTCGGGGGAGCTCGATACCCCGATCAGCTTGCAGGCACGCGACGAGATCGGCGATCTGGCGCGGAATTTCGAAGCGTTGCGCTCGTCGATGATCCGTTCGATGGACGAAGTCGAGCGGCAGAAGTCGATCCTGGAGGAAAACGTTGCCGCGCGTACCGCGGAACTCAACGACGCATCGGCCCAGCTGGGACTCGCGCTGTCGAAGATGTCGAACGGTATCTACATGCTCGACCAGGACATGAAATATGTCCTGGCCAACGATCGCTATGTCGAGATGTTCGGGATTCCGAAAAGACTCGTCGAAACCGGGCAGCCCGAAGAGGGTGTCATTCGCTGGCACGCCGAAAACGGAGACTATGGGCATGGAGATACGGAGCAGCTGGTCCGAACCCGACTCGAAACCCTGTCAGAGGGTCGCGGTTCGACGGTGGTTCTCGACACCTCGGCTGGTCGTACGATTGAGATACGAACCACTCCGATCAGCGGGGGAGGTCTTGTCGGCGTTGCGACCGACATTACCACGATCAAGCGCAACGAGGCCGAGCTGCGCGCGCAAAATGAAAATTTGCAGAAGATCCAGACCGAGCTCGAGTTCAGTGAGCAGCGGATATCGAAGATCATCGAGGCAAGTCCGGTCGGGATAATCTCGATCGACGAGAAAGGGACCTTAGAGACCTTCAGTGCGGCCGCCGAGGGAATCTTTGGTTATTACGCCGCTGAAGTGATCGGCAAGAATATCAAGATCATTATGCAGAAAGAAGTTGCGCTGGAGCATGATCTATACCTGGAACGGCGCATTCACGGTGCGCCGTCGACGGTTGTCGGTACGCGGCGTATCGTCGATGCCGTACGCAAGGATGGATCCGTGTTCAAGCTGGAGGCTCAGGTCGAAGAAGTTCAGGTAGGTGACGAGATTTTCTACATCGGCCTGGTGGAAGACATTACCGAGCGACTCGAACTCGAGCGTCAGGCTGAACAGGCGCGCGAACAGGCCGAAAGGGCGAACGAAGCGAAGAGCGCTTTCCTCGCCAACATGAGCCACGAACTGCGCACCCCGATGAATGCGATCATCGGCTACTCCGAGATGCTGGCGGAGGACGCTGAGGACGACGGTCTCGACGAAATGCTCGATGACCTGAATAAAATCACGGCTGCCGGCAAACATCTGCTTTCCCTGATCAACGATGTTCTCGATCTGTCCAAGATCGAAGCCGGCAAAATGGATCTGTATCTCGAGGACTTTTCCATCAAGGAGGTTGCCGAGGATGTGGGCAACACGGCGCTCAGTCTCGTCGAAAAGAATGCCAACGAGCTCGTTCTCGATCTCGAAGAGGATCTGGAAACCCTGCACGGCGACGTGACCAAAATCAGACAGATCCTGTTCAATCTGATCTCCAACGCCGCCAAGTTTACCGAGCAGGGCAAGATCACCCTGTCGGCGAAAGCCGATACGATCGGAGACATGCCCGCGGTGCAGCTGGCGGTTACGGACACGGGAATCGGCATCCCGGAAGACAAGCTGGAGCATATTTTCTCCGAGTTTGCCCAGGCCGACGAGTCGACGACACGAAACTATGGCGGCACCGGACTCGGTCTCGCCCTGACGAAGCGATTCTGTGAAATGATGGGGGGCGGTATCCACGTGGAAAGCACGGTCGGGCAAGGGTCAAGTTTCATTGTGACGCTGCCAAAGCGGGTAATTAAACAGCATTCCGGCCTGGAACAGGAGGCAAGCGTCGAGGTGCCCTCGCAAGATGAATTCTCGCTCGACGCCAAATCCGAACCGTCTCTCGAACAGTCGATTGAAGATCATGGCGCAGGCAACACGGTTCTCGTCATCGACGACGAGGCATCGGCGCGGGGATTGCTAAAGAAACGGCTCGAGGCCGAGGGCTGTACAGTTGTTCTGGCCAAGAACGGCAGTGAAGGGCTCGCGCTGGCGGCTCGACACAAACCGGCGCTGATCACGCTGGACGTCATGATGCCCGGAATGGACGGCTGGACGGTCCTGCGCCGTCTGAAAGCGGACGACGGCCTGAAAGATATTCCGGTAGTCATGATTTCCATGGTCGGAGACAAGGCGATGAGCTATTCGCTTGGCGCCGTCGAGTCTCTGCAGAAGCCGGTCGACCGCAACAAGCTCTCGGCCCTGATCAGGAAGTTCGCGTCGGGAGAAGTCAAGACGGCTCTGGTGGTCGAGGACGACCCGGCGGCCCGCGCTACGATGGTGCGAACGCTGGAAGGCGAGAACTGGGCGGTCGAAGAGGCCGAGAACGGTAAGGTCGCACTCGAGAAGACATTGGAGCAACCCTTTTCGATTATTCTGCTGGACCTCATGATGCCGGTCATGGACGGTTTCGAGTTTCTCGAGCGGCTCAGGTCCAGCGACCATCCGTCAGCCGAGAGCCCTGTCATCATCGTCACTGCGATGGAATTGCGCGCCGAGGATCTCGAGCGGCTGCGCAGCAATGCCCACGATGTGATTCAGAAAACCGGGGAAGACATCGAGGACGTCCTGGACGAAGTGCTTGCGCTGGTGAAGAAAAACAGATCCAGAGAGGAAACCTAGAGGTAGGCATGATCGGTAACAAGGATCCCGAGATCGAAGCCGCGTTGGCGGCGCTGAACGGCAGTGCCGAAGACTGGGAGCATTTCCTGTCCGCGCACCCGGGCGGGTCAATTGTTCTCGCCGGTGAAGATTTGTCCGATACTGACCTGGAGGGTCGAAACCTGTCGGGAATCGATTTCGCTGGCGCTGATTTTTTTCAGAGCAGGCTGTCGTCCGCTAACCTGAAACACGCCCGGCTGGCGGATGCCGATCTTTCGCAGGCGGACTTGTCCCGTTCGGGGCTTTACAAGGCATCGCTAAGCGCTGCCGCGATGATGGCCGCCAATCTCGAGGGCGCCGATCTGACGGAGGCTAATCTGGCGGGGGCGGATTTGCGCGAAGCGAATCTGGTCGGGGCGGACCTCACCGCGGCGGACCTGCGCGGCGCGGACCTTTCGAACGCCGATCTCCGGGACGCTTGTCTGGCCCGTGCCATTGTTTCTCGAGCTTCGCTGCGTACGGCCCGTCTCGAGGGGGCGAATGTCACCGGCATAGTCTACGGCGATTTCAAGGATATGCGCGGCTGTTATCTCGGCATCCGCGGGCTGGATTCAGTATACGGCAATGCGCTTTTCGTTCGCGACGCCAGAGACCAGGATTACATTGATACCCTGGAAAGCTCGATTTACGCTCTGCCTGACAGCTTCAGGAAAACCCTCGATATCCTGCTGTTCAAGTCATGGGGCCTTTTCGACCATGGTCGCAGTCTTTTGAAGGTGGGTATTTACGCTTTCGTCCTCGCGACGCTTTACGGAATTATCTACTCTTTCGACATGTGGTTCGAATGGGGCATGATGGATTATTCCAATTCCGCACAGAGTTGGTTTACGCCATTTTATTATTCGATGGTCACCTATACCACGCTGGGCTATGGCGATGTCACGGCGGAAAACGTTTACGGCGAGATGCTGGTCATCAGTGAAGTCGTCCTCGGCTATTTTACGCTTGGATTGCTGCTGTCGATTATCGCCAATACGATTGCGCGCCGGAGTTAGGTGTATGGCATCGGTTTCCAGAAGAAAGCGGGGGTTTAGTTTTGCGGCGCTCTATGCTGTTGCCTTTTTTACTTTCGCCTCCCCAGTCATGGCGCAGGACTGCCCGGTCAAGGTCGGGGTCCTGCATTCGCTGTCTGGCACGATGGCAATCTCGGAGACTGCCCTCAAAGACACCATGCTCATGCTTGTCGAACAGCAAAACGCCGCCGGCGGTCTGCTCGGCTGCCAGCTTGAGGCTGTCGTCGTCAACCCGGCCTCCGATTGGGCTCTCTACGCGAAAAAGGCGCAGGTGCTGCTATCCGAGCACAAGGTGGATGTCATCTTCGGCAACTGGACCTCCGTCAGCCGGAAATCAGTCCTGCCTGTTCTCGAGGCGCTGAACGGCCTTCTGTTCTATCCCGTTCAGTACGAGGGTGAAGAAAGCTCGCGTAACGTCTTTTACACCGGTGCCACCCCAAATCAACAGGCGATTCCCGGAGTCGACTACTTCCTCGGAGAGCTGGGGGTCGAAAAGTTCGTTCTTCTTGGCACCGACTACGTCTATCCCAGAACGACTAACAAAATCCTCGAACATTACCTGCAAGACAAGGGCATCCCGGCTAATGACATCTTCGTAAACTACACCGCGTTCGGCCATTCCGACTGGTCGGCCATTGTCGCCGATATCGTCGCATTGGGTGCAGACGGCAAAAAGGTCGGGGTTATTTCTACCATCAATGGTGACGCAAACATCGGCTTCTACGAGGAACTGGTCGATGCCGGGGTTAGTGCCGATGACATTCCTGTTATCGCTTTCTCGATCGGGGAGGAAGAGTTGTCTGGTCTCGACACGGCGAACCTCGTCGGACATCTGGCCGCCTGGAATTACTTCATGTCTTTAGCCACGCCCGAGAATGCCGCCTTCATCGAAACCTGGCATGCCTTCATCGGCGATGATCGCCGGGTCACCAACGACCCGATGGAGGCTCACTACATTGGCTTCAACATGTGGGCGAACGCTGTGACGAAAGCCGGTAGCACCGATGTGGATGCGGTCCGTGAGGCCATGTATGGGCAGGAATTCCCCAACCTTAGCGGTGGAACTGCGGTGATGCTGCCGAATCACCATCTACGCAAGCCAGTTCTGATCGGCGAAATCCGGGCCGATGGTCAGTTCGATGTCATAAGCCAGACCGAAGAACTCGTCGGAGACGCCTGGAGCGACTTCCTGCCTGAATCGGCCGTTCTTGTCTCCGACTGGAAGACACTCGGATGCGGGATGTACAACATCAAAACAAGCACCTGCGTGCAATTGAAATCAAAGTATTGATATCCAACGGATTCAAAATCCAGTTCTGGCAACAGAGTGGGGGTTCAAGTCCCCCTCCCGCTACCAAACTTATGACTTCAATTGCTCCCCCTGCTTGCGGGGATAACCCCGACAATACCTGTCCAGCTCGCGCCGGCCTTCACCCTCAGGGCCTCGGCAAAGAGACTCAAAGACCGGTGTCAGGCAAGCAGCAACAGAGGCGTCTTATTCCAGAACCTGGAAGCCAACAACAGCTTTATCCGAAATGTGCATCTGTTTCATTTTCACATCAGGGTTTCCATCTTCTATAGTCACGTTAGATATCTCAATCGGCAACAGCATCCGGATGGCCTATGCAAATTAAGTATGCACTGCTGCGCAAGTTCACGATGATCACAGCAATCGTTGTGCTTGTATCTTGTGGCGGCGGTGGTGGCGGCGACGAAATTGTAGAAGACGCCGCTGTGAATGATCCGGGCGCTTCGAGTGGGCCGCTGGATTCGACTGCCACCTGGGACGGTGCAGCATGGGCCGACTACTCAGCCTTTATCAGCACCATGACACCGAAGGTACGCGCCAAACTCGAGGAAATAGCCACTCTGGGAGTCGCCGCCGGTCGACAGCCGGGACTCATGGGTCAGATCGGCGACTCAATTACCGAGTCCTCAGCCTATTTCCGCAACGCAGTGATGAACGGCACCCAAACCAACGAGACCGGGCACCACTATGCCGGCATCAGGTCATGGTTGGCTTACTCCGGAACTCAACCCGCCGACGCAAACAGCTTCTATCGAGACCACGGCAAGGATGCGGACTACGCAAACAGAAGTGGCTGGGAGCTTGCCGATGCCATCGCTGCTGGACATCCCGCTATGTCCGTCAACGTCGGCGATGGGGTCGTACCCGGGAACTTCGCCTGGGCGCTGATCATGTTCGGTACCAATGACATCGATTCAGGCACCTGGGATGCTGCGGCATGGAAGGCAAATTACCGGGCTTTTGTGCAAGATTTCATCGACCTGGGAATCATCCCCGTCTTGAGCACGATCCCGCCCGAACAGACCCACGCCGGCGACGGCAAAGTCGAATCGGCAAATCAGAAGGTCGCCGAGATCGCTGCCGAGCTCGACCTGCTGCTAGTCGATTATTACGCGCTCATCCTCCACTACCAGCCGACTAACTGGCATGGCACCCTTATCTCCGGCGATGGCACGCATCCCAGCGCGGGTGGCGGTGGCCGGGATTTCTCGCAGGTCGGCCTTACACTGTCAGACGGCTACGCTGCGCGCACGAAATTGACCTTTGATGTAGCAGAATTTCTGCGCGCCGAGATTTTCGAGCGCACCGCGCCTTAAAGGCCTTGACTGGTATATTCGCCGGGGCAATCGCTTTTTGATTGTGCGGGCCGGATCGATCCGCGAAGGGCGGTGAGTACGCCGCGGCTGACCTACTTGAAGGTTTCGCCGGTGTTGGTATCCAGGTAGATACGATCGTTGTTGCTGGCGCCGCCGCAGTAGGTGTAATACACCGATCCGGAATTATGCGCCGCCGATCTCCACCAGCCGCCGATATCGCGGAAATCGCTGAGCACGCACTGCCCGCTATTGACCAGCCTTTGCGACGCCCGCGCGAAAATGTCCTGGAACTCATCCAGATCCTCGGAGGCCTTGATTGCATCGATGACCGCCGAACTGACCTCGATATTGTCGTCGACGCGGGCTCTGCTGCCGAGGTGTGCGGCAAACACCCAGCGCGCGACATAACCGGAGAGCCCCTCGGACTCGCCATCATAATACTCGGATATCCTCGCCCAGCCATCCTTTACTTCCAGAACGACGACCTGCTCGCTTAGCTGCAGCTTGCCAACCAGTTTCGCCGAGGTATTTGCGGCCAGGCGCACGTTCAAATTACTGGCGGTAACGACATAGTTTCCCGGCAACCTGGCTTCCGCAAACGCGGAGGAAGCCATGCAAAGGACGATACATAATGTAAGGATAAATCTGCTCATACTTGTCCCGTTAACCGGAAATCGCGACGACCCGAGGTCTGCTCGGCGTTACCGGTCTGCCTGTCATTGCTCTTCACCCGGGTTCGCCAGGCTAAAGTCACTGTTGCGCCTCTCGTATAAACGTTAAATTCCTTAATGAAGTCAGTTTCTGCGCCAAACGCACCGAAAACCGCTGCGCCGGGTTCGAATAAAATCCTGGGGGCAAAGGATATCCGATCTCGTTTGCCAGAATCGATACCAAATGATAGCTGAAGCTGCGCTTTTTACTACTGCAGACGCCAACCAGCAAGCAAGAATGTACATGATTTGAAGCAGTGCTCAGGCACCCTGTCGACTATTTCACATTTCTGCCGGCCCGCCGCGACAAAACCCCGGCCTTCAGTCCCCGCCGCGTAAGGTATTTCGCTTTGATAGCGCTGCCTGGACAGCTATAGTCATTGCAACTCTGCAAACGGTTGAATCATGGAGCTAGTTGCCGCCAGCATTATCAAGTCAGTCATTCTTCCGCCGGGGCTTTTCTTTGTGCTGCTTTCGATCGGCATGTTGTTGCTCTACCGAAAACCCGCGCTCGGCAAACCCGCGCTGTGGCTCGCCCTGCTTGTCTGTTATTTGTTGAGCGCGCCATTTGTCGCGGGCCGACTGGCCGCGATGGTGGAAACCTACCCTGCCCTGGATGCGAATGCGCTCAGCAGCCACGATGCCGGCGCAATCATCATTCTGTCGGGTGCACGCGAGCGCAACGCAACCGAATATGGTGGCGACAGCGTCGCCAGAGACAGCTTGCAGCGCTGTCGATATGGCGCCTTTCTGCAGCGTAAAACCGGCCTGCCGGTATTGGTCAGCGGCGGCTGGACGCTGGACAGGGAAGGCAAGAGCCTGGCGCAGACAATGGCCGATGTGCTCGTAAATGAGTACCAGATCAGCACCGTGTGGCTCGAGGACAGGAGCCGGACAACCCATGAAAACGCGATGTTTTCGAAGCAGTTTCTGGCGCAGAAAAACATTGAGTCCGCATACCTGGTGACACATGCCTGGCATATGCCGCGCTCCGTAACGGCCTTCGAAAAAGCCGGAATGAAGGTGATTCCCGCGCCAACCGCATTTGCCAGCGGAGAGCTACCCGACCCGTTCATAGATGTGATGCCAGGCGCCAACGCGATCTATACCAGTCGCATGGCCCTGTACGAAATACTCGGTGCTTTTTGGTACCGGATTCGCTACTAAAAGAGTTCGTGAGCCCGTCGGTCAGTCGGGGATTGAGCGGGGCGGCAGTCTCCCCTATCATCCGTGCATGCCCCGAGTTCACCGTGATATTCCTGCCGTCAAGATAGAATACGTCTGTGATCGCTGCGAACGCGGCGTCTATCGACTGGTCAGCAACAAGCCGATTACTTCAAATTATATTCACAAGTGGCAGCACCGCTGCTCGCACTGCGGTGACCTGGTGGACTTCACGGTCCCCTACCCGCTAATCGAGGTCGAAGGTAAACAGGTCAGTCGAGTGTTTATCCAGCGCGACGCGTTGCCGCCCCCGGGCGGGCCCGGTTCCGGGGTGTTCAGAGTCGCGCAACGATAGCCTCGCGCTCCAATCCGGGCCTTACCCTTCATTCTTCCGAGTAACAGCGCGCAACCCGGTAACCGTGACATTGACGGTTGTGCAAGGCCGGTGGGCTGCCATTGCTCGATCCCATCGCCGGCAAATTGGCAGCGCAACAGCCCTGTCCGCGAGCATATCGGCATGCGGTGGCAGCGGCCGAGCGGCTGGTTTGTGACCGGGGACTCGAAAATCGAATCCGGTTTCCGGGATACTCGCTGCAATATTTCTGGAACAGATCTTCGATGCAGCAATCAAAAATCATCCTGTCGAAGCTACTGCTGCTGGTGTCGCTGCCCCTGGTGGTAATGCTCGCGATCCTATCGGATGTGGTCGGAATCACTGTGTATCCCGATTGAACCATCGCGCCTTCGAGTCACTCTGATGGCGCGCGCCGGGTCGCACAACCCTGGCGACCCGACTGGCACGGCACGGCTGGCCGAATCATTCGGCACTGGCGCCAGCGACTTTGGACATCGTCTCCATTGGCTTGTCGCTGTTGTCGCTTTCGTCGTTTTGGTCGCTTTCATCTCCATGCGCCAATTCTGCGAGCAAGCCCGAGGCCTGGGTCAGCTCCTTGCACAACCGCTTGATGCGACTGTTCTGGTCGACCACTTCGATAATCGATGGAATCGGCACGCGTAATTCGGAACCGGCCCGCAGCAAGGTTGCCTTGGCCTCGTCGTAGAGTAATCGCATCTGCTGTAACTGCGCCTCGCAGTCAACCCGGCTGAATGTCGCGTCGGTTATGTCCGTCATCTGCACCAGCTTGACAGCCTCGGCATAAAAACGGGATATGACTTCCCTCAATTCCGGATCCTCGAGCTCCGCCATGCCGGTCTGTAGCTGGGCGATCTCGAGGGCCTGTTCGGCCGCAATCAGCAGGAACTGGTCCGCGCGCAGGATCTTGCCGAGTCGATGCGAGGTGTCGCGATCGAGGACACCGCGCCCCTGTTCGGCAATAAACTCGGCAATCGCCGCCGACAGGTGGTTTACGGTCTGGTTGTCCAGGTACATGCGCTTGCCGGAAGACGCCTCGCTACTGAGTGATTCCAGCGCCATCGTGCGCGCCAGTGCAGTGACGCGACCCATTTCCAGCAGCAATGCATCGATGGCAATGTCGGCCGACACGGCGACTGTTTTATCGAGGTAGCGCGGACGACCCTCGACCTCGTCGCGCGTAACGAAGCGTTTCTCAAGGAAATCCGCGAGCCGATTGTTGAGTGGAAAGATCAGGACGACGCCCAGCAGGTTGAACACGGTGTGGAACAGCGCTAGCGTCACGGCCGGGATGGACTGCAGCCCCAGCATCGACTCGAGATAAGACAGAAACCAGAATAATACCGGCAACATCAGCAGGGCCACCAGGCCGGTGCCCAGGTTGAAGACGATGTGCGCCGATGCCACCCGCCTGGCATTCGCAGTCGCACCGATTACCGCGATGGCCGCCGTCGACGTGGTGCCGACGTTGGCGCCGATGACCATTGCCGCCGCCGCATACAGATCCAGCACACCACCGCTGGCAGCGGTCAGGGTAATAGCAATGGCGGCGCTGGATGACTGCGTGAGTACCGTCATCAGGAACCCGATGCCCACGTACATCAATATTCCGGAGACACCGTCTGCGGTAAAACTGCTTAAATCGACCACCGTCATCAGGCCTTCAAACGCTTCCCTGAGCACATCGATGCCGATAAAAAACAGGCCGAATCCCGCCAGCGCCAACCCCAACGGACCACGCTTGCTGCCGCCGCCACTGAGTTGCAACAGCATACCCAGCCCGATCAGCGGCAGTGCGAATGCCTCGACGTTGATCTTGAAACCGATGATCGCCACCAGCCAGCCCGTCATGGTGGTGCCGATATTGGAGCCGTAGACAATTCCGAGCGCCCGCCGCATGCCAATCAGGCCGGCATTGACAAAGCCGATAGTGGCAACCGTCACCGCGCTGGAGGACTGCACCAGCGCGGTAATGATCAGGCCGGTGAAAATACCGTGCAGGGGAGAACGCGTCCAGTTTGCCAGCAAGCCGCGCAGTGCGTCTCCGGCAGCCGCCTTGAGGCCATCGGTGATCATCGCAACGGCCAGTAGAAACAGTCCAAGTCCGCCGGCGAGCATGCCGGCCACGAGCAGACCGTGTTGCATCAGGTAAACCCTATCAGGCTATAAAAAGTTGCCGATAGTCTACGCCAGCACGTCGTGCTAATCACGCGATTAGAAATGTCTACAGGTGGGTTACTGGTCGGGCTACGCCAGGGTGTGCCGATGAATTCGGGGTTACGGGCAGAAGCCTGGGAAGGCTAAAAAGAAAACCGGAGCCGATTGCTCGGCTCCGGTCGGCACAGAATCAGGCGGCTTGCTGCTCCTTTTCCTTGTGCTCGAGGGTTGCACCAGCAGGACTGATGGCAATCGTGCGAGGTTTCATCGCCTCGGGGATTTCCTTGACCAACTGAATGCTGAGCAGGCCGTTTTTCAGTTCGGCACCCTGCACCTCGATGTAGTCTGCGAGATTGAACTTACGCTCGAAGCTGCGGTTGGCAATGCCGCGGTAGAGATAGGACTTCTCTTCGGTCTCGTCTGCCTTCTTGCCGCGCACCGTGAGCACACCATGCTCGACCTGCAGATCGAGCTCGCTTTCCTCGAAGCCGGCAACTGCCAGGGTAATCGAGTAGCGGTCTTCGCCGGTCGTTTCGATATCATAGGGTGGAAAGCCAACACCGGCTTTCTGACTGCGCAATGCGTTATCCAGCAACGACGCCATGCGGTCGTAACCGATGCTATTGCGGTACAGCGGGCTTAAATCGATAGTATTCATAACAAATTCTCCTGATGAAGCAATTGATGTAAACGCCGACAGTCTCGTTGAGACCTGCCGAACGTCCTGCTTAGTTGGGAGTTAGTCGAACAATTTCAAGCGCGCGGAATAAATTTTTTCTGTACTTCACTGTCCTGTAGCCACTTCAGCAACTGCGCGAAAGGCATCGGTTTGGCGACGAAATAACCCTGCACCTGGTCGCAACCAAGCCGGGCAACCAGGTCCCAGTCCTCCTGGTTCTCAACACCCTCGGCGACTACTTTCATATTCAGTTTCCGGGCGAGTAGAACGCTCGATTCGAGAATGGCCTGCGCCGATGACTCGCGCGCCGCACCGTGCACGAATGCGCGATCGATCTTGAACTCGGAAAACGGAATGCGTTGCAGCTGCTCCATCGAGGAGTAACCGGTGCCAAAATCATCGATAGACAGGTTAAAGCGTTTCAGCGACAGGCGGCTGAGTATATCGAGCGCCACCGAAAGATGTTCCATCAATCGGCTTTCAGTGATTTCAAAAGAGATGCTGCTCGGCTCGAGGCCGTATTTTTGCAGGGTTGCACTGATTTTCTCAGGCCAGTCAAGATCGCTGAGCGAATCCACGGACAGGTTGATCGCGATATTGAGATCGTGCCCCGTGGCCTTGAGTTGGGCCGCGTATTCCATTGCCTTGATACATACCGCATCACTCAATGCTCCGATCAGTCCATGATCTTCCGCCATTGGAATAAACGCATCAGGCTTGATCAAACCCTTGAACGGGTGATTCCAGCGCGCCAGGGCTTCGATACCGACGACACGACCCGAGGCAATCTCCACCTTCGGCTGAAAGTAGGTATCCAGCTCATCGTTGCCGATTGCGGCTTCCAGCTCGGGCACGGTAATGGCGTCGAACAGCATCATCGTGCCCTCTTCCTGCACCTGGTCCAGCGCATCGAGCAACTCGATGATTTTGGTCGGTGTCACCGGTTTCTCCAGCACCCCGAGCATATGCAAATCGTGTTCGATCGCGAGCTTCTCTACCGTTTTCAGAATTCGCATGTCCTCCCCGCTGGTCAGAATCAGGGCCCCCTCGTAGCCGCGCCGTGCCAGGTGCCGTATAAATTCGACGCCGTCCATGTTGGGCATGTTCAGGTCACAGATAATCACGTCGATAGAATTGCCATGCGCATCCAGGATGTCGAGC